>WNGL01000899.1_pt1 | contig 67186 bp, 53 predicted proteins | sample 5400591 | NCBI WGS metagenome assembly WNGL01 (sample SAMN13153377, study PRJNA577476) | soil metagenome | isolation source: 80 cm soil or saprolite under Garry oak tree replicate 1 | place: USA:California | collected 2016-06-15 | reverse complement strand
AAAACTCCCCTCCTTGGCGAAGGAGGGGTGGCCGCGCCATCAAGAAAAATGGCCCGAAGGCACCTTGTTTGGCGCGGACGGGGTGGTTCGTTCAAGCTACCGTTAGAATCTATTCGGAGGTTGAACGAACCACCCCGTCTGCGCCCAGCTAAGGTGGCTTCGCGACATTTCATTGATGGGCGCAGCCACCCCTCCTTCGCCAAGGAGGGGAATTCCGGCTCAATCTGTTTTCCTCGTTTGCTGCAAATTGTCTGGCGAGATCAGGATCTCTGAAGTTGGCGCGGACGAGGTGGTCAGTCCTCGAAACGTGTTTGGAATGCGTTTCGAAATATCTCATCTGAAATGACCACCCCGTCTGCGGCGCTGTGGTGGGCTTCGCCTGCTGCGTCTCACCGGCGCTATTCCGATCGACGGCGGCACTCCGATCATCATGGATGGCAAGATTGTCGGAGCTATTGGGGTGTCCGGAGGGGCCGGCGATCAGGACGGCCGAGTTTCCAAGGCGGGGGTCGACGCTCTTAAGTAGGGATGGGTCTTCATCTCGCCGAGCAGGGCTCAGGATTCCAGGCGGAATTATCAGGAACCTTTTTGAAATGAGTGCTCACGACCCAGGTCTCGCTGTAATACTGCGGATCCCTGAGCTCGGATATTAGCGTGAGCCATTGATCGCCGTTCGGAGCCGTCATGCGGTGGTAGTACTCGGTCAATACTGTGTTTGCACTATAGGGAACGCCGTTCTTGCGCGAGTATCCCGACCGCATGTGGGTGGTGACAGCCTTCAAATCACCCTTGCGAGGCTCTCCTCGTCCTGTGATTGCGTTATCCCACTGAGCTGAGGAATAGCCCTGCCAGGTCGGCTCTCCGGCTGGTTCTCCTGCGCTAAAATGGAACAGGCGCGTCTGAGTTCCTGCCGTCAATTCCATTTTCAGAGTGTTGTCGTCTTGCCACGAAACACGCATGTACCCGGGCTGCCTCATGACACCCACTGCCCCGTAACCCTTACATTGCTCGCCAGCCGCCTCGTCTCTCGCTGGATCCCAGGCGTTCGCTACCCGAAAGGCTTCGACGGTTCCGGGAACACTGTCGTAGTCACCCTTGCGCGGAGTCACCATACGGAACTTCCAGTCTTCGCTGATGACGGACACCCACATCCCTGTGAGGTCGACCGCGGCAGCCGCTCTCGCTGTCTGCGGAGGCTGGGCGCCTCGCTGACCCCGTTGAGCAAAGATGCCCAGTGGTGCTGTAAGCAAAAGGGTCGCGACGATGGCAAGCAGGGGCACACGGCGCCTCCGCACAATTCCGTAATTCATTCCGCCTCCAAATGACGCGGGCTAAAGCCCGCGACTACATGCTTGCCGAAACCGTTGTCACATGAATGTAGTCGCGGGCTTTAGCCCGCGTTCGCTTTCAAGATGGCAACCTTCTTAGTCGACAACTTCACCCGCGCGGTTGCCCCACGACAATCCATCCGATGTGCGCTTAAAGGTCACCATTCTCAGCCTGCGTTCTCCAGCGGTACGCGTGGGATTCCCCGTAATGATGACCGGATCGCCGACCTTAAGCGTGGTTTTTTGGATGCTGCTTCCAGCCAACTGGCCACCACCGGTCCACTCGATGGCCCACCGCTGCATCTGTCCATTCGCGTCCGGAGCTTCGATGTGAACGAACGAATGGGGATTGCGGAACAAAAACTGGACCAGTTTTCCTTCGACTTTGATTTGCTGGCTTAAATCGTAAGTTCCCGCGAAAGAGTGGTGGGCGTACGCGGTTATGCCGAACAGCAGCGCCCCGGCAAGAGCAAGAACAAGCATTTTGCCTTTCACGATGTTTCCTCCTGATAAAGAATGTGATTGCATGATGGGATATCTATTTTTTGCTGAGGCCCCGGTACACGGCCTCGATAAACGCATCTGGTGAACCATAGCGTCCATCATAGTCCATGGTCGGCTTGGACGCTTTCACTTGCTGCAGGGTCATACCGCTCTTGATCATATCCTGAATGCGGTCGCGAATCTTCACAACCATATTCCGGTAGTTGGCCACGTCACCTTCGTCGCAGAGCCGTCCATGACCGGGAATGATATACGTACCGCCTTGTGACCGGAATTGAGGAATAGCGATATCCAGAATCTTGTTCAGTCCGTCGACAGTCCCCTGAATGGAGCCGCCTTTCGCCAGGTCGATCACCGGATAGGTGGCGATCGATAGGACATCACCGGCGCTGATCACATCGGAATACCGGAAAAACACGATCGTGTCGCCATCAGTGTGAGCTGCCGGAATATGAAACAACTCAATGCCCTCGCCATTAAAGAAACCATTCCACTTATAGGTGGGCGTGTAGTAGGTGTCCGACGGCCACGCCGTATCCGGCGTGTTCGCTTCTGTCATCCGATTGAGAATCGTTTCAAACGCCCAGACTTCCGAACCTTCTCCTGAACCGCCAGGCCCCCTGGCTACATTCCCGCCGGTGAATGTGACACCGGCCTTGGCGATCTTCGAATTGCCACCCGTATGATCCGGATCGATGCTGGTATTGATGATGTAGCGAATGGGCTTTATGGGAGACGGTGAAGCGAGGAACGTGTTGATTGCCGGACTCGTCCACCCCCATTGATTAAAGGCTCCAGAGCCGGCAACCCCAGGACAACGGAGCCCCACGCAGGGACTCGGGGGATAGGGTGTCGCCGTGAGCGCGACAGCAAGCTGTCTTACAGTGGCAAGAACCTTATCGCTCATCTGTGCCGTACCCGTGTCCACCAGCATTGTGCCGTCGTAGCCCACCGACACCGCGATGTTGCCGCCGGCGCCGATGAGCATATAGAGGTTACCCTGCACCGGCAAGACGCGGATCTCCCCGTCGGAGCGGTTTGGATTCTGCTGGGCGTAGGCCGCCAGATCCGCCGTTCCCAAGAAAACGGCCGTGGCAAAAATCAAAACCATTCCCAGCGCCGCCGAGAGTTGAAACATTTTTCTTTTCATGGTCTGCTCCAACTCGGCTTCAATTGGACGTTTTCATGTTCTTCAATTTCTGCCGGTATTCCGGATACATTGTTTCAGCGCCGCCTCGGGTTGCCTCATAGGGCAACTTTTCCGTTTGCGCAAACTCCTTCAGCCACGGGTTCTTTCCGGGCAAGAAGTGCGGCACGTTATCCGAGATATTTTCATGGACAATGGTGCAGGGGAAATACTCCAACTCCGTATGCGGCTCCCACTGATAAGTCACCGACTGGATGAAAGGCTCCTCCAGATAGATGGGGTCTTCATAATACGTGGTTATTGTCAGGTACTCGCCATGCCGCGTGAGCCATTCCGTAATTTTGGCTTCGTCGCTGAACGTCGGGCCATTGCGCCGGAAATAGCTTTCTTTCAGGTGTGTGGTTGTGATCACCAGGTCGTTCCCGTCGAACTTCGCGGTAGAGAAGCCAGACCAGGTGTGAGGCGCATACTCCGGAGGATGCGGGCGTCCATCCAGGTAAACCGCGCGGTCTAAAGACCGGACAAAAGCGAAGTGGTAGGCCACGAGCTCGCGAGAGACCGGGTCAATTTCCTTCACGATCCGCATCGCCCCCTGAGCACGCCATTGATAGGGACCTGGGTGTGGTCTGCACTGCAAATCCAGCACGCTCCACTCGCCTGCGTCAAAAGTCTCGGCCCTCATCCGGCCGGCAGCATTGAGCGGCATCCCAAGGTAGTCCCCCAGCATAGGACCGTTGCTCCGCTCCAAACGATCCTCCCAATTGCGGACGACCCATTCGCCGGCAAAGTCGGTGGACTGGGTCAAGACTTGTTCAACACCAGCTCCGGTACCCGCTTGCAACCCCCGTTCTACCGCTGCTCCTTGTTGGGAAAAGGCTGGAACACTTAGCAGCGCCGTCAGCAGCAGAAGCAAAGGAACTGCAATCCTAACTTGATTAAGGTTGGCCATATCTCCCTCCGGAGAAGACATCGTTGTCTACGATTTCGCGGGTGTTGTTCGCTCGCGTGATGCGGCTTTTCACCACTGTAATATACGTTACTTACGGCGATTTTGTTACCAGTCTGATATGAAGTCAAGGGAAGAACCTGATCCTCAACCAGGCTGCTTGACTTCCTGATTTTTCGGCGACTACGAGGCATTTCTCAGAACGTGGCCTGATCATGTAGTCGCGGGCTTTAGCCCGCGTCCTGTTCTGGGACGCGGGCTAAAGCCCGCGACTACATGCTTTCTCACGGATAGCCAAAACGTGGTCAAGATTTTCTATCATCCCCCCCACGAGATTTCTATAATTGCGACATGAAAATAGGCAAAACCAGGAAACTTGATTTCGGTAAGTGCACTTGGCTAGGGTCCATCGTTTGTTCAACGGTGTTTTTACTGAACCAACAAGCCAGCGCTGAAACCGTCGGTAAGAATGGCAGGTTTGGTGGGATCACGCTCAGGTATAAGGTTATTCTTCCCAATGGCTATGATCCGGCCCGGGCCTATCCCGCCGTGCTTGCATTTCCGGGTGGCCGTCAGACCATAGACGGTGTCGATAGTTCGCTGGATAGAAATTGGCGCGCCGAGGCCGAGGGCCGTGGCTACATCATCGTGAGTCCGGCGGCGCCCAGCAATCACTCCTTCTTTGAACAGGGGGCCGAGCGCCTTTTCCCCGAGTTTCTGGACCAGATTCTGCGGGATTACAAGATCGAAAGTGGAAAGTTCCATATCGCCGGCGCTTCCAACGGCGGCCTCAGTGCTTTCTATATTGCTGCGATGCATCCGCAGTACTTCCGGTCCGTGACAGGCTTCCCGGGCTATCTGCAGTACGAATCGGATTCGAAAATCAACGCTCTTAAGCCGCTGTGCATGTACATGCACGTCGGTGAGCGGGACCCGGAGTGGCTCGCCCCGATGCAACGGCAATTCGAATCCTTCCGCGAAAAGGGTTTCCATGTCCGGTTTAGTATCGAGGCGGACGAGGGACACGGGATTCAAGGCCTCGCCGGAGAAGGCGCCAAACGCTTGTTTGACCAGCTCGAAGAGGCGGCACGGGGTTGTCAGTTTTAGCTTGCCATGTCCCACATCTTTTGCTGGACACGGGGGCATTGAAAACAACTGAAGAGAAAGCGGTTGGTTCAAGCCACCGATTATCGGAAGTTGAACGAACCACCCCGTTCTTGATGTTTCGCCCTACCGGGCTCACGCTTCGCGCCGCGCCTCCAAAGGAACGGGACCATTTACTTGATGGCGCTGCCACCCCTCCTTTGCCAAGGAGCCAAGGAGTGGACTTCGCCTTTCCCGCCGATTGTCCCAGACGCCCGTGTCGGTAATGATCAGCCCAGGGGGAGAGGGACTTGACTGTGGATAGTCACAAGCCGGTGAGAAATCCGGACTAAGCGTCTGCTGGTTCCGATACCCCAGGCTTGCGCGGGGTCATCTAAAAAACATATTTCAACGCGAACTGCATGATTCTCGGATCAAGAGCATTTATGATCTGGCCGAAGATGGGACTGTTAAGAGCCGTAACGGGATTTCCGGGCCGAAAGCTATTCAAGACGTTGTACGCTTCGGCTCGAAACTCCAATTTCTGCGTCTCGCGGAACCGGAATTCTTTGGACAGCGCCGCATCGAATTGCCAGCTACCCGGGCCTCGAACACTGGCACGACCCATAGTGCCGAGCGTGCCTAAAGCCGGTAGCGCGAAAGCCGCCGGGTTGATGTAGCGGGTCAAGGGGCGAGCGGACTTGTCGAGATACGGATCGGCGAGTACCTTATTGGGCCGTTGACCACCGATGCCATTCAACGCTTGATCGCTGCCGGTGAGTATCGTGAGATAGCTGCCGGTCGACTTTCTGTAAATTCCCGACACTCTCCATCCTGTAGCCAGGGCGCGCAGCGTTGGATCGGCAAACCGCGGTGTTTCACCCACAGCCATCAAATTGAAGATGTGCCGCCGGTCCGAATCGCAATTGCCGCGATCGAAATCTCGGTTGTTGGGATCCAGGAAGCTCGAACCGGCACTCGGGCCCGTCCCGTTCGTGTCGCCGTAGTCGCCGATGCAATGCGACAAGGTGTAATTCCCACTGACGGTCACCCCGTGGCTGGCGCGGCTCTGAACGGAAAGTAGCACGGCGTTGTAACTTTGCGTGCCGCCATCGTCAAATTCATCCAGAATTCCGTAGGACAGTCCCTCCTGCGGCCTCTCCAGATTCAATCGGCGGCGTTGGTTCGTGTTGCCTATCGTGGAGCATGGGTTGTAGGTGGTCCCGTTAAGCACGCATGGCCCGCCGGGCATATAGACGGCAGGATTCAGTGGCTTCTGAACCCACATGTGCACGGCCTGGCTTCCGATATAGCTCGCCGACGCGAGCCAGTCCGCCGCAATCTGTCTTTGGATGCTGAGGTTCCACGACGACACTTCCGGGGTATGGATGTTATAGGGTGTGGTTTCATAGGACCCGAAGACGGGAAACTGGGCATTCTGGTCGAGCTTAAGCGGAAAAGGATCTCCACCGGCAAACCCTCGCCATGGGTCATCCAAACCGCCCACCGGACTTATAGTGGTCTGTAACACCCAGGGCGCTGCGCGACCGGCGCCTATTCGCCATTGTAGAGGGAGGTAATCGTAGCTCAGCCCATAGAAGGCTCGAACCGACGTACGCCCGTCCCCTTGCACATCCCAGGCGAGTCCCAGGCGCGGTCCAAAATTCAGCCACTGTTTGTTAATGCCCGACTTCCCCGGAAAGCCAGGGTCGCCAGGATAGTAAAAACCGGCTGGCGCATTCTTAAACACGGTACTCTTGATGCCTTGTCGAAACCTGTCGATGTCAAAATTGTAGACTCGGCCATTCGCACTGACCTGCGGAAGAAACGGCTCCCACCGCACACCATAGTTCATGGTCAGTCGCGGTGTCAGTTTCCAGGTATCCTGCCCATAAAGGCCAACGTACCACTGCCGCATGTAAAGTGCGTTCGGAGAAGCCGCGGTGAAGGCGGCCGGCCTTCCCAGGAGAAAGTCAGCCATCCCGAGGCCGGTGTTGATGCCGGCGAAGGCGAAGCCAGGCGCCGAAGTTAAATTCGTGTTCGACCTCGATTGCGCGATGTTCGCGCCGAAGAACATTTGGTGCGTTCCCCGGGCCAGACTCACATCATCACTGGTCTGGTACGTGGTCGTTCTGAAGGTAGAATCAGTGCCACTCGCGAGTACAAACCCGCCAGTCACACTCAACGCCAGGGCTTTCGGAACGTAACTGTAGGCATTGATTCCGACGTCGGCGGGACCGAAAAGCCTGGCGCCGGTGCGGGAGACGGCCACTCGATTTACCGCCAAATGAAACGCGTTGACCATGTCGGGGCCGATCCGATAGGTATCGCCAACAGTAAACGCCTGGGCCAGGCTGTCGGAACCGGGAGCGGCGCTTAATATGTTGCCCGGTGTTAAGGTGAAGGGGTCTGGAGACTCACTAGTGGTAGCGATATAACGTCCAAACAGGGAGTGTTTGTCGCTCCATTGATAGTCGATCGCGCCCACGCCCTGCCCGTCGTTTGCTATATTCCTGGAGCCGTACACGATTGCGCCGCAGGGATCGCCGGGCAGCGGAAGTTTGCTCGCGATGTTCAGCGCCGCTTTGCTGTAGAGCGCGGGATCGATCCGATTGTTAGCAAATGGCGCCGCCAAATTGATCGACCGGCCCGCGTTGCAGGCGGCTGAGGCGAAGGCGGTGAAGTTGCCGGCCAGCATTGCTGCGGTGGGGACAAACGCCACGCGGTTGACCGGTTCCTGGCGTAGGGTTGTGCGCTGATAGCCGCCAAAGAAAAAGAGTTTGTTCTTCACTATGGGACCGCCCAGCGTTCCGCCAAATTGGTTCCGCTTCAAAGAGGGGCGTCTGAAAGAAAAATAGGGCCGGGCGTCGAATCGATCATTCCGCTCAAACTCAAACGCATCACCATGCAATGCGTTGGTGCCCGATTTGGTTACCGAGTGGACTACGGTCGCTTGCCCGTGCTGGGCGGACGTGCCGCTGGTCTCCACCTTCAACTCCTGCACCGCATCCGGAAACGGGAGTGGCAGACTCTGGCCGGTATACGCATCGGCGTGCATGGCTCCATCGAGGCTATACGCCGACGCGAAGCCCAACCCGCCGGACACATCGAGAATCGGTACCCCGAAGAAACTCGTCCCAGTTTGGGTGGCGGCGCCGGTCAGGACGATCAGCGAGTTCACGTTGCGTCCGTAGGGCAACTCCAGGATCCGCGAGTTCTCGATCACCTGACCGACACCCGAGTCCCGCGTCTCCACCATGGCCGCGTTCGCTTGAACCTGGACCTGCGCAGATACCTGACCTACGTCTAACACGGCATTGATCACCGGATTGCTATCGACTTGCAGCACGATCCCGGTTTGCACATAGGTCTGGAAGCCCGGCAAGGCCACCTCCAACCGATAGGGCCCGATCGTCAGCATCGGCAGTACATAGGATCCGGTCTGATTCGTAAGGGTGCTCTGCGCGACACCGGTGTCGGTTTGTGTCGCAGTGACTTTTGCACCCGGTAAGACGGCGCCCGTTTGACCCTTCACCGTGCCGCTGATCTGAGCTGGCGCCTGTGCCCAGAGCGCTGCGCAACTGAAGGCGGTTACCAGGAATCCAATGGTTCTCATATCCCGGCGATGCGAACACGGGCTAAAGCCCGCGACTATATGCTTGGCCGAAACGTTGTCGCAAGATGTAGTCGCGGGCTTTAGCCCGCGTTTGTACCCATCGTCAACAAAAGTTACGAAGCAATCCGAAGCAGCTTGATCAAGTTCCCGCTCAGAATTGCTTCTTTTTCGGCATCTTTCAAGAATGGCGCCCGGAGAATGAGGTCCACCGTGACGGGCCAGTTGAACGGTATGTCGGTGCCATAAACAATCTGGCTGACGCCGAATTCAGCGACGAGATGCCGCAAACCTTCTTCGCTAAAAACCATCGAATCGATGAGGATCTGCTGTTTGAAATATTCCCGGGGGTGTTTTTTGTTGGCGCAATTGGCGTTTTCCCGTACGTCGCATGCCACATCCGTGCGGCCGATGTAGGAAGGCAGATAGCCGCCGGCGTGAGCGCCGCAGATTTTCAGTCCCGGAAAACGGTCCAGCGTTCCGTCGAAAATCAAACGGGTAAGGAAGACGGTCGTTTCCAAAGGATTTCCGATGATATTGCCCAGATCGCCTCTTCCGCGTAACGCGCCGTCGCGGAGGACGTTATCGGCGCCACCCGGATGCACGAAAACCAAAACTCCGAGTTCCTGCACTTTGGCCCAGAACGGATCGAACTTGGGTGACGACGGCACTTCACCTCCCGCGTGCCCGGCAATGCCGACGCCACGCAGACCCAATTTCTTGACGGCCTCCTCTAACTGCTCGGCCGCCAGATCGGGATGCTGCAACGCCACCGACGCCAACCCCACAAAGCGATCCGGATGCGCCGTGCACCATGCCGCGAGCTTTTCATTTTGAACCTTGATGATCTGGCGAGCCAGGTCGCGGTCTACGCCGTACCACCAACCCCCCTGGTGGCTCAGCACCTGAACATCCAGCCCTTGTTCGTCCAAAAGCCTCAAACGTGCTGGTCCCAGAACCAGAGGTCCATTCAGGTTATTCCTGATATTCCCAACGAGGTTGGTATCTTTGATGACGTCCAACTCCTCGGGTGCAATGAAGTGACCGTGAACGTCGATGACCTTGATGCGACGTTTTCCGATGGACACCTCGCGGCGTTTTGCAGGAGTGCCTTGAAGAAATAGGACGCCGGCATCCACGAGACCGGGCCCCATAGCCAACATTCCGGCGGTCGCACTCGCCACAGTTTTGAAAAAATTCCTGCGATTTGGCATTGGTTTTCTCCTTGGAAGAAGGAAGCCTGTATAACACCCCCGATCTACCCTGTCAATTTCGATTCTGTTCTGCCCTTAGCGGATCATTTTCAACTTTGCCGCGCTGTAGATGACCCGGCTCCCCAAAACTTGACGTAATCAGAGCGGACAGCGGACAATGCGCAGTCAGAAAAAGCAACGAAACACAATTTGGTTACTGTTTTGGTCTTGGGGATCTTGCCATATGGCTGACGAGAGTCGACAGCCAGGTAAGAAAAAGGTGAAGAGGAGATCAAGGATATGAAGCGTTTTGTGTGGGTAAGTCTGGTAATTGGGGTTTTATTTTCTTTCTCGACTTGCACCGTCTTGTGGGCGCAGTCGACGGCACAGGTTAGCGGAACAGTAAAGGATCAAAGCGGCGCGGTGTTGCCGGGAGTGGAAGTGACCATAACGCAGACGGCCACGGGTCTGGCGCGGAGCATTGTGACGAATGAAACAGGGTCATACGCGTTGACGAACCTGCCAGTCGGGCCTTACCGGATAGAAGCGAGCCTTCCCGGATTCAGGACGTTTGCGCAGACAGGAATCGTGCTGCAGGTTGGCAGCAACCCGGTCATTAACGTTAGCCTGGAGGTGGGACAGGTTGCCGAGTCGGTCGAGGTTCAAGCGGATGCGGCACTGGTGGAAACGCGAAGCACCGGTGTCGGCCAGGTGATCGACAACGTGCGTGTGCTGGAACTGCCGCTCAATGGGCGCAACTTGCAGGAACTGATCATTCTGTCAGGGGCGGCCGTCGGTGGAGGTAATCAAGGCACCGCCCGGACCTGGCCTACGGATTACATTTCCGTCGGGGGTGGATTGAACGACGCTCTGACATACATGTTGGACGGAGGAACGCACAACGATCCGTACAGCAATGCGAATCTCCCGCTGCCGTTTCCGGATGCGCTGCAGGAGTTTAAGGTAGAAACCAGCGCGGTGCCGGCCCAGTACGGGCAGCACTCGGCCGGCGCGGTCAACGGGGTGACGAAATCGGGCACGAACGCGTTTCACGGCGACTTGTTTGAATTCGTGCGCAACAAAATTTTCAATGCACGCAACGCGTTCGCGACGACCAGAGATGGGCTGAAGCGCAACCAGTTTGGGGGCGTGGTAGGCGGGCCGATCATCAAGAACAAACTCTTTTTCTTTGGCGGGCATCAGGCCACGCTCCAACGCTCAGAAGCGAACATCATTGTTAGCTACGTTCCAACGCCACAGATGCTGGCTGGTGACTGGACAGGCATCACGTCACCAGCATGCAATGGCGGCCGACAGATCAACATGAAGACGCAATTTCCCGACGGGACCCCTACGGGATTCGTCAACAATCGAATTAATCCTGCAATGTTTTCGAAGGCGGCGGTGACCCTGGTGACAAAATATCTGCCGACCAACCCAATCGATGCTTGCGGCCAGGTGGTGTACGGGCGCAGACAAAACTCTGACGAACATATGACCGTGGGGAAGATCGACTACCAACAGAGCGATAAGCACTTGCTGTTCGGGCGTTACGAGCGGGGGAGCCTCGTCACTCCCAACAACTATAATGGCTCGGTCACCCTTTCGCTGAGTATTCCGGATTATGTGCGGCGATTCCACTCGTTTGTTTTAGGCGACACTTATTCCATCAGTCCCACCACGGTGAGTTCCTTCCGCGGGACGGTGCTTCGCACGGTCAACGACAAAAGTTTGTTGCAGGACTTTTACAACTTTAGCGACTTGGGAGTGAAGGGCCTCTACTACCCCGAGGGATGGAAGCATTATGTGCGGCTGAACGTTTCAGGCGCGTTCACTCAGGATGTCAGTGCCCCTGGCGTCACGAACTCGATGGTCGAACAGTTTGCCGAGGATCTGAGTGTGGTCCGCGGAGCGCACCAGATCGGGTTGGGAGCGAACTTCATCCACTCGAACATGAACTATACCTCGGGTACATGGACGAGCGGCCGGTTTGCGTTCAGCGCTACGAACACCGGGCTGTCCTTGGGCGATTTGATGTTGGGAAAGCCGTCTGAATGGAGACAGGACCAGATTGCGGCCCAATACCTCCGCCAGAATTACATCGGTCTTTACGTGCAGGACACCTGGAAAGCCACTTCCAAGCTTACGGTGAACGGCGGCCTGCGATGGGAACCGTTCATGTGGCCATACGACCACGTTGCCGCGTCTGCTCGCTACGATAAGAAGTGGTTCGACCAGGGTCTTCGAAGCACCGTTTTCAAGAACGCTCCGGCAGGGATACTGTTTCCTGGCGATCCAGGCGTGGCCAACATCGGGACCTCCGAAAATGAAACCCGCTGGATGCACTTCGCGCCGCGCCTGGGGTTGGCGTTGGATCCTAAGGGTGACGGCATGACCGTGGTTCGGGCTGCTTATGGGATATTTTTTGACTACCCCCACTTCCAGGGTATTGGCGGAATTCGGAACACGCCGCCGCGAGGTGGCTTGATTCAGGTTCCAAATCCGGTCGGTGGTTTTGACGATCCCTGGCTCGGCTATCCCGGAGGAAATCCGCTCCCATTTGCCATTAGCTCAGACGTCGCTTTCCCACTGGCCGGTACTTACACCGTGATCCCACAGGATGCTAAAACCTCCTACATCAACCAGTGGAACTTGAGCGTCCAGAAACAGATTGGGACGGACTGGCTTGTCGCGGGAAACTATATCGGCAACAGCGTGGTTCACCAGATGTATGAGCACGAGGCCAACCCGGCCGTATACCTGCCGGGCGATTGCGTGGTCGCTGGACGGACCGGCCCCTGTTCCACGGTGCAGAACACCAACCAGCGGCGCGTGTTGTATCTGCAGAATCCCGATCAAGGAAAGTATTTCAGCAACATCGTTGAGGTGGACGACGGAGGAACGCGTAGCTATAACGGGTTGGTGCTTTCCATCCAACGGCGGCGCGCCCGGGGTATCACCGTGCAGGGGAATTACACTTTGTCCCACTGCATCGATACCGGGTACACCGATATCATTCAAACGAATGGCGGCAATATTCCGGAGCGCCGGGGAGCGAATCGTGGAAATTGCGAATTAGACAGGCGTCACAATTTCAATATGTCGACCGTGTATGAGACGCCGCAGTTTTCTAATAGAACACTGCGGCTGTTCGGTACCGGTTGGCGGGTTTCGGGAATCGCGCGCATCCTATCAGGCGCTCCGTTGACGGTGTCGTCGGGCCTCGACAATGCATTAACGGGCACGACTTTCTTAGCTGGCGGACAACCCACCGACCAGAGGCCGAACCAGGTGCTTGCGTCGCCTTACGCAGCGAATAAGGGTATCAATCAGTGGCTCAACCCGGCCGCCTTTGTCCAACCGGCACTGGGGGCGTACGGGACGATGGGCCGATCCAATGTCGCCGGTCCGGGAAGCATCCGGTTCGATCTAGGCGTGGTTCGAACATTCAAACTTGGGGAGAATGCCTGCGCCTCCAACTCTGGCCAGCAAGGCACGCCGGACTGTATGAGCACGACTCTAACCGATGCGACCTTCGGCCGAGTTCAGGCCGTTGCAGATCCACGGATCATGCAGATGGCGTTAAAGTTTGTGTTCTAGTAGTATCCGTGTCTGCTGCTTCGCCTCAGACCGGCGAGGCGTGGTGGTTTTGCGCGTAGCTGCGGGTTTTATGCAGGCTCTATGCCTGGGAAGTATACGCATTTGATTTTTGCCGAAGTTGAGGGTTTTGAAGCGAATTCCCCTCCTTGGGAAAGGAGGGGTGGCTGTGCCCATTAAGAAAATATCGCGAAGCCACCACAGCGGGCGCAGACGGGGTGGTTCGTTCAAAGAAATTGTTTTGGAGTTTGAACGAACCACGCCGTTCTTGATGTTTCGCCCTACCGGGCTCACGCTTCGCGCCGCGCTTTCAAAGGAACGGTTATATTTCTTGATGGCGCGTCCACCCCTCCTCCTTTGCCAAGGAGAGGAGTTTTTGGTTTTCTGAAAAGGAGACTTATGCGCATAGATAGAAACAAAGGCGGGAGAGCAATCTTTGCAGGAGTAGTTACGATTGCAATAGGCCTCGTCTACTTATCCTGGGTGAATTCTGACTCGAGCTTGAGGAAACCCACAGGCTATCCTCAATTGGTTTCCATCCAGGAGTTGCCGGACTCGGCAGAAATGTGCCCGCCGGCGGAGCCCGCCAGAACCGATCTTGCCGGGTCGCCGGAGGACAATCTGTTTGCGGCGTTGCAAGCGACCTCCGCGCATGCGGCCACCGCCGGTGCTGGGGACACCGTGGATGTCACGCGCCCCCCGGTTCGCACGATCCGGGATACGTATCCCATCTACAGCTCCGTCGCGGTCGACACGCAGCATGACGAAGTCGTCCTCCAGGATACCAACCTGTTCGGTATCAAAATATTCAACCGGCTGGACAATACGCCGCCGGGCGCCGAGTCTACCGCACCCAAGCGGGTGATCGAGGGGCCGAAGACCCAAAACGAATACAACAACGGCTTATCGATTGATCCGAAAAACGGGGACATTTATTCGGTAGCCATGGACACCGCGGACAACATGATCGTGTTTTCTCACGATTCCCAGGGAGATATCCCGCCCGTGCGCCGGTTAAGCACTCCCCATCGAAACTTCGCATCGGCTATCGATGAAGAGAAGGGGGAAGTTTTCATCACGATCCAGTACCCCCCGAAAGTCATGGTCTATCGTAAGGAAGCCTCGGGCAGTGAGAAGCCGCTGCGTGTCCTGGAAGGAGAACACACAGGGCTCTATGACGCCCACGGTCTTGCCATTGATGTGAAGAAGAAACTAATGTTCGTCGGTAATTGGGGCAATGCCAGCGACTACCGCGTTGCCGGTTCGGGCAAATTCTATCCACCCTCGATCACCGTTTACCCACTCGATGCCAGCGCAGACACGGCTCCATTACGCGTCATTCAAGGACCCAAGACCCAGTTGGATTGGTTCGGCGGGATGTCGCTGGACCCGGATAACGGAAATCTGTATGTCGCCAACGACGTGGGCAATGCGATCCTCGTCTTTAACGAGACGGATCAGGGCAACGTGGCGCCGTCGCGGATTATAAAAGGACAGAAGACCGGTCTGAGCCATCCGGCCGGCATCTCGGTCGATACGAAGAATAAAGAGTTTTGGGTTTCCAACATGGGAAACTCGTCGGTCACATGCTTTTCGTTGACGGCGAATGGAGATGCCGCGCCCGTGCGCACGATCCGCAGCGCGCCGGCGGGTCGAGTATCGTTGAAATTCGGCAAGCCCCAGGCCGTGGCTTATGACAGCAAGCGGGAAGAGTACCTGGTGCCCAACTGAGTGAATACCCCGCAGATCGCGGTATTCGCCAGGCTGGCGAAGGAAAATACGCTGGAGACACGAGCGCTGGAAGGTCAAAAAACGATGATCAGCCGGACCATGCACAGTCTGGCATATGATTCGGTTCACGATGAAATTGTGGTGAACAGTCCTCTGGCTCAGGCCATCCTGTTTTTCCGCGGAGGCGCCAAGGGAGAGGAACCGCCCGTCCGGGTCATCCAGGGACCTCATACGCAAATAAGAGGTACGGACTATGATGGTAACGATAAGATGACCTTCGATGAGGTTCATGGTGAGGTCATCATTCCCGTCAACAAAGACACCATCCTCGTCTTTTCACGGGAAGCGAACGGAGACGTGGCGCCCATCCGAGTTCTCGGCGGGCCCGACACGCAAATTCGAGGTTCGGTTCGAGGCCATCCGGTCGTCGGTGTGGACCCCATCCATAATCTCCTGATCGTCAGGAGCGTCGGTGAACAAGGCAGCGGTGGTGCTCTGTTGATGTTTGATCGAACCGCCACCGGAAATACCAAGCCTCGATCTGTGATCCGAGGACCAAAAACGGGCCTCACTGGTGCCGGTGGTGGGACCGCCCAACTCCAGGTTTATGCGCCGAAGGGCTGGATTGTCGGTGGCGCCGAAGGCGGATCGATTGGCGTTTGGAGCATCGAGGATAGTGGGGACGCGCCTCCACGCTGGAAAATCCCCGTTCAACAGCTTGCGGGAATCGGGCCCTCGGGAGTCGCTATCGATCCTGTTCATAAAGAGGTCATCGTCGCCAGCGGAGGTAGAAACCGCCTAGTGACGTTCTATTTCCCGGAAATATTCGATTGATCAAATCGGTTCCGAACGAGCCGAACGCGGGCTAAAGCCCGCGACTACAAGGCTTGAGATGCGGAGGCTTATAACGTCACGAATGGCTTCCGGCCCATGTTCACCACGACCGGCGCATCGCTGCTCGGTTTGAGCCTCGCCACCAACACGTTCGGACAGGTTCGCGGCGCACTCGATCCGAGAATCATGCAGTTCGCGCTGAAGTATGTCTTCTAGCTACGCTTCGCCTCAGACCAATGACCAAACGGCCATTTGGTGAGTTCGCCAATGCGTAATTTGGCTGTTGGACAAGTGCATTTGACATCGTACATGGGACATCCCAACATTTGACATTTTTAGAAAGCTCGAACGTGCGGACAATGTCAAATGTTGGGATGTCCGATGTACGATGTCCGATATACTTGTCAAACAACCCAACAACCCAAAGACCAACTGACCTAATGATCCAACTTCAGATCTCCTGATGTCGCCTGGGAATTCCCACTCGTCAAAGAAAACACAATGAGCCGAACGCGGGCTAAAGCCCGCGACTACCGGAACGCTCTGGCCAGAGACCATGTCGAATGTCCAGGTTCCCGGACCCTGGATGCTGCCACGGCCTGAATTCCCCAAAGTACCGAACGCGGGTTGTGCGAAAGCTGCGGGATTTAAGAACTGGTCAAAGGGCGGGCGGACTTGTCCAGGTAAGGGTTCGCCAGCACCTGATTCACACGCTGGTTATCGATGCCGCTCAACGCTCTGTCGGACCCCGTGATTATGCTGAAGGGCATACCCGATGACCATCTGTAAATTCCCGTGCCCCAGGGCGCCGACTGCACGCGGTCTTAAACCAGCAACACCGTGGCTAAGCCGATGACGCTGCGTTTCATTTTTTCCTCCTTCACCCGTCGAGCGGAGATATACAAAAGTGGCGGCAGTTTAAACCTTGGATCCGGGTATCGGCAAGAGTTGACTGCAGAGAGGGCAAGAAGTACAGTTTGCCAGAAATTTAGCTAAAATCGAACCCTCACCCGGCGCTTCGCGCCACCCTCTCCCAGGGGGAGAGGGATCTCGATTCAGGCGCCCTCTCCCCCGGGAGAGGGCGGCCGAAGGCCGGGTGAGGGTGCAATCCGCGGCTGTTTATTCATACGCAACCGTACATGGAAAAATGTCTGATCTCAAAACGCAATCGACGAATCTCTTCATAGCGCTGGACGCATTGGGCCCTGAAATTCAACGGATAGCAGGAGAGCTGCGCCAGCTTCAGAAGCAGTCCGAGGAAGCATTCCATAGCTCCCTCGAGAATGCGGCAATTGCGGCTGAAGAAAATCTGAAAAAGGCCGTCAAGGAAACGCAGGAGGCGACACGGAAACAGGTTCTCACGGAACTCCGGACAAAATACCTGAAAGAGCTCGAAGCCGCTCTGGCTGAAAGAGCACTCCTTGAACGGAAGCATCGGGCAGTCGTCAGACAGTTTGAAGCCGACAAACAAGAGCTCCAGGGCAAGCTGCGTCAGGCTGAAGAGGCTATTACTAAATTGCACACCGACTTGCATCAGACACGGGCAGAAAAAGAGGAAGTCGACAAGCAGTTGCAGGACGCAGACTCGAAAATTTCCGTAACCGAGGAGATGGCTGCAAAGCTACAAGCCGAATTGCGAAATGCGCAAGCGGAAAACGAAGGCCTTCAAACCAGGCTGCAACAGGCAGATGTAAAAACGTCCGAGGCCGAGCAGTCAGTTGCCAGATTGCTTGCGGATTCGGGACAGGCCCAGGCCGGCATGAAAGAACTCGAAACTCAACTTCAGGAAGCGAAGGCGTGGCGCGTGGAAACCGAACAGGCGATGACATCTCTGCAGATGCAACGGCAAGTCGCACAGGCAGAAAAAACGGAACTCCAAGAGAGAGTAAAAGATCTGGCAACACAATTTTCCGAGGCCGAACGGATGATTGTAAAGCTGCGAGGCGACACGCAACGGAAGCAAGCTGCGGATTTTGAACTGGCAACAAAGTCGAAGGAAGCTGACGCTGATCGATCGAAACTGGAAGCGAAGTTGAATGAAATGACAACAAAGCTTTCGGAAACGAAGCAATTGATCTCCATACTTCAATCGGATCTGCTGCGGGCGGAAGCTGAGAAGCAAACCCTGCGAACGGAGCTGAAGAAGGCCGTAACCAGCCGATCGGGACTGGAGTCCGACGTCAAAGCGCTCAATGGAAAATTGGCCGAAACGAGTGAGTTGGCGACCAGACTGAAAGCGGATTCAACGAGGGCACAAATGGAAAAACAGGATCTTGAAGGAAGACTCAAGGAAGCCAACATGAAACGATCGGCAATCGAAACAGAGTTGCAAGAGGCCAGTGCGCGCCGATCGGAGCTTGAAGCTCGGGCTGTCCATTTGAAGGCCGAACTGCAGGAGGCTCAATTACAAACTCTGCGGTTGGTGGCCCCCGCATCCGGGAGCGCCCAAAAGTCCGCCGGTGATGGCTATCCTGTATCGGAAAGGGTGAGCAAGGAAATCGAACGAATTGAGGTGATGCTCACGACCACCATGAAATTGTTGGATGATCCCGATATCGAGCTTTCGATGGTAATGCGAAAGAGTAACGAGTATAAAGAGCTCCAGTCCTATCTCCAAGGTATTCGCTTCGCCATCGACACGGACTCGCCGGGAGAGTGAGTCGCTCTCTTGTTCGTACGATGAGGCGATGCGAACGCGGGCTAAAGCCCGCGACTACATATTGCGACAACGTTTCGGCTAAGCATGTATTCGCGGGCTTTAGCCCGCGTTCGCATTTTCCGCATTTTCTCGGCCCGTTGACATCGCCGGCGGGACGTGTATATCGTACCGCCACTAGACATGTCTCTTCACGATCTGTGTCAGTGGATTCAAAACACGCCCAGCAGCACGGCCATTCGTGATTCGATCTACCTGTTTCCGACAATAGAAGGTACGCATGTGCTCGGGCTCGGCATATCGGTCGGGCTCGTGATGTGGTTTGATTTGCGCCTGGCGGGTCTGATGATGCGGCATCGCACGGTCTCGGAAGTATTCGATGGTATCAAGACCCCGATGTTCATCGGCTTTGGGGTCATGTTTGTCACCGGTGGAGTCCTTTTCTGGTCTCTTCCTCTGCGGTGCTACGGAAGCGCCTACTACTGGGCCAAAATGGTGATGTTGATCCTGGCCGGAATCAATATCGCCTTTTTTCATTCGACGATCGACCGCCGCCGTGACGAGTGGGATAAGGCTCCCATCCCGCCATTACAGGCCCGGCTGGCCGGCGTGGTGTCTTTGTTTCTCTGGACGGCCATCATCTTCGTGGGCCGGACGATGGCCTACTTTCTCTAGGGAGCGGCGGACGTGTGGAACCAGACCTGGGAATCTTTTCGGCCTTTCTTTTTGTGGTGCAATGAGACTTGGATTGGCCAGGCGGTTCGCGCGTCCAAGTGGGCATTCGCCATCGTCGAAGTCGTCCATCTCTGGGGTCTGGCCATCCTGGTGGGATCACTGGCGGTTTTGTACCTGCGTCTTGCAGGGCTCGCCATGCGGCATCAAACCGTCCCGCAGGTGGCACGTCAATTCGCGCCCTGGACCGTCGCCGGATTGAGTCTGATGGCGGCGTCGGGAGGCACGCTTTTCTTGTCGGAAGCCGTTAAATGCCTGGAGAGCGATCCATTTCGCATAAAGATGGCGTTTCTGCTCCCAGCAGTCCTGTTCCATTTCACTCTTTACCGCAAACTGAGGCGCAGCGAAGGACACTTGAATCTCATGTGGGGCAAACTTGCGGCCGTCGTGGCGTCGAGCCTCTGGCTTGGCGTTGGCATTGCTGGTCGATGGATCGGTTTCTACTGAGGAGGTCACACAGCCGCGGTTTGCACGGACCCTCACCCAGCGCTTCGCGCCACCCTCTCCCAGGGGGCCCAGGGGGAGAGGGGTCTCGACTCAGGCGCCCTCTCCCCTCGGGAGAGGGTGGCCGAAGGCCGGGTGAGGGTTCATGGTTCCGATTTCTTCGTCCTAGAAATTCAGCCGGGCGCCGATCGTAAACCTCCGGTTCCCGCCAGCCGTTGTGATACGGCCGAAAGCGGTATCGGTACCGCCAACGCCGGTGCCGGCGCCGCTGCCGATGCTGTTGATGTTCAGATTGGGATTACCGAAAATCGCGTGGTTCAACACATTGACGGCATCGACGCGGAATTCAAACTCCTTGGTTTCGGCAAGCCTCACACGTTTGATCAGGTTCATGTCGAAGCCCACAGTCGGCGGTCCCTCGACCCATTTCAGCCCGAGGTTGCCAATCTGTCCGGGTGCAGGGTTCACAAGGAGTAGCCGTCCCTGGGAATCCGCAATCGCCTTGTTGCTGAATGCTCCGTTCAGCGCGTTGAGCGGCGAAACCGATGCAATCGACGGGTCCGTGATCTGTTGGATGCCGGGGAAGTAGATCACGCCGTTCGCCACTTTGGTAACTTGCCCACTGCCTTTGGGAAAGTCGCCGACGACATTCGGAGTACATACCGTACACGCGGGCGGGGCGCCGGCGCCAGTGGTCGAAAAGGGTTGGGTAATCGTCGCAATCGGAGCCGTGATGTTCAAGGGCGCTCCGGAAATCCAATTGAAGATGCCGCCCAACTGCCAACGCTCGACCAACCGATGGACGAATCCAGGAGCATTGTTGAGGAACAGACGATTCGGGCCGAATGGCAACTCCCACGTACCGTTCGACTGGATAGCATGCGTGCGATGAAAGCCCAGCACCGCTTTATTCAACCCTCGATTGCCGGGATCCCGATAGTCCACGAAGAAGTCCCCATCGTTATCGCCTAGAGACCGGCTCCACGTGTACGTCGTCTGCGCCGTGAGGCCCTGCGACAGGCTCTTCGTCACCTGGACTTCCAGCGAGTGATACGTCGAACTGCCCCCGCTTCCATACGACATGACACCATTGAACTGCGGATTGAGTACGAAGAAATTCTCTGGGAACAATCCGCTGTTTCGGACGAAACCGCCGCCTCTGTTCGTGATGTTCCGGCTGCGGTTCAGGAAGTCCGCAAGCTGGCCGACACTGCCGTTTGCAATGAACGCACGAGTCGCCGTGTAGGCCCGCAGCGCGGCCGATCCCGAAACCGTTGTGCCATTGACCACTCCCGCTCCAGGGATATTGATGCCGCGTAGCATGTCGTCGAACAACTTCGCATTACCGCCTGTCCGCGTCACGTTGAACGCGTCCAGAAATTGGTTCTTGAAAATGTCTACGGTGTTGAGCGGAATGCCGCCCCACAGCCGGGTACCTTTGGTCCCGATATACGCGATATCCAGTGTCAACTGCCGAGCAATCTCGCGCTGAATTCCGAAGTTGAAGTTTTGAATGTAAGGGGACCGCCGGTTCGTGTCATACATTGCCAGCGTGTCCTGCCGGCCCCCATCTATCGGAATAGGGCCGAGTACAGGAAACTGTTGCGGTATGGGCAGCGTCAGGTTCGCGAGCGACAAATAATTCGCCGAGGTAAACGTGAGCGGGCCGTTGCCGACACCTCCGAATGTGCCCGGAAGCCCGCCCGCCACGCCGGTTATCGAGTTTCCACTATTTGCACCGCTGATCGGCCGGCCCGTATAGCTCCAGCCGTACCCCGCGCGAAGGACGGTCTTGTCCTTGCCAAACCAGGGTAGCGCCCAGCTAAAGCCAACCGCGGGGGCAAAGTTGTTCCAGTCATCGTTGTAAAGTGTTCGATTCGGCTGTGTCGAGTGCTTGCCCACAAACTCGGCCGTCGTCAAAGCGCCGCAGGTGATCCCACACAATCCTTTGTCTCCGCCAACAGGGAATCCCAGCAGGCCGTGGCTTTCCCACGGCACACCGAACCACTCCCAGTGAATGCCCAGGTTCAACGTCAAATCAGCGCGCACTTTCCAGTTGTCCTTGAAGAACCCGCTGGCCTCGGTCCCGCGAAAATCGCGGAGCTTCAGGATCAATCCGTCGCTGATGCCCCGAAATACGCGGTCCGCGGAGTCTCGAACGTCAAAGGCTTGCGTCACGCTTCCCACCGAACCGGAAAGATCGGTCAACACGTTTCGAGCCGTGATCTGGTTGTTCGCGCTGAGAAAGGGAATGGCGACGTTATCGATGTTTTGCACCGGCACGCCACCCGCGCCCAGAATGGCCTGCGGGGTCATGACTTCATTGGCGCCCAACGTCCAACCGTAGCGCCATTCACCGCCGACTTTGAACGCGTGCGCGCCTTTCGTCCAACTGAACGTGTCGCCGAAGCTGTATTGAGGACTGTTGTTGAAACGGTTGGTGCCCGCATTCGTATTCCATTTAACGATGTTTTCCGGGAAGAGTGTCGTGACCGGTTGATAGGGGATTCCATTCAGCTTGGGCACAACGGCGAACGCGTCCTTTCCATCCGGGCCAGGCTCTGCTTTCTCATTCTTAAGGTAATCTTTTCCCACGTACCACGGCGCCCAACTGGTTTGCTTCGTTACTTTGTACCCGATGCGGAGTTCGTTCACGACACTCGAGGACAGCGTCGATACCAAAGAGGTATTGAGCACCTTCGGCCATTTGTCGTTCGCGCCGGAGTAGCCGCCGGGCCAAAACGGTATGCCTGCCTGTATGGTGTTGTTCAGTCCACGTTCCCAGGTATACACCACGCTGAGCTTGTGATTGGAGTTGATATTGTGATCCAGCCTCATGTTGAACTGGTCCCGGTTGGTTTGGTCGAACGTACTCCCGTCGGCATTGTCGAGACCACCAATGCGCCGCGTCCACCGGATGCCTGCCGTATTCAGGCCGTCGCCAATGGTGTAATCGTTCGGCTGGGGCATCCGTGCCAGGATTACGTTTTGAATGAAACCGGTCGGATCGTATCCCGGCCGGAAGGTATCGCGGCCAAACACGCTGAAGGATTGAAGATCGCCAGTTGCGCTCGCGGGTCTTACCGGATTGCCATTTCGGTCCACGGTAGGATTGTTTTGAGTGGCGTTCTGGTTGTCGGCACCCGGAAAGAATCGAAAGAGGCCCAGCCGGGCTTGCGGCGTCAGGACGGTTCCGACAAAAGTTTGCTTCAGGACATCCCGCTGCTCGTCCACCAGGAAAAAGAAAAACGTCTTGTTCTTGATGATCGGGCCGCCGAGACGCGCGCCATACTGGTTCCGGTTCTCGTAGTCTTTTGGGATGCCATTGAAATTGTTGAACCAGTTGCTGGCATCAAGCGCCGAGTTCCGGTTATTCCAAAAGACGCTGCCGCGAAGCTGGTTTGTTCCGGATCGGGTCACCATCTGCACCTGCCCGGAACCGCGTCCGACCTCGGCATCCACGGGTGCCGTGATGACACGCACTTCCTCCACCAGATCGGGACTGGTGTAGGTGACTGAAAATGCCCCATGGTTGTACCGGCCATCGGAGACCACGAAGCCGTCTCGCGTGGTATTGACCGCGCTCAGCCGGCCGCCGGCAAAGTACCCGGTGTCTCCAGCCGTAGCACCGTCGTTTGCGGTAGTGCCGCTGATGGCGTTGCTTACTCCACTTGTCGTCCGGAGCAGATCCAGCACATTGCGGCCCCCCAAGGGAAGGTCGCGCACCTTGTAGTCCGGAAGCACGGTGCCGATGGATGATGACGTCGTCGCAATCGACGTGTCGGCCGCTGCCGTCACTTCAACACTCTGTGCTATCGAACCCACCTGCAGCCTGAAGTTCAGCCGCACCTGCTGCGACACGCCGAGGGCCACTTCGTTATATGTCAGCGTCTGAAAACCCGACAACTCTGCCGTGACTTTATAGGTTCCCGTCTGCAGACTGGCAAACTGATAAGCCCCGGCTTCATTGGTCAGCGCCGTGTTGACGCTTCCGGTGGCAGTATTGGTCGCCGTGATCGTCACGCCCGGAATCAAAGCGCCCGTGGCGTCGGAAGCCGTTCCGCCCAATGTAGCGTTACTGGTCTGGGCAAATGTGTGGCTGGCCAGGACAAGGCACAGAAACATCCCGGCCGTCATAAGTAGTTTTTTCATGATCTCCCTCCACATCCTCTTTAATACGCAGAAATTACAAACGTGATAGTTGGCGGCCTTATAACATATGCAAATTAACAGTGTCAAAAGCCAGCCAGACCTCCTGATTTGCAGGAATTCCAGATGGGCCAAAGGAGCGCGGAGCGGCGTCAGAACGTAGCCACGGCCTCACCCGGCCCTTCGGGCCACCCTCTCTCCCAAGGCACTCTTGTCCAAATTACGAGATGCGTTTCGCTCCAGAAGCAGGAGTGACGCGGTTTTCATTGGATTCTCTATTCGGGAAACCTGTTCTGGAAATGTCCCTCTCCCTTTGGGCCCTTGGGGAGAGGGTGGCGCGAAGCGCCGGGTGAGGGCCGAAAATGCACCCTCATCCGGCCCTTCGGGCCACCTTCTCCCAGAGGGAGAAGGACACGAGCCTCGATTTCGGCTGATTTGGACACCAGTGCTCCTAAGGGGAGAGGGATCGGTTTCAACATGTCCCTCTCCCCTTGGGCCCCTTGGGAGAGGATTCTCGCGCCGCTCCGCGGCTCAAAACGGACGCACCGTTACCTAATTTGCGATAAGTCTTTTCTCTAAAGGCGCACTTTTGTACACTGGCGCCACCTGTTTTCCTCGCTCTCGCGAAACTACGTCAGGAGTTTCACAATGAGAAATCGCTTCACGAGTTCAATCGTCGGCTTGGCGGCCATACTGGCCTTCTCGCCCGCCGCGCTTTCTTACGCAGGGCAGCGGGGCGCGGGGCAGCGGGGCGCGGGCGCGAATGCCGCGGCCCCTTCTCCTCCACATGACCCAAAGGATTTGACGGGAATTTGGACAAAGACGTGGCGCACGCTTGCCTTGAGCGCGGAGGTTCCTCCGATGACGCCCGAGGGGCAGGCCAAGTTCAATGCGAACAAGCCTTCCTACGGTCCCAGAGCGATCCCTCCTGCGTTGGGAAATGATCCAACGGGGAAGTGTGATCCCCTGGGTTTGGTACGCAATCTCCTTCTTGAAGTCGCGATTTATCCGATGGAGATCGTGCAGACACCGCGCCGCGTGTTGCAGTTCTTCGAGTGGGCTCACTCGTGGCGAGAGATCTGGACAGACGGGCGGGAGCTTCCCAAGGATCCGGAGCCCCGGTGGATGGGATATTCGGTTGGCAAGTGGGAGGGAGACACATTCGTCGTGGACTCGACCGGTTTTGACGAAAGAACGTGGCTCGATCATTTTGGTACTCCGCATAGTGACCAGATGCGCCTGCAGGAACGCTACAAGCGCCTGGACCGCGACAACCTGGAGCTGACCATGACGCTCACCGATCCGATGACGTTTACGAAACCCTGGGTGAGCGAGAAGAAAATCTTCAAGTTGGATCCGAAGGCGGAAATCCAAGAGCTTTTCTGTGTACCTTCCGAGGAGGAAGCTTTTAATAGGAAAGTGCGAGATCCCGCTGGCGGCGTGATTCGCAAGTAGCCTAAAACGGCGAGGTAAACCAAAATGGCCATTGCCAGTATCAACCCAGCTACGGGACAAGTTCTCCGAACCTTCGAACCACTTGCCGATTGGCAGATCGAAGCAAAACTGCGACTTGCCGCAGAGACTTTTCCCAAATTCCGAAAGTTAGCATTCGCCGATCGCGCACGCATGATGAGCAAAGCGGCGGACATTCTGGAAAGCGAAAAAGAGACGTTGGGCCGCCTCATGACGACCGAAATGGGAAAGACATTTCGGTCTGCAGTTGACGAAGCCGTCAAGTGCGCGTCGGGGTGCCGCTATTACGCAGAGAACGCGGAGCGCTTTCTGGCGGACGAAGTGGTCCAAACGACTGCGAAACGCAGCTACATCCGGTATCAGCCGCTCGGAGTCGTCCTTGCAGTGATGCCTTGGAATTTTCCGTTCTGGCAAGTGTTTCGCTTCATTGCGCCGGGCTTAATGGCCGGAAACGTGGGCCTGCTGAAGCATGCCTCGAACGTGCCGCAATGCGCGCTCAAAGTGGAGGACATTCTGCTGCGGGCTGGTTTCCCTCAGGGCGCGTTCCAGACGTTGCTGATTACGGCCCAGCAGGTTGATGCTGTTCTCAATGATCCGCGCGTGGCGGCCGCTACGCTGACAGGAAGCGAGGGAGCGGGAGTGCAGGTCGGTGTTTCCGCGGCACGACATATTAAGAAGGTTGTTCTCGAGCTCGGCGGAAGCGATCCCTTCATTGTCATGCCGAGCGCAAATCTGGATGAAGCCATCGAAACGGCCGTCAAGGCGCGAGTCATCAATAACGGGCAATCCTGTATCGCGGCAAAGCGCTTCATCGTCGCCGAGCCAATCGCCGATAAATTCGAGAGCGGCTTCGTCAGCAAGATGAGAGCCCTGAGGGTGGGCGACCCCATGGACCCGGCGACTGAAGTCGGCCCGCTGTCGACAGCCGACGCCGTAACGTCTCTGCAGACCGACGTTCTAAAAACCGTCGGGGCCGGTGCGCGGGTATTGACGGGCGGGAAACCGATCGATCGCCCTGGAAATTTCTACGAGCCGACAGTTCTAACGAACATCCCGAAGAATTCACCGGCATATCGTGAGGAGTTATTCGGCCCCGTGGCTTCCGTGTTTCGGGTGAAGAGCCTGGATGAAGCCATTCAAATCGCGAACGATACTCGCTTTGGACTCGGCGCGAGCGCGTGGACCAATGACCCGGATGAGCGCGAGCGGTTCACCAACGAGATCGAGGCCGGAATGGTCTTCATCAATAAAATGGTGGTTTCCGATCCGCGAATGCCTTTCGGCGGTGTAAAATCGTCGGGCCACGGCCGGGAACTCGGAGTTCACGGGGTGCGGGAGTTCACGAATATCAAGACCGTTTGGATTGAGTGACGGAGTTCATTCGACATCAAAAGTGAACGCGGGCTTTAGCCCGCGACTACATACTTCGCCTAAACGTTGGGTCGAGCATGTAGTCGCGGGCTTTAGCCCGCGTTTGCAGCGCGTAACCAGAACAACTGTTAGAAATACAGGGAACGATGGCGAATCTCGGATTTGTCGGCTTGGGTGTGATGGGCGGCCACATGGTGAATCGGCTGCTTGACAAAGGACACACCGTTACCGGTTACAACCGCACGCGGTCGAAGGCACAGTGGCTTATCGATCGCGGCATGAAGTGGGCGGATTCTCCCCGCGCTGTCTGTACCGCGTCCGAGGTCATCATCTCGATGATCACCAACTCCGAAGCCCTTAGTGAGATTGCCGCCGGAGCCAACGGAATGCTGGCAGGACTCAGCGCCGGAAAATTCTGGATCGAGATGAGTACGGTCAATCCTGCGGTGAGCCGTGCGCTTGCCGCCAGGGTGAGAGAGAATGGCGCCGACATGGTCGACGCGCCTGTTTCCGGAAGCGTCATCACGCTTCAACAGGGAAAACTTTCAGTGATGGTCGGCGGCCAGCCCGAAACCTTCGAACGCGTCAAGCCGGTGCTGCTCGACATCGGACCCAAAGTCACGCACGTGGGCAAGAACGGTCTCGCTCTGGTGATGAAGATTGCGACCAATCTGAGTCTGGCCGTGCAGATGCTGGCTTTCTCGGAAGCGGTCTTACTTGCCGAGAAAAGCGGGATCGCCCGCGATATGGCAGTCGACGTACTGACGCACAGCGTGATCGGATCGCCCATGGTTCAGTACCGCGGTCCGTTCGTACTCAAAATGCCGGAGGAAGCCTGGTTCAATGTGAATATGATGCAGAAGGACATGCTTCTGGCGCTCGAGCTTGGCCGGCAGGTCGAGGTGCCTTTGCCGACCACCGCCGTGACCAACGAGTTTCTGACTGCGGCGCGCGGCATGGGTCTGGCGGAAAGGGATTTCGCCATTTTGTTTAACGTGCTCGCACGAATGTCTGGAGTCACAACATGACGACTGCCATAGACCGTTCGAAAACCGATTCTGAAATTGAAGCCGAACAATGGCTCCGTATGTACCGGCGGATGCTGATGATTCGTGTTTTCGAGGAGCAAGTTAACGACCTGTACACACGGGCTCTGATGCCCGGCCTGGCCCACCTTTACATCGGTGAAGAAGCAGTCGCCGTTGGCGTTTGTGAAGCGCTTCGACAGACGGACTACATCACGAGCACCCATCGCGGCCACGGGCACTGTCTGGCTAAAGGCGCGGCGCTGGACAGGATGTTTGCCGAGCTGCTCGGCAAGGAAGCGGGATATTGCAAAGGTAAAGGCGGCTCGATGCACATTGCTGATCCCGATACCGGCAACCTTGGAGCCAATGCCATCGTCGGCGGCAGTGCAGGAATCGCGACGGGCGCAGCGTTTTCTGCCAGGCGTCTGAAGACCGATCAAGTCTCGGTGTGCTTCTTCGGTGACGGCGCGCTTGGACAGGGACTCCTCTACGAAGTCATGAATATGGCGGCGCTATGGAAGCTTCCCGTGATCTACGTTTGCGAAAACAATCTCTACAACGAATACACCCACAACTCGGAGACGCTGGCAGGTGACATGTTGGCGCGAGGTAGTGCGTTCGGACTTCATGCCGAAAACGTCGATGGACAGGATGTGCGGGCGGTCTACCGAACCGCCAAAGAGATCGTGGACCATGTTCGCCAGGGCGCGGGTCCCGCATTCCTCGTGTGCCAGACGTACCGGTTCATGGGACACCATGTGGGCGATATCAATCGTGAGTATTACCGCTCGAAACAGGAAGAGCAGATGTGGAAAACCGAGCGCGATCCGATCAAAGTGCTTGGCGATTGGCTGACCGCGCAAAACCTCGCCGATCGCGCGCGTTTCGATCAGATTCATGGGGAAGTGAAGTCGGAAGTGGAGAAGGCCGTCCAGTTTGCCATGGCGGCTCCATATCCGAGTCCGGATAAAGTGGGGCAGGATGTCTATGCCTGACACTCGTGAACTGACTTTAGGGGAAGCCGTACGCGAAGCGCTCGCCGAAGAAATGCGGCGCGATCCGCGCGTTTTCATTTGCGGTGAAGATATCGCGGAAGCGGGTACGGTTTTCAAAGTCCTGACCGGCCTCGTGGACGAGTTCGGCAAGGAGCGCGTGCTGGATACACCGATTTCGGAAGCGGGCTTTACCGGTATTGCGGTCGGCGCTGCGATGACAGGCATGCGTCCCGTCGTGGATATCATGTTTGGCGATTTCGTCACCTTGACCATGGACCAGATGGTGAATCAGGCAGCCAAGGTTCACTACATGTCGGGCGGCAAGTGGAAAGTTCCAATGGTCATGCGGGCCACACTCGGCGCCACGCGCCGGTCGGCGGCCCAACACTCGCAGTCGCTGCACGCCTGGTTCTGCCATGTTCCTGGACTGAAGGTCGTTTTGCCCTCAACGCCGTACGACGCCAAAGGGCTTTTGAAGACCGCTATCCGGGACGACAATCCGGTCGTGTTCTTTGAAGACAAGATGATGTACCGGCTGAAAGGGCCGGTACCCGTGGAAGAGTACACGATTCCGTTCGGCGTGGCCGACATCAAGCGCGCGGGGAGCGACATCACGATTGTAGCGACGAGCAGCATGGTTCAAGTGGCGCTTGGCGCCGCGAAGTTGCTTGAAGAGTTCGATATCAGTGCCGAAGTCATCGATCCACGTACGGTTTGGCCGCTGGACGAGAAAACCCTCATCGGGTCGGCAAAGAAAACGTCGCGAGCGATTGTCGTCGACGAAGGCTATGAGCGTTATGGGGTGACCGCGGAAATCGCGTCGGTGATCGCCGAAGGAGCGTTTTACGATCTGGAGGCTCCGGTAAAGAGGATCGGAGCGATGCATGTTCCCATTCCGTTCTCTCCGCCTCTGGAAGATGCGACCGTGCCGACGGAAAAGTCTGTATTCGAGGCCGCGAAAGTACTCTGTAGCGGCGGGCTGTAACCGCCGCCTGGAGTTTAGACATAAAGTCCCCTCCTTGGCAAAGGAGGGGACTGGCTGCGCCATTAAGAAAATGTCGCGAAGCCACCATAGCGGGCGCAGACGGGGTGGTTCGTTCAAAAGAAATTGTTTTGGAGTTTGAACGAACCACCCCGTCCGCGCCTTTAAAAGGAACGGGGATATTTCTTGATGGCGCGTCCACCCCCTCCTTTGCCAAGGAGGGGAGTCTGCTTCGCCCAAGCATTCAGCAAGATTAGATGCAGTCTAAAAGAACCAGCTGACAAACGTTATGGCAACTAGTGTGGTAATGCCTGCGCTGGAGATGGCGCAAGAGACTGGAAAGATCGTCTCGTGGTTGAAGAAGGAAGGCGATGTCATTAACAAAGGTGAGCCGCTGCTCGAAGTCGAAACCGATAAAGCGGTAGTCGAGGTCGAGGCGTCCGCGGATGGCGTGCTCGCTGGCGTCAAGTCGCACGAAGGGGACGTGGTGCCTGTCGGCGTGACGATTGCGTGGATTGTGGCCGCCGGAGAGCAGCCCCCCGCAGAATCGGCTGCTGCCGCACCAGCCGCGCGAAAGATTACCGAACAACCGCCGGCAATGTCGAAGCCACTTTCGGCTCCTGCCGAAACCGCCGCCCCGGAAGGCGGCACGAGAATCTCACCCAAGGCCCGGCGCCTGGCGAAAGAGCGCGGGGTGGACATCAGCCGCATCCGAGGAAGCGGTCCCGATGGAACGATTAGCAGTGAAGACGTTCTGGCGGCAGCGGAAGCTCCTGCGGTCTCCGCACCCGCGGCTCTCAGCAGCGTTGCGCGGCTTATGGCCGAGCGAACGACACAGAGCTGGACCGAGGTACCGCACTTCTTCCTAGTGCGCGACATTGATGCCGGCGCTCTTTTACAGAGTCGCGAGCAATTGGGACCTGCCATCGAACGTGACCGCGGAGTGAAAGTCACGCACACGGATCTTCTCGTCGCGCTCACGGCACGAGTGCTGAAAAAACATCCCAAAATGAACGCAAGCTGGGCTGGCAATGGAATCCGGCTGAATCCCCACGTGAACATGAGTGTGGCCATGGCGGTCACCGATGGCGTCGTTGGAGCGGTCATTCCCGATGCGGACACCGCGTCTCTTGCCGATATCGCGCTGCAGCGCCGAGACCTGTCTGAGCGGGCCAGGAGCGGCCGTCTGAAGCCCGCGGATGTGACAGGCGGAACCTTCACGATCACCAACCTGGGCATGTACAACGTCGATGCTTTCAACGCCATCATCGCACCCCCGCAGGCCGCCATCCTTGCGGTTGGGCGCATTGCCGATCGGGTTGTGCCGCTGAACGGTCAACCCGGTGTACGTCCCATGTGCGTTTGAAAAATAACAAATGTTGGGATGTTCCATGTCCGATCTCTCACCGGAATCTTGGGCAACTATGCGGAGGGTGCGTCCCTCTCCCTCTGGGAGAGGGTGGCCGAAGGCCGGGTGAGGGTCGATACGAATGCACACCCTCTCCCAGAGGGAGAGGGACTTGGCTGTGGATAGTCACAAGCCGGTGAGAAATCCGGGCTAATGACCTAATGACCCAATGACCCATGATTATTGGAGTATCCAGTCAGTTGGTCAGTTGGTACTTTGACAAGTGCATTTGACATCGGACATGGGACATTCCAACATTTGTCATTTTCGGAAGAGCGGAACAACCAATGGAGACACACCATGTCGAAGAAGGTGAGTAAACCGGATTTCCTCCCCGTCAACGAGGACGATCTCAAGCCGGCATACCGCTGGCACCGGCCACTTCAAGCTCCGGGCACGACCCAGGTGGATTTCGAAGAGCGCGTCGAGTTTCGGCGCCTGCACCGCTATCGCCTCGCGCGGACCCGCGAGGCGCTGGGCAAGTCCGGGCTGGGCGCGATGCTGTGTTTCGATCAGCACAACATTCGCTATATCTCGAGCACCGTCATCGGCGAGTGGGCGCGCGACAAGCTGATCCGGTACTGCCTGCTCACCGGGAACGGCGACCCCTGGGTCTGGGATTTCGGCTCCGCAGCGCGTCATCACAGGATCTACTGCCCCTGGCTACAGGAAGATCATGTGCGCGCCGGCAACCCCGGTATGCGCGGCGCGATCGGGCCCGAAGTGGGCCTGTTCAAGCAGGCGGCGAAGGAGATCAAGGATCTCCTCAAGAAGGAAGGTGTGGCGGACATGCCGCTGGGGCTCGATGTGTGCGAGCCGCCGATGCTCTTTGCGCTGCAGGAGGAGGGTATTGAGGTTCGCGATGGCCAGCAGATGATGCTCTCTGCCCGCGAAATCAAGAGCTACGACGAGATCACGCTGCTCAACATTGCATCGAGCATGGTCGACGGCGTCTACCAGGACATCGCTGCTGCACTGAAGCCCGGAGTCAAGGAAAGCCAGATCGTGGCGCTCGCCAGCCAGCGTCTCTACGAGATGGGTTCGGACTGCGTCGAAGCCATCAACGCGATTGCCGGAGAGCGCTGCAGCCCGCATCCGCACAATTTCACCGACCGGCTGATCCGGCCGGGCGATCAGGCGTACTTCGACATCATCCATTCTTTTATCGGCTACCGCACCTGCTATTACCGGACCTTTACCGTCGGCAGCTCGACACCGGCGCAGCGTGACGCCTACAAGCGCGCGCGGCAGTGGATGGACGACACGATCGCCATGCTGCGGCCCGGCGTCGGCACCGACAAAGCCGCGAAGCAGCTCCCCGAGGCCTCCGAGATCGGCTTCGAAAGCGAGATGGCCGCGTTTGGTCTCAACTTCTGCCATGGGCTCGGACTCGGGCTTCACGAGCGGCCGTTGATCTCGAGGCTCAACTCGTTCATCGAGCCCTACGAGCTCAAGGCGGGCATGGTGTTTGCGGTCGAAACCTTCTGTCCGGCAACGGACGGAATCTCCGCCGCCCGCATCGAAGAAATGGTGGTGCTCACACCCGACGGCGCCAAAATCATCTCGTTATATCCGGCGAACGAGCTTCCGGTTGCCAATCGTTACTGAGCGCCAACGTCGCTCTCAGCCGACAAAGTCGTCGACCTTGAAAACAATGTCGGGAAACGCGGCGAGCGTAGGTCGCGACATGGCGGGCTTCAACGTTCTCCAGCGCAACGCCCTGCGCTTCCCAGTACGCCAGAAACCCGCGACAGATGCGGATGTAATGCAGTCGCGTTTGGATTGAAATCGTGTGAAGGAAAAGGACGGTGGCTGCTGTCAGCGTGCGGCGCCCAAGAGTTTACTGAGCATATTCACTTCCTGCGGATAAAGCCGGCACGTGGCTTGTGTGAATCGGGCCACCGCACTCTTTGCGGCCAGGCTGGCCGGAAAGGCAATGGTCAGTGTACAGAATCCGGTTCTCTTGAGCCGGTATACTGAGCCGCAGCCAGATATCGTACTTGCCAGGCCACGCGACGATTACTATGCAAGCGCGCGCATCTCTCCAGAAAATACCTTTCTCGTTATCGAAATCTCTGACACGACTCTCCGTTACGATCGCCATCGGAAAATGCCGCTTTACGCAAAATCCGGCGTTTCTGAACTCTGGATCGAAAATCTTCAGAACGATGTGATCCTCGTTTATCGCGATCCCGGTCCGAAAACCTACTCGACCTCTCTTACTGTCCACCGGGGCGAATCCATCTCGTTGGCGGCATTTCCTGATGTCGTTTTCAAAGTGGATGAGCTACTCGGCTGATTTCCTTGCGGATCAGTACAGACGCGGGCTTAAGCCCGCGGCAAGATATTGCGACGACGTTTCGGCCAAGCATGTAGTCGCGGGCTTTAGCCCGCGTTCGCATCTGTTAAGCCTCGTACAGTGATACCAGCAGCCCTCAAATTGACTTTTCACACCGAACGGTAGTAGCGTTCGTTCATCTTAAATCACAAAGTTGCGAGTCGTATCTTGTCTACTTGTTCTCGATTCAGGGGGGAGGAGATCGATATGAAAGAGATCGTCAAATGTCTTCTTCGTCTATTCGTAATGTTGATTCTTGTCGGCGCGAGTCTCTGGGGGCAAGGATCAACCGCGCAGATCAGCGGCACAGTGAAGGATACGACGGGTGCACTTTTGCCTGGCGCGGAAGTCAGAGCAACACAAACAGAGACGGCAATCGCCCGTAGCACAGTCAGTAACGAGACCGGCGCATATGTATTGCCCAACCTCCCTATCGGTCCTTACAAGTTGGAAGTGTCGCTGCCGGGATTTCGTACGTTTGTCCAGACGGGAATTGTGCTCGAAGTCAATAGCAATCCCGTCATCAACGCGACCCTTGATGTAGGTCAACAATCCCAGCAGATCGAAGTGCAAGCCAACGCAACGCTGGTCGAAACGCGTACCACGGGAGTCGGCCAGACCATGGAGTTCCGGCGGATCCTCGAATTGCCGCTCAACGGAAGGATGGTTACCGAGCTGATCACTCTGGGCGGTGGGGCTGTCGACGTCCCCGCCTATGCCTCATCACCGCGAAGCATGCAAGGGCAGGCGGCAATTTCGGTGGCCGGCGGGTTGCCGAGCGGTGTTGCCTATTTGCTGGATGGTGCGATGCACAACAATCCCTACGACAACTTGAGCCTGCCGCTGCCGTTCCCTGACGCGTTACAGGAGTTCAAGGTAGAAACCGGTGCGCTGTCCGCCGCTCAAGGCCAGCACTCGGGCGCACAAGTGAATTCGGTAACCAAATCGGGCACGAACGAGTTCCATGGCGATCTATTCGAATTCGTCCGCAATGACCTGCTCAACGCCACGGAATATTTCGCACGGGTTGACCCGCGAACGGGTAACAAAGTGCACAGTACGCTGAAACGGAACCAGTTTGGTGGAACGGTGGGCGGTCCGATTGTTCACGGCAAGCTGTTTTTCTTCGGCGGCTATCAGGGCACAACAGAACGCTCGGATCCTTCCAATCTCCAGCGCTGGGTGCCGACGCCGGCGATGTTGCAGGGCGATTTCACGACCGTGACCTCGCCAGCGTGCGGCCGGACCGTGCCTCCATTGCGTGCGCCCTTCGTGAACAATCGCATCGATCCGTCCGCGTTCAACACGATAGCGCTGAATCTAGTGAAAAAGCTTCCGCAGACGACCGATCCGTGCGGTCTGACGATCATCGGAGTTCCGGCGAAAGTCAACACCGGGCAATACGTGGGGAAGACGGATTATCAGCTCAACGCGGCGCACTCTCTAATCGGACGCGTGTTATTTACTAAGGAAAGCCAACCGGTGCCGTATGCGCTAGCGCCGGACAATCTGCTGACCACGTTCGACCGCGGCCGAAGCAATCTGGCCCAGTCTTACGCGATTGGGGACACCTGGTTGGTTAGCCCTCAGACCGTGGTGTCGAGCCGCCTGGTTGCCAACTACACGGACATCCGGCGTTTGGGCGCGGCATTCTTCAACTTCGGCGACATCGGCGTGAAAAATTACTACAGCGGCTACCAACCGAAATACCTGCAGCTCACGGTGAATGACCCGGGCTTCGCTCTCGGTGGGGGAACAGCGAATGATTCGACTTACCGGACGTTCTCGAGCGGACTCAATATGGACGCGAGTCTGTCCCGTGGGGCTCACCAGTGGGCGATCGGGGGCGCGCTGGAGTGGATCGATTCCAACTCCAATGCCAACGTGACTTCCTCGGGCTCGTTCACCTTCGGCAACCAGTTTACTGGATTTCCGATGGCGGACTTTCTGCTCGGACGGCCTAGCTCATTTACGCAATCGACGCCGAATACGGACTATATGCGGAAGTGGTATACGGCGCTGTACCTCGCCGATACCTGGAAAGTGAATCAGCGGTGGACCCTCAGCTACGGGCTGCGCTGGGAGCCCGATCTCGCCGAGACTCTTACTCTCGGCCGAGTCACAACCTATAGCGAACAGCGTCGCGCGGCTGGTATCCGCAGTACCGTATTTACGAAAGCGCCGCTGGGCTTCTCTTTTCCCGGTGATCCGGGTTTTCCCGGCAAGACTGGCCGAGACCGGAATTTGTGGGAATTTGCGCCCCGGTTTGGGTTCGCCTGGGACGTGAACGGAGATGGCCGCACCTCCGTCCGAGCTTCGACTGGGATTGGGTATGACTTTCCGAACGCGCAGTATCACCTGTGGACCGGAATCGTTCCGCCCTTTGGGTCAAGTACCACGCTGATCAATCCCAGCTTCGACGACCCGTGGGGGACAGTACCCGGCGGCAACCCATTCCCCGTGCGGCTCGGTCCCGACGCGTCGTTCGTCCCATTTGGCGGTTTCACCACGATGAGTAATATCCGTCCGGCTCAGGTGCAGAACTGGAACCTCTCCATCCAGCGCCAACTTGCAACCGACTGGCTCGTGTCCGCAAACTATTTGGGTAGTCACACGATCCATATGTTGGGTTCGGAGCAGTTGAATCCCGCCATCTATTTCCCGGGTGCTGCCGATGCCAGTGGGAACTGCTTTGCCCAGGGCCTCACATTCAAGACAACTGCGGGCAATGGATGTTCACCGACGCTAAACACGAATCCGAGGCGTCGCCTTTCGCTGATTGATTCGCAGCAGACCGGGCAATATGTGGGCAACCTCGTCGAAATCCAGAGCGGCGGCAATGCCAACTACAACGGCCTGCTGCTGGAAGCACGCAAGCGCGCTGCCCGAGGCATCACTGTCACCGGGAATTACACCTGGTCCCATTGCATCGGTCCGTTCCAGGGCAACGAAGGCGGCGATACGGGTGCGAATCCGGCCATCCCCAATCCCTACCCTGGCGACCGCGATCGGGGCCGCGGCAACTGCCTGGCCGACCGCCGTCACGTCGTGAACTTCACCTCAGTCCTCGAAATGCCGAGGTTTCAGAACAACACCTTGCGGTACGTCGCGTCCGGCTGGCAGTTGTCAACGATCTACCGCTACTCGACGGGCACTTATGTGAATATCGTCGCAGCGAACAATAACGACTTCGCGAGGAATGGCACAAACATCAACAATCAGCCCGCCGTCTATCTCGGAGGCGACCCCATCGGTGATCACTCGGGCCGTCCGAACACGTTTTGGTTCAACAAGGACGCGTTTACGACTCCGGCTGTGGGGACCTTGGGGAATGTGGGCACGAGAAGCGTTATAGGGCCCGGCCACTGGGATCTTAATATGGGGCTATCGCGGAGCTTCCGATTCAAGGAAAGCCAGCGCCTCGATTTCCGATGGGAGGCGTTTAATGTCCCCAACAGCTTCCGGCCTATCATTTCCGTCCCGAACCTGCCGTCCGTTTACGACACGTTCCGCGACGTGACCAGCCAGCTCTTCGGTCAATTGAGAACTTCAGACTCTCCGCGCATCATGCAGTTTGCGCTGAGGTACAGCTTCTAGATGTTCCAGGCGGAGGATGAGCGTGAAGATGGGTACAAAGCGGGCTAAGCCCGCGACTACATATTGCGACAACGTTTCGGCTCAGCATGTAGTCGCGGGCTTTTAGCCCGCGTCTGGAGATTGAGATGTTCCGAAACACATTCCAAAACGTTTCGAGGACTGACCACCCCGTCCGCGCCAACTTTGGTGGCCTTCGGCATCATCTTCTTGATGGCGCGGCCACCCCTCCTTTGCAAGGAGGGGAATTAGCCATGCCTAACGATTGCGCAAAACCTTTTCTAGTTTCGTTGAAACAGAAAACGGACGAATCAAAATTTCTGCGTTGTGGCGCAGGAAGTTTCGGCGCCTTATTTCGATCCCTTCTTCGCAGCTTCTGCGGCGGCCTTCTTCTCTTCGAGCCGAGCTCCGACGAGGGTGTTGTACAACCCGTAATTTCCCTCGTGACAGGCATGCTCGAATAGCGGCCCCACTGTCTTCTTCATCGGAAGCTCCGCGGACCAGGTTCTCGTCCACGTTGACTCATCTTCGACGCTGAATTTGTAAAGGATGGTGTCGGCATCCACACGAGTGAACCGTTCCATCACACGCATGTTATCGCTGGATCCTCTCAAGGGGTTCTTGCCGTTAAAATTCGTTGTTTCGACGACCAGCGTATCGCCCTCCCAATGCCCGCGTGCGTCCCCCATCCACTGGCGGATGTTTTGTGACACATGCGGACGCCCGTCCAGGGGGATGATGCGAACGTCATGGATCATCTCGACGAGAATCATCACATATCCCGGAGCCTGCACGATTTGATAATTACTGTTATAGCCCGTGTTCAGCATTGGCGGCCCGGCGCCCGCCATGATGAGGCAACGATCGTCAAGGTCATTGCTCTGGGCGGAATCCCAGCGGCCAACTAACTTCGCTGCCTCTGCGCGTTCGGCGGCTCTCTTCTGTCCTTCGGCGGTCAAGGGAGGAATTCTGCCATTGGGCGGATCGACAATGAGCGAAGTTCGCAGGTTCTCTGCGAACTTGCTCTGGTTCCGGTCCAGCCCAAACTGAGTGAAATCGTAGTGCACGTCGGCAATGGTCCCGGGTTCGGTTTGTTCAGTTTCGCGCTCAGCTGCCCGCTTTACGATTTCGGCCGCTTCCTCTTTTGTATAGAACTCTTTCGTGACGTCCTTGGGCCGCTCCAGGGGCGTGTATGTCGAGTTCGTCCAAAACCCCTGCAAATCCGGCTGCCCGTCAGGAGTGCGAGCCGGAGTATAGGCCTTCGCCGTCGTCGTTCGGTTCGCTCTCGCTGCGGCCGACGGAGCCTGGCCGGCTGCCGGCAAGGTGGCCAGTAACACGACCGCGATCAGGATGGTCAAACCACTTACTGAAACGAGAAATCGATGATTCATCTGAAATCTCCTTTTCACCTTCACCGTGCTCGACGATTATCATGCTTCGCCCTGGAATAAGCAACGAACGCGGGCTAAAGCCCGCGACTACATATTGCGACAACGTTTCGGCTAAGATGTAGTTGCGGGCTTTAGCACGCGTTCAGCGTTTTCTAGGCCTTTGCCAGGACCATTCCGAAGCCGTGTACGCGGGCACTGATGCCAAGCAAGCGAACGCCATTCATCAAACCGTGCGGCGTCGAAGACACCACCGGAACCTTGATTTGATTCTCGAGAGGCACGATCAGATCGAGTGTCTTCAAACCACCACAGGAAATCACCAGCGCATCCGCTTTACTGGAGTTGGCGTAGACATCCACACCTAACTTGAACAAGATTTCCTGAGTTGCAGCTCCTTCCGGTATGCGCTCATAGCCAAGTCCCCTGGCGAAAGCTACCTGGAAACCGTGCTCTTCAAGAAAGAGCTTCAAGCGTTCGGTGACCCCTTCGGTGTAGGCGGTTGCGACGGCCACGCGGCGGGCATTCGCAGTGCGCAAGCCGTCCACGAGGCCGTTGCTTTGCGTAGTGGCCGGCAGACCGGTTAGTTTCGTGACCTTCTGCGTCAACTCCTCGTTGAACTTGGCGCCCTTATAGAATGTCAGCGATGATCCAAATACGGAGATGGCCTTCGCCCCTTCCTTAGCCAGCGCTTCCGCCGCAGGCAGGGCCCTCGGGATTGCTTCCTCATAGCCCTCAATAGTCATGCCACCTGGAAGACCGACGCCATTGCCAAGGAACCGGACTCCGGTCGGGTAGAGACGCTTGGCGTCGGGCGGAATCGGATAGTTAAGAGGCGGAAAAATCAAACCGAGGGCCGGCTCGCCAGCGGCCTCAAGTGCAGGCGCGCCTAATGCGGCGTACGCAGTCGCAACCCCTCCAATCTTCAGAAAGTCGCGGCGGGAACGGGTCATGTGGTGCCTCCGTAACGCTAAGGATGTTCGGAGGACTATAAGCCGCACTTTGCGATCCGGTCAAGGAACATGTACCGAGATGATCGATGTCTTCAACGTCACGCTCCGTCCGCAGGCATGTCGTGGGAGCGGCACGTGTGTGTCTTTGCACAAAAAAGCCGGAGGTTGCGTTCCCTCCTCAATCTGAAATCCGCAGTCGCGGCAGAAACACAATCGCTTTGCGACATTCCGATCTCAGACGAAAAGGTCCTCCAGGTGATTCGGATTGATCATCTCAGAGGATCCAATCGGGGCTAATTGAACGTACTCGTACGGGCGCCCGGAAGGCGTGTGCTCAACCGTCTTGCGCCAGTCCATTCCCAACGTCGAGTAAATCGTGGCCACGAGATTGTCGATCACCGGCTGCCGTTTGTCCTTCCATCCTGTATCGATACACTTGCCGGCCACTTCGTCGCTCGCACCGAGTATCCGGCGCCCTTTAACGCCTCCGCCCACCAGGGCCGCGGTGAACACTTGATCGTAATGGTCCCGTCCTCCGGCATTGTTGACGTACGTGGTGCGGCCAAACTCGCTCGATGCGACCACCAGCGTTTCGTCCAGCATGCTCTTGCCCGGCTCGTGTCCCGGCGTCGACGCCAGATCTTCCAACAGCGAGGGAAACGCCTGGTCAAATCGATTAGCCGATACGTAAAGGTTGGTGGGTCGCGTCTTATCGTAGATCGAGCTGTGATAATCCCACCCGAAATTATCCGTTTCGGAAATATAGACGAAGCGCGTGCCGGCATCCGCCTTCAGCACATTCCGAGCGAGAAGAAAGTTCTGACCAACAATTCCGGTGCCATAGCGTTGTTTGTCCTTGTCGGTGATCTCGAACACTTTGGGCCACCGTGGATCATTGAGAATCCGATACGCGTAATCGTAGAACGTGTGGTAGTCGCTGGCCTTGTCTCCCAGTCCCTGCTGTGCCCTCGGCGAGACCTCCGCCATCCTCTGCAGGGCGCTCCAGCGCCGCTCCAGGTCCCGCTCGCCGCCGCCTGCGTTTCCGCCACCGAAAACATCAAACACGACCGCCGGATCCAGATCCATTCCGGTATAAGTCACCGGGAAGAATCCTGACCCGATCGGACCCACGCGATCCTGTCTCAGGTTCACACTCACATAGGTCGGAAACGTATCCGACGGCCGTCGCTGCGAATCCAGTTCCGCGGCGATCACCGACCCAAACGCCGGAATTTCCTTGCCCACGGCCACATTCAGCGCCCTTCCCGTCTGGCAGTGATACTGACCGTTGAAGTGGACCAATTCCTTGGCCTTCATTGAGCGCACGAAGCTGATACGATCCATGTGCTTCGACGCGATCAGCCGGCCAAACAAAGTTTTCGAGAGGTACAAATCACTCCACACCTTTTGTGGATCGAGGTCCTTCGGCGTCCATTTCGTGTCCTTGAGGTCCCAACAGTCCATTTGACTCATGGCGCCCGTCAATTGGATGAAGACGGCATTCCGCGCAGTCCCCAAGGGGTTCGTTTTGGCGGCCGCACGTGCCTGCAACGGAACGCTCGCCAAACCGGCCATCGCGCCACCCAAGGCCATCCCGGCCCACCTCAACACTTCGCGACGGGCCACGTAACTGCTGGTCATCCATTCCATATTCACCTCGTAAACGTGGGGGACAAGCCGCCGCCAATTACGCCAATGCCGTGAACCACATTGGCGTAATTCGCGTAATTCGCGGCCGGGACTTCAATAATTCAACAAAAACTCCGGTGTGTTCAGCAACGCCCACAAAATGTCTGTCGCGCCCTGATTTCGATTGCTTTGCAGAATGCGCTGAGCCACTTCCACTTCTTCTTTTGTTGGAGTGCGAGATAACGCCGTCAGGAACAATTCTTCGATCACCTCCGGGTCGGATTTGCCCGGCTTCAGCAACTGCTGCAACAAGCCGGCATCCGAACGCAGGCGATTATTCACTGCTGGTGAGTTCATCATCATCATGGCTTGAACGGCGCTTGCACGGTTCGCTTGAGCTGGTGGCGTCTCACGCCCGCTCTGGAAGAAGGCCTGCATCAACGCAGCGACAGCGATTCCATCCGAAAACCTCCGCCCGCTCACGCTCGCTAGCCTGGCGGAGCCCCCACCGCCCAGCCCCGTCGGATTCGACATTTGTTTGACGCGGGTCACGGTCTGCCCCTTCAGATTGAACTGATAGGGCTGTCCCGTCACCTGGGCGAGCGCGTCGGCTACTTCCGGCCCCGTCAGGACGCGCACAAATCTTCTGGCATAGTACGGTACGTAGGACTCTTTCCATTCACCCGGAAATTGCGTCGACAACTGATAGGCGCTGGACTTCATAATCGTTTTGAACAGAGTCTGGATGCTGTAGTGGTTTGCCTGGAAATCTTTCGCCATCGCGTCCAGCAACCAGGGATTGGTGGGCTGCACGGTCCATGGCTTCGGTGGCGGATTATTCGGATCCAGCCGCAGCAGATCGAAGCCGTCGTACGGCTCCACGAAGCCCACGACCATCAGCTTGCCCCAAATCAGGTTGACGGCCGCCCTGCTGAACTGGATGTGGGTTGGCGCGATTCGTCCCAATTCCTGTCGCGGGTTCATGCCTGGCCGCGGTTTCTCGCCGGTCAATATGAAGGCCGGCTCATAGGTGCCGCCTTTGCGGGGAAATCGCCCTTCCGCCATGGTGTTGAACGGAGCGTCGTTGTCGGTGTTATACCCTGGCGCCAAATCATCGATGATATCTTGAGCGCTGGATGGCATCTTGGACCGGTCACTCCAGGTTGCAATATTGCGGGTCTTTCCGAAGAATGCCGCTTGCTGGTGGAAGTCCTTTCGCTTCTTGGTCGTCAGGAACAAGTTTATCGAGTCGGTATGCCCGGCAGCGTCATGGCAGGAGAAGCAGTCCATATTGATACCGAGGAAAACTCGCCCCAGATTAACGGTCGTCTCGTCAATCCAATCGAGCCGGTTCGCATAATAGTAGTTATCCTGATCGGTTGCCGTCGTAGCGCGCAATGCGTTGTACAAGGCCTGTGAATAGATCGCCCAGGTTGGCATCATGCTGGCGTTCTTGGTGGCGGAGCCTCCTACCAGGTCGGCAAATATCTCGTTGTATGGCCGGTCCACTTTTAGGTTCTGCTTGAACCAATAGGCGAAAGAGTCGTTTCTGGCCTGAAACAAGTCCATCCAGAACCAGGCCCACTGGTCCGCAAATTCGTCGGTTCCGATCAACGAATCGATGAGCCTGTCGCGTTTGTTTGGGTCTTGGCTGGCGATGAATTCCCGTACCACGCCTGGGGTCGGCAGCAACCCGGTCGCATCCAGGTACACCCGGCGGACGAATTCCTGGTCACTTGCCAGAGGCGCGTGCGGAATCCCATCGCGCTCCATGCGCCCGAAAATTTGCTCATCAATATAGTTCTTGCGCTGAATATCCCCCAATACGGCCGGGCCCGCGGCCGCAAAACCAGCCGTCAGCCGGCTGGCCTCGGCAGCCTTGTCCGTTGGGGGCCCAAACAGGTTCTGGTGCGCTTTCTCGAACTCATCCGCACTAGTGGAAGGGGTCGTTTGCTGTTTCTGCGCCTGGTTCTGTGCCGAAACGGAAAGGACAATGGAGAATACGATCAGAGTGGCCACACACAGCCAGCTGGACCTCATAGGTACCTCCTGAAAGTAGAAGCACTCGCAATCGTTCCAGCTTAATGCCTAATGAAATCCGGGCGATGGGAACGAAATCATCCGTCCGATAACTATCGTTGCACTGTAAGAAATGACCCGGGCAGAGTCAACTTTTTTCGAGAATTGTTGAATTTCTGGACGGAGGAAAAACTCGCTCTCTATTTGTCGAACTATTGTCCTTGAACATAAAGTCGGCAGTTGAAGGTGGCCATGTCTTGGCGATGCGAACGCGGGCTAAAGCCCGCGACTACATGCTTAACCGCAACGTTGTCCCGATATGTAGTCGCGGGCTTTAGCCCGCGTTTGTACTGCCGTTTCTAGGTTGAATTATTCCTACGTCCCAAAATTCAAACGGATCCGGTACAGAGTTTTTCCTCGGTCCCAAAATTCCGGTTTACTGTTTAAGCGCGGAGTCCCAGTGCTCAGCAATCTTTCCATTCTCAACCCGAAACACGTCGAACCAGGTCGTCTTGTATTTTTTGGTGCTGTCTTTAGGATCCGGATACTCGCGCACCTGCGACATCATGACCAAATTGCCTTCGGCCATCATGGAGATCACCTGGGCCCTGATCGTTGCCTGGATCGGCTGAGGACCTCCGAGCCTCGCGAAATACTCTTTAAAACCTTTGATGCCCGTCGCCGCGTTGGGATTGTGCTGGATATAGTCTTCCTTCATGTACTTTTCGGCCAAGTCCAGATGACGGGCTTCGAGGACCTCGCGCCAGAAGTCGTATACGAGTTTCTTGTTCGCCGCAAGCCTGGCGTCGGTGCTTCTGAGCAGCGCCTGCTGATCCGGTGCAGGGGCGGGCGCAATTTGGGCGAACACCGGGACGCTAATCATTAAAGCCAGTAAACAGACCAGTATTTTCACATCTCCTCCTTTTTTGGAACGCAATATAGCACACGCTCCTGCGAATTTTCAGAGTGCTTTGGGAGAAGAGACTTTGCCCTCATCCGGCCCTTCTCTTGGGGCTTCGCCCTAGCGGGCTTGCGCTTCGCGCGGGCCACCTTCTCCCAGAGGGAGAAGGACCATTCGAAAGGTTAGTCCCTCTCCCTCTGGGCCCTCTGGGAGAGGTGCCGCGAAGCGGCAGGTGAGGGCGCTACACGTGACGGTATTTGACGAAATGGTGCACTCAGTGTGAAGGGACTTCGGCTAGACTTCGATGGCCTGGAGGAAGCGGGAGATTCGGTCACGCGCGTCGGCGCTGATCGGATCAAACTGAACGCCGACCTTCGGCCAGACGTGCCAGCGAATCGTCGCGTTGAGCCGGATACGGCCGGACTGCGGCAAGACCAGCAGACAATTCGGAAGGCGTTTGCCTGCCTGGAGCGAGTCTGAGCCCTCGGGACAAATCAGCAATGCACCGCCGGTACTGAAATTTTCGACGAGTAAACCCACTTCTTTCCCATCCAGCACCGTTTCAATGTAGACGGGCTTCTCCGACGGAATACCAACGCGATCCGCCGACCGTCGGTCCTCGTTTGGTTGTTTAGGTACGCGCATATCCAGTCATATCGGCCGGCAAGGCCAAAAAGATTAGGGCCAATCTAATGTTGTGTCTGAAAAATGCCGATAAGACGGGAGAGTCTGGCCATTATGAACGAGAAGTCACTTCAAAATCTGACACTTGCCACGTGGGCCGCTTCGGTATGGGAGAGGGAAGTGCGTGGCGTGCCTTTGCAGTCCCAGGAGGCGGCTCTTGCGCATTGCATGAGGCAACACACCGAGTGGCGGAATTTCTGGAATAACCTGGGCGCAAGTATCGAAGAAACACCTCGCGCCACCAATATTCTCGTTCACATCTACAATGATGCTGCGGTTAAGCTGCAGTTGGACCGAAACGATCCGCCGGAGATCCAATCGCTTTATCAGTCCATGCGGGGCAAAGGCTTTTCCCACATGGATGCCCTGCACGCCCTCGCCTTTGTGATGCAGGAACTAACCTGGAATGCGAGAACCACCGGTGAAGCTTTTGACACGAAACAATACGTCGAAAGGGCAAAACGATACGTCGAAACGGCGTTGCAGCATCCGGAGATTGTGTGCGTCTTCAAGCGGCAAGAATAAATCAGTTTGAAACTTTAGTGCCCGTGCGGACCCGTTGAACTAAAACGGTCGACACCAGCCAGATCACACCCACGAGAACCACAATTACCATGAGCCAACGCATCACGGTTGCGAGAAGTGCCGCGTTGACGGTGGGCCACTGAAACTGGAACTGACCTAACCGTTCGCCTCGCTCGATCATCCAATGCCAGCCGGTATGCGCGACTATCGCCGACAGGATGATCGTCCCCATTCGCTCGGCGACAGCAAAGCGAAATAGGATCTCCAGCGCGGGAATGAGAATCACCAGGACGAGTATTTGTCCAAGCTCGACACCAACATTGAACGACAGCAGTGAAGTCAGTAGATGAGATCCGGCAAATTGCAGTGTCTGCTGCAGGGCGAATGAGAAACCGAATCCGTGAACAAGGCCAAACCCGAAAGTGATCATCCATCGGCGGCGGAAATTGCTACCAGTGATGTTTTCGAGCGCCATGTAGACAATCGAAATGGCAATCAGCGTCTCGATCAGCGGCGGAAACCAGAGTGCATCCGGCCCCAGGTTATACGCAGACGCAATGAGTGTGATCGAGTGCGCAACCGTGAACGATGTGACGACCGGGATAAGGGAGCCGAAGCGCCGTAATGGGATGACCAGGCAAAGCAGGAACAGCAGATGGTCCGTCCCATCCAGAATATGCCGAAACCCCAATTCGACAAATCGCAGCGCGGCTTGATGCCATCGCGGATCCAGTCTGATGAGTCCCGGATCACCCACGAACTCGAATGCACGAACAACGCCGCCCGGTGCGACAAACCGAAGAACAGTAACCACTCGTATCCCCAGCCGCGACAGGCCCGAGCGGATCGAGAGCGGCGATCGATCGGAAATAATGGGGTACTCGAACAAGACGTCGAGCATTGCCTGATCCCAGAAGAGTTCTGTCTGATCCGGCAGCGGCGCGCCGGTCACGTGCCCCAATGCCTCTTCATAAGAACCGAATGACTTGTCGGACTGCAGCGAGACCCGAGCCTGGACAACCTTCGGCGCTGGGAGGCTGATCTCATCTTCGTAGACCTCCATCCTATCGGAGACCCAGAGCGTCGCTGCGTGTCGAAGCGAAGCATCGACTCGCGCGAGATCCAAGTAGCCCGGCCCTCGCTTCGGAAAATCGATATCCAGCATGGCCTTTAGCGGCACGCGGACGATCAGGCGCAACAACTGCCCTTCCGGCTTGAGAAAAGCCTGGACGGTCACGTCCGCCGGGATGTCATGAGCGACAGCCGCGGATGGCAATAGAAGAACCAGCGCCCCAATAAGCGAAACACAATTGCGAAGCGTCACGAGTCAGCATCATACCCAGAGTTTCGCAGCGACACAAACGGTAGTCGCGGGCTGAAGCCCGCGTTCTGTTCGCGACGAACGATTCCTGTTCTGAGCTGGAACGCGGCCTTTAGCCCGCAACTACATTTTCAGTCGATAAACAAGCGTGCTCTCATCGCCGAATTCCATCACCGTAAATTGGTCCAGAAAGGCCGGCTTCAGGTAGGGATACCAGGCCGGCGGATCTTTGAGAGCGCCGCGACGGACGAGAATGTGGGAAAAGCGGGCTTCCTTGAGTGTTCTCAGCAAACGTTCGTCAGGAGACATTTGGGCGGCCGTCCGCGACACGCTGCTTCCGGTAGAGCCCGCGAACGTTTCAAGTGGCACGTTCAAATAAAATCGAAACTGTTCAACATCCACACCGAGCACGCGGTCGCCCGTCTTTGTGACTTCATTCAAATGCTTGACGGTAGCGTAGCCCCCCAGGGCACGTTCAAGGAAATGCTCCCTCGTTTCTCTACCTAACGCGACAGCTATAGGAAAGCGTTCCGGGATATTCCAGAATTGAACGGATGTCGTTGGGAATTGCATGATCAGAGCAAGCATCAGACAAACCCTGTTGATGGTCCCAAGCAGAGGCAGTTCGCTGAAGTGGAACACCGTCGCGACACCGAGAATGCTGATGACCGGCAGAATCGGTACGTAGTATCGGACGTATTGAAAGCTGTACGCCCACAGCAGGAGGTAGATGAACGATGGGATAAGAAGCAATCCTGTGTTTCTTGTACCGGCAAGCAGCAAACCCACGCTGAATGGAAAGGCCAGCAACAAAGCGACTCCCGCCGAACCGCTGGGTGAAGATTCGCCAAATCGCATGCTGTCGAAGGTTAATCTAAACGGCAGTCTCAACAGCGAACTTGGAGAGCTGCCAATTCCAAAATTCCCTGAATTGCTCAACCGGCTTTCCGTGTCCCAAAGCGGGCTTTTAAACACGCCATTGAGCAGTGGAAACACTGGATTACCGGTCCAATAGTACGTGAGGCCATACCAGGGAAGAATGACGACCAAAAAAAGAACGGCATACATCGCCGAAGTTTTGACCATCCGGCCTGCTGAACCGCGCCACAAACTCAGAATCAAGAACCCAAACAGAACAGGCAGACCGTAAACCGCGGTCAATTTGGTTCCTACTGCTCCACCCGCTAACAACGCACTTGTATAGATCCAACCCATTCGCTCTCTTGCATTCCGCCAGCGGAAAAAAGCGATGATGCTGGCCGTCAAAAACACCGCGACGGCGTGATCGATGTAGGTCGTACCCGAGAGCCAGCTCACGACGGGCGTCGTATAGAAGAAAGCCGCCGCCCAACAACCGGTGCGCGTATCGAAAATAAGCTTCCCCAATGTAAAGACGCCGCAGGCCGCGATAAGACCCAGGCCGAAACTGATCAATTTGGCGACGACGTCGTCGTGGAGGCCAAGTCCTATTGCAAAAAGCATGTCGACCAGGCGGAACAAGTAGGACTGGAAGAAGTACGGCAGATCGATGAATCCTGCATTGTCCAGATAAATGCGTGGAACAGCCAAATGGTAGTTGATCGCGTCGAACTGAACTTCCGGGGCAACTGCCCAAACCAGGTTCAGAATCACCACCGGAGCGGAAACCACGAGCGGGAACCAGATTCCTAAACTTGGCTTGTGCGTCGTCAGCGCCGGTAAATGAATCAACCGGATTAGTGCCCGGCCTTGAGATGCGCTCAAACCGAGAAGAAGCACCCAAATCCAGAAAGTCGTCAAAAGATGAACGAGCGCCAAACCGAAAGCCGCCAGGGCTAACACCAGCAAACCTAGCGGGACGGCAACAGAAGCGGCCTCGAGCGCATCCTCAATTTGCACCCTAGCAGCTTGCAAGATCCGAAGGCCCCAAGCCCAAGCCAAGACAAATATCCATAAAGCCAGCACCGCCGACATGAACGCACCGCTCAGGATCGTGATTGTCAGGCAGGCTGCGATGAGAAGGCCCAAGGCCAGGGGAAGGAAACGTCTTAATGTGATAGCGAGGCACGTGAATACAGCTATTGCGAGCCATACCTCCAGCCACTCAACGTCAGCGCCTTCATTGAAAGGCGAACCCACACTCTGCAATACAGCTCGCGAGTAGCGAACTGTGATGACCACAGTCCAAAACGTGAAAGCAAGATAGACAAGCTTTCTATGTGCCCGCACAATCGTTATGAGACTGTTTCATGGTCTCAGCCGGTTTATTTGTATTTCGATGCCAGATCCGCAATAACAGAGATCAGCCGGGCAGGTTCGAAGGGCTTTGGCATATGAACCTGAAAGCCTGCGGAAAGGACCGTATCGCGGTCGATGGCGGTTGTGTATGCAGTCAAGGCGATGGCCGGAACGATACTTCCCTTTTCGCGATCGCGCGCGCGAACCCGCCCAATCAACGTGTAACCGTTGTAATCGGGCATCCCAATGTCGGCGACGATCACATTAGGAGGCGAGACGTCGTAAGCAGAGAGAGCTTCCGGCACAGACGCCGCAGTCGTTACAGCACCACCTTGCATTTGTAGCAAGACCTTGAGGAGCTCGCGCGTATCAGGATCGTCTTCGACGACAAGGATATGAATGCCTTTGAGCGTCCCTTCCATAGCTGCCGCTCAAAGATTAGCAGAAGGAAATACAAGAGGCACATAAAGCCAAAACTTTTTTTGGTAGTGGTAGCCGCGGGCTTTATGCCTGAACGCTTGGGCAGGGGGAGTGAGGGATTATTTGCAGTCGACGCTTTTCGGGGGCACCGCCGTACACGCAATGCTATCGGCACGGCCGGAAGCGATATCGGAACATGCAATCCCCTTCGCTGTGTTCACCGCTTCCTGGTCTGTCCTGCCGGCCGCAGCCCCGCATGACGTCCGGCCGCGAAATTCCATGCAGACCTCACAACTGACTTTGGCAAGGCCAGTGGTGGAATAGACGATAAATGCGATGACCGCGACAAACCCAGCAACGATGAGGATTTTGGTAGTTTTCGACATACTATTTCCGATTTCGGATTGAAAGTCGACAACGGAGTGTTGCCTAAATCCGAAATCCGCAAATCCGCAATCTCTTAATGGATTCCCAGAAGAGCACGACCTTCGGGTGAGATCTTCTCCGGCGTCCAGGGCGGATCCCAGACCACCAGAACATCTGCTTCGACTACACCAGGAAGATCCAAAATTTTGTTTCGTGCGTCGGCAGCGATGGATGTACCCATCCCGCAGCCCTGCGCCGTGAGCGTCATCTTCACGTCAACACGTGCGCCGTCGGACAACGTTGAGATCTGCAAGTCATAGACGAGACCGAGATCGACGATGTTAACCGGGATCTCCGGATCGAAACATGTCTTGAGCATCTGCCAAACTTCTCTTTCCAGCGCCTCGCCTGAAAGCGCCTCGCCTGACCCTGCGGGGGTTTCGGCAGGACGCGGTTCTCGGCCGACGGCATCCGCGTCGTGATTGGAAAGCCGGAACAGGCCCCCGTAGCTAGGAACCAGCAGAGTAAACGATCCACCCAGTGATTGAGTAATCATCACTTCAGTCCCCTGAGGCAAGATCAGAGTATGCCCGGCAGGGACCGCAACCACCTGGCAATCACGCCTAAGCTTGATTGGCTCATCTGGTCGATATTCCATAAACACACTTCCAAGTTCAATTATAAGCCGCCGGTAAACTTCCGGCGGAAACTAAATTGCGCCCATTGAGTTGGTCTATCCGAGCACGCTAGACTGAAAAAAGAATTTCGTACGTCAGGAGGTAATTGAATGCCGAAGTGTCCGATCCATAGGATCGACTTGGTGAGTTTCTGCCCGGCATGTCGTGGATCAGTGAGGTCGAAAAGGAAAGCCGCCTCGTCGCGCGCAAACGGCAGGCTTGGCGGCAGACCGCGAAAGGCACCGCGAGCCCGCAAACGATCATCCGGTTGATCGCCGAAGCCACGACTTAAGGGAGTTCCACAAATTTTCCGTTTCTTGCCGCGACGCTATTTTCCCCCGTCTGCTTTGCTTCGGAACCGCGGATTACGCGGACAGCGCGGATCGATCTGCGCAATCCGCGTCATCTGCGGCTGACTTTCCCTCATTATTGGGCCTCTCCCGCAACGAAGACGGTGCAATTGTTGTGCCACGATAATCTGGTTGAAGCGTCTAAGGAAATGCATCCTGATCCGTATATAGATGAGGAATTTTACGCTCGCTCGCTCGGCGAGCATTATCATTGCAATCCTTCAGGAGGTTTAATGAAGACAATCGGGTTTGCGATTTTTCTCCTGGCGTCAGTAGCCCCGTCTTTAGCTCAGCGCACCGAGGGCCCGCCACCGCCGGTGCTCGTCGTCACGGGGAACGCCCAGATCTTAACGGTCCCGGATGAAGCCACGGTGAGACTCGGCATTGTTCGCCAAGCCTCTGCGGCTCAACCGGCGCAGGATCAGGTTAACGCCGTCGCCCAGGAGATTCTCAACGCCATTGGTAAAGTCGGCGTATCGCCACAACAAATCCAGACTTCGCGGCTCGCCTTGACGCCGGTGTATGCGCCACGAGGTCCCGAAGCGCGGGACGCGCCGCGCATCGTGGCTTATAGCGCATCAAACGTGGTGACCGTGCGTCTGGAAAACCTTTCATTGATCGGCCCTGTCATCGACGCCGGGTTGAAAGCGGGAGCCAACCAGTTGGAAGGCGTGCAATTTGGTTTGAGAGACGACTTGCCGTCACGCGAGCAAGCACTGAGACAAGCCGTAAGCGAAGCTCGCAGTAAAGCACAGGTCATGGCGGAGGCTCTGCATGTGGGTCTTATCGAAGTGCTCGAAGTTTCCGAGGGAGGCGTATCCGTGGCCCCAAGAACCGAGTTCGCCGGACGCATGGCGATGGTGGCAGACGCGATTGCACCGACGCCGGTTTCGGCCGGGCAGTTGGAGGTGCACGCCAGCGTCACGATCCGATATCGAATAGGCCCGAAGCCATAAGAAGTTTCGGTAGGCCCGCCAATCGCCAATTTGTAACATCGATTTGCTTCGAGTTTGTGCAAAGCTTACTCTGCGGATCGGCGGTCACTCTCACGCATGACCGTAGCGTAATTGGTTCCCATGAAAGTGACCGTCGGGCTGATGTGCCCTTTCACTCCAACGTGCGCACCTTTGCTCGGCACCCCTCTACTGCTGGCAAGTACCCAAAGATTGCCTGTGCCATCGTCGATCTGATAGATCCCCTTGCCCAGCACTCCGATCGATTGGGTCACACGGCCCGCAACGCTCACTTCCTTGTTCATATAGCGTCCTGGATCGGCCGTGATGTCGCCAATCTTCGTTCGCTCACATCCGGCCAGCGCCAATCCCACGGCCAGTACGATGACAAAATGTACGAATTTCTTTGTGCTCATTTTCGCTCCGCTCCGAATCGACAAATTTCGGATCCAGCCCATGGAAGCTTTTTGCCAAATCCGAAATCCGCAATCGGAAATCACTTCTTATCATTTTGGACCTGTTACCTCTTCTCGCTCCAGTTTTTGACGGTCCCTGGCAGTCTTTGAAAGCAAAGCGGGATTATTTTCCACCCGCAATCCCAAGTCCACCGTGGGTTTTGCACGATTGCGATATAATCAAGAATGCCGCGCCGCAGGCGCTTCCTTACAGAGCCGCGGAGCGGCGGAACTCCGCTAGCCACTGGCTGACGCCCTGTGAAATATACGCATTTAATCTTGCTGAACGCTTGGGCGGAGCAAACTCCCCTCCTTGGCAAAGGAGGGGTGGACGCGCCATCAAGAAAAATTCCCGTTCCAATGAAAGGCGCGGACGGGGTGGTTCGTTCAGACTCCAAAACAATTTTTTTGGAACCAACCACCCCGTCTGCGCCGGACTCGGTGGCTTCGCAGCATCTTTTTGGTGGCGCAGCCACCCCTCCTTTGCCAAGGAGGGGACTTGGCTTCCACTCCCCACGTTCGGCAACAACGAAATGCGCATACTTCACGCGCTGACGCCCGAGGCGACACGAATGTCGGCGGTTCGCGGCTTTGTAAGGAAACGCCTTCGGCGCAGCTTCCGCGATCCGGCTCTAGCATCCTAACGTGCGGCCTCGTTACTTCTCGTCCTGTGGACACAGAAAGAGACGAATGGTAGACTCCACAGCTTCGGCTCGACAACAATGCCAAACTGTAGGAGGAGCGATGGAAGGATTGGAGGCAATCTTCAGGTGGATGCACGTCTTCGTCGGAATCATCTGGATCGGACATCTCTACTTCTTCAATTGGGTCAACGGACCATTCACGGCGAAGCTTGACCCTCCAACCAGAAAGGCCGTCGTCCCCGAGCTGATGCCGCGGGCCCTTTATTGGTTCCGCTGGGGAGCAGCTTATACGTGGATCACGGGTGTACTCCTCTTGCTTTTGGTCTATTACCATGGACAACAAGCTCTCGCCGCAGGAGCGGAGTGGTCCGCTGGTACGATCATCATGATCGCCGTGACCTTCCTCGCCGTCTTCCTCTACGACATGCTATGGAAGAGCGGTCTCGCCGGCAACGTGCGCGCCGGCGTGATCGTTTCCTTCGTGCTCCTCTCCATCGTCGTAGCACTCTTCGTCCACTTCGCTCACTTCAGCTATCGTGGGACTTTGATCCACACTGGAGCTCTCTTCGGAACCACGATGGCTTTCAACGTCTGGTTCCGGATCTGGCCGTCGCAACAAAAGATCATTCGAGCGGTGAAGAACGGCGAACCCCCTGACGCCGCTATCGTGAAGCTTGCGGGATTAAGGTCCAGGCACAACACCTACATGTCCCTGCCCTTGTTGTGGGCCATGATCGGACAGCACGCGACCTACTTCGCCGGCGGCAATCTCGGGATTCCCAGCAACTACTTTTGGCTGTTCTGGCTCGTCCTGATCGCCATCAGTTGGCACATCGTCTTCCAGTGTTACAAGAAGGCGGGAAAGGTCCAGGGCTTCTAGCCGGATGTCACACCGTGTTGGAACCGTCTACGCGAAAGCATGTAGTCGCGGGCTTTAGCCCGCGTTGCGACCGTGAACAGAACGCGGGCTAAAGCCCGCGACTACATGCTGACGCCACATTTGTTCCAGTTTTTACCGGCCTGCGACAACCAACGGAGCGCGAAGCGTAAATTCGAGCTTCGTTTCAGAAGGGATATTCAGTTTCTCGCCTTTGGTCAGCACCTGAACCGCGGTAGCACCACCCGCGCCTACACCGGCGCCGATAGCGGCTCCTTTCTTGCCACCAGCAATCGCGCCAATGATCGCGCCAACAGCAGCGCCCCCGCCGGCGCGCTTGGCGGTTTGGGACCCGCGGCCTTCGCCGACTTCGTTGTACTCGGAAGTAGTGACTGGATACCCAATGCCATTTACAGTGATCTGCGTCAGTTCAAGTCCCAACTGGGCGGAACCGGCAATTCGCCCAGCCTCGTTGATATTGGCGATGCGCCCGGTGACGTCTGCTCCCTGTGGAATCACTTCGACTCCACCTTGATAGAGGGGCTCATCGAGCACCGCTTTGAATGTTTCGCCGACTTTGTTGGTTTCGCTATTGATTCTGTCGATCATGCGAATCAGAACCTTGGAACCGGTCGGAATCGTGTAGCCTGTATTGGCTGCGTTCGACGACGCCGGACGCGTTACGCGCTCGCTGCCCGGAACCAGCCTCGGATCCGGTCCGGGTGCTGAGGTTCCCGCCTTTGGCGTTGCGGTTGAAGGGGCCGCACTCTTTTCATCCGCGAATTGAATCTGCTGGACGGAGAGAATGTCATAGTCTTTTACCACTCCGTCACTCGTTCTGAATTTAACAATTCTTGCTGACCCGCCCTCAAAATAGCCGGAAATTCGCTCTCCGGTCTTGAGGACCAACGTATCCGAAAAAACGGGTACCGCAAATAAAGCCAGTACCACCATGAGCGTTATAAATTGTGTCAATTTCCTCATATGCCTCCCCAACGGATTTCGATTACCTTATTTTAGATCCTTTCGCCCTCGAATGGTGAGAGTCGCAATTTGGGGAAAATGTCCCGCTACCCGAAGTTGTGCAGCCACACGCTATCAATGGGACATAAATAACGCATAACAAAAGTAGTGATCAGCGATCTCCATCGGATTACGCGGATTACGCCAATGTTGTAAACTTGCAACCGCATCGGGCCCGTAGCTCAGGTGGATAGAGCATCTGCCTTCTAAGCAGGGGGTCGCAGGTTCGAGTCCTGCCGGGCCTATTTGTGGCGCTAAGTTTCTGTTATATAGTGGAGAGTTGGTCGTGTGGTTAAAACCTAGATAGGGAGCGGAAAAGCGTCAGGTACCGAGCCGTTAGTAACAAGATCGCCTGTAGAGCAGCAGAAGCGCGCGACCGACTAAAGGCGGCATTACCGCAGCGAAGCGAACGGGGGGCCTAACGTGAAGAAAGGAGAATCAGTAGTGTCATACAAATCCCCCCAGACATTAGTTGTCGAGGAAGAACAGCGGGGCAGCGGGGGTGCTGTCATCAACGATTTCAGTATTCAGGTTGCTACGGTAAACGGCTCAGGAAGCCAGTCTTCAAATACAGTCTTAATGCGATCGATTTTTCAGATGGGAATTCCGGTAAGCGGCAAGAACTTGTTCCCATCCAATATTGCCGGGCTGCCGACCTGGTTCACCATTCGCGCAAACAAGGATGGTTGGATTGCGCGTCGGAAAGAAATTGATTTTCTTGTTGCGATGAATCCCGAGACGGCGCGTGAGGACGTGATGGACTTAGATCCCAATCGCGTGGTCGTCTATGAAGAGACGCTCAAGGCGAATCAATACCGACGGGACCTCACGTTCTTCCCTGTTCCCTTCACGAAACTCGCTGCGGGAATTACTCCGGATTCGCGGTTGCGAAAGTTACTTGCCAACATGATTTACGTCGGGGTGGTCGGACACCTGTTGGAGATCGACCCGGCCGAGATGGAATTTGCGCTGACCAAACAGTTCAAAGGGAAGGCCAAAGCGGTCACACTGAACAAGACCGCGCTGGAGAGCGGCAGAAAGTTCGCTGAAGAAAATTTCGATAAAAGCATCGTTCCGTATCGTTGCCAGCGGATGAACGCAACCAAGGGCAAAATCATCATCGATGGCAATTCTGCGGCTGCGCTGGGTTGCATGTTTGCCGGGGTTACGGTTGCAACCTGGTATCCGATTACTCCGTCATCGAGCCTTTGCGAAGCACTGACGGAATACATGAAGGAGTACCGCATTGATCAAGACGGCAAGGCGACCTTTGCGGTCGTGCAAGCCGAGGACGAGCTGGCAGCCGTGGGTATGGCGCTTGGCGCTGGCTGGGCAGGCGCACGTTCGATGACCTCCACGGCGGGCCCAGGAATATCTCTCATGCAGGAATTCGTCGGACTTGGCTATTACGCCGAAATGCCGACGGTGATTTTCGATATCACACGAGTTGGGCCGAGCACCGGTTTGCCGACCAGAACGCAGCAATCGGACATCCTGTCCATGGTCTATTGCTCGCATGGCGACACCAAGCAGATTGTGCTGATCCCGGCCAGTGTTGAAGAGTGTTTCGAAATAGCGTACGCCGCCTTCGATCTCGCGGAACGATTCCAGACACCGATTTTCGTGATGAGCGATCTCGACCTGGGTATGAACAATTGGATGTCGGATCCGTTCAAATATCCCGTAAAGAAGTTCGATCGCGGCAAGGTCCTTTCGGTCGAAGAATTGAACCGGCTAGGAAGCTTCCAACGTTACGGTGACGTCGATGGTGACGGCATTCCGTATCGCACGCTGCCCGGTACGAAGCACCCGGCAGCCGCATACTTCACGCGCGGAAGCGGTCACAATGAAAACGCCGCCTACAGTGAGCGTCCCGACGACTATCAGCGAAATATGGACCGGCTGAACAAGAAGTATGAAACAGCTCGCCAGCACGTGCCAAAACCCGAAATCACGCACGCCGAAGGCGCAAAGATCGGGTTTCTGGCGTTCGGCACAACCCATTGGGCCATTATCGAATCACGCGATCAGCTCGCGCGCGAGTATAACCTCCCGATCAGTTATTACCGGTTGCGCGCGGTGCCATTTACGAAAGATCTCGTCGAATTCATTGAGAAGTATGATCGGGTTTACGTTGTCGAGCAGAACCGTGACGGTCAGATGGCAGGGCTGATCAAGCTCGATATCCCTGCTCATTTGGTCGGCAGGATCCGGAGCATCCGGCATTATAGCGGCCTCCCCATTGATGCCCGCTTCATTACGGACGAATTAGTGGCTGCAGAGAAAGGAGAAGAGAACTAATGTCAACTACAGTGCAACCGCCGGCTGCGGCGCCCAAACACATGAACAGATTGGGCTATACGATTGCCGACTACAGGGGTGCCGATTCGACTCTTTGCGCCGGCTGCGGCCACGATGCGATTACGTCTCAGATCATCAAAGCCTTTTACGAGTATGGTGTCGAACCTTATCGTGTAGCGAAGCTCAGCGGCATCGGTTGCTCCAGCAAAACCCCGGCGTATTTCCTCAACATGTCGCACGGCTTGAATGGCGTCCACGGCCGAATGCCGTCGCTGGGGACTGGCGTGATGCTTGCGAACCGGACACTGATCTCGATCGGCGTCAGTGGGGACGGCGATACGGCTTCGATCGGCATGGGTCAGTTCGTCCATTTGCTCCGCCGCAACATTCCGATGATTTACCTCATGGAAAACAACGGCGTCTATGGTCTAACGAAAGGCCAGTTCTCGGCCACCGCGGATTACGGCTCAAAGGCCAAGAGCGGAGTCGTAAACCAATTGCCGGCCATCGACGTTTGTGCGATGGCCATCGATCTCGGATGCAATTTCGTATGCCGTTCCTTTGCCGGCGATCCGAAGCAGTTGGTCGCGCTCTTGAAGGCGGCTCTTGGCCATCGAGGCACGTCTCTGTTTGACGTGATCAGCCCTTGCGTCACGTTTAACAACCATGATGGATCGACCAAGAGTTACAAGTACGCGAAAGATCACGAAGAACTGCTGCACGAGATCTCATTCGTGCCGTTCTTCGAGCAAATCAACGTGGAATATCAGGAAGGCGAGGCTATCGACGTCGAGTTGCATGACGGATCTCACATCCGCCTGAGAAAAACGGATAAAGGGTACGATCCAACCAATAAAGGAGAGGCTTTAGATACCTTGCGAAATTGTCAGGAGTCCAATGAGTTCCTGACTGGTCTGATCTACATTAATGAAAGCAAGCCGGATTTCCTGACGCAGTTGAACATGGTGGATGTTCCACTGGCGACCCTCCCTCAGGAAAGGGTCCAACCTTCTGCGGAAGATCTCACAGAGATCATGGCCGCGTTGATGTAGTTTTGATTGCGAATTGCGAATTGCGAATTGCGAATTTAAGTTCCGAGCAAATTCGCAATTCGAAATTCGAAATCTTAGAACTATCCTTTAGGAGGACCCTGAAGTTGCATGGCATCCAGGGTCTTTTTGGTCTGGTCCAGTTCCGCCCGGACCGCAGTCAGCCTGTTCTGAGCTTCTCCGAGACGCGCCTGGGCTTGATCCTTGGAGTTTTGATCGGCCACCGGAGCAAAGAATTGATTCGTCAGTTGATTCACCTGAAGCTGAAGAGTGGTTTCTTCATCTTGGAGGTCCTGAATCTTCTTCCGGAGCTTTTCTGCTCGTTCGGTCCAGTCTTTCACGGGATCGGGGGGCTGTACCTGTCCAGGTGTTGGCGCACTGACAGCGGGAGCCGGCGTTTTCTTATCCGGGGTCACCGGTTTCGGGTCCCCGGCGGGCTGTGTGCTCACCGTAGTTGCATTTCGGACGCCCTCGGCGGCGATCACCGTGGTGGTCTTGAGGTGGGCTCGGCGCTCTCGTTCTTGGCGCGCAACGTCGGCCACGGTCTGAGCTTGGGCTGAAATCGTCAGGAATAACGTCAAAATCAAGAGCTTCATGGTTTCGATCATACATTTCAATTGCCGGGCCTGCTCAGGCGAAATCCTAATGAAACCCGAACGGACTGGCAAAGTGACGTGTCCGCATTGCGAGCAGGACACGGAAGTTTTTGTCAACGACTCACTCCTTGGTCGCACCCTCGTCACAACCTGTGTATCGTGCGGCCATGACGCGTTCTATGTCCAGAAGGATTTCAATCGCTCGGTTGGCCTTGCAATTGTGGGACTTGGCATTGCCGCAAGCCTGTATTTCTTCGCCCGAGGCCAACCGATCTTCGCGATGGCGGCGCTGGCATTGACCGCGTTCATCGATTTTCTGGTGTACTTGCTGGTGGGTGATGTGACGGTTTGTTACTCCTGCCACGCACTGTATCGGGGCTTTATGCGCAACCCGGAGCATGAGGCTTTCGACTTGAAAAAATTGGAAAAATACGGCGGCCGCACCCCTCGAACGGGGCGCTGAGGCGCCTTGAAAAGCACGATGTCTTTGGAGTATCGTCACTTTTTGGAGATATCCAGCCGTTAAGAGCAGATGGCAACTCGATGAATGTGAAAGCTATGAATTCGCAGGCGCTGGCTCGTGAAGTTGTTCCGCCGACAAAATTACCTCCCGAAAAAACGCTGCTAGACATGCTTTACTACATGAAACTCACCCGGGAGCTGGAATTTCGGATCGAGCGAAAACTGTACCGGCAGGGCAAGATCGTTGGCGGAGTCTACGTCGGCCGAGGTCAGGAAGCGATCGCCGTTGGCGGTTGTATCGACCTTCGGCAGGATGACGTGGTGTGCCCATCCCATCGGGATATGGGCGCCTTTTTGATCCGCGGAATGTCCCTGCGGTCGATTTTGGCCCAGTACATGGCACGAACAACGGGCCCCACCCGTGGCAAAGAAAGCAATATGCACATGGGTGACTTGAATCGTAACCTTATCGCGTTTGTGAGCATGCTGGGCGACAACGTGCCTGTGGCCGCCGGGGTTGGACTTTCCTTCAAGATGCGCGGCCAGGACCGCGTAGCGCTCTGTTTCTTTGGCGATGGCGCTACCAGTCGAGGGGACTGGCATGAAGGCCTGAACATGTCCTCGGTCTACAAGGTGCCGGTCGTCTTCATTTGCAACAATAACCAATATGCATACTCGACTCCTCTGGAGCGTCAGATGGCTGTTGAAAACGTCGCCGATCGCGCCGAGGCTTATGGTCTTCCGGGCGAAATCGTGGATGGCAACGACATCCTGGCGGTCTGGGATGCGGCCACACGCGCTATTGAAAGGGCACGTAGCGGCCACGGCCCAACCCTGATCGAGTGTAAGACCTTTCGCATGACCGGCCATTCCGCTCACGATGACGCAGGGTATGTGCCTCCAGAGCTTTTCGAACTCTGGGAAGAGCGCGATCCGATCCAAAGATACGAACGCTTCCTCACCGAGCGCGGCATCATCATAAATTCCGGCATCGAAGACCTGCAGACACGGATCAACCACGAAATCGATGAAGCCATTCAAATCGCGGAGAAAGATCCGTTTCCTCGTCCGGAAGAGTGTCTGAAGGGTGTCTATTACGAGGGGGAATAAAATCAATTTCGGATTTCGGATTGCGGATTTGGATTTGGTGTCGGCCACCAGGTTTCCTAAATCCGAAATCCGAATTCCGAAATCCGAAATCTTTCTATGGCCCTAACCACCTACGTCGAGGCGATCCGTCAAGGAATCTGGGAGGAGATGGAAAAGGACGAGCGGGTTTTCGTCCTTGGTGAAGATGTCGGCATTTATGGCGGCGCGTTCAAGGTCACAGCCGGGATGTTAGAGCGCTTCGGCGAGTGGCGGATCATCGATACGCCGATTTCAGAATCCGCCATCGTGGGGGCCGCCATCGGCGCAGCGCTGATGGGAATGCGGCCGGTGGCTGAGATGCAATTCGCGGACTTCATTTCCTGCGCCTTCGATCAGATCACGAATTTCGCGGCCAAGTGCCGTTACCGCTGGAGCGCAGGCGTTCCGATTGTTGTCCGCGGGCCCAGTGGCGGCGGTGTTCACGGCGGACCGTTCCATTCGCAAAATCCCGAAATGTATTTTGTGCACACCCCGGGCCTGAAAGTGGTTTGCCCTTCCACGGCGTACGATGCCAAGGGACTGATCAAGGCCGCGATCCGGGACCCCGATCCGGTCATCTATTTCGAGCACAAGTTCCTTTATCGGCGGGTAAAGGAAGAGCTTCCTCCGGACGACTTTGTCGTACCCATCGGCAAGGCCGCCATTCGCAGGCCGGGAACCGACATCAGCATCATCACCTACGGTGCGATGGTGTACATTGCGCTGGATGCGGCCAAGGAACTCGAAAAAGAAGGCATCGATCTCGAGATCATGGATCTGCGCTCCCTGCTGCCGTTCGATAAAGAAGCCGTGTTGGACTCCGTGAAGAAGACGAATAAAGTCATCCTGCTTCACGAGGACACGCGAATCGGAGGATTTGCGGGGGAGTTGGCTGCTATCATCTCAGATGAGGCTTTTGAATACCTCGATGGGCCGATTCGTCGTATTACGGCCCCGGATACTCCGGTGCCGTACAGCCCACCGCTCGAGGAATTCTTCCTGCCGAAAGTTTCCGATGTCATTCGCGTAGCTCGCGATTTGTACGCGTACTGAGAAGACATCATGGCCGAAACCAGAGTCATCATGCCCCAGATGGGGGAGAGCATTTTTGAAGGCACAATTACGAAGTGGCTCAAAAAAGAGGGCGAAAAAGTCGCCCGCGACGAGCCACTGTTCGAGATTTCCACCGACAAGATAGATTCCGAAATTCCCGCGCCGGCTTCAGGCGTGGTACAGAAGATTCTGGTCGAGGAAGGCCAGACCGTCCAAATCAATACCGTGGTCGCCGTGATCGGGGACGGAACCTCCAAGCCGCCGGAAACGCCGGCGGAAGGAAAGGCCGAGGTGAAACCGAAGCCTCCCTCCAAAGAGCCTGCAAAAGAAGTCCAAACGGCATCGACTGAAGGCAAAGCCGGGGTGGAAGCAGAGGAACGCGAAGACGGGCAACATGACGGCGCTCGCTCCTCACCGCTGGTCCGGCGCATCGCCAAGCAGCATGGCATCGACCTGCCGGCGCTGGCCGGAAAAGGCACAGGCCTCGGCGGCCGAATTACGAAGCGCGATATTCTCAGTTACATTGAGCAAGGCGCCGCAGAAGCAAAGCCGGATGCTGCGGCTACGCCACTGCCGCGTCCAGTTCCGCCGGAGCCCGGGCCGATGAAGTTGACGGGCGAAATCGAACGCGTGCCCATGACGGCGATGAGGAAAGCGATCGCCGAACACATGGTCCTCAGCCGGCGCACTTCCGCGCACGTGACGACATTCTTCGAGGTGGATTGCTCGCGTATCTTGCAGTCCCGCGAAAAGCAGCGCGCCGAATTTGAGCGCTCCGGAGTCAAGCTGACCGTGACACCGTTCTTTGTCCAGGCCGCCGCAAACGCATTGAAGCGGTTTCCCATTGTGAATTCGTCCGTCGAAGGGGAGACCATCGTTTACAAGCGGGCCATCAACATCGGAATCGCCGTGCATCTCGAATGGGGTTTGATCGTCCCGGTTATTAAGCACGCCGACGAGAAGAACTTGTTCGGCGTCGCCAGAACTTTAAATGATCTTGGCGAGCGGGCTCGGAATAAGAAACTCACGCCAGAGGACGTACGGGATGGGACCTTCACTATTACGAATCCGGGTCAGTTTGGAGGACTGATCGGGACGCCCATCATCAATCAGCCTCAGGTTGCGATTATGGCCATTGGCGGGATCAAGAAACGAGCCGTGGTTATCGACGATGCGATCGCGATCCGTCCTATGATTATGCTGTCACTTTCATTTGATCACCGCGTCGTGGACGGCGCTGTCGCCGATCAGTTCATGGCCGATGTTCAGAAGCAACTGGAGAACTGGCAGGTTTAGGTGCACGAACATCTCAAGAAGCGAGATCAGGTCCGCGACATCACGCGTGAGGTACTGCGGACGTTCGGCAGCCTTCAGCCAAAGCTGGAGCACCTGGCAGCGACTCCCCTGCCGGACAAGAGTTCCGTCATCCAGATCCTCGATGATTTGCTTGAAGTGATCTATCCCGGATATTTCGGACGCAAGTACGTCGAGAGCGCTAACATCGAGTACTACGTCGGCGATCTTCTCGATTCGATCTACTCCCGGCTGACGCAGGAGATCTATTGCGGCGTCCGGCCCCAATGTGCGAGTGAAAGCGATGTCTGCAATCACTGCCATGAGATCGCTGAACAGGAGGCGATCGTTTTTCTCCGAAAGATGCCGGCTTTGCGCGGCCGCTTATCGCAGGATGTCCAGTCGGCTTATGACGGCGATCCGGCGGCGAAGAGCATCGACGAGGTGATCTTTGCGTATCCGGCAATCTTTGCGATCACGATCTACCGCTTTGCCCATGAACTGAATATCCAGGGAATCCCGCTGCTGCCGCGGATCATGACGGAGCATGCACATTCCATCACTGGGATTGATATCCATCCCGGGGCGACGATCGGAAGCGGATTTTTCATCGATCATGGCACGGGCGTTGTCATCGGTGAGACGACAAACATCGGCAACCGCGTCAAACTCTATCAGGGAGTCACTCTTGGTGCCCTGAGCTTCGCGATGGACGAAGAAGGCCGGATGATTCGCGGTAAGAAGCGCCATCCAACGATTGAAGACGACGTCGTCATTTACGCGGGCGCTACAATCCTCGGCGGCGGCACTGTTATCGGCCGGGGCTCCGTCATCGGTGGTAATGTGTGGTTAACTCGGTCCGTGCTGCCGTACACGCGTGTGATCATCTCCGAACCCGAGCTTGTAATCGATCAGAAATGAGGGCTCCCATGATTCGAGACACTGCCAACAAACTCATCGAAAGTTTTTACGGATGTCTCCCCTACGAAACTGCCGTGCACCTTGCCAATGCGCAAAAAGAGTTCTTACGGGCAATCGAGAGTGTGATTGACGAGCAGATCAAGTGGACCGATATACATCTGGAAAGAGCGCAGGGGAAAAAAGACTCCGCGTAATCCGCGGCAAAAGACTCGCCGCAGATGACTAGCCCGCATTTCTCATCGGAATCTTGGGCAACTGTGTCGAGGGCGCGTCCCTCTCCCAGAGGGAGACTGGAGTTTGGACATTTTAAGCAGAGCTTTTTTCAATCGACCTGAACTTACATCTCGAATTTCCCGTTTCGCCGCCGACCAGCTGACGCAGGCAACAGGTGAGTCAAAACTCCCCTCCTTGGCAAAGGAGGGGTGGACGCGCCATCAAGTAAATGGTCCCGTTCCTTTGACTGGCGCGGACGGGGTGGTTCGTTCAATTTCCAATAATTGGTGGCTTGAACGAACCACCCCGTCTGCGCCCGCTAAGGAGGCTTCGCCGCTTTTTCTTAATGGGCGCAGCCACCCCTCCTTCGCCCAAGGAGGGGAGTTTTTGCTCCAAAAACCCGCGCAAATGTCGCAACTCCAGTCTCTCCCAGAGGGAGAGGGACTTGGCTGTGGATAGTCTCAAGCCGGTGAGAAATCCGGGCTCGAGCAAAAGTGTCCGCGGGTTTCCAAGAAAATTGTCATTCCTTCGGCTTGGCTCGGATTAACCGGGCACGGGTTTCCATTTGTTCCGCCTGCGCGTTCCGGCCCATCTTACGTAGTAGCGCCGCGACTCCCTCCAGCGTATCTGCCACCCGGGGATGCTCGGGCCCCAGGGCTTTCTCGTAAATCGCTAAGGCGCGCTTATAGAGCGGCTCGGCCGCGCTGTAATTCCCCTGGTCCTGGTAGAACAGCGCCAGGTTGACCAGGCTGGCGCCTACATTGGGGTGTTCAGGCCCCAATGCTTTCTCGGCAATCCCCAGGGCGCGCTGATAAAGAGGCTCGGCTGCGGTGTAATTCCCTAGATTCTCGTAGAGTAGCGCTAGATTGAGCAGGCTCGTACCAAGGTTCGGATGATCGGGACCGAGTGCTTTCTCCATGATCGCCAGAGCACGCTTATAGAGTGGCTCGGCCGCGGCGTAATTTTCCTGGTCCTGGTAGAGCTCCGCCAGGTTGACGAGGTTGGCGGCCACGTCAGGATGCTCGGGACCCAGAGCTTTCTCCACAATCGCCAGCGCGCTTTTATAAAGCGGCTCGGCCGCAGCGTAGTTCCGCTGGTCGTGATAGAGCCCCGCCAGGTTGACGAGGCTGGCGCCCACGTTGGGGTGGTCGGGGCCGAAGGCTTTTCCGGCAATTGTCAGGGCACGCTTATAGAGCGGCTCGGCCGCCGCGTAGTTCCCCTGATCCCGGTAGAGCGCCGCCAAGTTAATAAGGCTAGCGCCCACTTCGGCGTGCTCGGCCCCCAAGGCGTTCTCCCTGATCGCCAGGGCGCGCTTATAGAGTGGCTCGGCGGCGGCGTAGTTCTTCTGATCCTGATAGAGTCCCGCAAGGTTGTTGAGGCTAACGCTTACATCCGGATGCTCGGGCCCCAAGGCTTTCTCCCTAATCATCAGGGCACGCTTATGGAGAGGCTCGGCCGTGGCGTAGTTCCCCTGGGCATGGTAGACCTCTGCGAGGTTGTTGAGGCTGGTGCCCACGTCGGGGTGTTCGGGCCCCAGCGCTTTCTCCCGAATCGCCAGGGCGCGCTTGTAGACCGGTTCGGCCGCGGCGTAGTTGCCCTGGGCGTAGTAGAGCTCCGCGAGATTGTTGAGGCTGGTGCTCAAGTCGGGGTGTTCGGGCCCCAGCGCTTTCTCCGCAATCGCCAGGGCACGCTGATAGAGCGGTCCGGCCGCCGCGTAGTTTCCCTGAGCGAAGTAAAGCACCGCAAGACTGTTTAGGCTGGAGCCCAGGCGGGAGTCTTGCGGTCCGAAATGTTCCGCCTCCCGGATGGCCGCTAGAAGAAACTGCTCGGCTTCGAGATTCTGCCCTTGCTGAAAGGCCTGCCGGGCAGCATCGTTTTGCGTTTGCCAGCGTGTCTCTTCCTCTGTGAGCAGCTCAAGCAGGGCATACTGTTCGCCGACTCTGAGGATCGGGCTGATCTCACCCGGATGTAACCCTAAAAGGCCGTCCTGGTATTCCTTTCTGAGGTCCGTGAGAACGACTGCCCCAAGGAAGCCGCCTGCATTCGCTGAGGGGTCAATGGAGTGTTTCCTGGCGAGATCCTCAAAAGATTCGCGCTTCTGGATGCGAGCCCGGAGATCAAGAGCCTCTGCTTCGGTTTTGACCACAATCATGCGGAGGCCCAGACGTTGTACCTGAGGGGCAGCGCCAACTGCCGCTGTGATCGGGCCCAAAATGAAGCTTAACAAGATCGCTAATTTGGTGACCAGGTGCCTGAAAACGGTTCATTACCTCGAACAAGGCGCGGTCCCAAACAGCGCCTCATTTCTTAACAGGCTGCGCCCTGTCGGGCTTGCATTCGCTCCGCTCATTTCCATATCAGAAAGCGTACTTCAACGCGAACTGCATGATTCTCGCATCCGCTGAAGTGGTGATCTGGCCAAAGGTGTTGCCGTTAAAGGTTGTGAACGGTGACGGAGTGGTCGCAGTTCCCTGTGGGATCACCGCTCTGAAGCTGTTCGTCACATTGAACGCCTCCGCTCGAAACTCCAGTTTCTGACGTTCCCGGAACTGGAAGCTTCTGGATAGTCCCAGGTCTAACTGCCAGGTTCCCGGGCCCTCAACATTGTACGGCCCCATGTTTCCAATCGTGCCCAAAGCCGGTTGTACAAACGCGTTGGGATTCAGGTATTTAGTGAGGGAGTGCCGGTCGCCATATGGGTTCTCGAGTACCTGAACAGGGCGCTGGTTACCCGACTGCCCGGATAACAGGCGATCCAGACCGGTGCTGATGGTGAGATACCTGCCCGTTGACCATCTATAGATCCCCGACAATTGCCAGCCCGTGCCCAACATACGCAAGGTGGGATTGGCAAACTGCGGCGATGGAGCGACCGCCGTCAAGTTGAAGACCTGCCGCCGGTCCGAAGTATTGCAGTTGCCGCGATCGAAATTCCGGTTGTTGGGATCGAGATACCCCGGATCACCTCTCCCAGTGTTGTTTGCGTTGGGATCGATGCCGATGCAGTGGGACCAGGTGTAGTTCGCGGCGATGTTCGCTCCACGCGCAGCGCGGCGTTGAATCGAAAGCAGCATGCCATGATAATTCTGCGTGCCCGAATCTTCTCTGGTGAACAGGTTTCCGTAGTATCTTCCCTCCACTGGATTCTCCAGTATCGCCCTGCGGCGCTGGTTCGTGTTTCCGGTCGTGGAGCACGTTCCGGTGGTTTGGAGGACATAGCCCTGGGCCGTGCAGACTCCGTTAACAGCGGTTCCGGGAAAGTAGACAGCCCGATTGACGTGCCCTCCCACCCACGTGTGGAATGCCTGATTTCCCAAGTAGCTTGCAGATATGAGAAAGCTCGCCGGGATTTGCCTTTGGATGCTGAGGTTCCACGTGTGAACCCTGGGTGACGCGGAGTCGTAGCTTTGGACGAAGTAGTAGTCTGAAAAGGGTTGAAACTTCGACAATCTCACATAGGGAAACGGATTGCCGCCATCGTTATCCCGCCACGGATCCTCCAAGCCGCCCGCCGGACTATTTACGGTCGTGTTAAAACCCCACGGAGGCGCGCTGGAGCTGCCACCATAACTGGATGCGCCACTGAAGTCGAACGCGATCCCGTAGGCCGCGCGCACCGACG
>WNGL01000208.1_pt1 | contig 67265 bp, 69 predicted proteins | sample 5400591 | NCBI WGS metagenome assembly WNGL01 (sample SAMN13153377, study PRJNA577476) | soil metagenome | isolation source: 80 cm soil or saprolite under Garry oak tree replicate 1 | place: USA:California | collected 2016-06-15 | reverse complement strand
TGTTGGTGGCGGAGTAGGCCTGGACGATGGTCCAGGTGCTCGAGCGGGGGTTCTGGATCCAGAACTCGTAGCGCGCGTTGGCGCAGCCCGAGGCGCTGGCGGTGATGGTGATCGCGGTGCCCGAGGTTTGTGGCGAGGCGGGCATCGCGGATGCGGTCACCGAGGTGCAGGGGGTGGTCGTCAGCGTATATACGGTGCCGGGGAAGTAGGTGTCGTAGCTCGCCGCGCTGCTGGCGTCGCGGACCCAGACCGAGTATTTGTAGGCGCCCGCCGGGGGGGAAGTGTTCCACGTGACCGTGTTCGTGGCGGAGTAGGCCTGGACGATGGTCCAGCTGCCACCCGGGGCCATGGTCCAGAACTCGTAGCGCGCGCTTGGACATCCAGAGGCGGTGGCGGTGATCGTGACGGTGGTGCCCGCTGCTTGCGGAGAAGCCGGCGCCGCGGAGGCTGCGACCGACGCACAAGACGTAGTCGTCAGCGTGTAGGCGGTGCCGGGGAAGTAAGTGTCATAACTGTTTGGGCTGGCTGCATCTCGCACCCACACCGAGTAGCGATAGGTGCCGGGGGCCTTGCCGGCCGTGTTCCAGTTGAACGTGGCGCCGGCTGAGTAGGCCTGCACGATCGTCCAGCTGCCCCCAGGGGCCATGATCCAGAACTCGTAACGCGGGTTGGGACATGTCGCGCTGGATGCCGTGAAGACGACCTGGGTGCCGTTCGCCGCCGACGAGCCTGGGCTCGCCACCACCCCCGCATCGGTGCACGGCACCAGGACTGTCGTGGCGACCGCCTGGTACGAACCCTGGGCCGCCTGGGCGCTCGACTCGTCGACAGCATCGAACTGGGCGGCGGGGATGGTCTTGAGCTCGCTGACAACCTGGTCGCCGGCTGCGGTGCCCCACCAGTCATCGGTCGTGCCCGAAAAGTACCAGTCGGATCCGTTGTCCGCGAGGACCAGGCCGAAGTGCTGAAAGGCACGAAGGACCACTTGAGTGGTGGGCGCAAAGGCGGAGATGTCAAAGCTGGGGCGCAGCCGGAACCGCGCGCCCATCGGCGGGAAGCCGGTGACGCAGAGCCCCGCGTCATGCGAACCCGGCCAGATATACGAATGGGTGCAATGGGCGGTAAATCGAATGGCATGAGCGATGCTGCCGGCCAGGATCTCGTCCGGGCGCAGCAGGAGCGGCGTGATGGGGAGGCCCGCCGCATCGGCCGACGTCCAACCGATCGGCCGCATCGCGTTGGAGCTCAGGTCCCACACCGCCCCCGACCCGGCCTGCGGCTGCTGGCCGTTGGTGAAGTTCTGAAGGTTGTAAAGCTCGTAGAGCTTGCAGCTGCTCTTGTTGACCATGAGCGCGTGACGATCGCTGCCCGAAGGTGCGCTCGGCCCGCCTTCGATGAGAGTGCTCTGGTCGATGGGATAGCCCTCGGCCGGGTGATCACTCTCTGGGTCATAAGCGAAGGTCGGCATCAGCCCGGTGCTCGGTGGCGGGGCGACGTTCACCGGCATTCCGTACTGCTGCGCCAACGTACCGAGGTCTGGGTGCAGGTTCGTGTTCTGCGCCATGTTGCCTTTCCAGGTCGCGCTCTGAGCGCTGACCGACAGCGTCGAGATGTCGGCGTTGAGGATGTTGTTGCTGGGGAAGAGGCTGCACGTCGTACCCGGCAGCGGCTGGGCGGCGGCGGGCGCGGCGCCGGCGGCTGCCAGCATCAAGCCGGTGAGCGCGACCAAGCCAAGGCGCGCGAGCGTCCCCATGTCGCGTTGCAACGGGGAGCGGCTGTGAGGTTTGCGATTTCAGGGGTGAGCCAGAGAGACGAAGGTGGCCGTGGAAGCATAATCGGCGAGAACGCCGTGGCTCCCTGGAAGGTTGCTTATACACGATGAGCGCGAACCGGCCGTTGGTCTCCGACCGTACCGGAGTGGCGATTGCATCACTCGTCATCCTGGTCGCCCTTCTCGGTGCGCTTCTGCTGAACCATGCGAAGTCCACGCCCGAACTGAACAAGCAGGCGCGGCTGAGCGCCAACGCTCAGAAAGTGTTCGTCAGCACAGCGCTCTCACTCAGCCAGAAAGGACAGGTGATCGACGCGGTCGCCGACGTATCGATCGTCAACAACGGCGACAGGGCGCTCGCATACATCGGCGTCGCGTGCTCGGTGCCGGTGTCGGTTGTGTTCCACACGACGAGACCCGACCCGCCTGGCCCTGCCTATTCGACGAGCGCCACGGCGCTTCGCTCTCGCGTCATGCAGTACAGGCATTCGCTCGATGAATCGCTGACATTCCAGCTGCCTGACGGCACCCGTCCGCCTTTGGTACCCGCGTGCGACGCCGCAGCACCTCCCACCCTGCCGCCGCACAGGCAGCTCAGCTTCCATCTGACAAGCCCGTTGGTTCTCGCCGGCCAGCCGACCGTCGACGCCGCCACCACTGACGTCGTGACGACGCTCGAGCTCGGCGACCTCCCGTCGCCGGGGAGCGCGCCGGCGCCGATTCAGAAGACCGACACGATCGAGTTGAGGACACCAATGCAGAAGGTGGCGTCGTATGCGCTGGAATCCAGAGCTGAGCTGGCGAGGACGTCCATGCAATTCGACCAGCTGATGAACGATCGCGCCGCGGCATCCTGGATCGATGCGCAAGATCCTTCATCTTGGGGAGAGGCGCGGCTCGTCGACTATTACCCAATCACCCAGGCTCGGTGGACTCTGACGGCGTTCAACCACCAATTCGCCACGCCGCTCGTGGCGAATGCGACGAGCCCGGCATCCATGTCGGTCCGAATCCCGAAGCAAGCAGCCCTGCGACCAGTGATGGTGCCCGCCGCCCTCCCGGCCGGAGCCATCTCACACAGCCGGGACTACGTCGCGTCGCAAGATCTCTACGTCGGCGATCTCGTCCTTCCGTCAGGAAAGGTCATGGTGGGCGACCCCGTGTCGAGCGACAGCATGCTTACATTCGACCTTGGCCTGAAGCCGGGCCATTATCCGATCCACGTGGTCACCGGGCGGCCCCGGTACCTCGGCGAAGACTGGGCTCGCGCCGCCTGGGAGACGCTGACGCTGTCGAATGAGCCGGTCACTCACTGGCAACCCGCGATTCCGGTCGGGCACACCGCCACCGAGCTGAAACCTGGCGAGACGTTCCAATGGGGCACCGACGGCGGGACCGGGGGATTTTCGTCGCCAGAGGCGATGAAGGTCATGGACGCGTCGCTCATGAAGGACGGAGACCAGGCCCTGTACTACTCGCTGGGCGAGAGCGAGGAGTCGAACAGCTGGCTGTGGGGTTTCCTGACGGTGGATTCCAACACCGGCGCGAACGTGTTCGCGTGCGAATCGGGCTTTGGCGACGGCGGCTATCCCGTCTACCTCGGCCTCGACGCCAACGACCGGCCCGCGGTCCTGCTGTCGGACTTCTCGGTCCTCCAGGTGGAGTACAGCGGGCACTGAGCGACTGGTGGCTCCGCGTGGCCACTCGGAACGCCGTTTGGGTCAGCGAGCCCGACTGGGGCTCGTCAAAACGCCGGCCTTCGTCGTGCCGGCCTGGATCATGAGTACGCCCGCAAGCGCCGCCCCGACGAGCAGCAATTGCAGGAAACGGTTCCGGCTCCACATGGTTCCCACCTCCTTTTTCCTTTCACGCGCACCCCTCGTGTCGCTGTTGGTGGTGGAACGGTGATGACGAATCAGCGGTTACGAGGCGGATCGGCGATCGTTTGACTTTCCTTCACTTTGGCGCGACCAGCGCACAGGCTCTCCGCGACCCGCGACCCCGAGAGTGGTCGCCGCGGGCCCGCTGGACCCCGCCAACCTCGGGTGTTGCACGTCGCCCCATGAGCGTGGACAATCGGGGTCGGGGCTAGCGGGCTCTTCACCAGGATGGCTGCCGGTTTCTGAAGACGGAGGTGGGTTTGTGACTCGACGTATCGGACGCAAGCTGCTCAGTTTCGCTGCGCTGACACCCCTTGTCGCCGTGGCATTTGCGGGCTTCGGGATCAGCGTGTCGGCAGCGCCGATCAGTACACCCTCGGCCGGCGGCACGTGCCAGCTGAACTCGGCCCAAGGCCAGATCCAGCACGTGATCTTGGTGCAGTTCGACAACACGCACTTCACCCGGGACAACCCGAACGTTCCGTCCGACCTCGAGCAGATGCCCAACCTGCTGAACTTCATCGAGAACAACGGCGTGATCCTGAGCAATCACCACACGCCGCTGATATCCCATACGGCCACTGACATCCTCACGTCGTTTACCGGTGTCTATGGAGACCGGATGGGCGTACCCGTATCGAACAGCTTTCGCTACTTCAACCCGAACGGAACCACGAGCCTGGGCGTTTCGTTCGCGTACTGGACCGACCCGCTGTTCGATCCGACGACCTCAACTCCCACCGACACCAAGTTCAACATGCTGACCGCGGACGGCAACAACGCCCCGGCGCCGTGGGTGCCGTACACCCGGGCTGGCTGCAACGTCGGCCAGGTGGCGACCGCGAACACAGTGCTCGAGAACATCGCGACCGACATTCCTACCGTCTTCGGTGCCAACTCGACCGAGGCTGCGGAAGTCAAGTCGAACCCCGGCCAGGCGTTCGCCGACTTCGTCGGCATCGGGGTCCACTGCTCTCTCGGCAGCTCGCTCTGCTCACAGGCAAACAATGGCAAGCCGGATCTGCTTTCGGACGAGCCGGGCGGCTACAGCGGCTACATGGGCCTGTTCGGCCACAAGTACGTAGCGCCGCAGCTCAGCTCCAACGCGCTCACGGACCTCAACGGCAACACGATCCAGGACCCGGCCGGCCACATCGGGTTTCCTGGCTTCGACGGCATGGCGGCAACTGTTTCGCTCTCGTACGTCGCGGCGATGCAGGAACACGGCATCCCGATCACCTACGCATACATCTCCGACGCGCACGACAAACACCCGTCCGGTCCGGCCTTAGGACCCGGGCAAGCGGGATACGTCGCCGCGCTCAAGGCATATGACACCGCTTTCGGAAAGTTCTTTGCGCGCCTGGCTGCGGACGGCATCAACAAGAGCAACAGCCTGTTCGTCTTCACGGCGGACGAGGGCGACCACTTCGCGGGCGGCCCGCCGAGCCCCGCGGGCTGCAACGGCGTGACAGTTCCATGCACGTACGCCCAGATCGGCGAGGTCAACGCCAACTACACCGGTCTCCTGGCGACCCAGCAGGGGATCACAACACCATTCAACGTGCACGCCGACTCGGCGCCGACCGTGTACATCAACGGCAATCCGGCCCGCAATTCGTCAACCGCGCGCACATTCGAGCGGGCGACCAACCTCCTCACCGCCACCAACCCGATTACCGGGAATACCGACACCATCACCAAGTTCCTGGCCGACCCGGTGGAGATGAAGGCGCTGCACATGGTCACGGCAGACCCTGTGCGAACCCCAACCTTCACGCTGTTTGCCGACCCCAACTACTTCCTGTTCCATGGCGCGGCGAACTGCAACTCACCGTGCGTGACCGAGCAACCCGGTTTCGCGTGGAACCACGGCGACGTCCAGTCGGACATCACCACCACCTGGCTTGGCATGGTGGGGCCGGGCGTCGATCAGATCGGGGTCGACAGCACCACTTGGTCGGACCACACCGACATCCGGCCGACGCTCATGGTCCTTCTCGGACTGAAGGACGACTACAGCCACGACGGCCGCGCGCTCACCGAAGACCTCAGCGGCTGGGCACGGCCCGCGGCGACCAAGAAGTCGAACGGTTACCTCACAGTCGCTCGGACCTACAAACAGCTCAACGCAGCGGTCGGACAGTTCGGCCTCGCCACGCTGCAGGCGTCTACGAACGCGATCAAAAGCGGAAGCACGAGTGACGACAGCACCTACACGAACCTCGAGAACCAGCTCGCTGCTCTCACCAACGACCGCAACGCGCTGGCCGGCCAGATGATCGCTCTCCTCGAAGGCGCTGAGTTCGACGGACAGGCAATCGACCAGCACACAGCACAATCGCTCGTGGCCCAGGGCCAGGCATTGATCGCACAGGCGAACGCCCTGGCTTCATAAACCGATTCGTTCATACTGCGGCGCGTGGGGGAGGCCCGCCGGCTGACCGTGCGCGCCGCAGCTGGACGGGACATCGAAGTCCTGGTCGACGGCCCCGAGGGCGGCCCCGCCCTGTTATTCCACGGCGGGACACCCTCCGCCGCGACCACCTTCCGGCAGATCGCCGACCCCGCCGCGAAACGCGGCCTGCAGACCATCACCTACTCGCGTCCCGGCTACGCCGGCTCGACGCCTCAACATGGCCGGACCGTTGCGGACGCAGCTCAGGATTCGGAAGCGATCCTTGATGCGCTCGGCGTGGATCACTTCATAACCATCGGCTGGTCGGGCGGCGGGCCACACGCGCTCGCATGCGCGGCCCTGCTGCCCGAAAGATGCTCCGCGGCGGCGACCATCGCCGGTCTCGGCCCTTATGGAATCGCCGGCCTCAACTGGCTGGAGGGCATGGGCCCGGAGAACGTCGCCGAATTCGGCGCGGCCGTCAAGGGCGAGCAGCCGCTGACCGAGTTCCTCGAAGCCGAGGTTCCGGGGATGCGCGCTCGCACTGGCGCTGAGGTCGCCGATGCGCTGGGCGGTTTGGTCTCCGATGTCGACCGGGCTGCGCTGACAGGCGATTACGCGGACACTCTGGCTGACAGCTTTCGCCGTTCCGTGTCCAACGGGATCGCCGGCTGGCGCGATGACGACCTGGCGTTCTCGCGGCCGTGGGGCTTCGAGCCCAAGACCATCGGCATCCCCGTCGCCATCTGGCATGGAGCCCAGGACAGGATGGTGCCGCTCGCGCATGGCCGCTGGCTGGCGGCCAACGTCACCGCGGCGCGGTCACGACTCCTCGACGACGAAGGACACCTGTCTCTGCTCAACCGGGGCGACCGCGTCGTCGAGGATCTCGTCGAGCTGGGCGCCGCCCTGAGCTGACAGAAGGCTACTGGAGGCCGATCTTGCCCAGGTCGGCCACCGTCTCCTCGTCCATCGCGGCCACGATCTCGACCGCGCTCACGTTCTCGACCACCTGCTCAGGGGTGGTGGCGCCGAAAAGAACGCTGGACACGCGCGGGTTGAGCAAAGCAAACGCGATCGCCAACGGGGCAGGCCTCGCCTCCCGGCGTTCGGCGAGCGTACGCAGGTCGACGGCCGCCTTCAGCGCCGGCTGATGAAACTCGTCACCCAGCCTCTCGGCCAGACGCCCTGTCGCTCCGGGCTCCACGTACTTGCCTGTGAGCGCGCCTCCATCGAGGGTGAACGAGGCCACGACACTAGCGTGCGCTGCGTCCAACGCATCCGCCATCTCATGGTCCTCGACCGGCGAGCGACGCACCAGGCTGTATGCCAGCTGCGCGGCGCAGGGCGGCGGCACCCCTTGGGCGCCTGCCTCTTTCGCGGCCTCCACCATTTGATCGGGCTTCCAGTTGAGCACGCCCCATGCGCGCAGCTTGCCGGCGGAGATGAGGGCCCCGATGTCGTGGACGATCTCTTGCATCGTCAGGCCCGCGGGCGGGCTCTCCGCGTAGGCAAGGTCGATGTACGCCATGCCCATACGTTCCAGCGAAGCATCCAGCTCGGCAGCCGCACGCTGCTCGGGCCAGAATTCCCACCAGAGCTTGTTGGCGAGCACGACCTCGTCACGCGTCCAACCCGTCGCCCTGAACAGCTCGCCGAAAACGACCTCCGAGTAACCGCTCTTCATCGGCGCGGTCCCGGTTTCGTCGTTGTAGCGGGCGTCGTCGAGAAAGTTGATCCCGAGCTCCCGGGCCTTCCGCATGACAGCGAGGCCGGCGTCGCGCGGAATGCGCTCGTATGTCCTCCATGAGCCCAGGGCAAGCTCGGAGACGTGAATGCCGGATGCGCCCAGCGGCCGCCGGCCGATTGCTGCCATCAGCCCAGCTTAAGTCCGCAGAGCGATAACCTCATGGGCATGGCGATGCGCGCATGAGCGTGTTCAACCTGCGATTGGAATCGGTGCAGCGCAAGACCGGAGGTCGGATTCATCTTGTGCCCAAAGTTCCTCGCAACGGTCCGGTCACAACTCTGTGCGCGCAGACCCTGGCAGCGGGCTCCTTCGTCGCGGTCGACCACGACGCCGACTGCACCAACTGCAAGCGAAGGTCCATGGACCGGAGCCGCATCTCAGGTGCGTTCTTCGCGCAGGAGGAGGGATCGCAGCTCCTGCAGCTCTCGCTCGAGCAGGCGCGCGCTCGGCGGCCGGCGGGCAAGTCCGCGCCGTCTCCGGGCAAGCCGATCGTGCGTGTGCTGCCACCGCCGCCGTCGGTCCCGGATCGGATCGGCGAGCTCTATACGTCCGGCTTCAAGGCAGCGGGCGAGGGCTTGTGGCGAAGCCATGCCGGTGTGCTGGTGCGCATGCGAAAGCAGGGTCGAGAGTGGCGCTTCGCCGAGCTCGTCTTCGAGGGCTCCACCGTCGCCACCCGCCAGGACGGAGGGCTCAAGCTGCGGGCCGGTGACGTCGAGGTGCGACCGACCAACGACGGTTACGAGGTCCGCACCAGGAGGACCTGACCTGCCGGTTCAGATCGGCTGCGTCACCAACACGATGTTGAGGACCGGGTCCGCGTACACGATCACGCACCATCCGCGACCGAAGTCAGCGGTCGGCACCAGCACCTGACCTGTGTGAGCGGCGCCTACCACGAGGGCCGGCAGGTAGGCGAGGTGGTAGCCCTGGCGACCGCTGCAGATGGCGTGTAAGTGAACCTGATAAGTCCCAGGCGGAAGGTGCGAGAAGCCGACCGCAAGCGCGGTTGGGATCGACGGCCCGACCGGATGCAAGACCGGCGCGGCGACCGGCTGGCGTGAGACAGCCGAGCTCATCATCGCTTCGCCTGCAGGCTGAGGGCCGCATGTGGCAAGCATCGCCATAGCAAGCATCGCGAGCGCGAATCTCACACAAAGGGGATACGTTCAGCAGTTACTCGCCGTGGAATGCGGCCAGTTCGCTCGCCTCTTCATCGAGCTCGCGTCGCATGGTGCGCGCAACGGGCTCGAAGGGATCGAGGCGAACCCGGCCGTCCTCATACCGCCATGTACCCGCGACAGCCCCATCGATGAGGAACACGGGCATCGAATGCGGCGTCTTCGTGCTGAAGATGATCGGCCGGTACTGCTCGGGCATCACCTGCGCCCGCCGCGCGTGAATCATGGTCAGCGCCTCGAAGGTCAGCAGGAACCGCACCGGAGCGCGCGAGCCGGCATCGGGAAGCGTTGCGTTCGGCAGGTCGAACAGGACGCGACCGGCCTCGTCGCGGTAGCGCTTGAGGCGTAACCGCTCGACGACCGGCGCCACTTTGGCCGGCGGCAATCCCGCCCAGCTGGCGATGTCGACCACGGCCCCCGGCCCGAATCCGCCCAGATACCGCCGCACCAGCAGCACGATTCCGTCGGCCTCGGTGGTGGCCCGTGCCGGCACCCAGCCGTCCGCCAGGGCATAGAGGTCCGCACGCTTCCGCTCCCACGTGCCGGATGGGGGGATGCGCACCATGTCCAGCCACAAGCGCACACCCGACCAGGCGATGTCCGGCAGTCCGCGCTCGCGCAGGGCTGCCCTGAGATCACGGTCGCGAGCCGGTCCTCGCTCGAGGCGCTCCCGAAGGATTTTCGCGGCCAGCTCCATGTGGAGGTCGGCTGCCTGATGCCGGACGATGCGAAGCCACCATTCGCGCAGAGTGCCCTTGGTTCCAGCCTGGAAGAACCAGTAGTCGGCGGCCGAAACAGTGTGAATGGTGCTGCGCATGAGCGTGCCCTGGATCGCTTGACGTTTCATCAGCGCTTCCGTGAGGCTGGCCCGGCGGAAGTTGCGCAGCCGCGACCACAGCCCTACATATCCGCTCGGTGCGTACTGCGTCTGCAGGCCGCCGACCGCTTCGAGCGCGCGCGGCAGGGGCAGCGACGATCGTTCGAGCAGCAGCTGGCGCGCCAGCAGGGCGCGGTTCAGCTCGCGTGTGGAGAGGACGCGTTCAGTCAAGAGAGGCGAGTTAGTGTCATGCGCCCGAGGTCCGCTGCATATTTCGCGGCATCGGCGGCCGGAGCCAAGGAGAGGGTGGCGCAAGGAGGAGGCGTCCCTCTGGGGTCCCCGCGCGAAGCGCGGGAGGACGCGCGGCGCCGGGCCCCTCGACGCCGGCTTCAGCGCCGTAGGCGCCCGGCCGTCTAGGCCGCGAAGATGCAAGGAACTCGGGCACAGGACACTACATTGTCGCGAGTTCTCCTGACGCTCAGCGCGAGGCTGAAGCCGTTCGCGCGCCCGAGGCGAACGAACCGGTCAGCGCTTTTTCGAGATCGCCACGAGCTTCTGCCTGGTGGCCGCCGTCAGCTGGCGCAGCCGGGGAGTGCTCTGGGCGGTCGGCGGCCTCGGCGCTCGGATTGCACGCGCAGCTGCGGGGAGGCGCTCGAGGTCGGACGCAAAGCGCGACCGCATTTCGGCGATCGGCGGCCGGGCCTTGAGCCGAGCGCCTCCGACCATCAGCGGCTCGAGAAGTCGTTCGCGCCCCGGCGGCACCTTCTCGCCGTGCAGCCCGACCAGATCGCCGAACGGCTTCGAGCGCCGGAACACCTGCTTGCGGCCCGGCGCGCTCACCTTCCCGCGTGACAGCTTCATGACCGGGCGGCCCTTGTATGAGACCAGCTTGTACGCGGTGTCGAGGTATGGATGATCGGCCGACACCCCCATCCTGGTGCCGACGCCGAAGGCGTCGATGAGGGCGCCGTCGCGCACGAGGTCATCGATGGCGAGCTCGTCGAGCCCGCCGCTGGCGAAGATGCGCACATCGGCGAGTCCCGCGGCGTCGAGCAACCGGCGACCGCGCTTTGAAAGTGCGACCAGGTCACCGCTGTCGATGCGGATGCCGAGGCGGCCGCGGAGGCCGAGCGCTGTGATGACCTCGATCGCGTGCCTGATTCCGCTCAGCGTGTCGTACGTATCGACCAGGAAGGTGGCGCGCCCCGGAAAGTCCTGTGCGAAAGCGCGGAAGGCGTCGGTTTCGTTTGCGAAGGCCTCGATGTAGGAATGGGCCATCGTGCCCGCCGTCACGAGGCCGTGGCGTCGCGCCGCCTCGACATTGCTGGTGGCAGCGAAACCGACCATCGCCGAAACCCTGGCCACGTCGATGCCGGCCTCGATCCCCTGTGTGCGGCGGAACGAGAAGTCGACCACATCGCGGCCACGGGCAGCGATGACGCAGCGCGCGGCTTTGCTGGCGATGGTCGTCTCGAAGGTCACCTGGTTGAGGAACAAGGTCTCGACGAGCTGGGCCTCGGGCAGCGGCGCCGTGACCTCGAGGATAGGCTCGCCGGCCAGCGCGACGCGTCCTTCTGGGATGGCCCACACATCGCCGGTGAACCGCAGCCGGCGAAATGCCTCGAGGTCGCCTGCGGCGTAGCCCTGCGTGTCGCGAAGGTATCGAATGTCGTCTTCCTCGAAGCGAAAGTCGGACAGGAGGTCGAGGCAGGATTCGACTCCGGCGGCGACGAGGAACCCACGCATGGCCGGCAGGGCTCGCACGAAAAGGCTGAACGTCGCGGTGCCCGTCATCTCGCGCCGCAGGTAGCTGGCGGCCATGTTGAGCTCGTAGAGGTCGGTCAGCAGCGCGTTCACGGTGGTGGCCGCATCCTAAGGTTTGGTGCGTGCGGGTCGTCGCCGAGTCTTTCACCTGGCCTTTCAAAGGGTCATGGGGATCGCGCTTTGTGGTCGGTTCTGCGCTGGTCCTCCTGCTGCCCATCGCGTTCATCCCGCTGCTGGGCTATGCGATCGCAGCGACGCGCGCGGCCGAGCAGGATCCCGCGAGCAGGCCACCCCCCTGGCACCTTTCGATGCGTCTGATCACGGACGGCTTCTGGACCGCGATCGTACTGCTGCTCCTGTCGGCGCCTTTTCTGCTGGCGCTGAATCCGCTCGCCGACGCGATCGCCGGCGCCCACCTCTGGCAGGTGAGCGATCGCAGCCTGTCGCAGGTCTACGCCCGCATCGCCTCGGCGCTTGTGCTCGCGCTGCCGTGGGGGCTGCTCCTTTTGCTGGTCATGCCGCATGGGACGAGCCGCTTCGCGGCATCAGGACGAGTGTGGGAACTGTTCGACCTTCCGGCGACGCGGCGCGACGTCAGGCGCGACTTTCCGGCGTGGAACGTGGTTGCCGCCGCGATGGTGACCGCCTGGATCCTGGCGGCGGCGTGCGTCGGACTCCTATGTGTCGGTCTCTTGCCGGGTGCGTTCTACGCCATTCTTGTGAGCGCACATGCCTGCGCCACGCTCCACCCGCCCGCGGGTTCCCCGAGTGCGGATCCACCCACTCGGTGACACCGCATTGCTGGCCGAGCTGGGCACAAGGATCGACACAGCGCTAAACACGCGGGCGATAGCGCTCGCAGCCGCGCTCAAGAAGCGCAGGGATGTACGCCAGACGATCGCCGGGTACGCAAGTGTCACTGTGCATTTCGACCCCGAGCAGGCGACGGCCGATTCGCTGGGCGCGGCCATCAAGCGGCTCGCTGCCAAACGCCCGCCTATGGCGGAGCCAGGCAGGCTGCACCGGATCCCGGTCGTCTACCGCGGACCCGACCTCGAGGAGGTGGCCGAGAAGCTGAAGCTCGCGCCTCAACGCGTCGCGGAGATCCACTCGAAGCCGATCTACCGCGTGTTCCTGGTCGGGTTCGTACCCGGATGGGCGTACATGGGGCCGCTGCCCGAGGAGCTCGAGCTGCCCAGGCGGCATGTGCCGCGCACCCTCGTGCCCGCGGGGTCGGTGGCGATCGCCGGACGCCAGACCGGAATCTACCCGCTGCCGACGCCAGGAGGCTGGCACCTGATCGGCTCGACGTCGGTGAAGCTCTTCCTGCCCGACCGCGATCCTCCGTGCCTGTTCCGCGCCGGGGATCGCGTGAAGTTCTTTCCAGCGACCTGATGAGGACCGTGCTCCACGTTGTCCAGCCCGGCCTGTTCACGACGGTGCAGGACCTCGGCCGGCCCAACGCCATCGCCGCGGGCGTTCCGCCCGGAGGGGCGATGGATCGCTTCGCACAGAGGGCGGCCAACCTGCTGGTCGGCAATGCAGAGGGCGACGCCACGCTCGAATGCACGCTCAGCGGCCCGCACCTGCTGGCCGAGCATGCGTGTGTAATCGCGATCACGGGCGCCGACTTGGAGCCACGCATCAACGGCTCGCCGGTCCCGACATGGACCGGGATATTCATGAGCCAGGGCGACCGCCTGACATTCGGCGCGCGGCGCTCAGGCGGTCGCGCTTACATCGCGTTGGCGGGTGCCATCGAGGCCGATCGCTGGCTGGGTTCGGCGTCGACCAACCTGATGGCGGCCCGCGGCGGCATGCACGGACGCAACCTGAAAGCCGGCGACGAGCTCGGCGCCGCTCGCGACGCGAGCAGGCCAGCGGTATCGGGCCATCACCTGCCCGAGCGGCTGCGGCCGCGGTACTCCGACGACATTCTCTACGCCGTTGTGGGACCGCACATCAAACGCCTGGATGCCGAGAGCCGCAAATCGCTGTTCGGCGCCGCGTTCAAGGTGAGCCGAGAGGCCGACCGTATGGGTTACCGGCTCGACGGCCCGAAGCTCGCCACGTCAGGCGACGAGCTTCTGTCTTTCGGGCTGACGGCCGGCGCCGTGCAGGTGCCGCATGCGGGCCAGCCCATCCTGCTGATGGCGGAACACCAGACCGCGGGCGGCTACCCGGTGGTGGCGACCGTGGTGAGCGCCTCGCTGCCGGTCGCCGGGCAGCTCGTGCCTGGCGACGAGCTGCGGTTCGCGGAGGTCACGATCGAGCGGGCGCGACAGATGCGCCAGTCACAGGCCGCGGCGCTCGACACCCTTCGAGACACGTCGCGTTGAGCCGCTATCCGGCTGCCTTTCGCGCCTCTTCGATGATGGCGTCGTAGTCCGGCATCGGGCTCTCGCGTGAGCCGACCCATGTGAACCTGATCGTCCCCGACCGATCGATGACGAAGATGGTCCTGCGCGCCATCCCCGAGTATCCGGGGACGTCGTCGCGGCGCACCCCGTAATCGGTCACCATCTTGCGTTCGAAGTCGCCGATGAGGTCGTAAGGCAGCCCGCCGAGCTCCTTTGCGAACGCCTGGTGCGAAAACACAGAATCGACGCTGATGCCGTAGATGCCGATGCCGTCAGCAGCGGCTGCCTCATACCGTGACCGAAACTCGGTCAGCTCGGTCCTTCAACCACCCGTGAAATCAAGCACATAGAAAAGGAAGATGAGCGCCTTGTGCTTCTGCAGAGCGTCTTCAAGCGTCAGCTCCTGGCCGCTGGTGGTCGGCAGCTTGAATTCCGGCGCCTTGTCCCCAACCTGCAGCACGTAGAAAGTCTATCCGCGGTCGAGGATGTACCAGCCGGTGCGGGTCACGCCCGTGATGCGATAGCCCGCATCGAAGGCGGGCTGCATCGCGTTGCGCACGGCGAGGCGCCACTCGCGAGCCAGCTGCGGATTCGAGCGCCGCAGCGTGACGATGTCATCCGGGACCTGGCACATGACCACCCGGGCTTTGGACGTTCCCGGGATCGGCTCGCCGCCGGCACCAACTGAAAGCAGGGAATCGACGTTCTGGAGCTCGTCTGCCGGCAGCTCAGCTGGACGACCGGCTGCCGCGGCCACGGCTTTCGGCGAGTCAAGCCGCCAGTCTACGAGGATCCTGTCCGATTCCTCGCCCGCGTTGATGCCATCGGCCATCTCGCCGTAGAGGTTGACGAGATACGCGCCTGCCTCCGCGCCGAGCTTGTTGAGGTTGAAGTACGCGTTGCGCCGCACGAGCGGGTCGAAGGTCCATTCGATCGTCTTCACACCGCGGTCGAGGCACCAGGTGCGCTGATGCTGCTTCAGCTCGAAGCCAAGCCCGCGCGCCTGGCTGTCGGCCGTGACGCCGAGGATGTGCGAGTGCAGGTGGAGGTGGTCTGACGGCGGTCCGCCGAGCCAGCCGATCAGCCCGCCGACCAACCGGCCGTCAACATCGGCGCCGGCCACGTAATTGCCGGATACGACGAAGGCCATCAGCACGTCTGAGTCGACGGGCGGCTCGTCCGGCCGCTCCCATATGTCGGCGAAGATGCGCACCAGCGTCCGCAGGTCGCCGAGTCTTGTCAGCTCAGAGATCACAAATTGACCCTATGCGATTGCGAGCCGGCGACCGGCGAACAACGACAGTGGCTGCAAAGCCAGGGCGACCACGATGACGCATAGACGAGACCAAGGCCGCCTGGGGGGTGAGGACGAGCTTGAGCGGGAGGGTTTCGCCGCCGGACAAGTCAGTCGCCGGCCAGCTTGGCGGTTTCGACGCCGGCGTCGCGAAGTGCATCACGCACCGCGGCCGCCACGGCGGCGGCGGCGGGGGAGTCGCCGTGGATGCAGATCGTGTCGAACTCGCCTGAGCTGGCCAGACGCACGGCTTGCGCTGCCGCCGCCTGGGGATCGAGCACCGCGCCCGGCTGGTTTCGGGGCGCGAGCTCGCCGCCCTCGAGGAGCAGCCGGTCGGCGAAGCCCTCGCGATACGCGGGGATGCCGGCGCGTCGTGCGGCGGCCAGCAGCTCGAGCGCGGGCTGGCCCATCAACCCCACGCCATGGGCCTTCGCCACCCTCGCAACCGCATCGGCTGCCGCAGGGTCACTCTGGCAGCGGTGGTACAGCGCGCCATGCGGCTTCACGTACGCGATCGGCACCACCGCGGCGATGCCGGCGACCTGAAAGGCAACGAGCGCCTCGATCTCGTCGGGAGACAGGCCGAGCTCCTCCCGCCCGAAACCGGCGCGGTCGTCATAACCGGGATGCGCGCCCACCTCGATGCCGAGCCTTCGGCAGCGCTCGGCCGTCGCGATGGTGATCGTCGCAGACCCGGCGTGCACTCCACATCCGACGTTGGCGCTGTCGATGTGCGGCAGGATCGCCTCGTCGGCGCCCGCGCCCTCGCCGAGGTCCGCGTTGACGTTCAACTGTGCGACGTGTCGCCGTGCAGGAGCTTGATGGCGTGGCCCACGACGGGGAGCACCGCCTGCATCGACTCGACCGCGCCGCTAACGCTGCCGGGGACGCTGATGATCAGCGTGCGCTTGCACACCCCGGCCATCGACCGCGACAGCGCAGCCATCGGCGTGCTGCTCGCTCCTGCGCGCCTCATCGCCTCGCCGATGCCCGCCACCTGATAGTCGACGATGGCCGCGATCGCCTGCGGCGTCACGTCGCGTGGACCGAGGCCAGTGCCACCGGTCGCCACCACCAGGTCGGCACCGCGCGCGACGGCGCCCATCACGGCCTCGGTGATGCGCTCCACCTCGTCGGGGACCACGTCGGGACCATCGACGTCGAAGCCGTCCTTCTTGAGCAGGTTTACGAGCGCGGCGCCGCTCTTGTCCACTCTCGTGCCGTGGAACACGCCATCGCTGACCGTGACGACGTGCGCCTTGCTCAACGTGCTGCGGACGCCCGCTTCCAGGTTCCCGAGCGACCGCCCGACTTCTCCAGAAGCCGTACCGACTCGATCGATACGCCACGCTCGATGCCCTTGGTCATGTCGATCAGCGTCAACCCCGCCACCGCGGCGGCGGTGAGCGCTTCCATCTCCACGCCGGTCTGGCCGACCACGCGCGCCCGCGTGAGCACGCGCACGCCGCCCTTCGCGAACTCGAAATCCACATCGACCTTCGTGAGCGGCAGCGGGTGACACAGCGGGATCAGCTCGGATGTGCGCTTGGCCGCCATGATGCCGGCGACCCGAGCGACCTGCAAGGCATCGCCCTTGGGTGTGCCGTGGCGGACCGCCCGAAGCGTGGCCGGAGCCATCCGCACGATGCACTCGGCCAGAGCCTCGCGGGACGTGACCGGCTTGTCTCCAACGTCGACCATGCGCGCCGCCCCGCTCGCGTCGAGGTGTGTCAGCCGCCGCGCAGCCGGTTTCGCCACTCGCTCAGGATATTCGCCAGATGCCAGGATTCGACGGAGTGCTCTTCGATTACGGCCAGACCCTGGTCACGTTCGACTACCCCAGGCGCGAGCTGCTCGAGGTGATCCGCAACTTCCTGCCCACCATCGAGGAGACGGTCGGCGCGCCGGCTCCCCCGGCAGAGGCGATCCTCGAGGAGGTGCTCATGCCTCTCGAGAGGTATGTGACCAGCACGAGCGAGGACGAGGTCGACTGGCTGGACGTGGCCAAAGCCTCGTGGGAGGACGCCGGCCTCTCGCTGCCGGATGGGCTGCTGTACGAGATCGTCGACGCCGAGCAGGTGTGCTGGGATCGGATCGTCAGGGTCGACCCCGACGCCTGGCAGGTCCTCGAGGCGCTGCGCTCTCGCGGCATCAGGCGCGCCATCTGCTCCAACGCGCCGTTTCCGCCTGAGATGATGCTGCGCCAGGTGGGAACGAATGGCATCGGCGCGCTCATGGACGATGTCGTCTTCTCGAGCATGGTCGGCCGACGTAAACCCGCGCCCGAGATCTACCGGGCCGCGCTGGACGCCATCGGCGCGGCGCCAGACAGGGTTCTCTTCGTCGGCAACCGGGAGGTGGAGGACTTCGACGGGCCGCGCGCACTCGGCATGCGCGCGGTGATCTGCACGGCCCACAACACGCACGGGACGCAGCCGGGGATTCCTGTCATTGAACGCCTGGCCGAGCTGATAGACCTGCTGTGAGGAAGCGGCCGGGACGCCTGTGGCTCTTCTTCTACGGGCGCGCGCGGCGCGGCTTTCCGTGGCTCTTGGTTGGTGTGCTGGTGGCGGTCCTCGTGTTCGCCTTTCTGTTTGCGATCCCGGGCGGATCGGATCTGTCACGCACGCTCGGCGGTGTGGCCCTCGGTGTGCTGCTGCTGGGCGCGGCGGCCTTCGTGATCGCGGTCGCATTCTTCCCGCGGCGCCGTCCCTGAGCTGCACGCGCCGCGATCAGCGCGGCCGCGGCGCCCGCGCCGATGCCGTTGTCGATGTTGACCACCAAGAGTCCAGTCGAGCACGACTGCAGCATGGTTCCCAGCGCGGCTTCGCCCGCCCCGCCGTGTCCGTAGCCGGTCGAAACAGGCAGACCGATGACCGGGACGTCGATGAGGCCTGCCACCAGGCCGGGCAGCACGCCGTCCATGCCGGCGGCGACGACGATGACGTCGGCGCCCCATTCGAGGATTGCCGACAGCGGACCGACGAAGCGGTGCAGCCCGGCGACGCCGAGGTCTGCCTGCAGCCTGGCCTCCAGGCCGCACGCCTCGACGACCATGCGCGCCTCGTCGGCGACCGGCACGTCCGACGTACCGGCGGTCAGCAGCCCAACCTTGCCGCCAACAGGTTCCGGCGCAAAACCTTCACGAAGAACCCGTGCCGAGCTCGAGTAGTCGACGAGCCTCATTCGCGCGTCGGCCGCCGCGGCGCGCAGTGCGGCCCGATGCTCGCCGGTCATGCGGCTGATCAGCCCTTGGCCCTGGCGGTGCGCGAGGGTGACCGCGAGACGCGCCGCATCTGCAGGAGCTTTGCCTGGCGCAAGCACGACCTCGGGCACGCCGCGCCGCATGAAGCGTCCCAGGTCGAGCTGCGCCTTACCTCCGAGCTCCTCCAGCTGGATGCTGCGCAGCTCCGCGATGGCCTCGTCCTCCATGAGCTCGCCTGCGATGAGCTTCCGCAGGACGTCCCTCAAAGCCCGGCGAGAACCTCGCGCATGCGCTGCCAGTGGGTCCCGGCCCAATAGATGCGCCCGCACGCTGGGCATTCGGAATAGCGCGACTGCGTCTTACGAACATACGGCGGCACGCGCTCGGCTACCGTAGAGGCCACGCGTGCCTGGAGCTCGGAGTTGCATTCGATGCAGCGCGTGAGCGCCTCCTTCAGCTCGAGCCCCAGCTCCTTGAAAACCTGGCGCAGCTGAGCGGTCACCTCGTCGTCACGGATCAGGATCGCCCGCACGACGCCGCTCTGGATCACGCGTCGCTTGGTGAGGTCACGGTCACGGGTCAGAAGGACCCGGCTCTCGGCCGCGGCCTCACGCACGAGCTCGGCATCGTCGATGCGCGGGTGATAAGAGGCGTCGTAGCCGAGCGCGCGCAGCCAGCGCGCGAGCCGCCCGACGTTGCAGTCGGCCAGGAACCGGGGCTTCACCTGGGCATCACTTACGTCATCTTAGAATCCGGGCATGGCGTTGATGGACGACCTGATGACGAGCCTGCGCCGCGAGGCAAGCTCGTGCTACTCGTGGTCGAACGGGCCCCACGATCGTTACGGCGCGCACAGCCACCAATACGAGAAGGTCCTTTACTGCGTCGACGGCTCGATCACATTCCTCCTGGAGCAAGAGGGACGGGGGCTCGAGCTGAAAGCCGGCGACCGCATGGTGCTGCCCGCGGGCACGCTTCACTCCGCGGTGGTCGGGCCCCACGGCTGCACCTGCATCGAGGGCCAGAGGTAGGGGATGTTGGGCAACACGGGCGGCGTAAGATGGGGTTGCCGATGGGCATCATAGAGTTCATCCGCGACCGGGCTCGTTTTTACAACTGTCCTGTCTGCGGGCGCAGCTTGAAAGGCTGCGACATCCAGGTTCTCAGCCACGAGGAGGAGCGCTTCCACCTCCAGGTGACCTGCGCGCAGTGCCAGGTGACTTTCATCGTGGTGCTCGCGATCGCGGGCGGGGCGGTCGAAGACGTCGAGAACGTCGAGACCGCGGATGTCGTCGACTCGGCGCCGGTGCGGGAGCCGATCAGCGTCGACGAGATCCTCGACCTTCACCTGTTCATGAAGAACTTCCAGGGCACGCTCAGAGAGCTAATCCACCAGCCTGACCACAGCCGGTAGAGCCGGCCTGCTGAGGGCCTGCCGGTGAACCGGATCTTTCTCGACGACGCCGGCGGGGCGCCCATCCTTCCCGAGGTGCTCGCGGCTCTCCGCGACCTGCCTGACGGCAATCCCTCGAGCCCGCACGCCGAAGGGCGCGCCGCCCGAGCGGCTCTCGATCGCGCCCGGGACATCGCTGCACAAGCCCTCGGTGCGGATCGCACCGAGGTCACGTTCACCTCGTCCGGCACCGAGGCGGTGAACCTTGCCCTGTTCGGCGCCGCCAGCCGCCTCTCGACGTCCGGCCGGATCTTGACGTGGGCGGCCGAGCACCAGGCCGTGCTCGGCGCGGCGCGCAGGCTGCAGGTGGAGGGACACGAGGTCGACATCGCGCCCGTTGATCACGGCGCGCGCGCCGACCCGGATGGGGTCACGCCCGGCGTGGCGCTCGTATCGATCGGCCTCGCCAACAACGAGGTCGGGACTCTGCAGCCGGTGCGCGAGGTCATCGATCGCGCGCACGCACTCGGCGCACTCGTGCACGTGGATGCGTGCGCCGGCCCGCGCTGGATTCCGATTCCCGATGGCGCCGACCTGGTCTCGATCAGCGGCCACAAGCTCGGCGCCGGCCGCGGAGGGGCGCTGTACGTCCGCGCCGGCGTGCGCATAGATCCAATGCTGTACGGCGGGCCTCAGGAGTGGGGGAGGCGGGCCGGGCACGAGGACATCGCGGCGGCGGTGGCGTGTGCGACGGCCCTCGAAGTCTGCGCACGCGAGCGCGAACATCGAGCGCGAACCGCCGCGACGCAGTCGGCCGCACTGCGCGAGCTGCTCGTCGTGCTCGGCGCCGAGCTCACGGGGGCCGATGTGCGCCTACCAAATCTCGCCAGCTGCGCGTTCAAAGATCGCAGGGGAGAGGACATGCTCATGGCACTCGACCTGGCGGGCGTCGCCGCTTCGAGCGGGTCAGCCTGTGCGTCGGGGTCGCTCGATCCGTCGCACGTCCTGCTGGCCATGGGCTGGAACCTGCCCACCGCCCTTGGAAGCCTTCGCCTGAGCACTGGCTACGCCACCACACATGAAGAGATCGCGCGCGCGCGCGACACCATATCCGCGGTTCTCACCCGCAGCGCCGCCCGTGCCTAGCCTCGAAGAGGAGCTGGCCGCCCGGCTGGCGAGAGGCGAGGAGGTCGTGCTCGCCACGGTGATCAAGCTCGACGGCGAGCCACCCTCGCGCACCGGTGCGAAGCTGCTCCTGTCGCGCGACGCTACGCTCGCCGGCACCCTGGGCTGCAGCGAGTTCGACGCCGCCGCGCTGGATGACGCGCGTCGAGTCGCCGACGCGGGCGCGCCGCAGCTGCACACCTACCGCCACGACCTCGGCTCCATCGAGGTTTACCTGGAGCCACACGCTCCCGCGCCCACATTGGTTGTCTTTGGAGCCACACCTGTGGCCAGGGAGCTCGTGCGCTGGGCGCCCGAGGTCGGGTTCCGCCCGCTGCTTGTCGAGACCCGTCGGCAACGGCTGGCGGGTTGGCCGCCCGGTGCGGTGACCCAGCTGAGCGGGCTCGATGCGGCGCTCGGCGCAGACGTCTACGCCGTGCACACCGACCACGATGCCCCTGACCTCGTCCAGTTTCTGGAGGTGCTGCTTCCGAAACACCCGCGCTTCATCGGCCTGGTCGGCAGCCGGCGGCACACCGGCCACCACCTGGAAGCGCTTCGCGCAAAGGGCGTAAGCGAAGACGTGATCGCACAGATTCAGAGTCCGGTCGGCCTGGATCTCGGCGCCGTCACGCCCGCGGAGATCGCATTATCGATCCTCGCCGGACTGGTCGCGCGCAGGCGCGGACGTGACGGAGGATGGCTTAAGAACCGAGGCTGAGACCAGGGCGACGGCAGCGCTCGTTGTATTCAGCATGATGCCCGGTTCGGCGTTCTTGGCGTTAAGTGCGCGCGTTTTACTTAACGATTTCGAGCCTCTTTCAAAGGTCGGTTATCGTGGATTGAAACCGCCCACGCTGTCCGCATAATCAGCGCTCGTGTCGATCGAACCGGGCACACGATTGGGTCAATATGAGGTCCAGGACCTCATAGGCCAGGGCTCGATGGGCGTCGTCTATCGCGCCTACCACGTCCCCCTCGCACGCACCGGTGCAGTCAAGGTGATGCATGGGATTTCGCCCGACCCAGACTCGATCGCGCGGTTCCGCCGCGAGGCGCAGGCGATCGCTCAGATGCGACATCCCAACATCCTCAACGTGTTCGATTACGGCGAATACCAGGGGACGCCTTACATGATCGTCGAGTTCGTACCGGGCGGCAGCCTGGCCGCCCAGATGAAGAAGGGCCCACTCGACACGGCGACCGCGCTCGAGTACCTGGAGGGAATCGCGGCCGGCCTCGATTACGCGCACTCGCTCGGCATCGTCCACAGAGACGTCAAGCCGGCGAACGTACTCGTCGCTCGTGACGGAACTCCCATCATCGCCGACTTCGGCCTGGTCAAGCTCCTGCAGTCGGCGTCGCTCAACTCGATGACCGGCGCTACCACAGGCACCCCCGCATACATGGCGCCGGAGCAGGTGACCGGAAGTAAGGTCGGGCCTGGGGCCGATCGCTACTCGCTCGCGACCATGGCCTACGAGATGCTCACCGGGACTTTCCCGTTCGAGGACGACAGCGTCCTCGAGATGCTGTACGCGCACGTGCATCGCGAGCCAGTCGCGCCGAGCACGCGGCGGCCGGAGCTTGGATCCGGCGTCGATGTGGTCATCCTTCGCGGCCTGGCCAGAGATCCCGATGCACGCTGGGGGAGCTGCGAGGCGTTTGTGGCCGCCCTTCGATCCGCCCTCGAGGCCCCTCGAAGCGCCGCCGTCGAGCGGACCGTGGTGATGGCGCCGCCGGTTGCGGCCACCGCTCCGATCGCGCGGCCCAAAGCCGCGAACACGGGCGCGACGGTGGTGATGCCGATGCCCGTGCCCGCGCCGGCCGCCGCAGTCGCAACAGCCCCGATGCCGGCTGCGCCTCCGGTCGCGGCCGCGGTCCCCGCTCCGGCCAAGAAGTCGCGCCGCCGGCTCTACACGATCCTGTCCGCGGCGCTCTTGCTGCTGCTGCTAGTTTCGACCTGCGGGCTGATCGGCGCGCTGCGCCCGCCCACGCTGTCGCTGTCGGCCACGACCGTCCGCCCTGGCGACAGCCTGGTCGCCACGGCCTCTCACGTTCCGCGGAACCAGGCCGGCGAGATCCAGCTTTTGAGCCGGCTGAGCGTCTTTCCCTTTCGGGCGGACGCGAACGGCAACGTGACCAGGGAGATCCTCGTCCCCAGCGATACCGCGCTCGGCGATCACACGGTGAAGCTCTGCTGGGATGGAACCTGCCACGCGAAGGCGCCACTCCGCGTGGTCGACGGAACGAATTTCTTGGGCCCGCCGACCTACACGCCCCCGTCTGGCGCGTCACCAAGCCCGTCACCCGGTTCGTCACCGACTCCCGTTGCCGTTCACTCACCGACCCCAACCAGTGGCACCGGCGGCGGGACCACGAGAGCCAGTCCAACCCCGACGCGTGCGCCGAGCCCGCCGCCACCGCCACCCCCATCACCATCACCGACGCCACCTCCGCCGCCCTACATAACGGTCGGACCTATCTCCACTCTCAACGGCTTCACCGTGACCTTTCATAACTTTGCAAGCAGCGGGTCATGGAGCGTGGCGGTTGTTGCCGGTGGAACGCCTCGCGCTGCTGGTACAGCGTCTGTGCCGTCGGGCAGCACAAGCTACTCACAGCATTTCGCGACTCCGCTCCTCGTAATCGCTGGGCAGAGCGCCTACATCCAAGTTTGTAAAAGCGGTACCTGCTACAACTCGAACACGGTGACGGTCGGGCTCTAAAAGACCTCTGAGGCGATCAGGTCCTCGCAAGTTAACCCGGATTGAGATCCGAGAACCTCGCCCCATAATCAGGGGCCGTGTCGATCGAGACCGGAACGCGGCTCGGGCAGTACGAGGTCCAGGACTTCATCGGCCGAGGAGCGATGGGCGTGGTTTACCGCGCCTACCACGTCCAGCTCGCGCGCACGGGTGCGGTCAAGGTCATGCAGGGCATCGCTCCTGACGTGGACTCGATCGCCCGCTTTCGGCGCGAGGCTCAGGCGATCGCTCAGATGCGACATCCCAACATCCTCAACGTCTTCGACTTCGGCGAGCACGCGGGGACGCCCTACATGATCGTCGAGTACGTGCCTGGGGGCAGCCTCGCGAGCCGCATGCAGCACGGGCAGATGGACCATGCGAGCGTGATCGAAACCCTTACCGGCATCGCCAGAGGTCTCGACTATGCTCACTCCCTCGGCATCGTCCATCGCGACGTCAAGCCGGCCAACATCCTGCTCGAGAAGGACGGCACGCCGGTCATCGCGGACTTCGGACTCGTCAAGCTCCTTCAGTCCGCCTCGGTGTCGATGAGCGGTGTGACCACCGGCACCCCCGCCTACATGGCGCCAGAGCAGGTGACCGGAAGCCACGTCGGTCCGGCTGCGGATCGGTACTCGCTGGCCACCATCGGCTACGAGATGCTGACCGGAGCGATTCCCTTCGACGGCGAAGGCGTTCTCGAGGTGCTCTACGCCCATGTGCACCGCGATCCACCCGCGCCGAGCTCGCGCCGACCCGACCTTGGACCACGGGTCGATGCCGTCATCTTGCGCGGCCTGGCCAAGGATCCGAACCAGCGATGGGAGAGCTGCGAAGCGTTCGTGACAGCCCTTCGCCAGGCACTGGTCGGAGCCGCCACGCCCGCCGTCGATCGCACCCTCGTGATGGCCGCGCCGGTGGCGGCAACCGTGCCAAGCTCCCATCAAGCCGCGCAGGCCACATCCACCGCCGCGATCGCGGTCGCGCCATTGCCGGTGCCGATGGCGCAGTCAGCGCCTCCGGCGATTCCTCATCCCGGCCCCGTCGCCGCCCCGCGCCGGTCGCATCGCACCCGCAACACCATCCTGGCGGCGCTCGGCGTGGTCGTGCTGCTGACCGCGCTTCTTCTCGGCTACGCGGCGTCGCATCCGCCGGCGCTGTCGCTGTCGTCGAACCCGGTCCAGGCAGGTGACCACGTGGTCGTGAGCGCCACGCGTCTGCCCGCCAACCAGGACGGAGAGATCCAGCTGCTGAGCCCGGTCAAGGTCTTTCCGTTCAAGTCCGACGGTGCCGGGAACGTGAGCCTGGACGTCACCATCCCTCGCGACATCGGTGCCGGCGACCATATCGTTCGTATCTGTTGGAATACCACGTGCCACGCGCAGGCGACTCTGCATGTGACCGCGCCTGCGCCTTTAGCCACATCCTCGCCGACCGCAGCGCCATCACCGACGCCCTCACCGCGTTCCAGCCCCAGCGCGAGTGCGCTGCCACGCACGCTGGCCCTTTCGTCGGGGCACATCAAGGTTCACACAGGGACGATGACCGTCAAAGGCTTTCACTTCAATCCCGGTCAAACCGTCACGTTGACTTTCATCCAGGGTTCGACCACGAGCCAGACCGTGGCCACGGCGACCGTTGGCACGGACGCAACCTTTCTGCAGACGTACACGATCCCATCCTCGGCCGTCGTAGGTCCCGCGTACATCCGCGCGTGTGATGCGGGCGGATGTGCATTCGCCAGCATCTCGGTGACGGCGACCGGCTAGAACACTTCGGCGGCGATCAGGTCGTCGAGCGTTTCTCTCCGGCGCATCACATCTGCACGGCCATCTCTCAACATGACGACCTCGGGTCGCGGCATCCCGTTGTAGTTGCTCGCCATCGCCAGGTTGTACGCGCCGGCTGCGGGCATGGCGATGATGTCACCCGGCTTCAGCTCGGGCATCTCGATATCGGTGATGAGAATGTCGGTCGACTCGCAGTACTTGCCGGCGATGGTGACCTTGCCGTCGGGCGAGCGCTCGGGATCGGAGGCGAGAAACGCTTCGTACCGCGCGCCGTAGAGCTTGGGCCTGATGTTGTCACCCATGCCGCCGTCGACGGCGACGTAGCGCCGCACGCCAGGAATGTCCTTGATCGGACCCACCGTGTAGAGGGCCATGCCGGCCGGCCCAGCGATCGAGCGGCCCGGCTCGACAACGAGGTGAGGGATGTGAAGGCCTCGTCGCGCGCAGCCGGCCTCGAGCGCATGGCGGATGGTCTCCACGAAATAACGCGGAGTGGGCGGGTCGTCATCGCGCGTGTACGCGATACCGAGCCCGCCGCCGGCGCCTAGCTTTCGAGGCTCGAACTTCAGCTCGTCGCGAAGCTGGACGAGGAGGTCGAGCATGATCTCCATCGCCTGCTGATAAGCACCGAGGGCAAGGATCTGCGACCCCAGGTGCGAATGGAGGCCGACCACCTCCAGCCGCGGGTGCCGCAGCGCCTCCGCGATTGCTCTCATGGCGGCGCCCGACTCGATCGAGAAACCGAACTTGGAGTCGAGCTGTCCCGTCGAGATGTGGGCGTGGGTGTCGGGTTTGACGCCCGGCGAGATGCGCAGCATCACGGGGACTCGCGTGCCCTCGGGCACGATTTCGAGCAACAGCTCGAACTCGTACGCGCCATCGATGACGATGGTGGCGCCAGCCTCGTATGCCGCCTCGAGGTCTTCGCGGCTCTTGTTGTTGCCGAGGAAATGGATGGTGTCGCCGGCATACCCGCTTTTCGAGGCGAGGTAGAGCTCGCCCGCCGAAACCACGTCGAGACCCAGGCCCTCGTCGGCGACGACCCTCAGGAATCGCGGCGATGCGAATGCCTTGGCCGAGTAGAGAACCTGCCCGGCCGAGCCCATGGCCGCGACGTATTCGGAGGCGCGCTGCCGCACAGTGGCTTCGTCATAGACATACAGGGGCGTGCCATGCGTGTGCGCAAGCTCGACCAGGTCGCACCCGCCCACCTCCATGTGGCCGGCGGCGTTGACCCGGTATGTGACCGGGAACAGCAAGGCTAGTCCGCTGGCGTCAGTTGGGCCCGGAGCCGCAGGAGCCGCACGCGCCGCCGCAGCAGCCGCCGCCGCTGGTCTGCTCGCTCCCGAAATCGAGCGATGAACCCGACTCGCCTCCGCCGGTCACGGCAAAGCTCGATACCAGCACCCTGGTCCTGGTCGACTCGCAGCTTGGGCAAGCCTGGCTTTGATCCCTCTCCGCGAACCTGGTGAGGACCTCGAACTTCCCCGAGCAGCTCTCGCACCGATACTCGTAGATGGGCATCTCAATGACAGATTCTAAGCTCGAAGAGCTCGAGCGGCTTATCTCGTCGTGGCCTGGGCTGATGGCCCGGGCTGATCGGGCGCTGATCGACGACAGCCTGGTGCTCGTGGAGCACCTCGGCGCGGCGCACAACCTGGTCGATGTCGGTTCCGGCGCCGGCCTGCCCGGCCTCCCGATCAAGATCGTCCGCCCCGACCTGCACGTCACGCTCATCGAGGCCGACCAGGCCAAGGCGGCGTTCCTGGTCTACGCCTGCGCGGCGCTCGGGCTCGAGCACGTCGAGGTGGTTGCGCGTCGCGCCGAGGACGCGGGCCGGGATCCGGCCATACGCGAGGCCTTCGACGTCGCGGTGGCGCGGGCGCTCGCGCCCCTCCAGGTGCTGGTGGAGCTTTGCATGCCGCTGGTCAGGGTGGGGGGCAGGCTGCTGGCCCAAAAGACCGAAGGGGAGGACGTGGCCGAAGCTTCGACAGCGATTGGGCTGCTCGGTGGCGAGCTGTCCGGTGTGGTGAGGGCTCCGTCATCTGCAAGGACGGCCGGGACGATTGTCGTGATCGACAAGGTGCGTCCGACGCCCGCGCGCTACCCTCGCCGCCCCGGATTACCCGCCCGCAAGCCGCTGTGACATAGAAAAGGAAGCGCAGGCCCCATGGACCCGCGCCGCTTGGGCGGTGATGCCGAAATCTGTCAGCTGAGTACGGTTGTGCCGCCTGCTTTGATGGTCTTCAGGTTGGTGAGCGCAAGTGTCTGCACAGGTGATGGCAGCCCGGCGTACTGGAGGGAGGTCCCGTCCGACTGGCCCTGCGTGACCAGCCACTGGAAGAGGTGCGCGATGCCCTTGCCTTTATTGGCATCCGAGTAGGAGGTGTAGAGCATCACCCAGCTGAATCCGGCGATGGGGTACGAGTCCGCGCCAGGCTCGTTCGTGATCGAGAAGTTGGTCGGGCCGACGGTGGTGTTCTGGGCCGCGGCCGCCGTCGCTCCGGCAACGCTCGCCTGCACGTAGGTCCCGGCTGCATTCTTGAGATACACCTGGCTCATGCCGGTCTGAACGACATAAGCCAGCTCGACATAGCCAATCGCACCGGCTGTCGAGGTGACCGCCTGCGCCACGCCCTGGTTGCCCTGGCCGCCGGTGCCGGCCGGCCACTTGACCGCCTTGGCGACGCCGACCTTGGTCTTCCACTCGGCCGACACCTTGGCGAGGTAGTCGGTGAAGTGGTAGCTCGTGCCGCTGCTGTCGGCGCGGTGCACGACCGCGATGGCGGAGCTCGGAAGGTTGACCCCGGAGTTCTGGGCGGTAATCGAGGAGTCATTCCACTTCGTGATGTGGCCGAGATAGATGTTCGCTAGTGTTGCGCCGTCGAGCTGCAGCTTGCTGACGCCCGAGAGGTTGTACGCGATCGAGATGACACCAAGGGTCGTCGGAATTTGGGTCATGGCGCTCGCGCCGCCAGGTACTTTGGCGATGTCAGCGTCGCTCATGGGCACATCGCTCGCTCCGAAGTCGACGGTTTGCTTCTGAAACTGCGAGATGCCGGCACCTGATCCGACGGACTGATAGTTGACGGTCACCTGCGGGTACCTCGCGGTGTAGTCGTAGAACGCTTTCTGATAGAACGGCGCTGGGAACGTGGCGCCGGCGCCGGTCAGCGAGCCGCTCCCTACGTCAGCCGGTGACTGCAACGCCGAATCAGTGCCGGTTCCCCCACACGCGGCGGCGAACACGACGGCCGCAATGCCAACGAGCAATGCGCGTCCCACTCGTCTGCCCACAAACATCAAACCCTCCTCCACCGAATGAACATCCGTTGTCTTTGTGACTTCAAACTAGCCATGGCCGTTTAAGCCCGGGTTAACTCGTCCTTAAGCGCCAGCGAGCTCGAACGCGCTCATATACTCCGGCCGTGATCTGGGATCGCGGTCGGAACGAGGAGCAGCCTGAGAGGCGCGTGGCCCAGCGCGATCCGTTTGCGGCGCTGGTCGAGCAGGCACCCCTCATGACCCTGCTGCTGAACGAGGAACGCCATGTCGTCGCAGCCAACCTGCTTGCGCGTACGTTCTTTGAGATCGAGCAGGACCGCCTGCCCGCCAGCCTCGTCGAGGTGACCCTGGAAGCAAGCCTGCTCGACGTCCTCGACAGCACCGTCACCGAGGCCGAGGCATACCTGGTGCACCATCGCCGCACGGTGCTCGTCACCCTGGCGCCCAGCCTGCGTGCGGGCGAGGTGCTCATGTTCCTGTCGGACGTCACCGAGCTGAGGCGCCTCGCGACCGTGCGCCAGGAGTTCGTGGCCAATCTCGTCCATGAGCTCAAGACCCCGATCACATCGTTGCGGCTCACTGCCGAAAGCCTGCTCGGCGACCCGTCGCCGAAGGACAGGCATCGTTTTGCCGAGCGGCTCGTCAAGGAGGCCGACCTGCTGAGCAAGATCATCGACAACCTCCGTCAGCTCGGCGACATCGAGGCGCGAACGATGGCTGTCGAGACGAGCCCCTTCGACCTGGGTGAGCTGGTGCAGGAGAGCGTGACCAGGCTCGGCCTCGATCGGCCGGTGAACGCGGACATTCCGGCCAACCTCACCGTCACCACCGATCGGCCCAAGCTCGTACAGGCCCTGGACAACCTCCTCGACAACGCTGCCAAGTTCTCTCCGCCCGGCTCGGCCATCGACGTCAGCGCCGAGGTGGCCGGCGAGGAGGTGCGCGTCTCCGTGCGCGACCGCGGCCCCGGCATCTCGCCCGAGCACTGGAGCCGGGTTTTCGAGCGCTTCTACAAGGTCGATCGGGCGCGCCCGCGAGAGGCGGGCGGCTTTGGGCTGGGCCTTGCCATCACCAAGCACCTGGTGCAGGTTCTCGGCGGCCGGATCTGGACGGAGACGGCTCGCGACGGGGGCCAGGTGTTCACGATCGCCCTCCCGATCAACTCTTAACTGGCCCATAAACCGGCCTTAACCCGGCGCCCCTTATCCTGAGCACGGATGGCGGACGCTAGACCGATCATTCAGACCCTGGCGAAAGTAGGGAGGCCGGAGCTTCGCGCGATGCCGGGATCCGCTGGTACGAAGCTCAAGGTCGATTCCCTTTCCTTCTTCTATGGGAAGACCCGTGCGCTCAAAGACGTCACCTTCGACATCCCCGAGCGCCGCATCACTGCCATCATCGGCCCGTCGGGTTGTGGCAAGACCACGCTCTTGCGCGTGTTCAACCGCATGTACGACCTGGTCCCCGGAGCACGCGCCGAGGGAACGGTGATGCTCGACGGCAGCGACGTCGTTCGCACGACGAAGCTCCTCGACCTCCGCCAGAAGGTAGGCATGGTCTTCCAGCGGCCCAGCCCATTTCCCATGTCCATCCGCGACAACGTCGCCTTCGGCCCCCGGCTGCTCGGCTGGAGCAAGAGCCGCATCGACGACATCGTGCGGCGAAGCCTCGAGGCGGCCGCGCTGTGGGACGAGGTGTCGGACCGGCTCGATTCCCCCGGCACATCGCTGTCGGGCGGGCAGCAGCAGCGCCTGGTGATCGCCCGCTGTCTTGCAGTCAGCCCGGAGGTGATCCTGATGGACGAGCCCTGCTCGGCGCTCGACCCTGTGGCCACGTTGAAGATCGAAGACCTGATGGTGCAGCTGGCGCGGGAGTACACGATCGTGATCGTCACCCACAACATGCAGCAGGCAGCGCGGGTCTCCGACTTCACCGCTTTCATGCTCATGAACCCTGAGGGCCGGCATGGAGAGCTGATCGAGTTCGCTCCCACCGCCGACCTCTTCAACGCACCGCGCGACCCGCGAACAGAGGCGTATATCACCGGGCGCTTCGGCTAGAAGTTAGATGCCGCGCCTGACATTCGAAAGAGAGCTCGCGAGTCTTCGCGAGACGGTTGTGCGCATGGGCACGCTGGTGGAATCGCAGATCGAGGCTTCGCTGGACGCGCTTCGCAGGCGCGATGGCCCCGCCGCCGAGAAGGTGCGCTCACAGGACCAGTACCTCAACGAGCTCTTCAAGCAGATACGCGAGCAGATCTTCATGGTCATCGCCACCCAGCAGCCGGTCGCCCGCGACCTGCGACGGCTCATGGGCATCCAGTACATCGCCACCGAGCTCGAGCGCATGGGCGACTATGCCGTGCGCATCGGCCGCATGACCAAAACGCTCGTCGGGCTGCCTGACAAACCGCTGCGCGCGGAGTTCGGCCTGATGGGCGACCTCGCGATCGGGCAGGTGCACGACATCCTCGAGGCTCTGATCGACGAGAACGAGGCGCACGCACGCGAGGTCGCGGGACGCGACAACGAGATCGACCGCCTGTACCACCGCGTGTTCGACGAGCTGATCTCGGAGATGGGCACCGGCAAGGCCGACTCCGACAACGCCCTCCGCGCTGTGACCCTGCTGCTGGTTGCGCACAACCTGGAGCGGATCGCCGATCGCGTCACCAACGTGGCGGAGGACATCGTGTTTCTGGAAACCGGACAGGTGGTCGAGCTGGGATGAGCCGCGGGGCCGCTGCCGGCAACTCCGGCCGCGTCCTCGTCGTCGAGGACGACGAGGGCATCCGCGACATGCTGAAGTACAACCTCACCGCCGCGGGGTTCTCCGTGCAGGAGGCGAGCGACGGCGCCGCCGGCCTGCGCACGGCGCGCACCTCGAGACCGGACCTCGTGCTGCTCGACCTGATGCTGCCGGGGATGAGCGGCTTCGACTTCTGCCGCGCGCTTCGCAAGAGCAGCCGCGTGCCGATCATCATCATCACGGCCAAGGACTCCGAGGTCGACAAGATCGTCGGTCTCGAGCTTGGCGCCGACGACTACATCACCAAGCCATTCTCGATTCGCGAGGTCCTCGCCCGCGTGCACGCGGTGCTGCGTCGCGCGCAGCCGGAAGCCAACGAACCCAAGTCGATACCCGAGCTGGATTCCATCGGCGATTTCAGCATCAACCGCGCGGCTCGCAGGGTGATCCTGGATGGAGCCGACGTCAAGCTCACGGCGCGGGAGTTCGATCTCCTCTCCTACCTGCTCGCGTTTCCAGGCCGGGTGCACACCCGCGACTCCCTGCTCGAGAACGTGTGGGGCCGAGATTTCACCGGCGACCGCAAGACAGTCGACGTGCACATTCGGTGGCTGCGCGAGAAGTTCGCGGAGCGGGCGCCGTTCGAGATCGTGACGGTGCGCGGGATCGGGTACCGGCTCGACCGGCAGGCGAATCCCATCGACCTGCTCGCAGCTTCTCGCGACGAAGCGGCAGCCACCTCGAAGGAAGGACCTGTTGTCGGCCGCGGTCGATAGCGCGGCTGGCGTTCCAGCTTCCATCCCGAAGCCGCCAGACCGTTACCGGACGTTCACGGCCGTCGTCAGCTGGGCCGCGCCCGCATCGCTGATCCTGATCGTCGGCGTCCTGTTCCAGCAGGCGTGGCCGTCCATATCGAGGTTCGGCCTCGGCTTCTTCGTCGGCGCGGACTGGAACCCCGTGACGAACACCTTCGGAGCCCTTCCATTCATCCTGGGGACCCTGATCACAAGCGCCATCGCGATCGCCATCGCGCTGCCGGTCGGAGTCGGGGTCGCCGTTCTGCTCGCCGAGCCCGGCGCGCAGGGCGCCCGGGGAGCGCTGGGGACGGGAATCGAGCTCCTGGCGGCCATTCCAAGCGTCGTCTACGGCATCTGGGCGCTGTACGTGCTCGCCCCGTGGGTGCTGGTCCACGTCGAGATCCCTGTCACGGATCGGCTGCCGTCGGTGCCTCTCCTCGGAGGCGTGCCCAGCCAGACGAGCCTGTTCACGGCGTCGCTCGTCCTCGCGATCATGATCCTGCCGACGCTCTCCGCGGTCTCGCGCGACGTGATTCGCGCAGTCCCGCGAGGGTTGCGAGAATCGACCGTCGCGCTCGGAGCCACATGGTGGGAAACCACGTGGCGCGTGGTCCTACCCGCCGCGCGCGCCGGCATCTTCGGCGCGACGGTGCTCGCCCTCGGACGCGCGCTGGCGGAGACGGTCGCGGTCGCGATGGTCGTCGGCAACCGCCCCGACGTCCCACACTCGATCTTCGCGCCCGGCTACACGCTTGCCGCGGTTATCGCGAATGAGTTCGTCGAGGCCACCGGCGACATCTACCAGGGAGCGCTGGTTGAAATCGGTCTCGTGCTCATCCTGGTCACCCTCACGGTGAACGTCGTCGCTCTGCTGTTGGTCCACTCCGCAAGGGCGAGGGCCGTGGTGTGAGCCACGACCTGCGACGGCGTTTCACCAGCAGTGTCGCGCTGGCCGTGATGTACGCGCTCACGGTGCTCGCCCTCATCCCGCTGGGTCTCGTCCTGTGGCTGACGATCAGCAAAGGCCTGCCCGCCGTATCGCATTGGGAGTTCTTCACGAACTCACAGCGCCCCAGCGGGATCCCTGGCGGCGGCGTGGCCAACGCCATCGCCGGCACCGCGGTCATCGTCAGCCTCGCATCGGTGGTCGCGGTTCCGATCGGCGTTCTGAGCGGCGTCTACCTGGCCGAGTACGGCACGGGTCAGTGGGCGAGCTGGGTCAGGCTCGCAAGCGACGTGCTGGTCGGAGCGCCATCGATCGCGCTGGGCCTGTTCGCTTATGCGCTCGTGGTGGTGCCGCAGCACCATTTCTCCGGCACCTCCGCGTCGGTCGCCCTCGCGATCCTCATGCTGCCCGTCGTGATTCGCACCACGGAAAGTGCGGTCGGGCTCATCCCGAATGGCCTCCGGGAGTCTGGCCTTGCGCTGGGTCTTCCGCGCTGGCGCGTTTCGCTGCAGCTCATCCTCCCGGCCGCGGCACCCGGCGTGATCACCGGCGCGCTCCTTGCTGTGGCGCGCGCCGCCGGCGAGACAGCACCCGTTCTCTTCACGGCGCTGGGCAGCCAGTTCTTGACCATCGATCCCAACCGCCAGATGTCGACACTGCCGCTGGTCGTCTTTCGCGACGCCCTGACTCCATACAAAGACCTGCAGCAAGAGGCGTGGGGCGCGGCGCTGGTGCTGGTGGTCATGGTCCTCGTCATCAACCTCGGGAGCCGCTGGGTGCTGCGACGGCAGATCCGTCTCGCGAGGCAGCTGTAGCTGATGCGCGATTTACATAAGGTTGTGGAACCCAGAGGGCCGCGCAGGTAAACTCAACCACTGCCCGTCATCGGTAAAGAGATATACGTCCTAGCCCGCCGATCAAGCAGACGAAGGAGCAATGGTGGCAACCAAGATTCTCGAGTTGACCGATGTGAACGTCATCAGGGCCGCAGGCGGCGTTGTGTGCCGGACCGGCGCGTCAGGCGACACAGAGCTCGCCATAATTCACCGGCCCGCATATGACGACTGGACTCTGCCCAAGGGCAAGGTCGAGCCCGACGAGTCGCCCGCGGACTGCGCGCTGCGCGAGGTGAGGGAGGAGACCGGGCTTCGGTGTGAGATTCAGCGGCCGCTCGGATGCACGGCATACGTCGACCGCCGCGGCCGCGACAAGGTCGCCTGCTACTGGCTCATGGAGGTCAAGGGCGGCCGGTTCCGCGCCGGGATCGAGGTCGACAAGCTCGTCTGGCTGCCGATCAACGACGCCATCAAGCGGCTGACCTACCCTCGCGACAAGAAGCTCCTGGAACAGCAAGACCTCTAATTGGCTTCCCCACTTTGTGGGGAAGTCCACCCTCGCCCAAAGGGCGACGGTGGGATGGGGAGATTTCAAAGCCCAAAGCGTCCACCATCTAAGCTGAACTCGTGCAGACCGCGACCGCCGACCGCCTGGTCATCGCCGGCATCGAGCTCCGCTCGCGCCTCTTCCTCGGCACCGGCAAGTACGCTGACAACGAAACGATGCTCGCCGCGCTCGAGGCATCCGGGTGCGAGCTGGTCACGGTCGCGCTGCGCCGTCTCGACCTCGACAACCCCAAGACCAAAACCATCCTGGATGTCATCGACTGGAAGCGATACCGAATCCTTCCGAACACGGCGGGCTGCCGCACGGCGGACGAGGCCATCCGAATCGCGCGCCTCGCGCGCTCGATGGGACTGTCGGACTGGGTCAAGCTCGAAGTGATACCCGACCCGCGCTACCTGTTTCCCGACCCCGAGGAGACGCTGAAGGCGGCGCGCTCGCTGGTGACCGAAGGCTTCAAGGTGCTCCCTTACATCAACGCCGACCCCGTGCTGGCGAGGAAGCTCGAGGAGATCGGCACCGTCACCGTGATGCCGCTCGGGTCACCGATCGGGTCGGCCCAGGGCCTGCAAACGCTCGAGCAGATCCGGATCATCGTCGAGCAGGCCGGTGTTCCGGTGGTCGTCGACGCGGGCATCGGTTCGCCGTCGGACGCCGCGCTGGCCATGGAGGTCGGCGCCGATGCGGTCCTCGTCAACACCGCGATTGCTCTGGCGCAGGACCCTCAACTCATGGCCGAGGCGATCGCGGGCGGCGTGGAGGCCGGCCGCAGGGCATTCAATGCCGGCCTGATCCCGAAGCGCGAGCAAGCAAGCCCGAGCTCGCCGACGGAGGGTATATCGCGCCCCGACGGCTAGCCATCCCAGCCGCGATGGCGATCGTCACAAACGCGCGTGCCGGAATGAGTGCCGCCGGACGCGCCACCATCCTCCAGCTCCGTGCGCCGCAGGCGACTGCGCGCGAGATCGCCAAAGAAGCCTCCACCCTCGTCGCCTCGTCGCCCCTGCCGGTCGTCCTCAGCTCGAGGTGCGACATCGCCCTTGCCGCGGGCGCCGCCGGCGTGAACCTGCCGGAGAACGACATCACCGTGCAAGCGGCTCGACGTCTCCTCGGCGATCGCCTGGTGGGCTGCTCGGTCCATTCCCTCGAGGTAGCGCTGGGCGCGGAGGCCGATGGCGCCGACTATGTGATTTTCGGACCCGTGTGGCCCAGCCCGACCCACGAGGGCTCGCCGCCGGCTGGCATCGAGATGCTGGCGACCGTTGCCGATGCCCTCAGAATTCCCGTGCTCGCGATCGGAGGCGTCACCGAGGAGCGCATCTCGCAGATACATGCGGCGGGCGCCGCCGGCTACGCCGCGATCAGCTTGTTCCAACCGCCCCACGAACTCTTCGATTTCGCGGAGACCCCTCGTAAATGATCGGGCTGCAGGTCAACGGCCGGCGCGTCGAGCTTGCGGAGCCCACTCCGCTGCTCGCATATCTCGAGACTCTCGGCGTGAGCCCCCGAGCCGTAGCCGTCGAGCACAACGGGGTGATCATCGAGCGGTCGGCATACGCAGACGCAAAGCTCGACGATGGCGACGTGGTCGAGATCGTGCGGATGGTCGGGGGCGGCGCTAGCGCCCTTTCTCCCTGATCGCGGCCTCCGCCTCTTCGCGCTCGTCCCACGGCTGCGCGCCGGCGGCCATCTGCATCGTGCGCTCATGCCCCTTGCCGGCCAGGAGGACGGTGTCCCCGGGCTGCGCCAGGTCGATGGCACGCCTGATCGCGGCCTGGCGGTCGATCACGATCTCGTAGTCCTTGCCCGGAGCCTTGCCCACTACCCCGGACTGCACATCACGTGCGATCTCCGCCGGGTCTTCGCGAAGCGGATCGTCCGTCGTGATGATGAAGAAGTCGGCGAGGTCACCGGCCGCCTTGCCCATGCCCGGGCGATCGTGGTCGGAGCGCGCCGTGGACCCGAACACCGCGATCAGGCGTCCACGCGTGTATGGACGGAGCTCGGCAAGCGCGCTCGCCAGGGCCCCAGCCGAGTGCGCGAAGTCGATGAACACGCTGAAGTCCTGGCCGACGTCGACGCGCTCGAGACGGCCGCGCACCCCATCGAATCCGGCAAGGCCTGGCCCGATCTCTTCGGCCGGCACTCCCATGGCGAGGCAAACGCCCGCCGCGCAGAGAGCGTTGTAGACGTTGAACCGCGCCGGCACGGCGAGCGAAACCTCCGTCTCGCCGAGCGGCGTCTTGAGCCGGAATCGCGAGCCGGTCGCGGTCATGGTCAGGTCGAGCGGGTGCAGGTCGGAGGCCGTCGTCAGGCCGTACGTCCACCTCCGCTGGATCGGGCGGCGGGAAAGGCGCTCGAAGCTCGGGTCGTCGCGGTTGACCACCGCCGTCTTCTCGATCCCCTTTTCGGCTCCCGATGCGGCCAGGTCTATCAAGCGGGCCTTCGCCTCCAGGTAGGCCTCCCACGTGGCGTGGTAATCCATGTGGTCGTGGCCCACGTTGGTGAAAGCCGCCACGTCGAAGTCGCAGGCGAGGACGCGGTCCTGAACGAGGGCATGCGAGGTGGTCTCGATCACTGCGCAATTCACGCCGGCATCGACCATCCGGCGCAGCCAGTCCTGCACCTGCGGGGCCTCTGTCGTCGTCTGCCCGCTCGTGTTGTCGATCTCGGCGCCACTGACTGAGAACGCGACCGTGCTCATGGCCCCGGCCAGAACTCCGCTGGCCATCAGTACGTGCTCTGCCATGTGCGTCACCGTCGTTTTGCCGTCGGTGCCCGTTATCCCCGCTACATAAAGATGACGCGAAGGCCGTCCGTAGAATTCCGCCGCGATCTCGGCGAGCCCGCTTCGCGTGGATGGCAGTCTCAGGACCGGCAGGCCCGCCGGGAGGTCGACCGGCCGCTCGATCGCCACTGCGACGGCGCCGGCGGCGGCAGCATCAGCGGCATAGGCGTGGCCGTCGAAGTGGATGCCCGCCACCGCCACGAACAGGTCGCCGTGCTTGACGTGCCGCGAGTCGTAAGCAATGCCTGTGACCTCGACGTTTCGGTCACCTTCGACTACAGCCCCGGGCACGCCGCGCGCCAGATCCTCGAGCCTCATGTCAGGTGTGGAGGATACGGGGTTGGATAATCGCTGGGTGATCGCGGACATCGGCGGACATCGATTCGATTGGGGCAGCCGCACCTACGTCATGGGCATCGTCAACGTCACCCCGGACTCATTCAGCGGCGACGGGCTCGGCGACGATCGTGAGGCCGCGGTGGCGCAGGGCTTGCGCATGGTCGCCGACGGCGCCGACCTCATCGATGTCGGCGGCGAATCGACCCGGCCTGGCCATGTTCCGGTCACGACGGCCGAAGAGATTGCGCGCACGGACGAGGTCGTGCGGCGCCTTTCGAAGCAGTCGACGGTGCCCGTCTCCATCGACACCTACAAACTCGAGGTCGCCGAGTCGGCCGTTGCGGCCGGAGCCACGATCATCAACGATGTCTGGGGCCTCGTCCGCTCGCCGGCGCTGGCCGAGCTCGCCGCGCGTCATCAGTGCGGGCTCGTGCTGATGCACAACCAGGATGGCACCGAGTACACGGGCGACCTCATGGCCGAGATCAAGCGATTCCTCCGCGTGGCTGTCGCCGCCGCCGTGGATGCCGGCGTGCCGCGCGAGCGCATTCTCGTCGACCCTGGCATCGGGTTCGGCAAGACCGCGAACCAGAACTGGGAGGTCATGCGCCGGCTCGAGGAGCTGCGAGAGCTCGGCCAGCCAGTCCTCATCGGCACCTCGCGCAAATCGTTCGTGGGCAAACTGCTCGACCTTCCCGTCAGCGCAAGGCTGGAGGGCACGGCCGCCACCGTGACCGCGGCGATCTTGCGCGGCGCGGACGTGGTGCGCGTCCACGACGTGGCGGAGATGATGAGGGTGGTTCGCGTCGCCGATCGAATGCGGTGACCCTCGCGTACCTCGGCCTCGGCTCCAACCTCGGGCGGCGTGATCGCAACCTCAGCGCGGCACGTCGCCGGCTGCGTCAAAAAGGGGCGCGGATACTGCGTCAAAGCCGCGTCATAGAAACGGAACCCTGGGGCGACACCGACCAGCCGCGCTTTCTCAACCAGGTCCTGGAGATCGAGTGGGACGGCTCCCCCCGCTCGCTGCTAAGGGCTGCCAAACAGGTCGAGCGGGAGGGCGGGCGCAGGCCGACGCGCCGTTGGGGCCCGCGCGTCATCGATGTCGACATCCTGCTGTTCGGCACCCAGCACCTTGCCGAGCCCGGCCTGCGAATCCCCCACCCTCGCATCGCCGAGCGGCCTTTCGTGATCGAAGGCCTCGAGGAGCTCGGTGCCGGGGGCGCGATCACCCCCGGCACCCGGCCGGCTTCGAAACAGCTGCGTTAGGCGCTGCCTGCGCCGAGCGTGAAGGCGCGGCGGAGGTCATTGGCGTTGGCGTCGCGGGATCCCAGCGGCGCCAGATCCCAGCGGCGTTCGATGGTGGCGAGGATCGAGGTCGTGTCGTACAGCGTGTGATCCACGAAGTGCCGCTTCGCGAGCGGCGAGATGATGATGGTCGGGACGCGGCTGCCGGGTCCCCAGATGTCCGAGTGGTTGGCATCGGTCGGCGGCGCGACGTGGTCCCAGAAGCCGCCGTGCTCGTCATAGGTGATGACGATGGCGGTGTCCTTCCAGTTCGGACCGTTGCGGACGTCGTTGATCAGGTCGAGGAGGTGGTTCTCGCCTCTGATCACGTCCGTGTAGCCGGGATGCTCGTTGTCGGCGCCGATCGGCTTCACGAATGACACCGCCGGCAGCGTCCCCGCCTGCGCGGCGTCGATGAAGTTGGTTTCGTCCTGCAGGTGCGCTCGGCCCGGCATCCCAGGCGCGTAGTTCGCGTAGTAGTTGAACGGCTGGTGGTGGTACTGGAACAGGGGGTCGGCGCTCCCCGCAACGGCGTTGTCCCAGCCGCCCGAGTACCAGGCCCAGCTGGTCCCGGCGGCGGACAGCTCGTCGCCGATTGTTGCATTGGTCAAAAGCGGCAGCTGCGCCGCCGGGATGGTGGGCTTGCTGGCCGGGAAGATCGTGTTGACGGCATAGTCACCGGTCGCCTTGGTCGTCAGCTGGCCGTCCTTCGTGGGCAGGCCGTTCGCGCCGAGAATCGTGTGCAGGTCTTTCGAGCTGCCATCGCTCACGGCGTTTGCGTACACCGGCGTGCACGCGCACACGAGCCACTGGTGATTGAGGAACGAACCGCCGAAAGCGGCGTGGAAGAAGTTGTCGTCCAGCACGTATTTCGCCGCCTCTTTCGCGACCGGGAGCTGGTCGGTCGGGTAGTAGCCGATCGACAGGCCCTTGGCGTCGCTGACGGTCACGAAGCGGTCCATCCTGCCGCCGTCGATCTGAACCTGCTCCTGGTAGTACCGGTGGACCAGGTCGCGGGTCTTCTGATCAGCGGGAACGTAGTTGGTGATGTCGAAGGGCTGGTCAGGCAGGCACGTGCCGATCAGGTGCGAATCGGTTTGCGGCAGGCACGTATAAGGCTGTCCGGTCGCGAGGTCGACCTGCGTGGTCGCCGTGTCGCTTGCGCGGCTGATGCCGTTGGCGCCGGGGAACAGACCGTAGAGATTGTCGAAGCTGTGGTTCTCGTCGTAGATGACGACGAGGTGATTGATGCCGGCGAGCCCGCCGATGTTGCCGTGGGGCCCTGGACCGTTGCTGGCTCCCACCGAGACCGCCGTGAAGAGCGGGCCCGCGCCCATGACGGTGAGCGAGCCGATCGCAAAGGCCAGGACGCGTCGTAACGATCGAGTCATGCCATCCCCTCCGTAAACCCACCTGTCGGAAGCAGCGCCACGAATATAGTCCGCGCCCGACGAAAGGCGCGTGAAGGAATGTTTATTGCCGGCTCTGTCGAAGGTCCTAGGTCGGGCGCGCGTTCGTGAAACGGTAGCCGATGCCCGGCACGGCGAGGATGTAGTACGGCCTCGACGGCTGCGCCTCGATCTTTCGCCGCAGGTTGCGGATGTGCACGTCGATGACCCTCGTCTCGATCGGATACTCGTAGCCCCAGATCGAGTTGAGGATCTTTTCGCGGCTGAGGACCTTGCCGGCGTTGCTCGCCAGGAACGTCAACAGGTCGAACTCGGTGTGTGTGAGCTCGACCTCTTGCCCTCCGCGATAGATGCGGCGCTCGTTGACGTCGATGACAAGATCGCGAAACTCGAGGCGGTTGCGGCTCGTCTCGGCCGACTCCATGCGCATGCGGCGAAGGTGGGCAGCGATCCGCGCGGCCAGCTCCCGAAGGCGAAGCGGCTTGACGACATAGTCGTCGGCGCCGATCTCCAGCGCGACCACCGCGTCGATCTCGTCGGAGCGCGAGCTCATCATGATCACCGGCACCGCGGTGTCCTTCTTTCGCAGCTCGCGGCAGATGTCGAATCCCGAGGCGTCCGGCAGCGCGACCTCGAGGAGGACCAGACTCGGCCGCACGGCTTCGACCTGGCGGAGTGCCTCTGCGCCTGTGTCCGCCTCGAGCACCTGGTAGCCGTCTTGCGCGCATGCGGAACGCACCTCTCGACGGATGGTGCTATCACCGTCGACGATCAGGACCTTGCGCGCCCCGTTGGACCCCTGCGCCATCAAACCAAATCCTAACCGATTTGAAGGATTGTTAGGAGATGTTTCGTTTCAAGCCCCGAATGCGGCCGCGTGCCTTGCGCTCCAGGCCGATCAGCCTCGAAGCCGCCTCCGACAGCACCAGCTCCCACGCTCCTGAGTACGCAACCTCGGTCCCACCGAACTCTGACTTGAACACGCCAAGGCCGCGCCACGGGTGATCGGGACCCGCATCCGGCGGCGGCACCCCCCAGAGGTCGTAATCGCGGCAGCCCGCCTCGGCCGCTGCTTTGATGGCGGCCCACCATGCCATGTCGTTGGCCATGAGCTCCGGGTGGGCGCCGCTCCGGCCCGCATATAGATGGTAGGCACGGCCCGAGTGGCGCGCGACGAGCACCGCCGCGAGCGCCTCGCCGGTCTCCGGATGCCGGCTCACGTAGGTGCGGCACCAGGGGAGCGCGTCCAGGAGGACCTGGTAATAGCCCTTCGCCGGCAGGTTGATCGACTCGCGCCGCTCGACCGCAGCGGATTGTCGCGCGAGCTCGGCAGCATCCTTGCCCTCCTCGACCACCACGCCGCGCCGCTCGCCGGCTCGGATGTTGTAGCGGCGGCCATGCTTGAAGGTCGCGAGCATGGCGGTAGGTGGTGAGAGCTCGATAATGCGGGTGAACTGCGGCTGTGTCGGCGACGCCGGGTTGAAGCCGTGCCTACGCATGACGTCTCCGAAATCGAGCGGCGCCTCGGGCTCGACCATGATGCGCGCGACCTTGGCCGTCCGCGCCCAATCGACGAGCGAGGCGATGGCTTCGGCGGACGCGGGCACCGGCCCGCGCGGAACGTAGGCCTCGCGCACGCGGCCCAAACCGCGGAGCTGCACGCTCGCCATCGCGCCGCCCGCAAGCCGGAGGCGCTCCACGGCCCACCCCGCGCGCGACTGCACCTCGCCCCATCCCCACGTCTGCAGCAGCGGTGAAGGCGCTGCACGTTCGTTCAGGTCGCGATCCCAGCTCGCCTCCGCATCGCTCATTCCGCGGTCTCGAGGTGGCTCGTGTCGTTGACGCCTGACACGACGAACCGACCGTTGCGCTTCTCGATCACAGAGATCGAGGCATTCTCGATGCGGAAAGGAAACAGGCCTTGGTTCGGCCGGCCCACCACCCGATGGAGCGCGACCTGGATGACGCCCCCGTGCGTGACCACCACCACGTCCCCGTGCTGGTGACGCGAGAGGATCGAGTCGAGCTCCAGATTGACGCGAGCCTCGAATGGCACCGCGCCCTCACCGCCAGGGACGACATCCCAGCTCGGTTCCTCGGTCCACAGCGCCCATTCCTTCGGGTAACGCTGGGCCAGCTCTTCGGTCGTGAGTCCCTCCCACAAGCCCAGGTAGATCTCCCGCAGCGCCTCCGACGGGCTCGGTGTCGCTGCCACCGCCTCGCCGATCAGGCCGGCCGTCTCGAAAGCCCGCTTCAGATCGCTGGAGTAGAACCCGGCAAGGCGCCGGCCGGCGAGCCGGCGAGCTACCTGCATGGCCTGGCGGCGACCTTCTGTGGAAAGCGGAGGGTCGAGCTGGCCCTGGATGCGGTGCTCCCGGTTCCAGGTCGATTGGCCATGCCGGACAAGAAGGAGACGCGCGGGAGATGGCTTGGCTGGGAGAGGGAGTTCGGGAGGCTCCGGGCGCGCGAATGCGATCTCGCTATCTATACTAGCTTTTCTTAGTCCATCGATCGGTGTTGGGGCCGATCTCGGGAGACGCATTTGCAGTCACACGGCTCGCTAGCCGAAATCCCTCTTCGGTCGCTTCTGGAATCTGCCCAGGGCGAGAGGTCGACAGGTACCCTTACCCTGCGTGATGGGAACGGGGAGTCGGCCGCGCTCTATTTTCTGTTCGGGCACCTCTTTCACGCCGAGGGCAACGGAAAGGCGGGCGACGATGCGGTCATCACCGCGCTGGGCTGGACGAAAGGCGAGTTCGATTTCGACGCCAAAGCCAAGCTTCCCGCCGATGAGACGGTCAAGGCAGGCATCCCCGACCTCGTCCACGCCGCCGAGTCAACTCCGAAGGACTCACCGAAGGGAGAAGCCCCCGCGCCGCCCTCCGCGCCGCCCCCGCCTGCCGCAAGCGCTGAGGCGCATGCTGAGCGCCGCGAACAACCTGTACCGGAGAAGAAGGTGGAAGCACCCCAGCCGAGACGTGGCGTGAAGCACAGACCACAGCCCAAGCACGGCCGCGAGCCCATCCCGGTGCCCGCGGGCCAGGTCATCTACGACTCGCTGAAAACTTCATTCGTGGATTTCCCGCGCCTGATCACGACCCTCGAGAAAGAGGGATACACCGGCTACGTCCGCCTTCTCACCGACGACGCGGCCGGCCTCATCCTCTTCCGCGAAGGGTCCGCGCTCGAGTGCATGTACGACGGCACGGCCGATGCGGGCGGCCTCGTGCTGGGCAAGCAGGCGCTTCACGAGTTCAACGAAGACGTCACGAGCGGGCACGGCGTCCTCGACGTCGTCGGACTCTCGCCCGAGCTCATCGACGGCCTTTATGAGCTCACCGTCTCGAAGCCCCTGTACACCGAGCTGTATGCGGCATGGGTGGATATGCGCGCACTGCTCAAGTTCCTCAGCGATCGCAAGCTGAGCGGCAGCGTCATGATCCGCGCCGCCGCCGGCACCGGGGTCATCATCCTCTCGGAGGGCGAGCTCGCCGGCGCTTACACCAGCGAGTCGCGTGACATCGCCGACAAGCCGGATCGCGCACTTGCTCTCTGCGACGACCCCAGCGCGATGATCGAGGTCAAGTCCGCTGACGTGACCAAGCACCCGCCCCTCGACGTAGACGAGGTCGTCGCCAGCCAGCGGTCCGCGCCGCGCAGCAACCCGGGGCCGCCTCCTGCTCCTCCCGCGCAGCCACCGCCGACGCAGCAGTTTCCGGCCATCGCGACACCGCCGGTGATACAGGCCGCGCCTCCACCGCCGCCTCCGCCGCCGACCGCCACGTATCCAACCTTCCAGACGCCGCCCACGACGCCGTCGGTCGCCCCCACGACCCCGCCCGCGCCCTCGTCCGGAGGGGGCCCGCAGCTGGATTGGGGGTCGATCGTCGCGGAGCTGCAGGCCATGGCCGAGGACTCGTTGGGCAACCGCGCGCGCAAGGTGAAGGACATCCTTGGCGCGGCAGACCCATCGCTGGCCGGCATCGAGGCCGCCATCGACCAGGTGCCGAGCATCTCGCTCCTCTTCGTCGATTCGTCTCGGCTCGAGCAGCTCGCGCAAGAGATGAGAGCCCGGCTCAAGTCCCACCTGTAGGCCGCGCCCGCGCGCGGGCGGTCGGTAGGCTGACGTCTGTGAGACTCGCGGCGGCGGCAATGATGCTGCTCGTGATGAGCGAGCTGGCGGCCTGCGGAGGGAATCCACCGCAGATCGTCGATTACTCGCCTGAGCGCGGAACCATCGGCGTCTCGACGGCGGCCCCGGTTCGCATCACGTTCGATCACAACGTCGACAAGGCCTCGGTCGAGAGCAGGCTGTCTTTGGTGCCTGCCACCAACGGCACCGTCGTGTGGCTGGGGCCACGGCAGCTCGAGTACGAGCACCCGACTCTGCTGACGAGCACGACCTACGAGGTCGTGCTGCAGGCCGGCTACAGAGACTTGGCCGGCAACGCATACGCGCTGCGCCACCACTGGTCGTTCTCGACCGAAAGCGCCCCAGTGGTCGCCACCTCGACGCCGGCCGACAACGAGAACGACGTCGACCCAGCGTCATACATCTCCGTCGATTTCTCGCGCGAGATGAATGTTTCGACGCTGGCCGGAGCGATCACGATCGGGCCTGTCGTGCCCTTCACCGTCCGCCTCGATCCCACCGACGGACGGCGAGCGGTCGTGGTGCCAGGGTCGCTTTTGAATCCGGGCACCCTGTACACCATCTGGATCAGCAATGCCGCGCTCGACGCGCACGGCAACCAGCTGAACCGGCCGGCCAGCTTCGCGTTCAACACAGGCTCCGTGCGGCCGCTGCGCCATTGGGTCGCGTTCGCCACCGCACTTTCAGATGGCACGTCTGGCGGTGTGTGGATCGTCAACGAGTCCGGGTTTCCTCGCCGTCTGTACGATTCACAATCGGTTCGATCGTTCAGCTGGTCGCCTGAAGGCACGAGCCTCTTGATCCAGACAGGGGCCGCCAGCTGGTCGTCGTTCACGCCCGGCACGGGCTCGAAGACGCTGCCGTTCAACGGCGTGTGGGCCGCGCCGCTCGAATCTGGGCGCGGCTACATCTATATCGACGCCGGCGGAGTCCTGCACCGATGGCTCGACGGGGCGGATGACGAGATCGCCCGCAATGTTTCGCAGGCGGCGACTGCTCCGAACGGCCAGCGCGTCGCCTTCGTGCAGCTCGCCGGCGCCACGTCGGCCGTTTGGGGCTACGACGTCGGATTGAGATCTCGCTACCAGCTCTCTTCCGAGAACGGCATCGTCAGCGACCTGAGCTGGTCTCCGGCCGGCAACCGCATCGCGTACCTGCGCAACGATGGCGGCACGATCGCGTTACGGGTGCGCAACCTCACGGGCCAGGGGTCGACGACGACCATCGCGACCGGAGACGTCGAACATCCGACGTGGCTGCCGGATTCCACTCACGTCGTTTTCGCCGCGGGAATCGCCACGCCTTCTGGAGCGGTGCGAAAGGCGTTTCTCGTCAACGTGATCGCTCCCCCGGCGGCGCTCTCCGCAGCGCTCGCGCTGCCGTCGAGCCAGACTGCCGACGTGTCGAACCCTGTGCCATCGCCCGACGGCCACCAGATCGCGTTCGTCAGCGAGAACCAGGTATGGATCATGAACGCTGACGGCACGCGGCCGACCGCCCTCACACGATTCGACGCTGGCGCGTTTCCCTATTCGTGCGTGATGCCGGCCTGGACTCGCACCTGAGAGCCGTCGATCGCGTCGTCGAAGAGTGACAGGAGCCGATCAGCGGTGCGCGTCCACGAGAACCGCTGCGCGAGCATGCTCGCCCGCCTTCCCATCTGCTGCGCGAGCTCGGGATTCGCGATCAGCCGGCCGATGCGGTCTGCGTACACGGACGGGTCGTCGCCGTCGATGAGGTAGCCGCTGACCTCGTCGCGCACGACTGAGCGCAGCCCGGGCACGCCCGACGCGACGACCGGGCATCCGCACGCCTGGGCCTCGAGACCTACGAGCCCGAATGATTCCGTATACGACGGCATGACGCAGACGTCGGCCGCGGAATAGAAGTACGGCAGCTCGTGGTGGGCGACGGATCCAAGAAAGTCCACGCGATCGCGTATGCCAAGCGATGTGGCGATCCCCTTCAGGCGCTCCTTCTCACTCTCGTCACCGTCACGACTGTCCTCGCCCAGGACCAGCAGGCGCAGGCCAGGGTGCGCACGGCCGGCCAGAAGCGCCAGGGCCCTGATCGCGATCTCGACCCCCTTCAGCCTTTCGAGGCGGCCGACATAGAGAATGAGGGCCCCGTCCGCATAGCCAATCTTCCGGCGAGCCTCGGCGCGGTCGAGGGGCCGGAACGTGGCCAGGTCGACCCCGGGCGGCACGACGAAGACGCGGTCGGCGGCAGCGCCATAGGAGCTGACCAGCTCATCGGCTTCGTCCGCGGTCGACGTGATGAGCAGGTCGGCCTGCTGCGCGATTTCGGCTTCGACGCGAATCCGCATCGCCGGCTCCGGCCGGGCGCCCGCGGCAAGGCGGCGGTTCTTGACCAGGCCGAGCGTGTGAGCGACGTGCGCCCAACCCGCGGCAAGCTGCGGCCGGAGCAGGCACGCGACCTCGCCGGACAGCCAGTAGTGGGAGAAGAGGAGGTCGTACTGAAGCTCCTCGCTGGCCGCGAACGCGGCCACCTGCGCGGCGAAGCCCGGCACCTCGTTGAGGAGCGAGTATTTGTCCAGGCCTCTACCGGCGGACAGGTAGATCACGCGGGACAGGGGTGCGAGGGCCTCCTGCGCCGGGTCCTCGGGCGACTGCATGCGGGTGAACACGTCGGTGGCCACGCCCCGGTCGCTGAACGCGCCGCAGACCTCGCGGACGTAGACGTTGAGCCCGCCGTTGGCGTTCTGGCCCAGGGAAGCCGTGGGCGAGGTGTGCATGGATATGACCGCGATCCGCATCGGAGCGCGATCCGAGATCAACCTGGTCGGCTCAGCCACGGTAGGCCGATCTCGCGTCGAGCCAGCGCCTCGAGACGCAGCAAAACCCGGAGCGTGAGACCGGCGAACAGGAAGCCATGAATCTATAAAACCTACGCGCTTCCGGCGTATTCCCGCTGGCCTCCCCACCCTGTGGGGAGGTCGCCGCGGCCACTTTGGCCCGGGCGGAAGGGGAGCTTCACTCTTCGGGGTTATCATTTTGTCCGGTGAAGGGCTTCAAGGTTTCGGCCCTGGTCGCGTTGGCGGTTCCGGCCATCCTGGCGCTCACGGCGATCACCACCCTCGCCGACGCCTCCCCCGCCAACACCGGCCTGCCCGGCGACCCCAACCGCGGCGCCACCCTCTACGCGCAGAACTGCACGAGCTGCCACGGCGTCACCCTCGAAGGCGGCATCGGCCCTGCGCTCAACCCCATCGAGAAGCTGCCGGGGGTTTCCAACCCGCTCGACCCCAACTTCCTGATCGGCATCATCACCAATGGACGCCAGCCGCAGGCCGGTGACCCGAGGCAGACTGCGATGCCAGCCAAGGGTGGCAACCCCAACCTGACCGACCAGGACGTCAGGGACCTGGCCGCTTACGTCATTCAGCAGAACCAGGCGGGGTCCCCCCCGTTATCGCCTGGCGAGCTCGCCAAGCGCACCATCCTGTGGGTGTTCATCGGCATCGCGGCGATGGTCTTCGTGACGTTCCTGCTCGCCCAGTACAACATGCGGTGGATCGCGCGCCGGGCGGCGGCGCGACGCAGGTAGGCGCCCAGCAGGCGGACGCAAGCCCCCGCCCTGCGCCCCCTCGTCCGACGCCGAAGGGCACCTCGCCGAGGGTCCTGATCCTCTTCAGCGATACGGGCGGAGGTCACCGCGCGGCGGCGCGGGCACTGACCGACGCCCTGAAACAGCTCGACCCCACCTGCGAGGTCACGGTCGCCGACCCACTCATCTCTCAAGGGCCGGCCGTGGTGCGACGCCTCGCGGCTCTGTACTCGCCGGTCATCCAGCGCTCGCGGGTAGCGTGGGGCGCCGTGTATCACTCGAGCAACACGAAGCCGACGTTCGCCGCCATCCGCGCGGTGTTTGGACGAGGCGTGCGCAACGTGATCGTCGAGCTGGTCGAGAAGCACGACCCCGACGTCATCCTCTCGGTGCATCCGCTGCTGAACCAGGTCGCGCACCAGGCCATTCAGAAGTGCGGGCGCCCGCGCGCGCTGATGACGGTCATCACCGACCTCGTCGATTTCCACCGCGGCTGGACCTTCAGCAAGGCGGACCTCGTGGTGGCTCCGACCGAGCTCGCGCGCAAGGTCGCGCTGCGCCGGCGCGTGCCGCCGGACCGCGTCAAGCTGCTCGGCCTGCCTGTCGACCTGCGCTTCCGGCCGCCGGCGCCCGGTGAGAAGCGTGCTTTGCGCCGGCGCTTCGGCCTCGACGAGACGCGGTTCACGGTCCTGGTGATGGGCGGGGCCGCGGGTGTCGGCAACCTGCTGAAGCAGGTGAGGGTGCTCGCGTGGGAGCCGCAGCAGTGGCAGGTGGTCGCGGTCTGCGGGCGCAATGAGAAGCTGCGCCGCCGCCTCGCGCGCGTGCGCTTTGCAACGCCGACGCTGGTCCTCGGTTTCGTCGACTTCATGCCCGAGCTGCTGCGTGCGAGCGATGTCGTCGTGACCAAGGCGGGCCCGGGCGCGATCGCGGAGGCCCTGGCAACGGGCGTGCCGGTGCTGGTCACCGGCTTTCTGCCGGGCCAGGAGACACCGAACGTCGACTTCGTGGTCGAGTCGGGCTTTGGCGCATTCACCCCGAGAGAGAGCGAGCTCTTCGACGAGGTGCGCGTGCTCGCGGAAGGCGGTCCGACTTGGCAGGAGATGTCGCGCAAGGCCGCCGAGATGGCGCACCCGTACGCATCCGCCGACATCGCACGCGAATGCCTGCTTCTCGCCGCGCGCTACAGAGCTTCGGCGCAGACCAGGCGGTAGGGGCACAGGCGGCATCGCCTCCGGTCGGGGCGTGCCTCGAAGTGGCCCGACCTCACGCCCTCCGCCACCTCTGTGCCCTGCTTCTCCGCCTCGGTGAGCAGTGCACCCGTGTGCTCCACTCGCACAGACTCACCCGATGCCAGGTACACGATCTCGAGCTCGACGGGGTCGAGCTTCAAGGCGGAGCTCGCGCCCAGTGCGTACAGCGCCACCTGCAGGTCACGGCGGCCGCGCGACACGTGGCGGCCGGTCTTGTAGTCGATGATCCGCCACGCGTCCGGCGTGCGGTCGATGCGGTCCACGACGCCGTTGAGCATCCAGCCGTCGACCGTGACGTTGAATGTTTGCTCGAGGTGAGCGGGCAGCCCGTCAAGACCGCCTGACCTGCGATACGACTCGAGCTGCGCGACTCCGTTGCGCTCGAAGGTCGCAGCCCGGCGCGGATCGGGAAACGCGGTCGCGTTCCACACCTCGCGATGAATCGACCGAAGCATGGCCGCGGTGACGTCAGCCCCATCGCGCCGCGCCTCGCCGGCGCGGCGCAACGTCTCGTGCATGATCACGCCCTGGACCGCCTCGGCGCTCTGCACAGCGGGCAGGCGCTGCACGTACCGATACCAGTACTGGCGAGGACAATCTCGGTACGCGGCAATAGAGGAGAAGGAAAGGACGAGGGCGGGTACGCCCTCACCACCTTTGGGGTCCCCGCGACTTTGTCGCGGGAGGGGCAGGGGTGGGGGGGTCGGTTTGCCAACGACGTCCTGAAGCAGAGCAGTCCGCGCACCGGCAGCTCGCACCTCTTCCAGAAATCTCGAGTCCCTCCACCGCCGGCCGCCCTCGTAATGCGACGCGCGCGTGAGATATAGGAATCGCTTCGCTCGTGTCATTGCGACGTACAGCAGCCGCCGCTCCTCGGCGATGACATCCTCACGCCCGCGAACCAATGGCTCCAATACCGCCGCCGGCAGCTCGAACCTCGGCGAACGCCCCGACTGGGGCAGCCTGCCCTCCACGAGGCCCGGCACGAAAACGGCGTCGAACTCGAGGCCCTTGGCCTGATGGATCGTCATCACCTGGATGGCGTCTCCAAGCCCCTCGACCTCGGCGGGCTTTTCGTCCTCCTGCGAAAGAAGGACCAGGTCCAGATGGCGCATGTAGGCCTCGAGCGAGCGGTCGTCCGACAGCTCACAGGACTCGGCGATGAGCTCAGCAAAGCGGCTCACGTTGGCCGCTGCTCGCGCGGCCTCGCTGGACTCGAGCGCTGGAGAAAGAGCCTCGAGGTAGCGCGTCCTGTTCATGAGCTCGAAGAAAAGGTCGCGAACGTCGAGTACGGCCGCCAGCCTGGTGAGCTCGATGAGCAGGCGCGCAAACACGCTGACCGGAGACCATCGCGCCAGAGCCTCGATCGGCGCCAACTCGTTCCGGTCGCGAAGAACAGCAAGCGCCGACTCCTGATCCAGCGAGGCGGGCGGCCGCGTGATCGCCCGGGCGAGCGCAACCACGTCGTCCGGGTTTCGCAAAACGCGCAGGAGAGCGATGACGTCTTTGATCTCCGGCCGGTCGTTGAACCCGTGGCCGCCGATGACGACGTGCGGCAGGCCGAGTGCAGCGAGGGCGGCGGCGATCGGCCGCGCGATGGCGTTGGTTCGGCAGAGGACGGCGATTGCCTCCGGCGCCGTGCCCGAGCGGATCAACTGCAGCGCCCCGCTCGCGATGCCGGCCGCCTCGGTCTCTCCATCCGGACAGGCCCAGATCTCGACCTTATCGCCGGCAAGGCCGGAGCGCAGCTGCTTGGGCAGCCGATCGGGGTTGTTGCCGATGAGAGCGGACGCGGCACCGACGATCCGACGCGAGCTGCGGTGGTTGCGTCCGAGGGTCACCGTCTGCGCGGTGGGAAAGGCGGCGAGAAAACGTGCGAGGCTTGCCCTTGACGCGCCGCGGAAACGATAGATGCTCTGGTCGTCGTCTCCGACCACGAATGGCTCGCCACCACCGGCGACCAGCTCGACCAGGCGTTCCTGGGCGAGGTTCAGGTCCTGGTACTCGTCCACGAGCACGTGCGGGTACCGTGCGCGATATGCCTCCAGCAGCGCCGGCCGCTGCTCGAGCATCCTCACCGACAGCGCGAGCAGGTCCTCGAAATCGAGCAGCTTGGCCTTCCTGCACGCGCGCTCATAGGAGCGAAACAGGCGCACGCACGCCTGCATCAGCTCGGCCTTCTCACGCTCCTCGGCGGTTTTCGCCCAGCGTTCGAGACGGTCGAGAGGAACCAGCTCCTGCTTGAGACGCTCGAGCATCTGCAGCGCCGGCGCCACCAGGTCGTCGGGGCGCTCGTCGCCGGTAAGCGCCAGGTCGCCAAGCTCCCACATGAGCTCGCGCGCGAGGATCCAGCGGTCGGCGCCGGTGATGATCCGGAACCCGACCGGCACGCCGATGGCCCGCCCATCCGCGCGCAGCCAGGAAAGAGCGATCGCGTGGAAGGTGCCCACCGCCGGCGCTGCGGTGCCGATGACACCTTCGATGCGCTCGCGCATCTCGGCCGCGGCCCGGTCCGTGAAGGTCATCACAAGGATCGAATCCGGCGATGCGCCTCCCAGCACCAGCCTCCCGAACCGCTCGGCGATGACCGCGGTCTTGCCGGTGCCGGCGCCCGCGACCACGCGCACCGGGCCCTGGCCGATGGCCGCGGCGGCTCTCTGCTCGGTGTCAAGGCGCTTCACTTGCCCACCTCTCATGGGGAGTACGAGGGAGGGACGCCGTCCCCGCTCGCGGGGAGGGTAAGGGGTGGGGAGACCCGAGCAGTCATTCGCGAACCGCAGAACGCCCAATCCGCACTCTCAATGTGCGGACCCGCCGTCCTAGGTCCAGACCGTTCAGGCGCTCGATGATCGTCTCGGCGTCGAGGCGAAGCTGATGGGCGAGGGCCGGGCTGGAGGTGGTCACGAGGAGCGTCCCCGATTTGAGCTCGACCTCGTCGCAAAACCGGGCCGGTTCCGAGCCGATCATCGCCTTGAACGCGGCCGCCACCTGCGTCCCCAACAACCTGGCACCGCCAGGCTGCCGGCGAAGCACTTTCGGAAGGATATTGCCCAGCTTATCCACAGGCTTTGATACGCCCTGCTTCGACGTTCCAGATGGTCGCATTTGCGATCAGGTCGGGCGGGAACGGGCCCACGTCCACCGAGGTGATCACGACCTGCCCACCTCCGCCCACATGACGCAGGAGGGCGCCCCGACGTTCGAGGTCCAGCTCGGACAGAACATCGTCTAAAAGAAGCACCGGACGCTCGCCGGTGCGCCTGGCGACCAGCTCCGCCTCCGCGAGCTTCAAGCTCACAACGGCGGTCCGCTGCTGGCCCTGCGAGCCATAGCCCCGGGCGTCCTGGCCGCCCAGCAGCACGCGCAGATCGTCATGGTGCGGACCTATGCTTGTCGAGCCCTTGCGGAGGTCCTCGGCGAGCGAGTTATGCACAGCTGCCGCCATGTCCTCGGGCGGGCCTAGATATTCGATCTCCAGGTGCTCGCCAGCCCCTATCTCCGAATGGCACCTGGCCGCCTCCGGCGCCAGCTCGCTGACCGCTCTCCCCCTCGCGTCCACGACCTCCGATCCAACCCGAACGAGCTCCGCGTTCCACACCTCGAGCTCGCCTGCCCCGGCCTCGCCCGTCGCGATGCGCTTGAGCAGGCTGTTGCGCTGCTCGAGGATCCGGCGGAGCCCCGATAAGGCCCGTGCATAGCCGGGCTGGACCTGGACGAGAAGCTGGTTGAGGAATCGCCGGCGCTGGTCCGGCCCCGACTTGACGAGGCCCAGATCATCGGGCCAGAACAGCGTGATGCGAAAGTGTCCGGGCAGGTCGATCGCCCGGCGGCGGGCGCCGTCGACCTCGATGGTGCGGCGGGCGCGCTCGCCTTCGACATTGAGCGCGATGACAAGCTCCATGCGCCGCCCGGAGCTCTCCACCTCGGCTTCGATGCGCGAGGCCGCGGCCACTGGCCCTACCAGCTCGACTTCACGCCGAGCTCGCGGGGAAGCTGACAGGGCCAGCATCGCGACCGCTTCCAGCAGGTTGGTCTTGCCCTGGCCGTTTGCTCCCAAGAAGACGTTGACACCCGGCTCCATCGAGATGTCGAGCTGGGCGTAGTTGCGATGGTTCCTGAGCCGGAGACGCCGGAGCAGCACTCGGGGTTCGTGGCCCCTACGACATCGCCACCCGCACGGGCATGATCACGTAGATGTAGTGCTCCTTGCCCGGCGGTCGCAGCATGCCGGGGCTGAGGGGGCCGTCGAACATGAGCTCGACCTCGCTCTCGCCGATCACGCCCAGCGCATCGAGCACGTAACGGGCGTTGAAGGCGATCTGGATGTCGGACCCGTCGACGTCGGCCGCCATCTCCGCCTTGCTGTCCCCGACCTCGTTGGTGGTGGCGGAAAGGGTGAGAGATCCGGCCTGCGCCTTGACCCGGATGACGTTGGCGCTGTCGCGGGCGAACAGCGATACGGCACGTACTGTCTGGGTGAGCTCCGCCGTGGAGACCTTGACCGTGGTCGAGCTCTTGCTGGGGATAACCTGTGCGTAGTTGGGATACTTTCCGTCGATCAGGCGGGAGGTGAGCTCAGAGCTCCCGGCTTTGAAAAAGATCTGGTTGCGGGCCTTGGAGATGATCACCTCGACCCGGCCAGGCTCGCCTTTCAACACCCTGGAGAGCTCGGCCAGGGCTCGCGCCGGCACGATCAGGCTCGCCTCCAGGTCGCCCGCCCCAGCTGCGCTGAGCTTGCTCACCGCCAGGCGGTGACCATCAGTTGCGGCCAGGGTTAGGCCTCCGGCCTGGACCTGGACGAGCACCCCGGTGAGCACCGGCCGCGCCTCATCGGTCGAGGCCGCCATCTGCGTTTGCTCGACCGCCGTCACCAGGTCGTCGAGAGCCACCTCGAGGCGGTCGCCCTCGTCCGGCCGCGGGCCAGGCGGAAATTCCTCAGCCTCGATGCACTTGATGTGGGTGTCGAATCTCGCGCAGCGAAGGTTGAGCGATTGAGTGGCTCCGTCGAGTGTGATCTCGAGGTCCTGGTCGGGCAGAGTTCCGACGAAGTCGGTGAGCAGGCGTGCCGGTGCGGTGGTGCTGCCTTCCATGGCCACTTCCGCCGGCACGATCTTCCGGATCCCGATCTCGAGGTTGGTGGCGGTCAGCGCCAGGCCTTCGGACGTGGTCTCGATCAGGATGTTGTTCAGGATCGGCAGCGTGGTGCGGCTGGAGATGGCGCGCGAGACCACCTGCAGCGCCTGACCCAGGACTGCAGGCCTGCATGTCACCTTCATCTGGGCTTCGATGGCTTTGGCTTTCAAGACACTTGTCCCCCGTACATAGAGTTTCTCTTTATATAGAGAACCAGTAGCCGATAACAGTAAGCGCTGTGGACACTGTGGATGTCGAGAGGCTTTACAGATCGGACCGCGCGGTGGACAAGGTCAGGACAACCATGCTGGTTTCGGAGGCTGCCTGTTCGATTGCTGGGGACGATTCGGCCTGCGGCCGTTATTCCCAGGCCTCTTCCGGGTCGTGTTGAACAAACTGTGGAAAGCGAGGTGAAGTGCGTCACTGCTGAGCGTACAGGCGCTCTTTGATCGCCTGCACCTCGTACCGCAGCCGCTCGTCCTCTTTCAGCTCGTTGGCGATCTTCTCGATGGAATGGAGTGCCGTCGTATGGTCGCGGCCGCCGAAGGCCTTGCCGATGGCGGGCAGCGACGATGGGGTCTCTTCGCGAACCAGGAACATCGCGACCTGCCGCGGGAAGACGATGTGCTTGTCGCGCCGCTTGCCTTTCATGTCATCGAGGGTGACGTTGTAGTAGTCGGCGACGAGGGCCTGGATGCGCTCGACGTTGATCGGCTTGCGCGTGCCGGCGGGAATGATGTCGGCGAGGAGGCGCGCGGCTTCTTCCGCGTCAACCGGGCGCTGGTGCACCGCGGCGAACGCCTGAACTCGCGTGAGCGCTCCCTCCAGCTCGCGGATGTTCCGCTGCACCTTGTGGGCGATGAAGTTGAGAACGTCTTCAGGGACCAGGCTCCCGTTGTTGCCGAGCTTGGAGTGCAGGATCGCGAGCCGGGTCTCGAAGTCCGGCGACTGGATGTCGGCGATGAGACCCCACTCGAATCGCGACCGCAGCCTGTCCTCGAGCGTTGGTATCTCCTTGGGCGGACGATCAGAGGAGATGACGATCTGCTTGTTGATCTCATGCAGCGCGTTGAAGGTGTGGAAGAACTCTTCTTTGGTGCGGTCCTTCCCAGCGAGAAACTGGACGTCGTCGATGAGCAGCACGTCGACGGTCCGGTACTTGTGACGAAACTCGCCCATACGCGCCGTGGCAATTGAGCTGATGACCTCGTTGGTGAACTGCTCCGACGTGAGGTAGACGACGCGCTTGCGGGGAAAACGGTCGTGGACCTCATGGCCGATGGCGTGCATGAGATGCGTCTTGCCGAGACCCACGCCCCCGTACAGGAAAAGCGGGTTGTAGCTGTCGCCTGGAGCTTCGGCGACGGCCTTGGCGGCCGCATGCGCGAACTGCGAGTTGTGCCCGACCACGAATGATGAGAACTTGAAGCGGACGTTCAGCTCGGAAGGAGGGATGACCGGGGAGTCCGGTAGCGCTTCGATGCCATTCTCATGCCCGTTGTCGCCGTTGGTGATGACGTCGCCGTCGCCGGTGACCAGCGGCGGCCGGTGCCCCGTGGGTGAGATGACGAAATCGATGTCGACCTCCGAGCCCGTCACCGCCTGCAGCGTTTCCTGGATGAGACCCGAGAAGCGATCCTCGAGCCAGTCTTTCGCGAGCTTGCTTGGCACACCGATCCGGAACGTGTTGCCGTCGGCGGCAACCACCGACGTGTTCTTGAGCCACATGTCGTACGTGCGCTTGGCGAGCTGGAAGCGGAGCTCCTCCTGTACCTGCGACCAGATCTGGTCCTGGTTCACCTCACGCGCCCCGCGGCGCCGGCGTGCCAGCCTCATGGCTGGTTTTCCGCCCTTTGGACGCCTGGGGGCAAAGGCTCGCCGGCTTTTGCAAATGCTGTGGAAAACCTGGGGTCAAAATCACCGCCCATCTCCTCCTGCTCCTCGCTCACGTGGCTGTCGACTGAATTGCGTGCCCGTGAGCACAGGTGTAATCGGAGCTCCTCAAACCCGAGCTCCGTCTTTCTCGGCGCCTGTGGAAAAGATCGGAGCGGATTTCCACAGGTTGGCGGTGCCGACCCATTCGAAATCCCCCACTCGATCTGTCCCGGAATATGGAAGCGGTGCTGTAGCGTTTCGCGTGCGCCAGAATGGGGCGATGGGTGGGGTTGGTACGCGCGACTTGTACTGAGGTGGTTCGGTTGTTAAGTGCCGATCTGCTTCCGGGCGCGCAGTGTAACAAACGCCTGAGCGTGGCGCAAGGCATCTAGGCCAATGGATGAGGTGATACGGGCGGTATCATGGTTGGGGGACCGGCCGTCGGCTACACTACCGCGGTTCCGTAAGGCTCCAGGGGGATCTCTCCATCAAGCGAACGTATCAACCGAAAAAACGCTATCGCCGCCGCGTGCACGGCTTCCTGCGCCGCATGGCCTCGAAGGGTGGCGCCAGGGTGATTCAAAACCGACGGCGCAAGGGGCGCCAGCGCCTCACGCCGTAGCTGCGCGGCCCTCGATTGAAGAAGCGCTTCCGGCTCCAGCGGCAGTCGGACTTCGAGGCGGTCATGGGCGGGAAGCGTGTGTTCTCGGGGCGCGCGCTCGTCGCATTCGCCGTCCCGGTCGATGCCGCGGACAGCCGGATCGGCGTGACGGTGAGCCGTCACATCAAGGGCTCGGTCGATCGCAACCGTGCCCGGCGCAGGCTCCGGGAGGCTGCGCGCGAGCGCCTGCTCGGAGCTGATTCGCCGCTCCGCCGAGTGGGAATACGATATGACGTGGTCCTGATCGCCCGCCCGGCGGCCCTTGACCTGCCGTTCGCCGACCTCGAGGCGGAGACCGAGCAGGCGGCGCTCAGGCTCGCAAACCTGAACCCATGACGACGATATTCCTGGCGCTGATCCGCGGTTACCAACTGTCGCTTTCGAAGATCCTGCCACCCTCGTGCCGCTTCTACCCGTCGTGCTCCCAGTACACATACGAAGCGGTTGGGAAGTACGGATGGCTTCGCGGTGGCTGGATGGGCGCGGCGCGGATCGCGCGCTGCCATCCATTTGCCAAGGGCGGCTACGATCCTGTTCCCTGACACCCCTTTGAAGCCGACCTGGAGATGCTGACATCAACCTGAGCTCTTTCTTCGACGTATTCAAACCCATCAACCACCTGTGGCAGGTTGCCATCGAGCAGCCCCTGTCGGCGTTCCTGTTCTACCTCTATGTCCACTTCCAGGCGGTGCCGTTCTTCAGCGCGATCGGCGCCTACGGCGTCGCGATCATCGTGCTCACGATCATCATCCGGCTCGCGCTCTCGCCGCTGACGCAGTTCCAGCTGTTGACGCAGCGGAAGACGCTCGCCGAGCAGCGCAAGCTGGCGCCGCAGATCTCCGAGATCCGCAAGAAATTCAAGAAGGACCAGCAGCGCATCACCCAGGAGACGATGAAGCTCTACCAGGAGCACGGCATCAACCCGCTCAGCGGGATGATCGGCTGCCTGCCGCTCATCGTGCAGATCCCCATCCTCACCGCGCTCTATTACGTGTTCCAGGGCTTCGCCAAGGGTGGCCATGGCGTCCAGCCGTTCCTGTTCATCCCCAACCTGAACGACACCCCGGCGCACCATGCGGTGTTCACGCTGCCGCTGGTCGTCGTCAACCTGCCGATTCCAACTCCCGATTACCTCGTGTTCCCGCTGCTGGCGATGGTCACGACCTTCATCCAGTCGAAGATGCTGCAGCAGCCGCCGTCGCCCAACGCCACCGAGCAGGAGCTGCAAACGCAGCAGATGCAGCGGACCATGGTGCTGCTGTCGCCGGTGATGATCGGAATCTTCGCCCTGCAGGTTCCCGCCGGGCTTGGCCTCTACTGGTTCATCGGCAACTGCGTGAGTATCATTCAGCAGTACTTCGTCGTCGGTTGGGGGAATCTTTTTCCGAAGCGAGCTGGAGGTGGAGGGGGGCCGTCCCAGGCGGTGGCGTCCAAGGGTGGAGGCGGTCCGACACGAGGGCCCGCGCCCAGCCTCAAGCCCGCTCCACAGAACGGCAGGCCCAGGAGGCCTAAAAAGTGAGCAGAGTTCGTGAGGCATTCCGATGAAATCAGCTGAAGGTCGCGGTCGCACGCTCGACGAAGCCGTGGACGCCGCGTTGATCGAGCTTGGCGAAAGCCGGCGCAACGTGGACGTTCGGGTCATCAGCGAGACTGCGGGGGAGACGGTGGTCGAGGTCAGCGTCATCGACCACGAGGCTGCGCCGGCGATCGGCGCCGCTGCGCCCAATGGAAAGGCGGAAACGGCGCGGTCCCTCGTCGAAGGGCTTCTGAAGCACATGGGCGTGCGGGCGCAGGTCACCGTGCGCTCGGCCACCGACCCCATCACCATCGACATCAGCGGTCGCGACCTCGGTGCGCTGATCGGCTGGCGCGGGGAGACGCTGCGCGCGCTGCAGTCGGTGACGAACGTGATGCTGGGCAGGCAGCTCGCCGAGGGCGAGCGGGTCATCGTCGACGTCGAGCGCTACCGCCAGCGACGCGAGCACACGGTGCGCGAGATCGCCCTGCGCGCCGCGCGGCAGGTGAAGATGACCGGCGATGCGATCACGCTCGACGCGATGCAGGCGTTCGAGCGGCGCGCCATCCACCTCGCACTGCAGGATGATCCCGACGTGGGCAGCTCCAGCATCGGCGAGGAGCCGGATCGCCGGGTCGTGGTCGGACCCCGCAAGCCCGCGAGCAGCTGATCCCATGCCCGGCCGGGCCGCGGCGGAGCGGATCCGGAAGGCGATCGCGTTGGTGAACGCAGTCGCAGATGGGGCGGGCGACGAGGACCTAACCCCGACCGAGATCGCCGAAGCGATCCGTGATTGCCTGGAGCTCCGCGAGATCGAGCAGGGGTCGAATGTGCGCAAGTACCTGGGCGAGGCGCTCGATGCGGTTTCCGATGGCATGCCCGCCGACTTCGTGGCGATGACGTTATATGCCGCGCTCGGCGCGCTGGGCGAGAGCCGCTCCGGGCCGTAGACGCGCCCGCGTCCGAGGTGGCCTCGATGGGGCTCCTATACTGGCACCCCCTTGACCCTGCACCGAGTTCACGGGCTGGCGGGCGGTGCGAAGCTGGTCACCGCGGCTATGCCCGAGCGGCTGTCCGCCAGCCTGGTGTTCATGTTCGGCGGCGGCTCGCGTCTCGAGGACGAGCGCCATGCCGGCGTGTCGCATTTCATCGAGCACCTCTTCTTCAAAGGCACGCAGCGGAGGCCGACCTCGAAGGAGATCGCGGACGCGATCGAAGGCATCGGCGGTTTCATAAACGCGTCCACCGACAAGGAGCTCACCGCCTACTGGGCGCGGGTGCCGGCCGAGCACCTGGAGCTCGGGCTCGACGTCTTGATCGACATCGTCTCCAACTCGAAGCTTGCGCCCGCGGACGTCGAGCGAGAACGGACGGTGATCCTCGAGGAGCTGCGGATGTACCAGGACCAGCCGCAGGACTATGTGCAGAACCTCTTCGAAGAGATCATGTGGCCCGACCACCCACTCGGGCGCGACATCGCCGGCACCGAGTCGTCGATCGCGCGGCTCACACGCGACGACATCCTCGAGTACGCGAATGCGCACTATCGCCTGCCCAACCTCGTGATGGGCGCGGCGGGGGCGATGGACGAAACGGAGATGCTCGACCTCGTGGCCAACAGCCTGAACCTTCCCGCCGAGCCGAACGGCCAGGTGGTGCCGCGGCCGCCGGCGGCTCTTATTGGGCCGCGTGTGCTGTTGCGGCGCCGGCGGACCGAGCAGGCGCACATCTGTCTCGGCGTCCGGGCCTACAACTATCTGCACCCAGATCGCTATGCCCTCGACCTGATGAACACTGTGCTCGGCGAGGGCATGAGTTCGCAGCTTTTCTTGAACATTCGCGAGCGCCTCGGGCTCGCGTACGACGTACACAGCTTCACGCAGAAGCATCGCGACACCGGCATGCTCGGGGTTTACCTGGGCGTCGACCCCAAGAACGCGGCGGGCGCGGTGCGCGCCGTGATCGCGGAGATGGAGAAGCTGTGCGACCACGAGCTGACCGAGGAGGAGCTAGGCCGCGCGAAGGAATTCACGAAGGGCCGCCTGCGTCTAGAGCTCGAGAGCACAAACGGCGTGTCTTTCTGGCTGGCGTATCAGGAGCTGCTGATGGGCTCGATCAAGACGATCGACGAGGAGGTGGCGCTCGTCGATGCAGTCACCGCGGCTGACATCCGGCGCGTGGCCATCGAGGTGCTGCGCTCGCCCATGCAGATGGCTGTGATCGGTCCGTTCGCAAAGGACACCGCGTTCCGGGCGGCGGTCGGAGCGTAGCTCATCGCCGGCTGCGATCAGCCGGCGAACACGGTTCCGCTCTCAAGCCGCGGCACCTTGGCGTAGATGTTGCCGAAGCTTCCAACGGGCCAGATGCGGAACCAAGCGCGCCCGTCGATGCGGTCTCGCCCGATGGGTCCGAACGTGCGTGAATCCTGTGAGCGGTTGCGGTTGTCGCCCATGACGAAATACTGATTGGCAGGGATCACCTCTCCGTCGGGTGCGCCATTGATGGGCCAGTCCTTGTTCACGACCCACGCTTCAGGAATGTAGGGCTCGACCAGGCGGTGTCCGTTGATGTAGACGACACCGTCGCGGATCAGCAATCGCTCGCCCGGGAGCGCGATGACCCGCTTGATGAAGTCCTTGGAATCGTCAGTGGGCGGTCGCAGGATGATGATGTCGCCACGCTCGGGTGGGTGTAGGCGGTAGTCGATCTTGTCGGCGATCAGATAGTCGTTGTCGTCGAGGGTCGCGAACATCGAAAGGCCTTCGACGTGCACTGTTTGCACCGCAAAGCTGATGCCGAAATACAGGATGACCGCCAGCACGATGACCTCCGCCAGCTCGCGCAGGAGCGATGAGCCGGTCGTGGTGCGTGGGGGATTAGCCGCTACTGCGGGCTGTTGGGGGGCGGCCATGAAATTCAGGAGACGAGCTTACCGTAGACCCGTTCGAGCTCTTCTCGACTTGAGTATCGAAGTTCGATCTTCCCGCGGTTGAGGCTGCCGCTGACTCTCACCGGTAGGCCCAACCTGGATTCCGCGTCGGCCGCAATCGCACGAAGCTCCGCTGGTGCGCCGCCGCGAGTGAGCTTCTTGGGCCGGTACGTCCGCACCCAGTTCTCCGCCTGCCGCACCGAAAGCCGCTTGGCGATCACGACCTTGAGGCCATGCTCCTGCGCGGCCTGGCTCTCGAGCGCGATCAGCGCACGCGCGTGGCCGGCGGTGATCACGCCGGCGGCGACCGACGACTGCACCGCGGCACACCCGCCGAGCAGGCGGAGCGATTGCGTCACGGACACGCGATGCTTGCCGATGCGCTGCGCGACCTCGTCGTGCGTGAGCCTGAATTCTTCGGTGAGGCGTTTGAGCCCGCGTGCTTCCTCGATGGGATCGAGGTCGGCGCGCTGCAGATTCTCGATGAGCCCGAGCACGAGCTGGGCATCATTGCCCGCGTCGCTCCGCACGACGGCGGGAACCGCCTGCAGGCCGGCGAGCCGTGCCGCACGCCAGCGCCGTTCGCCCGCGATGAGCTCATAACCATCTCCGATTCGACGCACGAGCAGGGGCTGGAGAACGCCATGGAGACGAATCGATTCGGCGAGCTCTCCGAGCGGCTCGGCATCAAACCGCGAGCGGACCTGTTGATGCGAGGGACGGATCTGGTCGACTGCAATCATCTGGGGCACCATCGCCTCGCCGTCGCGCGACATCGGAATGAGTGCATCGAGCCCGCGGCCGAGGCCGCGCATGCGTGGGTTCGTCATCGTTCCAACAGCTCCTTTGCGAGGGCGCGATACGCGGCCGCGCCGGTGGATGTGGGGTCGTACTGGATCACCGGCTTGCCGTGGCTCGGCGCCTCGCTGATCCGAACATTGCGCGGGATGAGCGTGTTCAAGATGTGTGCGGGGTGCGAGCGCCTCACCTCTTGGAGGACATCCCAGGAAAGCGTGGTGCGCGTGTCGAACTGCGTCATGAGGATGCCAGCGACCTCGAGCTTCGGATTGAGTCGAGAGCGAACGAGCTGGTGCGTGTAGAGAAGATGACTGAGCCCTTCGAGCGCGAAATACTCGCACTGGGTGGGGATGAGCATGCTGGTCGCCGCGGTGAGTGCATTGAGCGTGAGCAAGCCAAGAGAGGGCGGACAGTCGATGATCACGCACTCGATGCCCGCGGGTGCCGGTCCGAGGGCATCGCGCAGGCGCGTCTCGCGTTGTTCGAGGGTGGCAAGCTCGATCTCGGCGCCGGCGAGGTCGATGTGAGACGGCACGAGCTTCAGCTGCGGCACCGCGGTGTCGACCATCACCTCTTCCACTCCGGCTTCGCCCGCGAGGAGCTGGTAGATGGAGTTGCGCGCCCGCGATGGATTCAAGCCGAGGCCGGACGTGGAGTTGGCCTGAGGGTCGAGATCGACGAGCAGCACCGGGTGGCCGAGCTCGGCCAAGGCCGCTCCGAGGTTGATCGCCGTGGTGGTCTTGCCGACGCCGCCCTTCTGATTGACCACCGCCATCATAGTGATCCTGCTAGTGGGCAATATCTTGGGGTCACCCTTGACAGCTGATCCCACATCTGGGGCCATTTGTGCGGATTCTAGTCGACGGCGGTGCAGCTGCCAACCCCGCATGTCAAGCCCCGCCGGAACGACCCCTGGCCGGCCCGACCCTCGCGGCCGCCGCCCGCGTCTTTTGGGGGCCCTCCCTGTCCCGGTGGAGTCCCTCCCCCGCCTCGCACCATACCTCGCACGGTAGCGGCCGCATCTCGAGCTCACAACCCAGCCTGTTAAGAAGGCTCACGGGCTGCTCGGCGTGGCGGCGCGCATGCGAAAGGACCACAGGGCATATGCGGTGACTGCCACGAGGAGCAGCTCGGCTCCGATGGCGAATCCAAGCAGCTGGCTTGTGAGGCCGATGCTGCCGATGAGGTTGAAGGTGGCATGGGTGATTGCCGAAGTGGTGGTGTTGGTGTACTTCCGGATCAATCCCAGGCCTAACGCAAGAACGAAGACGGTGAGCGTATCGAACGAGATGCTGTACTGCGTGTGGACCGACGTGAACAGGAGCGCCGTCACCATCAATCCCAGCCGGGGCTGAAGCGCGCCGCGGAACAGGATCTCCTCGCAGATCGCCGGCAGCAGTGCCAGCGCAACGATCCCAGCTGGATTCCCTGGATTCGCAAGCCCGCCGAAAACGTGCTGTGTGGTGACGTCGATCCGGTGCGCAACGTCGGGGGTCCAGGCTTGACCCAGGTTGGCAATGCCCCCGCTGAACGCGACGAACAAACCGCCGGCGGCCAGCGCCAGGGTGACCTGCCACCACGCTGGTCTGACCACCCCCAGACGTAGTACCGCGTCGGCGAAGGTGCGCCGCATGAAGATGCCGACTCCGGTCACGGCGATGATCAGGAATGGGAGCTCCTGCGCGAACAGGTCGCCGATACCGAGGGGCGGTCCGGACTGGTCGAGCGCAAGGACGTCAATGAAGACGAGCTGGGAGATCTGCGTGCCGAGAACGATCACGCTCATGACCAGCGCCAGCGCATGGACGGGATTCTCGGGGTCCATGTGGAGGATTCCCGCCACGTACCTGCGGACCGGGTCGAAAGCCAGCACTGCAGCGACGACGGCGCTGACCATGACGCCGGCGCCATACGCCGGCGTCGCGGGGGCTCCGATGACACCGCTGAAATAGACCGCGCCCAGCAGAAAAGTGCCGCCGGAGGTAACTCCGGCCAGGATCCCGGTCGCGTGGCTTGCCCATGGCTTGCCGACGACTGCGTTGGCGGTCACGACCAGCGGGAGCGGCAGCAGGAGCGAAACGAATGTGCTTGCCGCGTCGAGCGAAGGGTGCGCGATCAGCCTGACTTAGGCGTCGTTGAAGACAAGGCCGGCGCGCTGGTCGGCCCGGGAGACGTCGGCTTCGACGACGTAGCCTCCAGGATGGGCCGGAACAGCTCTATCGGTATGGGGAGGACGATCGTCGTGTTCTTTTCGGTCCCAATCTCAACCAGGGTCTGCAAGAAGCGGAGCTGCAGCGCTCCCTGCTGGGTTCCGATGATCTGGGCCGCGTTCGCGAGCGTCTGTGAGGCCTGAAACTCGCCGTCGGCGTTGATGATCTTCGCGCGCTTTTCGCGCTCGGCCTCGGCCTGCTTTGCCATCGCCCTCTGCATGGTCGACGGAAGCTCGACATCCTTGATCTCGACCACGGCGACCTTGATCCCCCAGGGCTCGGTCTGCTCGTCGATGATCTTCTGCAGGTTCTGATTGATCTTCTCTCGGTTGGCGAGGAGGTCATCGAGCGTGGCCTGGCCCAACGCCGCGCGCAGAGTCGTTTGCGCGATCTGCGATGTCGCGTTGATGAAGTTAAGGACCTGGGTGACGGCGCGCTGAGCGTCGACGACCTGGAAGTAGATGACCGCGTTGACCTTGGCGGTCACGTTGTCGTTGGTGATGACCTCTTGAGGAGGCACCTCGAGCGTGATGACACGCAGGTCTATCTTGACCAGGCGGTCGATGCCGAAGGGAATGATGAAGAAGAGTCCAGGCCCCTTCAGCGGGATCAGCCGGCCGAGACGGAAGACCACGCCGCGCTCGTACTCGTTGGCAATGCGCAAGCTCGAGAATGCGACGATGAGCGCCAGCACGACGATCACGCCCAGGACCACTGTGCCGCTCAAGAAGTCCATCAGCCGCCCTCCTTCTTTGGTCCTGCGTCCTCCGGTCCGGCATCACCGGCGACTACCTGAAGCTGCAGGCCTTTTCGACCCACCACGCGCACCTGGCTCCCGACCGGTATCGGGCTCCCGTCGGCGACTGCTCTCCAGAGCGCGCCGCGAACAAAGACTAGTCCTTCTGGAGCGAGCTCCTCGCGGGCCTCGCCCTTGGCGCCGACCAACGCCTCTGCGCCCGTGGTGACGGGTCGCCTGCGCGCCTGCCATACCTTGCGAATGAAGAAGATGAAGAAGCCGCTGGTGACCACAGCGGCGATCAGCACCGCATAAGGATTGACTCCGAGGCCGATCGGCCCGGTGTTGACGAGGAACGCCATTCCCAACAACAGGGCGAGCACGCCGCCGAAGCTGAGGATGCCGTGCGTGTTCGCTTTGAGGTCCGCGACGAAAAGGGCCAGCGCGACCAGCATCATCAGAGCGCCGGCGATGTTCACCGGTAGGTTGGCCAGGGAGACGATCGCCAGCACGGCGGCGATCCCGCCGACCACGCCGGGGAGGATCGCGCCTGGCGTCGAGAGCTCGGTGATGATGCCGTAGGCCGCGAGCAGGATCAGCAAGGCGGCGACGGTCGGGTCGATCAGGGCGTTGAGAAACAGCATCCAGAACGGCATTGGGAAGTCCTGGATCTGTGACCCAGCGGTGTGCACCGTCAGGGCGCCGGTCGCCCGAGGCACGACTCGGCCGTCGACCGCAATCAGCAGGGCGGCAGGATCAGGCGCCTCGAGGTCGGCGACGTGGATCCGGACGGCTTCCTCAGCGCCGATGTTCACGCTGTTGCGTACGGCGTCCTCGGCCCAATCGGCGTTGCGGCCGTGTAGCGAAGCCAGGTTCCGCACCCTGGTCACGGCGTCGTTGAGCACCTTCTTGCCGAGGTCGCCGGTCAGGTCGGCGCCGGTCGCCTGGATGGGATGCGCCGAGCCGATATTGGTCCCCGGTGCCATGGCCAGGATGTCCGCGGCCTGGGCCACGAAGAGCCCGGCCGAAGCCGCCCGTGCGCCGCTCGGGTAGACGAACGCGATCACCGGGACGTGGCTGTTCAGGAGGCTCGTGACGATCTCGTCCATCGAGGTCGAGATCCCGCCCGGCGTGTTGATGACCACCAGGAGCGCGTCCGCATGATCGTTTTCAGCCCGAGAGACCGACGACGCGATGTATGCCGACATGATGTTGTTGATGTCGCCGTTCAGGTCCGCCTGCTCGACGCGCGGCGTCGCCGCCACGGCCGAGGCTGACATCAGGGCCCCGAGCGCGAAGAGGGCCGCTACCGCTCCGAGCAAGCGGCGGACGCGCATGTTTTGAGTATGGCGATCCCAGTTGAAGGTTGTTGTGTAAAACGTGGAACATCGGTGTCCAGGTGTGCGGGCGGGGCGCGCGTTTGGCACATCGTAAAATCGGGGTGATGGCAGCCTCATCTCATCGGGACGACACGTCTGGCAGGGGCGAGACGGACGACGACGCCGCAGCGCTGCGGGAGCTGGTGCGCCAAGCGCGATCGGTTGGGGCGCTCACGCCCGCAGACGAAGCAGGGCTGCTGGAGCGCGCGGCACTTGGCGACCGGGCGAGCCAGGACCGCCTGGTGGCTGTCCATCTGGATCGGGTCATCCGCCTCGCGGCCACCCGCGACGCCCAAGGCCTATCGGCGCCCGATCTCGTCCAGGAAGGCTCGATCGGCCTGCTCGAGGCGGTGCGGACGTTTGCCTACAGCGGCGAGAGCGACTTTGGTCGTTTCGCCGATGCGCGCATCGGCGCGCAGATGGACGCCGCCATCGAGGCGGAGACCGCCGCCGTCCGGGAGGGCGAGCTCCTGGTGGCGGCGGCCACGGACTACGAGCGCGCCGAGCTCGTGCTGAAGCACCTCCTGCAGCGCGAGCCCACGGA
>WNGL01001585.1_pt1 | contig 67406 bp, 57 predicted proteins | sample 5400591 | NCBI WGS metagenome assembly WNGL01 (sample SAMN13153377, study PRJNA577476) | soil metagenome | isolation source: 80 cm soil or saprolite under Garry oak tree replicate 1 | place: USA:California | collected 2016-06-15 | reverse complement strand
GATCTGGTTCTCGGCGACGATGATGGCGTGCTCTTCCTACCCAGCCCGCAGGCCGAGGAGATCTTCACGCTGGCCGAGACGATCCGCGATACCGAGCGGCGCCAGGCCGAACGGATCCGGGCAGGTGCCTCACTACGCAGCCAGGTACAGTTCCGCGCCTACCTTGCCAAGCGCGAGAACACGCCCTCCCTGAGTTTCCGCGAGCATCTGCGCACGGTGGGCGGGGCCATAGAGGAATAACCTCTTCTTCAGCCGGCCATGGACCTGCTCAGCGCAGGCGACGGCGGCAGCCGTTCATGGCACTCCCTGCTGTGGCACCAGTCGGTCGCCGCACTCCGCGCCGAAGCCGCCGTCCTCGCGCATGACCCCCGGCGCAGCCCGCCACCTCGCCGAAGCAAAAGCGCACGCCGATCGCGGGTCGGCCCTCGCCCGGCATCAGGCAACCGGACACCGGGCCGACCAGCCGATTGCGCGCCTTCTGGCCGGCTTCGAACCCCGCGCGACCGCTGCCGGGACTTGCCGGCCTCGGCGGCGCGGCGAACCTGGCGCATCAGCAGCTCATCGGAGACGATCAGCGCGAACGACGGCCACGCTGCGATCACGCGCCCAATCAGGCTTGGCTCGGCCACGGCCATATTGGCCGCCAGGCTGGCGACGCTGCTCGCGACCAGAAGTGCCCACGGCAATGCTCCACCTTTGCGTCCCGACCGAGAATCGGGCCAGGAGCGTGGTCGACGCAGCGACGATCATCCCGTCCACCGACAGCGGCGTCAGGGCGGCAACCCAGCCTGGCTGCCCGTGCAACTCCACCAGCCCAGGTGCATATGAAGGTAGGAGACTGTGCCAGCGATCAGCGCCAGCAGAGCAACGCATCCGATCGTTGTCCACCGGATCCACCGGTCCGGGCCGGCGGTCATGACCGGCTCCCAACTGGGAATTCACCGGTGAGCACGCATTGGTTTTTGGGTGCACATACCCCTCGGCCACGCGTGACAAGCTGTGCACACCGGCGCGCCGCCATCTGTGTGATCGAAGCACGGCAACCTCGGGGTACTGCTCGGCCGGGCCGTAGCCGTTCTCGACCAACCAGCGGACCGCAACGTGAGGCGAATGAATTCCGTGTCCGCTGGCGGTTGGACCGGTGGATTCGTTGAGGCGACCCAAGCGAATCTAGAGCAACTTTCGTCACGGGGCCCGTGGATCTCACTCCTGGATCCCGAGGCTGAACTCGGACACTTCGTGATCGTGGACGAGCTCGGCCCTGCGACGGCCTCCATCCGTGACCCACGTGGCGTCGCGTACGAGATGACCCGCTCGGACTTCCGTGACCTGTGGCCGGACCGCGGTGGCTTGGGCGGAGTGGTGTTCCGGTGATCGTGAAGAGCATCCTCCCGGAGGTCTTAACCGCTACGCGCACTGCGTATTGGCTTGCGATAGATGATGCGCCCGAAGAGCAACTGGTGTTCATCGACAAGTCGTCAGGCATCCGCGTAGTCGAGCGCGACCGGCTCGCTGCGCGAGTGGGGCGCGGAACGGCTGCGACGATCGCTCGCGCCGTGATTGATCTTCATGAAGGAAATGCCGTTTCTGTTCCTATGGTGGTGCGGCAGGACTAACGAGGCGCCAAGCGGGGCGAAGTAGCAAGATCTGTGAGCTCGCGCGCTGATTCTGCTTGTCGTGAAGCCCGATGAGTGTGGTGTGGCGTGCTGAGATCTCGAGACCGGCATCTGGAGCTGTGGTGTCGATCGGGCGGCGACCCGCACGTGATCGATCGATCCGGCCTGATACCGAACAACTCTCGGCCGCAAGCGATCAGGGTGCCGATCGACGGTTCGTATGCGTGCTGTCCGGGGAATGGTCGGCGACGGCCCGCTCTGCCCAGGCCTACGGCCGGGCCGGTGGGGTGGTTGGCGGGCTGCCGTTGGTCTTGGAGTCGGGTACACCGTCGTAGTCAGGCAGCTCGGGGCCGTTGACCGCACGCTCGATCAGGGCGGTGAGGGCCTCCGTATCGGCTTCCGGGCTCGGCGCGGCGTCCGGGTCGGGGGCGGCGAGTGTCTGCACGTGCAGCCGGCCGATCTCCTGGTTGGCCTCGACGTAGGAGCGCATCCGGTCTTCGTAGCCGGCGAACCCGGCCGCGGGGTCCCAGTTGGCGGCGGCGAGTTCCCCGGCCAGCATGTAGGCGCCGACCAGTGCAAGGCCGGTGCCGGCGCCGGACATCGGCGAGGCGCTGAACGCCGCGTCTCCGAGAAGTCCCACCCGTCCTTTGGACCAGCGCTCCATCACCACTTGGGCGACCTGGTCGAGGTAGAAGTCCGGCGCCTCGTCCAGGTGCGCGAGGATGCGCGGGGTCAACCAGCCGAAGCCGGCCATCTGCTCGCGCAGCAACTGCTTCTGCGCCTCGACGTCGCGGTAGTCGATGTCGAAGTCGGGCGCAGGGAAGGACAACATGGCGATCGCCCGGCTGGCGTCGCGGACCGGCCGCAGCCCGGCCGAGCGCCCCGCCTCCTGATAGTCGATCAGCCAGCGGTCCAGCCCGAACTCGTTCGGCACGGTGTAGAAGGCCAGCACCAGCCCGAGGTGACGGACGAACTGCTCGCGCGGCCCGAAGACCATCGCCCGCAGCGCCGAGTGCAGCCCGTCGGCGCCGATCGCGAGTTCGAAGCCCCGCCGCTCGCCGCTCGCGAACCTCACGTCGACCCCGTCCGCGTCCTGGGTTAGCTCGGCGATCCGGTCGCCGAAGACGTACTCGATACCGTCGCGGGTGTCGTCGTACAGCACCTGGGAGAAGTCGCCGCGCAGGACCTCGATCTCCGAGATGTACCCGTCGCCGTCGTTGTCGTCCGCGCGGTAGGTCTCCAGCACGTTGCCGTCCGCGTCCACCGTGTACGGGATGACCTCCTTGGCCACCCCGCGTGCGTCCACAGCCTGCCCACCCGGGCGCAGCCCGGGTGACTGCTCGACCACGGTCACCTCGGCACCCCGTCGGTGCAGCCAGTGGGCCAGCGCAGGGCCCGCGATGCTCGCGCCCGATACCAAAACCCTGATGTTGCTCATCGTGTCCCCTTTATCGTCAGTCTGATGTCGGGCTTGCGAGCCTATGGGGCGGCCCGGTCGGCCGCCTCCCCCCAGGTCATCGATCGGCCGACCCCAAATTCGACACCCATCGAAGACGGCGACGCCATGATCATCGCTCGGTTCCTCGAGCAGCGGCGCAGATGAATCCTTCTCGAGCACCAAGAGCGGCTCGCAAACCAACGGTATGCGGGAGACCGCTGGGGGTGCGGTCTGCCCCGGGCGCGGTGCCAGCTCTACGCCGCCGTCGACGAGCGACGGGCCTCCCGCGTGGGACCGTCGTGGACCCCACGCGGTCCACCAAGACCCGCCTAGCCGCGCCGAACGAGGAGGAGCACTTTCGCGACTGACCCTCGCATACCGAAGTAGGTGTTGAACGCCGCAGGATGCGGGCCGCCTGGCTGTCGCTGAGCCATCCAGTGGGTGGGGGCGTCGGGACTCCTCCGCGTCGATGTCGCACGGCCGTGATGTTCTAGCGTGGCGACGGTCGCGGCGGGCAGGTCGCCGCGTGGCAGGTTGGGCGGAGAGGGGCGGCATCGCGGCGCAGCGGGACACAGAACTTGGCGACGAACAGGTCGTCCAACTGCGCGATGAGGTGGCGGCTGGTCGTCGGCCGCGGGTTCGAGTGTCGGGTCCGCAGTTTCCCACTGGAACGGTCGGCACGGTGCTGCAGGTCGGTGACCCGAGCACCGACGGCGGCGACTTCATTACGGTGCGGGTCAAGATCGCCGGCGTCACCGACGAACTGGACTTCTCGCCGAGGGAGTTGTCGATGGTCGGCAGGGGCCGCGCTGCGGCACCTCCCGCGTCACCGGCCGTGAAGCGGACGCCGTCATCGCCGCGGAACCGCCGCTCGCAGGGATCGCCGGTGGCGCCGGCTGTTAATGCATCTGGTCGACTTGGCGCCGACAGGTCTGGGGTAAGTGCGTCCAGGCCGTCACCATCGGACATCACGCCCGAGCGAGGTTCGTCCGGCGCGCCAGCGCGGGCCAAGGCACCCGCTGGGTCTCCCCGGCGGGCAGCGCCCGTACCCGCCGTGACTGTCACCATCGCCTCGGCGGGGTCGTCGTGGTCGGTCACGGCACACCGAGGCGCGCGGGTGGTCGTGAAGAAGGCACCAGTGTCGCCCGGCGTAGTCGCTGCTGTCGCAGCGCTACTCAACCAACCAGGCGTGGAAGACGCCGTCGCCGCCGTGAACGACACCGCCCGCGGGCAGGCTGAGGCGCGCGCAGAGAAGCTGCGCGCCGAGCTAGCCGAAGTTGAGGCCGTGCTGATCAGCCATCGTCGACCGTAACGGTACGGCGGCCTTCGCCGCCGTCACGCGAACGATGATCTATCCCGTTGCCGGGTCTGCAGGCGCCGCCCGTGCCGAAGTCCCACAGCTCACCGAGTTGCGCGCAAGATCCGTCGATCAGCGCCAGCAATCTCGGCACGCGAGCCGTCGCGCTTGGCGCCATCGCCCGCGGCATCGAACTAGCCCGCGAATCCGCTTTCACCTCGCTCCTCGAACACATCAGCGAACCTGGCTCGTCCGCATGAGCCGACACCGATCACCGATCGCCTCGACCGCAGAACTACCTGTGCCCGGCAGCGAGCTCACGTGAGTGTCGGTGATGTGCGCCAACCAGGACGGCGTGGCGCAGACGTACCCACATCGAGCTGCCGGGGAAAATTGATCGGATAGTCGCGCTGCTATGCGCGCGAGTGGGTCAGGCAAGTGGCCACATCAACGGCGCTGACAGTGTTCCTACGATCGTGGCAGTCTGATACCATGTTTGTGTGAGTACGAAACAGCGGCTCTCGGCTTCTGTAGACGCCGAGTTGATGAGCGTCGCACAGCAGGCGGTTGCCCAGGGGCGGGCGGAGAGCATGAGCGCCTGGGTGAATGACGCGCTGCGCCTAAAGGCCGAGCGTGACCGGCGGATGGCGGCGCTGGATGAGTTCCTGCGCTCCTACGAGGCCGAGCACGGTGAGATCACCGACCAGGAGATAGCCGAGGCCGTGCACGGGGCCCGCGCGCGGGCGGTCGTGGTCCGCGGCAAAGCGAACGCCGGCAAGGCCCGCGCCGCGCGCCGCCGCGGCCGTGGCGCGGCCTGATGCTCGTACTGGATGCCGGTGCCTTCGTCGCGGTGGAACGCGGCGCGCGGGAGGTGGTGGCCCTGGTCAAGCGGGAGCGCCTGGCCGGTCGCTCGCCGCTGACCAGCGGGGGAGTGGTGGCCCAGGTCTGGCGCGGCGGACGGGGTCGGCAAGTCGGGCTCGCCCGCCTGCTCGCCGGTGTGGACGTCGCGCCGATCGATGACACCCTGGCACGCCGCGCCGGGATGCTGCTCGCGGCCAGCGGCCAGTCCGACGCCATCGACGCCACCGTCGTGTGCCTTGCCGCAGACGGCGACGACATTCTGACTTCCGACCCCGGCGATCTGCACGCACTCGCCCAAGCAGCCCGGATCCACGTCGATCTCATCGCCGTGTGAGCATCAGCGGCCCTGTAAGACACGGAAATCGCGGGCTCACCTGAGGCTAGGCGATGCTCGAATATGCACTATCCAAGCAATTGGCCTGCGGCCGTTCTCGTCACTGTTCGTCTACTGGCATGGAGCTTGGGACGCGTCGAGGGTGCGCGACAGTGCGGAGGGCAGCAGAGAGTTGCGATTGCTGGGCGCTTGTCGTCGTACGGGCATCTCCGATTAGGAGTCAGAGGGGTAGCGGAGCCCAATCTGCCGGCGTGTGTCGTCTAGCACGTCGAGGATGGCAGCGGTGTGGTCGAGGGGTACGAGTGGGCTCTCTGGTAGCCCAGTGCGAATGCAGCGCTCGACCTCTGCGATCTCTGGGCCGTAGCCATGGCCTGGCGTGCGCGCGTGGATCGTTTCGTCGGCCTGGCCGGTATTCACGGTCATCCTGGTCGGGACCTGCATGGGTGGGTGGATGACAATCCGTCCGCGGGTGCCGGTGATAAGGGCGCCGCGCCGGTCATCGCCGCTCAGGCTCGACGCGAGTTGGGCGAAGCGGCCGGCGTGGTAGCCCCAGCGCATTCCGACCGTGTCGTCGACACCGGTGGGGGCAAGGGATGCTGTCGCATGAACCGAGTCTGGTCTGCCGAGAAACAGCCAGGCCAGGTGCGCTGGGTAGATGCCGAGGTCCAGCAGGGCGCCGCCGCCCACGGCTGGGTCGAAGAGGCGGTGATGCGGGTCGTAGGCGACGCGGCGGGATAGGTTGGCGTGGACGCTGATCACATCGCCGATGCTCCCGCCGTGCACGAGGGCTTGTGCGCGCCGGATCAGTGGGTGCATGCGCATCCACATCGCCTCCATGCAGAACACGTTGGCGTTCCGCGCGGCGTTGATGACTTGGCGTCCTTGCTGACCGTTGAGTGTGAACGGCTTTTCCAGCAGCAGGTTCTTGCCGGCGTGCAGCGCGAGCAGGGCGTGGTCGCGGTGTTGCGGGTGCGTCGTAGCGACATAGACGATGTCGACGTCTGGGTCGGCGACGAGCTCGGCGTATGAGCCGTATGCGCGCGGGACTGCGTGGCGGCGGGCGAACGCGGCAGCGCGGGCGGTGTCGCGTGCTGCGACGGCCGCCAGGACGCTGCCTGACGAGGCGGCGGCGACGTCGACGGCCACAGCGCCAGCGATAACGCCGGCGCCGAGAATCCCCCACCGCAGCGGGCGGTTCATTCAGGGCTTGTCGCTTGTGGCGGTCTGGGTCCGGCCGTCATCCCCGGGCTGTTGTGTCGATGGTCAGGGTGCTCGTGTCCTGCCGGCCTGCTACTGGTCTTCAAGGTCGATCACAGCCTTGATGAAGCCGTCGGGCTTGCTGTTCAGGTCGTTGAAGGCCTGGTCGATCTCGGCGAGCGGGTATCGGTGGGTGATCAGGGCGTGGTAGTCGATCCTGCCGCTGGCTACGACGTCGAGGCCGCGTCTGATGCTAGCGACCAGTCGACGTTGGTCGCGGACGTGGCCGTTGACGATGTCGAGGGCTTTCCAGTTCCACGTCTGCATGTCGATGTGCCGGCGCTGCTGGTGATAGCCGACGACGGACAGGGTGCCGTGTGGTCTTGTCAGCTCGGTGGCGAGATCGAGGGCGGCCTGCGCGCCGGCTGATTCGAAGACAACGTCGAAGCCATCGCGCATCCCGGCCTGGCTCAGAATCTCGGCTGGCTCGTAAGCGTTCACCGCGCCGTGCGCGATCGCGTGTGCGCGGGATTCTTCGCGGGTGTCGACGGCGACGAGCTGTCCTATGGGGCTGGCGGCGAGCAGTTGCAGCAGGCAAAGCCCCATGAAGCCGGCACCGACGACGGCGACCCGGTCGCCGACGTCAACCCGGGAGCGGCGTAGCGCTTCCACGATGCAGCCGAGCGGCTCACCGATCGCGCTCTCGGGTGGTACTGCTGGGGGCACGAGGACGGTGTCCTCGGCGGGGGTGATGATGAGGTCGGCGTAGGAGTTGACGAGTCTGCCGGTGACCACGTCGCCGACCCTGGGGCTGTGTACGCCAGCACCGACGGCGACGACGCGTCCGACCGGTTCGTGGCCGAGGGTGATCGCGGCGCCTTGGGTGGGTCCGTTCGTCCAGGTCGGTAGGTCGCTGGAGCACAGCCCGTTGAGCAGGACTCGGACCAGAGCGTCGGTGGGTCCGGGTGTCGGGGCTGCGGTGGCCTCGATCCGTGATTGACCCGGTCCAACGATCACGCTGCGGCGCGGTGACCCGACGCCGGAAGTGGGAGCGACGATCGGCGCATCGTGCTCGGCCGTTTGCGGCTCGTCGTGGCTGCTCACCGGACGCTTCCCGAGGTGACGCCTTGGATGAACCGGCGCTGGAGGAGGACGTAGACGATGAGAACGGGGGTGGTGACGATGATCGCGGCTGCGGCCAGGGTGGACGTGTCGGTGGTGTGTTCACCGAAGAAGAAGCTCAACCCAGCTGGTGCGGTTTGTATCTTCGGATCTTGTGCGAGGACGAGGGCGAGTAGGAATTCGTTCCAGCTCCAGATGAAGAACAGCACCAGCATTGCGTTGATCGGGGCGCGCGCGTTGGGGACCAGGACTCGCCACAGCGTGGTCCAGGAGTTGGACCCGTCCAGTCGGGCGGCTTCGATCAGCGGCCGGGGGGTGGATAGGAAGTGTGCCCGCATCCAGAAGGTGCCGAAGCTGAGGAACAGCGCGGCCTCGGGCAGGATCAGCCCGGGGTAGGTGTTGGTGAGCCCGACGGATCGTTCGTCGTAGTACAGCGGAATGATCACGGCTTCGAACGGCAGCAGGAGACCGAGTAGGAACAGGATGAATAGCGGGTTCTTGCCGGGGAAGGTCATCGTGCCGAACGCGTACCCGCTCAGGATGCACAGCACGCTGGCGAGCGTGACGACGCAGACGGCGACGATCGTGCTGGATTGGAGCAGGGTTGCGAAGTTGCCGGCTTTCCACGCCCGGCTGTAGTCGGCCAGGTTGATGGAATGCGGCAGGGCGAGCCCCGACGCGGGCTGATCGGCCGGGTAGACCGAGATGAACAGGATGCTCACGAACGGGAGCAGCGCGAGAGCGCTGAACAGGATGAGCACGGCGTGCGTCGTCCCAGACCGCAGGCGGCGTGCTTTGACGGCGGTCATTGCGGATCCTTGGAGAGATGGTCGATCAGAATCGCGACCACGAGGATGAGCACGGTGAGGACGACCCCGAGGCTGGCAGCGGACCCGACCTGCTGTCGGTTGAACGCTCGCTCGAAGATCTCCAACCCGGGCACGGAGGTCGAGGTGCCCGGCCCGCCCTTGGTCAAGACGTAGACGAGGTCGAAGCTCTTGAGCGCGGCGACGACGGTGAGCGTGACCGCCACGGACATTTCCGCGCGCAGTCCGGGCAGGGTGACGTGGCGGAACTCGTGCCGGGCCGAGGCTCCATCGATCCGCGCGGCCTCATACAGCTCGGCGTCGATCTTCTGTACGCCGGAGAGGAACAGCACCACGCACAATCCGGTGAGTAGCCATGATCCGATGAGCCCGATCGCGGGCAGTGCCCAGGTGAAGTCGCCGAGCCAGGCGATGTGGTGATTCAGGCCGAGGAAGCCGAGGAACTGGTTTGCGACACCCGACGCGGCGTAGACCCATTGCCAGGCCACCGCGACAACCACTAGGGACACTGCCTGCGGGACGAACAGCACCGCGCGGTAGAACGTCATCCCGCGGATCGTCTGCCGGGCGAACAGCGCCGTGATCAGGAGCGCGAACATGATCGGCAGGACGGCGTAGAACAGCACCAGCTCGAGGCTGTGTGCGAACAGCGCGCGCAGCTGAGGGTCGGCAAGGATCTGCCGGTAGTTCTTCGTCCCGACCCAGGTTCCCGCGGTGACGCCGTCCCACCGGAAGAACGACAGATACACCGTGTGCACCAGGGGAAACAGCACGAACAGCGAGATCAGGAGCAGCGCCGGGGCGAGGTACAGGTAGGCGACCAGGCGGGGCTCGCCCGGAGGCTGCCTGCCTCGGCGCCGCTTCGGCGCCGCCGCGCGACGACGATCCGAGGGACTCGTCGTCACGCTGCGAGAATCGGTGAGGAGGCTGGCCATTGTCAGTTGCCGGAGTGGTAGGACGCCCAGTCGTGTTGGGCTGTGCTTGCGACTTGCGACGGGGTCATCTTATGGGCGAGCAGCGATTGCAGATTCGGAAACAGCGTGGTGTCCATCGACGGAGTGGCGAAGTCCAGGTACGGCACGAGCGAGTTCTGCTTGATGGCTTGTCGCCACGCGGCGATGACGTCGGCCTGCACCGGGGCCGACGCTGGCGGCGTGGTGTCGGTGAAGGGCAGGAAGCCGCCGGCCACGGCGGTCGGCGCGCCCTGCGGGCCGGACATGTAGTCGAGGAAGAACGCGGCGATGTCGGCGTGCTCGGAGCGCTTGGAGATGGTGAACGGGTTGGCCAGCCAGCCGGTCGGGTACGGGGCTTGTCCGGCGCTCTTCGGCGGGAGCACGAAGAAGCCGACGTTGGCGTGCATCGACGCTGCGAAGATCGGTTCCTCCCAGGATCCGGTGATGTAGAACAGGCCGTTGCCTTTTCCGAACGCAGCGACGGCGTCGTCGTACTTGGTGCCGTTGGTTTGGCTGGGCAGATAGCCCTGCTTGGCCCAGTTCTGCAGTTCCTGCGCGGCCTGGATGACCCCGGGTGTGTCGAAGCTTGCGCCAGACTTTCCGTTGATCCAGTCCCGAACCGCCTGCGGATCGGCGAAGGCATTCAGAACGGTGGAGAACACGTGGTTGGCCGGGTACTGGTCGAGGTTGCCCAGTTGGATAGGCAGCTGACCCTTGCTCTTGGCGACCGCGAGGTCGTGGACGAACTCGGCGTAGCTGGTTGGGACGGTCAGGCCGAGCGTGGACAGCATCCTCTTGTCGTAGTAGACGCCGACCATGTTCCCGCCCAGGGCCTGGCCCCAGAAGTTGCCCTGCCCGAACGTCTTTCCGTTGGAGGATTGCAGCAGCCCGAGCACGCTCGACGGGTAGCGCTGAGCCCAGCCATAGGCCTGGTAGTAGGCGTTGAGTGGTTCGGTGAGCCCGGCCGGGACGAGGGACCGGGCCATCACCACGTTCGCTTCGGCGATGTCCGGCGCGGTGCTGCTGGACATGGTCAAGCTGATCGTCTTTCCGTAGTCGTTGAAGTCCTTCGACGACCGCTTGATGGTGATGTTGGGATACTTCGCCTCGAACTGCTTGATCAGGGAGTCCAACGCGGGGCTGAGCCCACCGGTTGTCTCGAAGTCGTCCATCGTGAGGGTGATCTTGCCCGCCTTGGCAACATCGGCGCCCGTCAGCTTGGTCCCGGTGGCCTTCGTCGGAGAGCCGTTCGAGCTGCCCGGTGCGCACGCTGCGGCCGTGAGCACGATCGCAACCGCGACGGCCACGGCCGCCGCCTGAGAGGTCTTCATTGTTCGGTCTCCATTCGGTGAGGGCCGGGTATCACAGGTGTGGTGCGAGGCGAATCCAGGCCGCCGTGTCCGGGGGCAGCGCCCCTCGGGTCAGCTCGCCACTGCTCAGCAGCACTTGGGTGTGCGCGGGGAGTGCGGCCGGCTGGTCGCCGAGGTTGACGACGCAGCCGACGTCGCTGCCGCGGCGGAAGGCCAGCACACCGGCCAGGCTGTCGAGCCAGTCCATCGACCCGTCGCCCAAGGCACTCTCCGCGCGGCGGATCCGCAGCGCACGGCGATACAAATTCAGTGTCGATGCTGGGCGGTGTACCTGAGCGGCCGCGCTCAGCGCGCCCCACGCCGTCGGCTGCGGCAGCCAGGCAGGACTCGCCCCCGCCGGGCTGAAGCCGTAGCTGGGTGCCTGCGTCGTCCACGGCATCGGGACACGACACCCGTCGCGACCAGGGTCGGTACCTCCGGAACGCGCGTGCATCGGGTCTTGCCGCCGCTCATGAGGGATGTCCTCGACCTCGGGCAGCCCGAGCTCCTCGCCCTGATAGATGTAGACGGAGCCGGGCAACGCCATGGCCAGCAGCGCGCCCGCGCGAGCCCGACGGGTGCCAAGCGCCAAATCAGCCGGTCCCGCTGGAGCGTGCTTCGCGGCGAACGAGAAGGACGTGTCCGCCCGGCCGTATCGGGTCACCGGTCGGGTGACGTCATGATTCGACAGCACCCACGTCGCCGCGGCGCCCACCGGTGAGTGCGTGGCCAGGGTGGTGTCGATGGATTCACGTAACCGCTCCGAGTCCCACGGGCAGGTCAGGAAGTCGAAATTGAACGCGGTGTGTAGCTCATCCGGGCGCAGGTAGCGCGCGAAACGCTGCACATCCTGCAGCCAGACCTCCCCGATGAGGACGCGTGGCTCGGCATACGAGTCGGCAATCGTGCGCCAGCTCCGGTACAGCTCGTGCAGCTCGTCGCGGTCTTCATACGGGTGCTGCCCGTTGCTGCGCCCGGACATGAGGTCAGGCAGCACGGCGTCCTTGAACAGCAGGGCCGCCGAATCGATGCGGGCGCCCGCGGCGCCGCGATCGAACCAGAACCGCAGCACATCTTCGTGCTCGCGCCGGACCTCCGGGTGGTTCCAGTTCAGGTCGGGCTGCTCGGGCGCGAACAGGTGCAGGTACCACTCGCCCGGCTCGCCGTTCGAGCCAGCGGTGCGCGTCCACGCCGGACCGCCGAACAACGATTCCCAATCGTTTGGCGGATCGCAGCCGCTGCAGCCACGTCCGGGGCGGAACCAGAATCGTGCCCTCGCCGGCGAGCCAGGCTCGCTGGCGAGGGCAGCGCGAAACCACGGGTGCTGGTCGGAGACGTGGTTCGGGACGATATCGACGATGGTCCGGATGCCGAGTGCCCGCGCTTCCGCGATGAGCTCCTCGGCCTCGGCAAGGGTGCCGAACGCCGGGTCGATGGCGCGGTAGTCGGCGACGTCATACCCGTTGTCGGCCATCGGCGACGGGTACCACGGGGTGAACCAGATCGCGTCGACACCAAGGCCGCGCAGGTACGGCAGTTCGGCTCTGACGCCGGCGAGGTCACCGATGCCGTCGCCGTTCTCGTCGGCGAAGCTGCGCACGTACACCTGGTAGATCGCCGCACCACGCCACCACGCAGTCGACTGATCCGGTGATGCCGCCTGCGGAACGGTGACCGGAACGCTGGTGCGCGGGCTCGGATGCGGCATGTGCCTTCCGCTCTTCAACGACCGTCGACCTGACGGCTCGGCGTGACGGTAGGCTCATCGACCGATGAGCGCAATAGTCGGACGGAAGAGCGCAAAATTGGAACAGAATGCAGGTTCCCCGCGGCCGCAAGCGGTTTGCGGCGCGTTGCGTGGCTGGGCTTCCTGGATTCCCAGGTCCATCTCAGTGTCGACGTCGAGCAGCTCACGGCCGCGGCCGCGGGTGCGCGCGGGGGGTGGCGCTGCCCCAGCAGCTACGCAGGCTGGAGGAAACGCGCAGCGACCGGGCCGGTCGAGCCCCGCACTACGAGCTCCGGCGCGTAGAGGAGCTCGCCGGGCGCGCCGCGAGTCCCGCCGATCAGCCCGACGAGCACATCGACCGCAGCTCGGCCCATGGCCTCGATCGGCTGCCGCACGGTGGTCAGCGGCGGATCAGTGCAGTTCATGAAGGCGGAATCGTCATAACCAACGATCGACACATCGCCGGGCACCGATATCCTCGCCCGCCGCGCAGCGCGCACCGCTCCAAGGGCGATCGGATCGCTCGCGCACACCAGTCCCGTGATGCCCTGAGACAACAGGGCAGCGGCGGCCGCCTGCCCACCCTCAAGGGAGAACAACGCGTGTGCGACGCGCTCATCAGGCAGCTCGAAATCAGAGCGCTGCGCCAAGGCCCGCGCCGCCGACAACTTCCGCTGAGAAGGCACATGATCAGCCGGCCCGAGCACCAGCCCGATCATGCGATGCCCGAGGGAAAGCAAGTGCCCGACCGCCTGCTCGACGGCGACCGCGTCATCGCAAGACACCCGAGGAAACGGCAACCGATCGATCCCCGCATTCACCAGCACAGTGGGCAGCTTCCGCTCCGCCAGGCGGGCGTAATGCTCATGCGGCGAATCTGCCTCGGCGTACTGCCCGCCGATGAAGATCACGCCCGACACCTGCTGCTGCAGCAACAACTCGATATAGGCGGCCTCCTGCACACCGGCAGCCTGCGTGCACAACAGTGGCGTCAACTCCCGCTCCGCCAACGCTCCACCGACCACATCGGCGAATGCCGGGAAGATCGGATTCTGCAACTCCGGCAAGACCAGACCGACTAGGCGCGCACGCTCGCCGCGGAGCTGCGTAGGCCGCTCATAACCAAGAACATCCAGCGCCGTAAGTACCGCCTGCCGAGTCGCCTCGCCCACGCCAGGCTTACCGTTGAGCACCCGGCTCACGGTCGCCTCGCTCACGCCGACCTTCTCCGCCACCTCTGCCAAACGACGTCGTGCCACGCGCAAACTATACGACGAATCACGCAAGCGACTTGCGTCGCTTGCGGCGAGCAGCAGTTCCGCTCGGGACGCCGCCGGCTACCGTCGACGCCTTGTGATCTCGACGAACGACACCCGTCGGCGACGGGACGCATCCCCGGGGGACCGCCTGGGCCGTCAATCGCAGCCACAGGAACGAGTACGGCTATCCAAGAAACACGGGAAAGGCGAGATACGTGCTTGTGTGGCTGGTTGGTCGAGGATGGTGCAGACCGCCTCGGTAGGGCTGAGGTGGCGGCGTCGTCACGCCGTGAGCCATCTCCGAGCGAGCGCGATGCCCGCCTTATCGAGGAGAAGCACGGCGTCGTGCATGGAGCGTGATGGGTCCTCTGCGAGCTCGGTCAATGAGTAAACCGCCCGGATACCTAGGGTCGCTAGCTCGGCTGGAGAGAGCGCGCATTGACCGGCGACGGCTACGACTGGCGCACCGGCACGTGCCGCAGCAGCCGCAACGCCGACCGGGGTCTTGCCCGCGAGCGTCTGGCTGTCCAGGCGGCCTTCCCCAGTGATCACGAGGTCCGCGCCAGCCAACGCGGAGTCGAAGTCGACGAGCTCGAGCATCAACTCGACACCCGAACGTAGTCGAGCGCCGAGGGCAAGCGCAGCGAAGCCAACGCCGCCGGCCGATCCGGCGCCTGGCGTGCCGGACGAGTCGATCCCGGTGGTCTTCGTGACGATGGACGCCCAGTGGCGCAGGCCGGCGTCAAGTTCAGCGACGATCTCGCGCGAGGCGCCCTTCTGGCGGCTATAGACGCAAGCCGCCCCGTTGGGTCCGGCGAGCGGATTCGCGACGTCGGATGCAACCGTGACTTCGACCGTGTGCAGGAGCGGGTCGCACGTTGTCAGATCGAGGGCGGCGACGGTCCGCATGCCGCGTCCACCTCGCGCTACCGGGCGTCCGCTCTCGTCGAAGACTCCCACTCCTAATGCTTGCAGCATGCCGATGCCGCCGTCTGTGCTGGCGCTGCCGCCGATTCCCAGGATGACCTGGCGGCAGCCGTCGTGTATTGCGGCGCTCAGCGCCTCACCGAGGCCGAAGCTTGACGCGCCGAGCGGGTCCAGCCCGGCGGGATGCTGGGTAAGACCGCACACGCGTGCCAGTTCGATGAGCGCAACTTCGCCCCGACGGGCGTAAGACGTTCGCACCTGTCGCCCTGTTGGTCCGGAGGCCACTACTGGAATCGAGTCGAACCCGGCAGCCAGCGCCGCGTCGACCGTGCCGTCGCCACCATCGGCGACGGGCACTGCGATGAGGCGTGCGCTGGGCGCGACCGCGTGTATTCCCCGACCGACCGCGGCCGCTACCTCGGCGGCGGTCGCTGATCCTTTGAACTTGTCAGGAGCGAGCACGACGACACGTCCGGGTACCTCGACGGGTTGCCGCCGCGCACGCTGCGCGGATCTCACCTCTAGCGAGCTCGACGTCGCATCGCGTCGGCCGTCGTCGCGAGCAATGGGCTTCAGAGCCGTTGTCTCGCCGGTCGCGGCTATGTCAGGGAACACGGGTTTTGGAGGCATCGAACGGGCGCTACGGCTGCTCTTGTGGTTGGGGACTGGCGTGTATGACTGTCGGCGTGTGCCGATCTAGCGCGGTCGACGCATTTGGCGAACCGGCAGGAAGTGGCAGGGCGCGTCCGGTCGCGCGATCCATCCACCGCAGCTTTCGCAGATCAAAGGTGAGCCAGATGTCGGCGCCGGGCGAGAGGAACAGATCTGCCGGCGCCGAGGCCTTGAGCGTGTCATGGCCGCACACGATGGTGAGCAGGTTGTGTGAGCCGAGTGGCTCGTTGACTACGACGGTGGCTTTCATCCGTTCGGGTCCTGGGTCGTTGTGGATGTCGATGGCTTCGGCGCGGATGCCGAGCAGGAGCGCGCCGGTCTCGGCGAGTTCGGAGGCGGGGAGGTGGAACTGGCCCCCGGCGACGTCGACGGTGGCGGTCGGTCCATCACGGACGACAGTCGCCTCCAGGAAGTTCATCGGTGGCATGCCGATGAAGCCTCCGACGTACCGGTCGGCGGGGCGGTCGTAGACGGCGAGTGGCTGGTCCACCTGAACGACTGTGCCTGAGCGCATGACAGCGACGCGGTCGCCCATGCTGAGCGCTTCGACTTGGTCGTGCGTCACGTAGATCGTTGTCGTGCCGACCCGCTGCAGGAGCGCTTTCAATTCTGAACGCATCTGCATCCGTAGCAGCGCGTCGAGGTTCGACAAGGGCTCGTCCATGAGCAGGACATCCGCCTTCGTGGCGAGCGCGCGTGCGACGGCGACGCGCTGTCGTTGTCCGCCTGAGATCTGTGAGGAGTAACGGTCGAGCAGGTGTGAGATGTCGAGCAGCTCGGCGAACGAGCCGACGGTCGCCTTGATGATGTCCGAGCGTTCTTTCTTCATCCGCAGGCCGAAGGCGACGTTGTCGAATACGGTCATGTGCGGGAAGACGGCGTAGCTCTGGAAGACCATTGCGATGTTCCGGGCGCGTGGTGTCAGGTGGGTAACGTCGCGCCCGCCTATCGACACCTGTCCGCCGTCGACCCTCTCCAGGCCGGCCAGGCAGCGCAGCAGCGTTGTCTTGCCGCAGCCTGACGGGCCGACGAGCACGACGAACTCGCCGTCCGCCACGTCGAGATCGACGCCGTCGACCGCCGCGACCTTCCCGAACATCCGGCGCACGCCGGCGAACCTGACCTCTGACATGTCTATCTCGCCGTTCCGCTGAAGGTGTTGAAGAGGTACTTCCTGCTGAAGAAGACGACGAAGAACGCTGGGAAGAGCATGAAGAAACCACCTGCGTACTTGAACGGCAGAGGCGAGGACTCCAGCACGGCGAGAACTTCGGCCGGCAGGGTCGGGTGCTGCAGCGTGAGGACGGACGCCGCGAAGACCTCGTTCCACGAGGTGATGAATGTGAAGATCGCTGCGGCGGCGAATCCCGGGCGGGCGAGCGGGAGGACGACGCGAGCGAAGGCTTGGGCACGGTTGCATCCGAGGGTTTGCGCAGCCTCCTCGAGCTCCCGGGAGATGTTCGCGAATACGCTGGCCGTCACGAGTACGACGAACGGAATGGAAAGCGCGGCGTGCACCAGCGCGACCGCCCATACGGTGTCGTCGATGCCCCACTGGATGAATGTTGTGCTCATAGGTATCGCCAACGCGACGATGGGAAATGTGCGCGTGGTGACCAGCGTCATGCGGAATACGCCTTCGCCTCTGAACGCGAACCGTTCCAAGGCGTAGCCCGCGGGCGTGCCGATCGCGAGGCTAATCGCAAGAGTGATGGCCGCGACGAGCAGGCTGACCTTCAAGGAGTCCAAGACGCCAGGGGAGTGGATGAAGTAGCTCAGCGTCGACGTCGTGACGTGGGCCGGAACGAGTGTGTTCGGGTAGCGGTACACCGATTGTTGCGTCGAGAATGCGGCGAGGGTGATGAAGTAGATCGGGACGAGAATCCATAGGCACATCGCGAACGCGGCGACGTAGGCCAGCGTCCGCGACAGCGTGAGCGGTTTGGAGCGCGTCATCTCGGCAGTCGCTCTCTCGGCGTGCGCAGCAACCGAAACAGGAGTCCAGCTGACACGAGCGACAGCGCGAGCACGACGAACGCGTAGGCCGCGGCGACCCCCCGGTCCTGGTAGGTGGTCTGGTAGCGGTAGGCCTGCTCGGCGAGCACCGTGGTGGATGACCCGGTAATGGCGATGACCGTTGAGAAGGCCTCGAACGCGAGCACGACCCGAAGGACCATCGCCACCTGTATCGACGGCTTCAGCATGGGTAGAACGACATGCCGTAGCCGCTTCAGCGGGCTGGCGCCGAAGACCTCGGCGGCCTCGAGATATTCCGCAGGAATCGCGTTGAGGCCGGCGAAGAGGATCACCATCACCAGTGAGGTGGATCGCCACAGCTCCGCGACGACGACGGTGAGCAGTAGCAGGCTGGTATGACGCGGGTCGATCCAGATGAATGGCGAGTGCAGCAGGCCCACCTTTTGCAGGAGCGTGTTCAGGTAGCCCTGCTGCTGGAATATCGACGACCAGACGATTCCCGCCGCAAGATCGGATATCGCCAGAGGCAGCAGAAAGATGTACATGACGAGGCCCCGCCCGCGCAGTCCGGCATTCAGCAGAAGGGCCATGCCGAAGGCGAGGGCGGTTCGTCGTGACTCCCGGCACTGACTGGCAGGTCATTGACGCGAGTCGGCAACGCCGCCTCCCGGTGGTTCCCGGGGTCGCGACGGCGACCGAGATCCAGGCGGTGCGCGCCGGCGGGTTCGACCTGGTCAAGTTCTTTCCAGCCGGCTCGCTCGGCGGCCCGCCCGCGATTCGAGCGATGAGCGGCGTCTTTCCGGGCCTGGGCTTCATACCGACGGGCGGGATCACGCAGCAGACAGCACGCAGCTACCTTGACGTGCCCGCGGTCCGCGCCGTGGGCGGTAGCTGGATGGCCCCGCGCGATGCGATCCGTCGGCGCGACTTCGCTGAGATTGCCAGGCTGTGCCGAGCGGCGAGCGCCGCGGCCTGCGACGGACGGTACCCCGCGCTGCCTGCGGGTGGTGCGAGATGAGCTTGGCCGTGCGGTCCCGCGAGCAGTGCCAATTCGACGAGGTGTCTCTCGGCGAGGTCATGCTGCGCCTCGACCCCGGCGAGCGGCGCATCCACACGACGCGGCAGTTCGCCGTCTGGGAGGGCGGCGGGGAATACAACGTCGCCCGCGGTCTTCGCCGGTGCTTCGGGTTGCGTACCGCGGTGGTCACCGCCCTGGTCGACAACCCGGTCGGCCGGCTGATCGAAGACCTCATCCTGCAGGGCGGCGTTGACACCTCGCTCATCACGTGGCGGCCGTTCGACGGGCTCGGGCGCAGCGCGCGCAACGGCCTCAACTTCACCGAGCGCGGCTACGGCGTCCGGGCAGCGGTCGGCGTCTCCGACCGCGCGAACAGCGCAGCGAGCGCGCTGAGCGCAGAGGAGATCGACTGGGACGGGCTGTTCGGCGAGCGCGGAGTCCGGTGGCTGCACACCGGCGGCATCTACGCCGCGCTCTCCGAGGCCGCCGCCGACAACGCGGCCGCCGCGATGAGCTCAGCTCGCCGCCACGGCACGGTCGTCTCCTACGACCTCAACTACCGCGCCAGCCTGTGGGAGCAGTTCGGCGGCCGAACGCGAGCCCAGGAGGTCAATCGGGAGCTCGTCCGACGTGCCGACGTCGTCTTCGGCAACGAGGAAGACTTCGCCGCGGCGCTCGGTCTCGAAATCCCAGGCGTTGACGAGGACCGGCAACTACCCACGCAGGCGTTCCGCACCATGATCAGCCAGGCCGCCCGCGAGTTCCCTCACTGGTCCGTCGTCGCGACCAGCCTGCGAGTCGCGCACACCGCGAGCGTGAACGACTGGGGCGCGATCGTCTGGGCCGGCGATGAATTCGTCGAGGCCCGACACCGAGTCGGGCTGCAGATACTCGATCGGGTCGGCGGTGGGGACAGCTTCGCCTCCGGCGTCGTCTACGCCCTGCTCGACGGCCTCGACACCCAGGCTGCGGCCGAGTACGGCGCGGCGCACGGCGCGCTGGCGATGACGACACCCGGGGACACCTCGATGGCGACGCTGCACGACGTGCGCGCGCTTGCCCAAGGCCGAGCCGCACGAATCATTCGATAGATCGGCGAGGTCGCGTGGCACGCGGGCCTAGCCCGGACCCACACAGAGTTTGCCCCGCAGGCAGGCCCAGACGAGCAACCGAAGGAGACACCCGTGACGCACACCGATAGCCACCTCCGTGTGGCATCGCTCGCCGGCAACGATGCCGCACTCGCCGCGGCCGCGCTGGAGGTCTTGGACCGAAACTGGATGGGTCACGCAACCAGCCCCGGCAACCTGTACCCACACCAGTGGAGCTGGGACGCGGCCTCGATCGCGATGGGGCGAGCCGCGTGGGATCAAACCCGTGCCGAAACCGAACTGCGGTCCCTGTTCGCCGCGCAGTGGAGCACCGGGCTTGTACCGCACATCGTCTTCACCGAATCCCAGGCCTACTTCCCGGGACCGGCCTTCTGGCAAACGGACAGATCCCCGAACGCACCGCAGGGCCGGCCCACCTCGGGAATCCTTCAGCCGCCCATCCACGCAACAGCGACGTGGCGCGTGTACCAGCGATCAACTGACCGCCGGCGAGCCCGAGCGTTCATCGAGGAGATGTTCCCACGCCTCGTTCGATGGCACCGCTACCTGTACCACCGGCGCACCCGCAACGGCGGGGGACTCGTTGAAGTCTGGCACCCATGGGAGTCCGGAATGGACAACTCTCCCGCGTGGGACCAGGCGCTGCAGCGCATCAAGCTCAGCCCTGATCAGATCCCGCACTACGAACGCATCGACGACAAGCTCGGCGACCCGTCGCAGCGCCCGACCACGTTCGACTACAACCGGTACACCTACCTGGTCGACCTGTTCCGAAAGGCCGACTACGACGACACCGAACTCCGCGAGCGCAACCCCTTCGTCATCGAGCGTGCGCTGCGCCAGGCGTCGGCCACCGGGCGCTGGCTCGCCCTGGCGACGTCGAACTTCTGCGGACCGCAGTTCGTCGGTATGTGGCGCGAGATCGAGTACCACAAGCGGCTGACCGCAGTGATCCACGACGACCCGCTCGACCCGGACCCGGGAAGTGGCGATCGTGCTCGCGAATGAACCGGCGCTGCTTTCCCGCACCGACCCACCGGCGCGGCTGCTGACCGGCCGCGTCGTGGCGATTCTTCGGGCGCCGACGGCCGATGCCTACCGCGCGGTGGTCGAGGTGCTCATCACCGCCGGGATCACCTCGGTCGAGCTCACGCTGACGACGCCCGGCACGCTGGCCGCTCTGCCCAGCCTGGTTTCGACCTGGAGTGCCGACGCCGACATCGGCGTCGGCACCGTAGTCACCGCCGCAGACGCAGCGCGCGCTATGGACGCCGGCGCAGCGTTCGTCGTGACCCCCACCCGGCAGCCGGAGGTGGTCGCGGCTGCACGACGACGCAGCTGCCCTGTCTACCCGGGAGCGTTGACCCCGACGGAGGTCGAAGCCGCCTGGGCGGCGGGCGCCTGCGCCGTCAAGCTCTTCCCAGCGGCGACGGTCGGGCCGGCCTACCTGCGTGCACTGCGCGGCCCATTCCCGGAGATCCGCCTCGTGCCGTCGGGCGGCATCGCGATCGACAGCGCTCCCAACTGGCTGCGGGCCGGTGCCCTGGCCGTCGGGCTCGGCAGCGAGCTGCTCACGGACGCCCTGCATGGTGGCGATCTGCGAGCCCTCGGCCGCCGCGCGGCCCGCTGCCGAGCGCTGGTCGACGAGCAAGGCCACGAGCGGTGACCGCCGCGCGGACCGACGTGGTGACGTTCGGCGAGACCATGGGGCTGTTCGCCGAGCAGGCGGTCGGCCGCGTGCGCTCCGGCACCCCCTTCGAGTTCCGGATCGGCGGCTCTGAGAGCAACGTCGCGATCGGCCTGGCACGCCTGGACTGCGCGGTGTGCTGGATGGGACGGGTCGGCCGCGACACGTACGGCGACGAGATCATCCGCACGCTGCGCGGCGAGGGCGTCACCGTGCAGGCGCACCGCGATCCGCAGCGACCGACTGCGATGATGGTCAAGACCCGCCCGGCGCCGCACCACCAGCGCATCTCCTACTACCGCTCGGGGAGCGCCGGTGCGGCATTCGGGCCGGACGATGTCGACGACGAGTGCATCGTGCGGCCGCGGCGGTCGAGCACGCGGTGGCCGTGGCCCGCGCGGCCGGGACCCTGGTCAGCCTCGACGTCAACTACCGCTCCCGGCTCTGGCCCCGCGCGGAGGCCGCAGCTCGGTTGCACGCACTCCTGCCCCGAGTGGATCTGCTGTTCGGCAACACCGACGAGGCGCGGCTGCTCACCGACTGCACCCAATCGAGGCAGGTCACCGCGACGCAGCTGCTGCGGCTCGGCCCCGGCGAGGTCGTCCTCACCGGCGGCACTGGCGGGGCGGCCGCCGTTACCGCCACTGGCGAGGTCGCCACCGTTCCCGCGCTGGCCGTGCCCGTCGTCGACACCGTGGGGGCCGGTGACGCGTTCGTCGCCGGCTATCTTGCCGCACGCCTGCAGGGAGCATCGCTCGACGACCGCCTCGACCTGGCAGCGACGACGGGGGCCTTCGCGTGCATGTCCGAAGGCGACTGGGAAGGCGCGCCGACCCGGGACGAGCTGACCCTGATCCAAATCTCAGAGCCGGTCGAGCGCTGAGCCGTGCATGCTGAGCAGCTGACACCAGCCGTCACCGAGCACGGCGAAGGCCCGACCTGGGACGCCCGGTCCCAGTCACTGCTGTACGTCGACCTGCTCCGCGGCGACGTCCTGACCCTCGACGGCGGGGCCAACGACCTACCGGTCCGTCGAAACGTCGGCGACGTGGTGGCGTGCGTGCGGGCGCGAGCATTGGGCGGCATCGTCGCAGCCACGCGCAACTCGATCGTTGAGTTCGACGACCGATCCGAGCTTCCGGTGCGGCAGACGGTGGTCTTCGACGACCCCGAGGTGCGCTTCAACGAGGGCGCCTGCGACCCGGACGGGAACTTCTACTGCGGCACGATGGACTGGGAAGGGCGAACCGGGCTCGGGCGGATGTACCGCTACACCCCAGGTGGCGTAGCAGGGGTCGTCGGCAACGCCCTCACCGTCCCCAACGGCCTAGCCTTCCGCGCCGATCGAGGGGCGTGGTTCGTCGACTCGGCCGATCGAAGGATCGACCGGGTCGAGTTGCGCGACGACGGCGGGTTCGTCCGGACTGGCTTCGTCACGATCCCCACCGAGCACGGGACGCCGGACGGCCTGTGCCTCGACAGCGAGGGCGGCGTCTGGGTGGCCATGTGGGGCGGATCCGCGGTCAGGCGCTACGACACTGCCGGGCGTCTCGACTTCGTGGTATGCCTTCCGGTCGCACAGGTCACCGCCTGCACGTTCGGCGGACCCGATCTCGCGACCATGTTCATCACCACGTCGCGCTACCGCAACGCCGATCCGGAGCCGTCAGCCGGAGCAGTCTTCTCCGCCGACACCGGCTTCCACGGACAACCCGACTACAGCTACGGGAAGGGATGACATGACCCTTCAGTCGCGAACAGCAGCCCGCAGCATGCGACCGACGGCAGCATCAGCTGCCGCGCATCAGCCAGACGATCGCACGCGCCGCCGGCGGCCATTCCGCGCGCACTCGCGTACCACGACGCTGATCGTCCTGGTGGCGCCTTCGGTGATCATGCTGGCACCGATCAACGGATATCCACTGCTCTACGGCCTTGCCCAGTCGATGCACAACGGCACGCTGATCTCGAGCGGACCGTGGACGGGCCTCGCCAACTACGGTCACGTCTTCACCGACCCGGACTTCTGGCGCGCGGCCCGATTCACTCTGGTCTTCGTGTTCGTGGGCGGTCTTCGGCAGCTGGCTGGTCGGTCTGGCGCTGGCGCTGCTGCTACGCACGTCGGTGCCCGGGGCGACCGTGTTCAAGGTGCTGCTCATGCTGCCCTGGGTCGTGCCGGTCGTCGTCTCCACCACGGCGTGGAACTGGCTCATCGCGACCAGCGACAGCCCGATCCCGAGACTCGTCCACGACCTCGGGCTCGGGGAGCCGCTGTTCCTCACGGACCCGACGATGGCGAAGGTCACCGTCTGCCTGTTCAGGGTCTGGTCAGGGTTCCCGTTCATGCTCGTCATGATGTCGGCGGCGCTCGCCGCGGTTGATCCGACGTTGTACGAGGCCTCGAGCATCGACGGGGCGAGCAGGTGGCAACAGCTGACCATGATCACGCTGCCGAGCATCGCGCGCTCGACGTACGTCAGCTGGATCCTGATGACGATCTTCTGCGTGAACGACTTCCCGAGCATCTACCTGCTGACCGGCGGCGGGCCGATCGACAACACGACGACGCTAGTCGTGCTCGCCTACCGCACCGTCTTCCAGAACTTCCAGGTCGGCATCGGAGTCGCCATGGCCTTCGTCATGACCGCGACCCTGGTGCTGATCTCGGTCGTCCTCTATCGCCAGATCAGGAAGGCGGAGCCGGCATGAGCGTGCCGGGCCAGCGGACAGCTGGTCGCTGGTTGCGCTTCGCCCTGCTGCTCGTCATCACGGTGATCGTGCTGGTGCCGGTGTTCTCGGTCCTCTATCTCTGCTTCCGACCGGACACCACATCGTCGTCGCACGCGTTGTTCACGCTGCAGAACCTGACCCGCATGTTCCGCGACACCGATGTGCTCATCTGGCTCCGGAACAGCCTCGTAGTCACATTCGCGACCGTCCTGGTGTCGCTGGCAGTGGCATCGCCGGCCGGATACGTGCTCTCCCGCGGCCGGAGTCGCGCAGTCTCCGGCTACTCGCTGCTGCTGTTCGTCGTCCAGTCCATGCCGATCATCACTGCGATCATCCCGCTGTTCATCTTGTTCGCCCGCTTCGGCCTGACCGACAGCCTGCTCGGCCTGCTCATCGTCTACGTCGGCAGCACGATCTCCGTGTCGACGTGGATGATGGCGGCGTACATCGAGACGATCCCCGTCGCCCTCGAGGAGGCCGCGTGGGTGGACGGCGCCGGCGTCTGGGGTTCGTTCTCGCGGATCGTCCTGCGTAACTCGTTGCCCGGGATTCTCTCCACTGCAACGTTCACCTATCTGGTGGCGTGGAACGACTATCTCGTGGCGCTTGTGTTCCTGCGCTCGTCCAACCGCTTTACGCTTCCGGTCGGCATCGAGACGTTCTTCCAGCAGCACGCGACGGACTGGGGATCGGTCATGGCCGTCTCGGCGATCATGTTGCTGCCGCCTGCGATCGTGTTCGGTGCCCTGAACAAGTATTTCAGCCTAGGGGGAATCGGTGGCTCGCTCGCCGGCCGATAACGGCGGCGTCTCGTGAGGTGCGCGAGGTGGTACGGGCCGCGGACGGTACGCATCGAGGAGACGCCGCTCCCCACCGCTACGGACGACGAGGCGGTTGTCCGGGTTCTCTGGACAGGCCTGTGCGGCAGCGACCTCGAGGAGTACCTCCACGGCCCAGTGGTCGCGAATCCCCCGATCGTGCTCGGTCACGAGATCGTGGGGCGGGTGGAAGTCCCTGCCCGCGACGGCTCAGGTCCAGCGGCGGGCACGCACGTCGTGGTCGACGTGGTGAGTGGGTGTGGGCGCTGCTACTGGTGTCAGCGACACGCGGAAGGGCTCTGCCCGTCGCTTCGGGTGACCGGGCAGCATGTCGACGGCGGACTTGCCGAGTACGTGGTAGGACGGGCAAGCCGGCTCATCGCGGTACCCGACGGCCTCGACGTCCGGCACGCGGCGTTGGCCGAGCCCGGCGCGGTCGCCGTTCGTGCCGTCCGGCAGCTGGGATCTGTGCTCGGCAGAGGTGCCGTGGTAGTCGGAGGCGGCACCGTCGGGATACTCGTCGCGCAGATCTTGACCCGATTGGGCGCGTCGCACGTGATCGTCCTCGAGCCCACTGAGTGGCGCCGAGAGGTCGCTGGAGCGTTGGATCTTCACGCGGCGTGGGCCCCGGACGAGACATCCCGCCGCGCGCTCGTGACGCGCTCGTTACCCGACCGCGGCGCGGACCTCGTCGTCGAATGCGCGGGCGCCGAGGACGCGGTTCGCGAGTCCGTCCGCCTCGCCCGGCGGGGCGGAACGGTCGTGCTACTCGGCGTTCCGGTAGCGGATATCGCCGTCGACATCCGCGACATTGTCTTAGGCGAGAAACAGGTACGCGGTTCAGCCGCACACATGTGGGACGACGACGTCCGAACGGCTGTCGGATACCTCGCCTCAGGTGTACTGAAGGTCGCGCCGCTCATAACGCACGAGGTGTCTCTGAACCAGGCCCCGACGGCCTTCGAACACCTTGCCGATGGCTCGCGACAGGTCCTCAAGTTGCTCGTGAACTGTGGGCTTGACAACGAGCCATAGCGGACGGTCGACCGTTCGCGCCGAAGGTTCAACGCAGTACCGACCGCCCGGCGCCCCCGTTTCGCCACGGCCAAGCGACCGATCACGCCGCAGCTACGCGCGATTCAGTGACGCTACGGTCGAAAGGTGGGGTGATCGGAATCCGTACCTGGCCGCTGTATCCGTTGACTGCGCGGATCCGGCCGTGCTGGCCGAGTTCTACCGGCAACTCCTCGACGGTGAGCTGCTGTGGCGCAATGGCGAAAGCGGGGGGGGGGCAGCTCGGCGGGCTGACGTTCATCGCCCAACGCGTGGCGGATTACCAGCCGCCGCAATTGCCTGGATCGGCGATCGTGCACCTCGACCTCGGAGCCGACGGCGATCCCGCCGACGCGATCTCCCTGGCCATCGCGCTCGGCGCCACGGAGGATGCGCTACAACCGGACAAGCTGTGGCGCATACTTCTCGACCCGGCAGGACATCCGTTCTGCATCACGACCATGACTTCCAACCGCGAGCCGCCACGCAAGTGAAGATCGAAACGACCGGGTCGCGCCGCTGCACTGAGCGATCCTGCGGAACTTGGTACGTCCGGGTCGAAGCGGACGCATACGTAATATGGGCCCCCGCCAAGAGGACGGGCTCTCAAGAGTTCGCGGCGTCGGTAGGCGTTCCGACTGGCGCAAGGAAAACCGGCCCGAGGGCAGTCCATCGGTCCAGGCGAACCGCGCGCACACGCTCCCGTCAAGAGCCGCCCCCGTCAGCGGGAGGCGCGCAGAACGACGGACCATCGAAACAGAGGCGCACGTCAAACTGTGTCCCGTAATCGGCGATCTCGGCGCAGTGTGCCGGCGGACAAGCGCGCATTGGCATGCAGCGTCCCGTATCGACATGCGGTATCGGAGTCGCGCTTCTATCGGCGACTTGGTGCATATCCGAGTACGACCTACTGACCAGTCGGGTCGCGACGCGCCACGTTGTTGCCGCCCGTGATCTGCCCAGGTCGACGCTGGGTGCGCGCGGGTGCCGCTCACGACCTGTGGCCGCGTGCGCCGTCTCCTGCCATTGCAGCCCGACTGCCACTACCGCGAAGGCACATGAGGTCGGCGTCGGCGAGGCCTTCTCGGCTTGGCGATCTGCTCGTCGAGGGCGCGCGCCGAGGGCAGCAAATACGGGGGATGCGCGGGGGAGAACAGTTGCTTCCGACCACCTTCCTCGGCTACACGTTCGCACCGGGCAAGGCCAAAGGCCGCGACGGGGGGCTGTATCTCGGCTTCCTGCCCGCGGTCAGCGCCCCAGCACTCACCCGAATGGGCCGAACGCTGCGGCGTTGGCGGCTACACCTGTGGATCACGCGCAGCCTGGACGAGCTCGCCGATGCGATCAACCCGATCGTGCGCGGCTGGATGCACTACTACGGCCGGTTCTACCGGTCGGCGTTGCTGCCCCTCCTCGAGCGGATCAACACCTACCTGATGCGCTGGGCTGGCCGGAAACGCAAACGACTGCGGACCTACAAACGCTTCAAAGCGTGGTGGCTCGGGATCCTCGATCGAGACCCCGACCTATTCACGCACTGGCGCTGGACCCACCACCACGCCTGACTGAAATGAGAAGAGCGGAGTGACTGGAGACTGACACGCTCCGTTCCGTGGGAGCCCGGGGTGCGATCCCCCCCGGGCGACCCGTCATCGGCCGTGTCGTCGAACTGCTGCCATCTGCCGCTGCTTCCACCTTGCGATCGCGGCTGGCCTGTTTTCAGCCGGACTCCAGAGAGAGCTGGCACGATGAGCCGCAGCCCAGTCAGTAGGGTTCGGCGATCTAGGAGCGATCCATGCCCGCAAACCAGCGAAAGATCGTGATCGATAGACCGGCCGGCGAGGTGTTTGCCTTTTTCGCCGACCCAGCCAACGATCCGAGATGGCGCCCGCACGTCAAGGAGATCGCCGCGGCCGGGCCGCCGGGACTTGGGTCAACTGTCCACCAGGTCGTGGCGGGGCCCGGGGGTCGGGGGATTCCGGCCGACTTCGAGGTGACGGCATACGAACCGCCGGCGCGGTACGCATTCAGGGTGACTGCAGGCCCAGTGCGTCCTATCGGCGAGTTTCGGTTCGCGCCAGCCGGTGGTGGGACCGAGGTGACCTTTTCGCTGTCCGCAGAGCTAAGTGGCATCAAGAAGCTGTTCTTTTCCAAGCCGGTGCAGAGGTCGATGGACGGCGAAATGGCCGCGCTGGACAAGGCGAAGACCCTGATCGAACACCTTTGAGACCATGGCGACTCTTGGATTCTCACCCGACCCCGGGCCCCGATGACGGGAGCGGGGATGGCAGAGCGGGTCCGGGGTTAGCGTCCGGTCGTCCCGAGTGGTGCGCTAGGCGTGGCCAGTGCTGGCGTTGGCCGGTTCGTGGCCGGTGTTCTGATGGCGCTCATCGGCAGGTAGCGGATTGCGAGTAGTCCGCAGAGCACGAGCAGAGCCTCGCTGGCAGTCGCTGTGATGTCGGCCAGGCCGAATGGTTCGACCTCGCCGGCGGCTGGGCCGATGGGAATCCCGATCGTGCGGGTCGCGAGCCACAGCAGCACGACGCCGGCCGATGCGGCGGCGCCGGCTCTGAGGACCGCCGTCGACGGATGTAGCAGTATCCAGCCGGCGTAGCCGAATTGTGCGGCGGTCAGTGTGAGGAAGAACGCTCCGTAGAGTGTGGATTCCTGCAAATGTTCGGTGATGACGCTGAGGTGAATCGCGGCGGCGACGGCGGAGAATGCCGCTGTTGACCAGAGCAAGTTGCGTCGCGCCGCTGCCATGCGCGGCTGCGTTCGATGGGCATTCGGAGCGCGTAGGTGGGCTCGGAGTCGTTCGTAGCCGAAGAGTGCGCCGAAGATGCCCAGCCAGCCGAGGCCTAGCACGATATGACCGCTGTGAACCTCGAGCTGCGATGTTGCCTCAAGCATGGTCGCGTCCCGCTGATTGACCGGCGAGCTCTGGTCGACTCGGTTCGGTCCTCGGGGCGGCCGCGCTGGCTAGGAAGGCGGGGAAGGCCTCGGCGGTCAAGGGTTTGGAGTACAGATAGCCCTGCGAGTAGCTGCAGCCGAGTCGGCTGAGGATCTCCTGCTGACCGCTTTCTTCGACGCCCTCGGCGAGCACGTCGAGGTTGAGCGCGTGAGCCATGTCGATGATGCCCTTGACGAGCGCGGCCGCGCCGGGATCGCGGCCGAGTGCGCTGATGAACGACATGTCGATCTTGACCTGGTCGGCCGGGAGTTTGCCGAGATAGCTCAATGAGGAATGGCCGGTGCCGAAGTCGTCGATGGCCACCCGCACACCGAGGGTGCGCGCGGCGTCGAGTTGTCGCCGGGCAAGTCCCAGGTCCTGTAGCAGCATCCCTTCGGTGACCTCCAGGGTCAGGCTGCTTGCCGGCAGGCCACTGCGGTTGAGCGATGTCGTGATGACCTCGAGGAAATCGGAGTCACGCAATTGCACCGGCGACAGGTTCACGGCCAGATCCAGGTCAGCACAACGCGGCATGGTTTGCTGCCAGCGCACGACCTGCTCGCACGCGACTGCCGGCACCCAGGCGCCGATCGCCTTGATCTCACCCGTCTCCTCGGCGATCGGAATGAACTCCGCCGGCGAGATGAGACCGCGGATCGGATGGTTCCAGCGGAGCAACGCCTCGACACCGGTCAGCTGACCGTCCAGACCGCGCACCAGCGGCTGGTAATGCACGGTCAACTGCCCGCCGGGCAGCGCATGCCGGATGTCGGACGCCAGCTCAGCGCGTTCCCGAACGATCTTGTCCACACCGGCGGTGTAGGTGATGACCTGGTTCTTGCCGGAGGACTTGGCCAGATACATCGCGAGGTCGGCCCCACGCAGCAGGTCCGCCGAATCCCGCGAGCTCGGTGTCGACCACCCCGATGCTGGCCTGGATGAACACCTCACGCCCGTCCGTTACCAGCGGGAACTGCAGCGTCTGCGAGATCCGCCGCCCGACCGCGGCGGCGTTGATCGCGTCGCCTTGCACCAGCACCGCGAACTCGTCCCCACCTAGACGCGCTACCAGGTCACCCTCGCGCACGACGTGCCTCATCCGCTGGCCGGCTTCCAGAAGCGCTAAGTCGCCGACGTGGTGACCACCGGAGTCATTGATGCTCTTGAAGTTGTCCAAGTCCACGAACAGCACACTGACCACCCGTCCCCGCTCGGCCAGCCTGCGGTCCAGGGCCTCGACGAAAGCCGTACGGTTCGGTAGCCGGGTGAGGGGATCGGACAACTCCTGTTCCTCGTTGGCTCGCCAGGCGATCAGATGGGTGACGCTGGCGGCGAGGACGAATCCGCCGTGAATCATCGCCCACTTGACCGGATGTGCCCACTGGTCGGCGTTCTCGAACACCGTCCGCGGTGCGAGCGCGCCCATCACCGCGTGATGCAGCACCGTCGTGGCGATGCAGACGCCGAACGCCGTCCAGTCCTGATACAGCGCCACCACGCCGAGCATGACGAAGAAATGGAAATGCGCCTCGATGAGACGCCCGACAGATCAACCGATGTCGCGGACGCGAACATGAAACTGACCGTCACCGAGGCGGTCCGCAATCGCCGGCTCGGTTGGCTGGCCATGCCCAGCACGGCCGGTGTGCCGACGATGGCGATGACAAATGCGGCACGGCTGATCGTGCGCTCCCACAACCGCCCGCCACAGCACCGGACGCCGCGAGACCGCTGCATCCGGGCCGGCAGAGGTTTCGCCCGATACCGCGCGGGCACGGAAAACACCCATCGCCGCTGAGCACATGCCCTAACCATCGACGCGCGGCGGCCTTAACTAAGCCGCTGGGCGCGAAACCGTGTCAGGGACTTCTGGATGGTTTCGGTGGATGTTGTCCTGACTGCGATGGCCGGGTGATGACAGCGGCACCGACAACCGGAGCGATCCGGTTGTCGGCGCCTTGGCGGAGATCACATCGATGGAGGCTGGTATCCCTGTCAGGCCGAGGTGCCAGCGGCGGCGAGTTCCTTCTCGGCGACCCTGTGCTCGAGCCGTTGTCCCTCGATGTCGGGGTCGGGGACGTACGCGGCGAACCATTCCGGGTGATACCAGAGCTTGGAACGGATGATCGCCATGACGGCGGGGACGAGCGTGAGTCGAACGACGAAGGCGTCCAGGAACACGCCGGCGGCGAAGCTGAAGCCGATCGCCTTGATGGTCGGGTCATCGGTGAACATGAAGGCCACGAAGATGGAGAACATGATCAGCGCAGCGGCGGTGACGACGCGAGCCGACAAGCCGGTGCCGCGTTGTACTGCTCGGCGGGCGTCGCCGTTCTTGGTGTATTCCTCCTTGATCCGAGAGACGACGAACACCTCGTAATCGCTGGACAGGCCGAAGATGATCGCCAGCATGATGATCGGCAGGAAGCTGATCGTCTCGGACGGGGTGATGCCGAAGAGGTGCTCGCCCCAGCCCCATTGGAATAACGCGACCTGCGCGCCGACAGCGGCGGCCATCGAGAGCAGGAAGCCCAGGATCGACTTGATCGGCACCAGGATGGTTCGGAATGCGAACGTCAGCAGGATGAACGCCAGGCCGACCACGACGAGCAGGAAGATCGGTAGGGCGCCGGACAGCTTGGACGAGACGTCGATGTTCGAAGCGGTGGTGCCACCGACCAGGATGTGCGCGCCGGTCTGGCCTTCGATCGCTGCTCGGTCGTTGCGCAGGGTGTGCACGAGGTCGGCGGTAGCCAAGTCGTTCGGCCCGGACTTCGGAATCAGGCGGATCAGCGATGTGCCATTCTGCGCGGCCAGTGGGGTCACGTTCGTGACGTCGGGGATCTTCGTGAGCGCGGCCGCGATCTGCTGGGTGTCTGATGGGCTGTCGACGTCTTGGGCGACGATCAGCAGCGCACCGTTGAATCCGGCGCCGAAGCCTTCGGTGGTCAGGTCGTAGGCCTTGCGCTGGGTGTTGTCCGTGGGCTTCGAGGCGCCGCTGGGCAGGCCGAGTTGGATTTTCGTCGCGGGAATCGCGAGTACGCCGAGCAGGACGATCCCGCCGATGAGCACGGGCACCCGGTAGCGCACGACGAAGCGGGCCCAGCCGGCGCCGGCGGTGCTGTCCGGGTCGGCGGCCGAGCGGCGGGCGACCCGCTCGGCGCGAGCGCCGAGCAGCGGCAGTCGGGTGAACTTCGCGACCTTGGTACCGGCGAAGCCCAGCATCGCCGGGAGCAGCGTCAGGGCGATCAGTAGCGCAACGGCGACCGATGCCGCGGCGGCCAGGCCCATGACGGTCAGGAACGGGATGCCGACGACGGTCAGGCCGCACAGCGCGATGATCACCGTGAGGGCGGCGAAGACGACCGAACTGCCGGCCGTGCCCATGGCCAGTGGCACCGACTCCTCCGGTGTCATGCCGTTGAGCAGGTTGGTGCGATGCCTGGACAGGATGAACAGGCCGTAGTCGATGCCACACGAGAGTCCGAGCATCAGCGCGACTGTGGTCGATGCGGAGGCGATCGACAGCACCGATGCGATGGCGGTGATGCCCATCAGGGTTGTGACCACGCCGATGATCGCGCCCAGGATGGGCATGCCGGCGGCCGCGAAGGCGCCGAAGGTGATCATCAGAATGACGAACGCGATGATCAGCCCGATCAGCTCGGGCGTCTCGGAGGGTGCCGTGCGCCAACCCGGATAGACGCTGCCGTTGTACTCGACCTGTACGCCGTCGGCCTGCACCGGCGTCATCGCGTCCTTGGCGGCATCGAGGTTGGCGTCCTTCACGTCGGGCGCCTTGGCTGACCACTGAACCTGCCCGAGGGCGACCTTGCCGCTGTCCGACACCAGTTGGCCCTGGAAGGGATCCACGACCGCGGCGACCTGCGGCACCGACTTGAGTTTGGTCATGGCCGTCTCGATCGCTGCCTTCGCGGCCGGATCGGTGACCTTTCCGCCACCGTTGGTGGTGGCGAACACGATCGTGCTCTGGCCTCCACTGAACGCCGGCAGCTTGGCCGACAGGACGTCCGACGCGTGCTGCGCCTCGGTTCCCGGGATGGTGAAGTTGTCGTTGGTCTTACCGCCGCTGATCTGGGCGATGGCAATGGCGGCGATGGCCGCAGCCAGCCAGACCGCCAGCACGATGCGCCGTCGCCGGAACGCGAGAGCGGCGAGGCGGTACAGATAGTTCGACATGCAGAGCTCCACAGGCTCGAGGGTGGGGTGGCGAGTTCAGGCGCTGACGCTAGAGCATTCACTAGCCAAGCGTCAAGTGAAATCACTAGCCATGTGTCAGGCGACTCACTTGTCATAGAGCTAGTGACTCACTTGCCGCCAGCTTGTATGCTGCGATCCGGTTCACGAACGAGGAGCACGTCAATGGCGACGCCAGTCAAGGCCATGTCCACCCGCGCAGCGCAGGCTGAGAAGACCAGGCAGCAGATCCTGGAGACTGCGCAGCGGCTGTTTGCCGATGTCGGCTACGACGCCACCTCGCTGCAGATGATTGCCGACGAGATGGGGCTGACGAAGGCCGCCGTCTACTACTACTTCCGCGCCAAGGCCGACATCCTGCACGCGATCATGCAGCCGGGAATCCGACAGATCGGTGCTCTGCTTGACGAAGCGGCCGCGATGCGCGGGCGGCGCGCGCGAATCGAGCACCTGGTGAACGGCCTCGCCGACTTCCTCGTCCAGAACCGCCACTACGCGGTGATGGCATCCACCGATCCAGCTGCGAAGCGGCACAGGATAGACGAGGAGGCCGTGACGCTGAGCAAGCGCGCCCTCACCCTGTTCTTCGGCGACAACCCGACGGGTGCCGAACGAGTCGCGTACTACGCCGTGTTCTGGCTCCCGGAGAGCCTGCCGGACCTGGTCGACCTCACCGACGAGGAACTGCGCGAAGCCCTGCAGACCACGATGCTGCGCATCTTGCGCGTCCCGTCCTAACAGCTGCGGGCCCACCGCCTGGCCCGCGGCAATGTCAGAGGTGGGTCAGCTGGTTGCCGTGGCAAAGAAGTGCAGGTTGGAGTTGGCGGGCAGTTTCACGTAAGCGATGGTCTTCCCGGCGGTGAGCGGGATGGACGCGGCGTACAGGCTGACCTGGTGATCCGGTGGCAGGGTGCTGCCGGGCGGCTCGTTCCAGTGTGGCGTCGTGGCAACCAGCGTGCAGCCGGGGACGGCCTGGTTGGCGTACCAGTCGGCCAAGGTGATGGGAGCGGACGAGCTGCTGCCATCGGTGTAGTTGACCGTGACCGTCCCGGTCTGCGTGCCGAATCCGCCGGCGCCGAGGAACCACAGCGTGGTGCCCGAACCAGCAAGGTCGACGAGCTGCCCAGCGGAGGTGACGGCATCGGGCTCGCCCGCCGGCACGTTCGGCCAGGTGAAGCCGGCCAAGGTGGAGCCCGGCGTGATGCCGACGCTGGCGAGCGCCTGCGCGGAAAAGCTGTAGCCGCCGCCGTCGAAGTTGCCGGCCGACGGATCGCCGTCGTCGCTGACCCCGACCGTGTTGTAGGCCGCCGCGAAGCTCGGATACGGCACCGACACCGTGACCGGAGTGCTGACCGCGCGGCCCGGCCCCGCGTAGGTGGTCGTGGCGCTGATCGGGAACGCCCCGGCTGCGGCGTTGGTCGGCACCGACACTGACCAGGTGGTCGTGACACGCTGCCCCGGCGCGACGATGGCGAATGTCGCGGGCGTCGTGGGGGTGGCAGTCCAGCCATTGGGGACTGCGAGCGTGGCCGTCACGGCAGCCGCCGGCGCCGTCGATCCGTTCGTGAATGTGGACGTGACAGTGGCCGAGCCACCCGGCGTAATCACCGGCGGGGCCTGCAGTGTCGTCGTGCGCGGTCCGACCGTGCGGGCCACGTCGAAGCCGGCCGACAACGGCAGGTTGCGTGACGAGTCGCCGACCGCCACGGTGTAATGCCCGGCGGCGAGCGTCCAGCCAGCCGCGGTCGAGTCCCAGTAGGACGCTTCGGCGTTGCCGAGCTGGAATGTCACTCGCTTGCTCTGCCCGGGCTGCAGGCTCACCTTTTGGAAGCCCTTGAGCTGGCGCGGCGGGTCGCCGGCCGAAGCCGGCAAGGTCAGATAGAGCTGGACGACGTCCGCCCCGGCGCGCTGCCCGGTGTTCTTGACGGTCACGCCCGCAGCGAGCGTGCCACCCGCGTCGAGTCGCGCGCCGGCGCTCAGGCCGGAGAACCCGAATGTCGTGTAGGACAGGCCGTACCCGAACGGGAACAGCGGCGTCAGCTTGTGCGCGTCGTACCAGCGGTAGCCGACGTCGACGCCCTCGGAGTAGTGCACCTGACCGTTCACGCCCGGCCACTGGGCAGCGGTCGCGGCCGGCACCTGCGTCAGCGACGTCGGGAACGTGACCGGGAGCTTGCCGGACGGGTTGACGTCGCCGAACAGCAGCGAGGCGATGGCGTTGCCATCCTCCTGTCCCGGATACCACGCCTCGAGCGCCCCGGCCACCTGCGAGACCCACGGCATCGTGACCGCGCTGCCCGTGTTCAGCACGACGACGGTATGTGGGTTGGCGGCGGCCACAGCGGAGATGAGTTGGTTCTGCTGTCCCGGCAGGTCGATGCCGTCGAGATCGGAACCCTCGGACTCGAAGTCGGAGGCGAACACGACGGCGATGTCCGACTTCGCGGCGAGGTCGACGGCCTGCTGCTGCAGGTCAGTACCCGGAAGCAGCCACCCGAGGTTGACCATGTCGCCGCCGCCGGCCTGGTAGAAGTCCACCTCGATCGACACCGGCTGCCCGGCGGTGAGCGTGACCTGCGCCGACTTGGTGAGCGGCGCGTGGTCGCTCCAGTTGTCGATCACCTGCTGGCCGTTGGCGAACAGCCGGCTGCCGTCGTCACTGGTGAGGGCGAACGTGTACGTGCCGGTGACCGGCGGCGTCAACATGCCGGTCCACTTCGTGGAGAAGTTCGTGCCTGGAACGCCGGGCGCCGGAGCAGCGCCATTCCAGGTGTAGGACACCTGTGGATCGGTCTGCGTCGCGCTCGGCGGGCCGGACAGCGTGGTGTTGTTGAAGTAGTCGCCCTGCAGGCCGTGGCCGGTGCCCGACGGCGGGCTGAGGTACTGGGACGGGATCGCGGGCAGCACGCCGTTGTTGCCGACCGTGCCCTGCGCGAACTGGACGTCGACGCCGCTGCCGGCGCGCGCCTTGATGCCGTCGAACGGCGTGACGAGATACGGAGACGACACGGCGGCGCTGCCGCCGCCGGCGCTCTGCGCGTCCGGCCCGGCGTCGTCGCCGATCACCGCGATCGAGTGCGTGGACGCGCCGAGCGGCAAGAGGTTGCCCGCGTTCTTCAGCAGCACCGTGCCGTCCTCGGAGACGGCGCGTGCCGTGGCGGCGTGCGCCGGGCTCGTGACCACCGCCGACGGGCTGCCCGTGGCTGGGTGGTCGAACAGGCCGAACCGGAACTCCTCGCGAAGGATGCGCGACACCATGTCGTCGAGCCGCGCCTGCTGCACCTGTCCGGACTGCACCGCCCGCTTCAACGCTGCGCCGAAGAAGGAGTCGTCGGGCATCTGCATGTCCATGCCGGCATTCGCCGAGGCGGCGGTGCTGTGCGTCGCTCCCCAGTCGGACGTGATGAAGCCGGTCAACCCGAAGGCGTCCTTGAGGATCGAGTCGATCTCCGGGTCCTCGCACGCGTAGGTGCCGTTGATCGTGCTGTAGGAGCACATCGCTGACGATGCCTGCCCCTGCTGCACCGCCGTCTGGAACGCCGGCATGTAGATCTCGTGCATCGCCTGCTCGCCGATGATCGAGTTGTCGGCAGCCGTGTTGCGGTTGGTCTCCTGGTTGTAGACCGCCCAGTGCTTGACCTGCGCGAGCACTCCCTGAGACTGGACGCCCTGGATGTCGGCCGCGCCGATCTGCCCGGCGAGCTCGGGGTCCTCGCTGTAGCTCTCGAACGCCCGGCCCCACCGCGGGTCGCGGACGATGTTCACGGTCGGGCCGAGGTTGACGTTCGCGCCCTTGCCCGCCTCTTCGTTGCCGACGACCGTGCCGTACTGCCGGGCGATGCCGGTGTCCCAGCTGGCGGCCACCGCCACAGGGGCCGGCAGTTGCGTCACGCCGCTCATGCCGTCGGCAACGCCCGCTGGGCCGTCCTCGAGGGTCATCGCCGGGATGCACAGCCTCCCGTTTGCCGGCACGTTGCCGACATACGGACCGCTCACCCCGTGCACCATGGCGATCTTGTCGTCCAGGCTCATCTGTGCCAGCACCATCTGCACCCTTTGGTCGACCGGAGCGGGTGAGCCCACCCATGGGCAGCTCGCTGCGGGTGCGGCCGTGGCGAGCGGCGAGCCTCCCGGCGCCGCCAAGCCCAGTACGGCAAGCGTTGCCGCGATCGCGGTGGCGATGCGGGCGGACGACTGGACAGCCATGAGCGACCTCCACGCTGTGGGGCACGCCGGCCGGCATCGATGGCGCTACGGGCGGAGGCGCGCGTAGGCCGATGCGGCGAGGCCTTCGTGGCTCGTCCCCGTCAGAACGCGACCCGATGCCTCGGATGAGCGTGTCCGCGAATCGAACCTTCGGTCCCCCGTGGGTGAGCGCGACCGCCGTTCTCGATGTCGCGCGAATGCCATGCTCTGACCCAGTTGCGGGATTTGTCAAGAGCTACAACAAATGACGTTCCAGCTCTGCTTCCGATGCCGATCAGGGCCGACGATCCGACAGCGTTGTCATTAGGTCGCCCGAGGCCCAGGCGGTCGGTGCCGTCAATGGCTCGGCGAGATCGCTCTCCTAAGCCGTACGTCCACCGCTGCGGCTGTTTTCACGCCCCCCGATGGGTTTTATGGATCGGCGCATCCGCTTCTGGACATACTGTTCGCAATCGCTTGACAGCGGGCCGGGGTGGCCCGATTGTGTCCGTATTGGCTTCAGTTCTGACAAGGTTGTCGGATGCCCCGTCCGGTTCTCTTAAGTGCGAAGGCGAGCGGTGTGACCATGCTGCGTAAATCGAACTCAACGGGACGAGGCAGGACGAGTGGTTCCCTTCTCGCCGCCTTCACGCTGATGGTTTCCGGCGTCGCGGCCACGACGCTTCTGACGGCGGTTCCGGCGGCCGCGGCGCCGCCGAGCCCCAGCCCGACCGCGAGCCCCAGCCCCAGCCCGAGCGCGAGCCCGACGAGCGGTACGGCGCCGGCCGCAAGCCAGGCTCAGCCCGTCGCGTGCAGCAAGGGACAGAACGGGCGGCTGCTGGCATGCCCGAAGCCCGTGCCCGAGTCCAAACTCCCCTCCGGGGCGAAGAACACCGCTACGGTCACCGAGCCGGTCGGCGACCTGGCCCAGCTCGTAGACACCCGCACCTGGACGACCGGCGGTGGCAACACCTACCCGGGGGCCACGGCGCCGTTCGGCATGACGCAGTGGAGTCCCGACACCATGCCGAACCGGTCTGCCGGCGGTGGCTACAGCTTCGGCGACACGTCACTGACCGGGTACTCATTGACCCACATCAGCGGCCCAGGATGCGGCGCAGCAGGCGACGTCCCAATCCTGCCGATGACCGGCGCGCTGCCCAGTGGCAATCCGAACAACGCGACCACGAAGTTCAGCAACACCGGCGAGGTGGCCCAGGCCGGCTACTACTCGGCGCAGAGCAACCAGCCCGACACGATCACCTCGGAGTTCACCGCGACCCCGCACAGCTCGATGGGACGGTTCACGTTCCCAGCAACCACCCAGGCCGACTTCCTCGTCAAGCTGATGAACAGCCAGAATGGGGACTTCGGCGACACCGCCCGCGTCGTGAGCGACACGGAGATCGTCGGCTCGGACAAGAGCGGTCACTTCTGCGGCGAGACGAACAATGGCGGCCAGGTCCAGGAGTACACCGTCTACTTCGACCTCGTCTTCGACCACCCGTTCACGAGCTCGCAGGTCATCACCCAGCCCGGCCAGACCGATCCCGCCGCCGTCTTCCTGACCTTCGACACGACGAGCAACCCGGTGATCCAGGCGAAGGTCGCGACCTCGTACGTGAGCACGGACAACGCCAAGCTGGACTGGAGCACCGAGAACCCCGGGTGGGACTTCGCCGGCACCCAGAACGCCGTCCAGCAGGACTGGAACACGCTGCTCGGCCGGATCGAGGTGTCCGGGCGCAGCTACTCGCTGACCCAGGAGTTCTACAGCCTGCTCTACAAGGACTTCATGCAGCCCAACATCGTCAGCGACGTCAACGGGCAGTACATGGGCTCGGACTTCAAGGTGTACACGGTGGGCAACGGGCAGCACGACCAGTACGGCACCTATTCGGGATGGGACACCTTCCATTCCCTATCGGAATTGCAAGCCGTGCTGGATCCGACGGCGGCGGGCGACCAGGCCCAGTCGCTGCTCAACTACTACAGCCAGGACGCCATCCTGCAGCAATGGGGCTACCTGCACTTGAACAACTACGTGATGGTCGGCGACCCCGCCCAGTCGATCATCGCCGACTACTACGCGTTCGGAGCGCGCAACTTCAACACGTCCGAAGCGCTCGCCGACATGCTCAAGCAGGCGACGACGGTCAACGGCGTGCGGCCGGGGGAGGCATTGGAGCAGCAGTACGGCTACCTGCACGCGACGATGCTCGAGCAGCGCGCGAACAACTGGCAGAACGTATTCAACCCGGTGAACGGCCTGCTGAACCCGCGCAACCAGAACGGCGCCTTCGTGCCGGGTATCACCGGGACGACGACCAACCACTACGTCGAGGGCGATGCCTACGAATACCTGTGGAACGTGCCGAACAACTACTCGGCGCTGTTCTCAGCGCTCGGCGGGAAAGCGAAGGTCGCCGCCATGCTGCGGCAGTTCCTGTCGCAGCCGAACGGCTTCGGAATGTTCGCGCAGCTCAGCAACGAGTTCGGCTTCGGCGAGCAGTACGCGCCGAACTACGCCGGCGACCCAGCCGGTACGCAGCTGGCCGTCAACACGATGCTCAACACCATGTACCCGCCGGGGCCGAGCGGCCTGCCCAACAATGACGACCTCGGGGCGAACAGCTCGACGTTCATCTGGGAGATGCTCGGCATGTACCCGGAGAACTCTGGCACCGACACGCTCGTGTTCAACGGCGCCGGCTTCCCGCACGCGACGATCAACCTGCCCAGCGGTAAGACGATCACCATCGATGCACCGGGCGCGTCGTCCACGAACTTCTACGTGCAGTCGATGAAGTTGAACGGCAGTCCGTACACCAAGCTCTACGTGCCGTTCTCGACGTTGGCCAACGGCGCGACGCTCGATTGGACGCTCGGCACCAAGCCGTCGACGTGGGGCACCGCCGCGAAGGACGCACCACCCTCGTACGGCAGCGGCACCCGCCCCGTGCTGGGCTACCTGTCCAGCTCGCAGGCGACCGTGGCCCCCGGCGCCACCACCACGATAAAGATCGGTGCGCAGAACACGACCGCCAGTGGGCAGACCGTGCACGCAACTGTGTCGGCGCCCTCCGGGCTGAGCGTCACCGTGACCCCGTCCAGCGGAGACATCCAGGTGCCACCGAACGGAGCAGGCACCGTCACCCTGACCGTGCACGCCGATGCGTCCACACCGCAGACGTTCTACACGGTGCCGGTGTCGTTGTCGGTGGGTGGCAACGCGCTGCCCGGGCTGAAGCTGACAGTCCTGGTGGCGCAGCCGGGCAGCCTGCTCGCCGCGTACGACAATGTCGGGGTCTCCGACGACTCTGCCGTCAATGCCGGCAACTTCGACGGCGGCGTGCGCAGTTACTCCGCGCAGGCACTGGCGGCCGTGGGCGTGAGCCCTGGCCAGCCCGTCACGTCCGGCGGGATCACGTATACCTGGCCCGTGCCCGCGCCGGGGTACCCGGACAACGTGGTCGCAGCCGGCCAGAAGATCGCGGTCAATGCGCCAGCGGGCACTCAGCAACTGGGCTTCCTCGGCTCGGCCACAAGTGGCCCGAGTCAGGGCGTCGCGACCCTCACCTACTCCGACGGCAGCACCGCACGGTACTGGCTCGGATTGTCGGACTGGACGCTGGCTGCCGGGCGGTCGCAACCCTCGTTCGGGAACCAGATCGCGGCGAAAACCGCGTACCGCAACTGCGCCGGCTGCACGGGCGGGCGCGACATCACCGCCACGTACGTGTTCTCCACGGCCATGCCGGTTGATCCGGCCAAGGCCCTGAGCAGCATCACCTTGCCCTCGCGGGCATCCCAGGGACAGCTGCACGTCTTCGCGCTCGGGACGTCCACGACAGCGATGGGCGGCGCTGTGATCAGCTCGATCAGCCCGACGACCGCCACGGCCGGGCAGGTCGTGACGATCAGCGGTACCGGATTCGGCGCCAGCCAGGGCACCGGCTACGTCGCCTTCACCGACCTCGGTACGAGCTGGGGAGCGCCGGGCAACACCGCCCCGTTCACGGTGAACTCCTGGAGCGACACGGCAATCACGTTCACCGTGCCGACACCCAGTGGCAGCAGCGGGCAGTTCCGGGTGTGGCCCGGCACCATCGCGTCGGTGATGGTGGTCAACAGCTCGGCGCAGGTCTCTGACATCGCCGCCTTGAAGATCACCCCGACCAGCTCGATGGGCGACTACTACAACAACGCAGGGATCAGCCCGGACAACAACCAGGCCTGCGCCAATCTCGACGGCGTCGGGTTCAGCCTGTCGGCAGACGCCCTGGCGCAGGCCGGGGTGACGCCTGGCGGCAGCCTCACGTCAGGCGGGGTGACGTTCACGTGGCCCAGCACGCCGGCTTGCCAGCAGGACAACGTGCTCGCCGCCGGCCAGGAGATCCTGCTGCCCCAGCACGCAGGTGCGAGCAACGTCGGATTCCTGGTCACGTCCACCAACGGCGACTCCTCGGGCCCGGTCACGATCACCTACACCGACGGCAGCACCACAACGGCCACCCTGGACGTGACCGACTGGGCGGGCGGCCCGACCGGCCCGGAGATCACCGCGGTGTCGACGCCGTATCGCAACTCGACCGGCGGGTCGTCGCAGCAGCTCACCGTGTCGGTGTTCGAGATCAGCGTGCCGGTCGACTCCGCCAAGACCGTCGCGTCGGTCACGCTGCCCTATGTCGGCTTCCAAGTCGGCTCCGGGCGGACCGGAATGCACGTCTTCGGCATCGGCACTGGCTGACGCGCGGCGTGGCTAAGCGCGCGTCGAGCTGCCGGACAATTCGTCCAGGCACGCCATGCTCGTTGGCTTTGCATCAGAGCGTTACTGCGAACGACGTCGGGCGGGAAATCGGGTCGGTCACGGCGCGCCTGGAGCTGTCGATGAATGCCAGGTGGCTCGGGGGCTTGGGAATGCTGATCAAGTAGCCCTGGGCGAGGTCGCAGCCGAGGTCGGTCAGCAATTGCAGGGTGGCGTCGTCTTCTATTCCTTCGGCCACGATGCGCAGGCCTAGGGCGTGGCCGAGTTCTATCGTTGCGCGAACGAGGTCGAGGTCGCGGCTGCTGTTCGTGGGGGTGAGCCCGGTGAGGAACGTTCGGTCGAGTTTGAGCTCCTTGACCGCCAGGCTACTTAGGTGGGCGAGTGAGGTGAAGCCGGCGCCGAAGTCGTCGATGGACACCACGATGCCGAGGTCCCAGAGTTCTTGGATGACTCGTTGGGATCGATCGAAGTCAGAAATGACGCTGGTCTCGGTAATCTCCAAGACCAGCGCTTCAGCGGGCACATCATGGCTGTCGAGCAAGTCGCGGACGAGATCCGTGAATCGTGGGTCGAGAAGGTTTGTCGCCGAGACGTTGACGGAGACCGTCAGCTGCTTGCCCTCGCTCCGCCAGGCCGCGCACTGCGCGATGGCGTCGGTGAGCACGAGGGTGGTGATCGAGCCCATTAGGCCGGCTTCTTCGGCGAACGGTAGGAACTCGAGCGGCGGAACGAGACCGAGTCGGGGATGTGCCCAGCGCAGCAGACCTTCGACGGCGACGATCTCGCCGGTTCGCAGGTTCAGCTGTGGCTGGTAGTGCAACACGAGTTGGTGTTCGTCGATCGCTGTGCGCAATTCGTCCAGCAGCAACAGCCGGTTTCCGATCTTGTCGAGGTCCGGCTCGTAGCTCGTAAATGGGACGCCACCCAACTTGGCTCTGTACATCGCGATATCCGCACACCACATGAGGGTTGCAGCATCGGTTGCATCGCTAGGCGCGAGCGCGATACCGATGCTCGCGCTGACGCCGACATTCGCCGTGCCCAGGCTGAAGGGCTTGGCCAGCCCATCCGTCAGTCGCTGGGCGACCGCAGCGGCGTACTCCGCGTCTCCATCCACGAGTAAGACGACGAACTCGTCGCCGCCCAGCCGGATGAGCAGGTCGCCCTCGCGCAGGCACGCGGACAGGCGTGGGCCCAGCTGTGTGAGGACCTGGTCGCCGGCGGGGTGGCCATAGGTGTCGTTGATCTCCTTGAAACGGTCGAGATCCACGAACAGGAAGGCAAGAGATCGTGGATGTGCGGCCGTTGGGTCGTAGTCTGCGAAGAACGCGTCGAGCACGGTGGACAGGCGCCGCCGGTTTCCCAGATCGGTGAGCTCATCGGTGACGGACTGGTGGCGGCGCTCCTGGCTGAGTGCCCTCATCGCGCGCACGGACAGGACCAGTCGGATGCCGACAAGAACCAGAGTGGCGGTGGCCAGGCCGACGGCAACTCTGCTTGTCGCATGCAGGTTTCCGACCAACAGCACGGTCAGCGCGCACGCGGCGCTGAGCCCCGGAATGAGGAACGTGCCTGGCTTCTGAATGGCAAGCGGGTTGGCTGGTCGCGGCCGCAGCCAGACTGACATCGACAGGACCAGAATCGACGCCGGCCAGGCGATTGCGTCGAGGATTACGCCCGGGCGACCCAGTGACGAGTTGAAGAGGTTGGCGGTGTCACCGACAACGTTGATGGCCATTCCGGCGGCCATGAGCATCCACGGTGCTCTCCGCCGCCCGGACATGAACGTTGATCCGCCCACGACCAGACCGAGGAGTAGAAGGTCTGCGATCGGGTAGGCCAGGTTGGTGACCACCGCGGCGGAACTTCCGCCCGCCAGATGAAGGACGCTGTGGAACGCGAATGCTGCGCAGACCGCAGCGGCGCCGACTCCGGCGACTGCACCGTCGAGCCAGTTGGGGGTCGCGAGCTTTCTGATTTCCCCCCGCATGAACATCAGGACGGCCACATACATGAGCGGAAAGAATCCCAGGTAGAAAACATCCGCCGGCGACGGCGTCGCAGGCTCGGCGCCACCTTGTGACGCGGCCGTCAGTACAAAGTCACCGATGGCCCACATGAGTAGGCCGAATCCCAGCGTCAGAGCGACCGCCCGCCCGGGCTGTCGGGCGAACCCGCGGACCAGACACAGGACGCCGCCGGCGACCTCGAATCCGGCCGCCGCCCAGTCGTTGAACATCGCCCATGGATGGTCGCCCTGAACGATCAAGGACGAGAGATAACCCGCGAGGAGGACACCCATCAACCCATAAATGGCCCACAGCACTGCACCAGCGCGAACGTTAAGGCGCGGCCGGGCCTGGATCAGCGTCAGACGACGCACGTCCGTGACGCGTGCTCCAGCCATCCGACACAGTCTCCACTCTGAACGCGCGGTCACCGACTGCTCAGCAACGGTCGCGGCGTGCTCACCTAAGATCGGCCCCCGGGACAAAGACTTGAGGCTCTGCGGCAGCCGTCCGATCGGTCGCCACCGCACCGAACCAGCCAGACGCCTCGAAGCGGCGGGTTGGAAAGCACCCATCTTGCCCGCACGTGAACGCAGGCGGGTCAACGGTTGCGGGCGCTGTGACTCGCGCTGCTAACGATCTGTGCGGCGCGGCGAAAGATCATCAACTGTCGTCGTTGTCGTCTTACGCGTGAGTCCGTGCAACGTACTCGTGGCCATCAGCGCGACTGGCCCGCGGCCGCCAGGGCGAACACGAGCGGCGCGGGCCGGCGCCGCGACCGCTCGCCAACCAGGCCCACTGGTCAGCGAGATGGAAATCCCACTGCTCTACTGGACGTGCAGGGTGGCCGGGTCGGTGGTGGTACTACCCGCCAGGTTGGTGAAGCCTGCCCGGTACTGCGTGCCGTCGGCCGAGACGGGCGGCGCGCTCACGGTGAGAGTTGTCGTGATGGCGCCGGGCAGGTCGGCCCATGCGCCGCCGGGACTCTCGGACTGCCACTGCACCAGCGGCGCGGCGTCGCCGCTGGCCTGTGCGGTGAAGCTCGCGTCGCTGACTCAGGTGCGCGCGCTGTAGATGTGACGAGACATCCGATGGGTTGTTGATTGTCGGAGCCTCGTGGCTACGACATCTCGGGCGTCGCATCGGCGCAGATCGTCACGTGTGGCCGTCGCTGATGTCTTTACCGCCTGCGACGGGAGCTCACCGCTCTGGAGGTCCCCGTGTCACAGATCGATCCGCGCAGTTCGCGGCAGCCGCTCGCTGTCGGCATGGCGTTGCTCGTCGCCTTGGCCGGCGTCGTCACGACGAACACGCCGGGAGCCGCCGCCGCAACCACGCTCACGACTGCCTGGCGGAACGGCGCGCGGGGACCACAGTTGCGCAGCTGTACGTGTCGACGCCTGGCGCCGGCCAGGGCGAGGTGCCGCTCCAGCGCCTCGCCGGATTCCAGAAGACCAAGCAACTGCGCGCCGGCCAGTCGCAGCACCTCACCCTGCACGTCAAGATCAGCGACCTCGCACTGTGGGACACCGCCCACTCCCGCAACGCCGTCACCGACGGGCAGTACGCGTTCAAGGTCGGCACCGACGCGTCCCACATCGTCGCCACCAAGAACGTTCATGTCACCGGCGCGCTCACGCCGAACGTGCAGTACGTGACGGTGCAGCCGGAACGCGTCGCGTACCAGGCCGGGCAGACGATCGATCTGACCGGCACCAACAAGTGGCTCGCCGACGACACCGACACCGCCGAGGAGCCGGACCGCGACCTCGGCATCCGAGCCGACAAGGTCGTCGAGGCCGTCAACGACGACCAGTGTTCGTCGACTTGCGCACGGCACATGCCAAGTACGCGAGCAGCGACCCGACCGTCGCGAGCGTCGACAGTAACGGGCTGGTCCGCGCGATCAAGGACGGCGTCGCCGCCATCACCGTGACCGTGAACGGAGTGTCCGGGACAGCGCCCATCGTCGTGCAAGGGACGTTGACGAATTCCGTGCCGTCGATCATGGACGCGGGCTCGTCGGGCACGGCCTCGGCAACCTTCACGAACGGCAGCCGCGTCTTCCGTCGACAAGCTCACGCTGAACATCAGCGTGCCGGCCGGCTGGACCGCCAGCGCCACGACGCCGACCACTTTCGGCAGCGTCGCCGGGGGTTCCTCGGTCACCGCTAAGTGGACTATCTCACCTGGATCCGCCGTCGCACCCGGTGGGTACTCGATCGGTTTCAGTGCGAACTCCAGTGCAGGCACGTTCAGCTCGAGCGGTCAGACGAAGGTGCCGTACACGTCGGTCGCCGCGGCATACGACAACACACCGGCATCCGCACCTGCGGTCCGGCAGACGATCAGGGTGCTGGCCGGGGCACGGAGGAACGGGCCGCTGGATCCTGACGGCGTTCCTCGAGGCGTCGTCCATTGAGGATGGCTCTACAACCGCGCGCGATCACACTGTCCACTGTGGACGATCTGTCCATGAACGCCTGCCCGGCCGCCCAGGTCGCTGCCGGTCGACGGTCTCGGCCAGGTCAGCGGCGGGCCGCGGCGGGCCCGCCGGACCTGGCTGTAGTCGACTCCGTCCACGGCCTGATAGCGCTATCAATTTCGGGTCGAGAGGCGCGAATCCGACACCGTCGCGACTCACCCGATCGATGATCTGCTGAGCTGCAATCGTCGATCATTCTGTACTGTTGCGGACACCCGAGCAGCGAACAGCAGGTGGAACACGACATGATCGGCAGGCCGCCCACGATCGCCGACGTGGCCCGTGCTGCCGGCGTGTCAGTACCCACCGTCTCGCGTGTGCTGACCGGCTCGGTGCCCGTGGGTCCCAAGAGGCGTGAGCTGGTCCAGCGTGCGATCGAGGAGCTCGGCTACCGCCCGAACGCTGCCGCTCGCGCTCTGGTGAGCGGCCGCCGTTCCATGATCGCCGTGCTGGCCGCCAATACGTCCCGGTACGGCTACGCCAGGACCGTCGAGGGTATCGAGGAGGCTGCGCGCGCCGCAGGTTACATGGTCGTCATCACCGTCGTCGAAACGGCCGAGGCGTTCGATGTCAATACTGCGGTCGACATGGTGCTCAGCCACTCGGTTGCCGGCGTGATCGTGCTCGACTTCGACGAGCCCGGCCACGCGGCGCTCACCGCACTGCCGACAACCGTCCCCGTCGCCGTGGCGGCAGCCTCACCTTCCTGGTCTATCACGCTGCCACGCGCCTACCTTGCCGACCAGCGCGCCGCCCGCCAGGCCACCAAGTACCTGCTCTCTCTCGGGCATCGGACGGTCCATCACATCGCCTTGCCGAGCTCTGGCCGCAAGGGCGGGCGTACCGCCGGCTGGAGCGCGGCGCTCAAGGCCGCCGGCATCGACCCTCCAGAGGCTCTGGCCACGACATGGAACCCGGTCGATGCCTACGAGCCGGCCAAGGTTCTCGCGGCAGATCCGGCGGTGACTGCCGTGCTGGCCGGCAACGACGAGGTGGCCCTCGCCGTCCTTCGCGCCATGACCGAGCAGGGTCGAAGCGTTCCACGCGACGTCAGCGTCATCGGCTTCGACGACCAGCCGATCGCCTCACTCGTTTCACCAGCGCTCACCACCGTTGCTCAGGACTTCAACGAACTGGGCCGACAGAGTTTCGCCTTATTAGACAGGGCGATCAGCCATACCGACGGCCATACAACGGTCAGCGTCCCGGCTCGCCTGGTGGTCCGCGAAAGCACGGCGCGCCGGTCGATCTGACGATTGCGAGGTAGGCGGCTCGCCGCCGAGGGTGTAGCGGCCAGACGCGGCCGGATCGACCGTCTGCCGCGTCCCGTGTTGCCGCGAGGAAATCTCACGGAGAAATGAAATCGCTATCAGAAATCTGTTCGAAACCCTTGCGCTCTGTTCTGATCAACGTTTTCATAGTCGGAACACGTGCGGAACTGGAGCAGCGCTTGACCTCGATCAGCTTGATCACGAGCGGCAGCCGCCTTGAATTGACGGTCGCGTGGAGCGATGCCGCTCCGGCGACGATGGAACTTCGCCTCCCCGCGCAGGCGGCGCCTTCGTCGACCTCGTCACAGCCGCTGGTCGAAGCCCTCGCCTCAGGACACGGCCGGAACTGGTCCGGCCAGCGCTACGTCGAAACCGCAATCGGACAGCGGCTGCGCCACCGTAGCCACCGCATCGACCGCTCCGGACCGTGGCAGACCCTCCTGCTGACCCAGCATGACCCGGTGACCGGACTGGAATTCACTTCGGCTCTGTCGGTGCACGACGATCACCGCGCCGTCAGGAGCGTGACACGGGTGGATAACTCCGGCGGTGACGCCGTCACCCTGCACGCGGTCAGCTCTCTTGTCTTCACCGACTTCGACTGGCAGAACAGCACGAGCATCAACTCGATGACGCTGTTGCATGGCCGCAGCGACTGGCTCGCTGAAGGGCAGTGGGTGGAAGAGGGCCTGCGCGAGGCTGGGCTACCCGACTTGACCTACGACGGCAGGCCGTTCCGTACCCGAAGCTGCATCGAGGCCAGCAGCCTCAGCAGCTGGTCAACCGGATATGCGCTTCCCGCCGGAGTGATCAGCGACGTGCGCAACAGTCGCCGGTGGTCGTTCCAGATCGAGCACAACGGCGGCTGGTTGTGGCAGCTCGGTGAGCTCGCCGACGGGCTGTACCTCGCGCTGCTCGGACCAACCGATGAGCACCATCAGTGGCAGCTCGAACTGGCCCCGGGCGAGTCCTTTGAGACCGTGCCAGCCACGCTCGCGCTGGAGGCTGACCTCGCGCGCGGGCCGATCGAGGCGCTCACGGCCTTCCGCCGCGTGTCCGCGATCAGGCGACACCCCGATCGCCATCCGGTCGTCTTCAACGACTACATGAACACCGTGAACGGCGACCCGACGGCCGAGGTACTGCACCCGCTGATCGACTCGGCCGCAGACGCCGGTGCCGAGTACTTCGTCATCGACGCCGGCTGGTACGCCGACGATGGCGACTGGTGGGACAGCGTGGGCGAATGGGAGCCGTCCAGCCACCGTTTCCCCGACGGCATAGACGACGTGCTGGGCCACATCCGGCTGCGCGGAATGGTGCCCGGGCTGTGGCTCGAGCCCGAGGTCGTCGGCGTCAACAGCCCCATGGCGTCCAAACTTCCTGACGCAGCCTTCCTGCGGCGTCGGGGAGTCCGAGTGGTCGATCACGGCCGTTACCACCTCGACTTCAGCGCCGAGGCGACCGTCGCCTTCCTCGACGAGGTGGTGGACCGCCTCGTCAACGACCACGGCGTCGGCTACTTCAAGTTCGACTACAACATCCGCGCCGGCGTGGGCTCCGACTCGAACACGGCCAGTGCCGGGCGCGGGCTGCTGCTCCACAATCGCGGCTACCTCACGTGGATCGATGCACTACGGCAGCGCCATCCACAGCTCGTGCTGGAGAACTGCGCGTCCGGCGGGATGCGGCAGGACTTCGCGACACTGTCCCGCTTCGATCTCCAATCGACATCTGACCAGGAAGACATCCACGCCTACGCACCGGTCGCCGCCGCCGCTCCGATGCTGGTACTGCCGGAGCAGGCTGCTAACTGGGCCTATCCGCAACCAGGCATGTCGGAGGACGACGTCGTCTACACCCTCTGCACGGGTGTGCTCGGTCGTCTGTACTTGTCGGGATGGCTCAACCGGCTCGACCGAGGCCACCTAGGCCTCGTAGCGCAGGCGGTCGCGGCACACAAGCAGCTGCGGGACCGGCTGCCGCACTGCACTCCGTTCTGGCCCCTGGGGTTGCCGGGGTGGAAGGACGAGTGGGTCGCGATGGGCTTGCGCGACTCCGACACGGACGGCTCTGCGACCCTCCACCTCACCGTCTGGCGGCGCGCCGAGCAAGCCGGCCGAACCAGAATTCCGCTGCCGGCGCCGCCCGCGAGGTATCGCTGGGATGTGCCGACGCCGGTGTTTCCGGCCGAGTCGCCGCTCTCGATCGTCCCTGATCCCGAAGGACGAGCCCTCGACATCCACGACGAGTCGGGAGTGCACGCAGCCAGAGTCGTGACGCTGAGGTGCATCTCCGATGAGTGAGTCGGCAAAACAGAGCTCCACTGACCGCGGTCGTCGGGCGAACCGCTCCAAGCGACCGTTCATCGTCGACAACGTTCGGCGGCAACCGGTATTCGCCGCGTCCGCAGAACCAGATCACCAAGGAGTTTCCATGCGAATGAGAATCGGCGCAGCCGTCGTCGCGGTGGCATCTGTGGTTCTGGCCGCGTGCAGCAATCCCGGCTCCGGCAACGACACCAAGTCACCGGCGGCCTGGCCGGCGGAAACGGCCAAGCTCGACGGGGTCAATCTCACCATCTGGGCAGCGCAGAACAGCAACAAGACCGCAGGGAAGGTGATCTCGGATTTCGAGGCCGCGACTGGCGCCAAGATCAAGGTCGTCACGATTCCGGACCCGTACGAGCAGGATCTGCAGACCAAGGTGGCGTCAGGCGACAAGCCCGATCTCGCGTTCTGGCAGCCCACGGCCTCGGAGCTGACCAGCCTGAACGCAACGAATAACCTGCAGCCTCTCGACGGCGCTCCGTGGGTGAACAAGTTCAAGCCGCCGCTGCGCAACATCACCGGCATGCTCAACGGCAAGCGCTACGCGGCGCTCATCTCCAGCCCGGCCGTCGAGGGCGTCTATTACAACAAGCAGGTCTTCGCCAAGTACGGCATCACGGACCTGCCCAAGAGCTTCGACGAGATGATCGCGGACGCGAAGGCCATCAAGGCCAAGGGCGGCACGCCGTTCTTCGAGATGGGCGGCGACAGGTGGGCCACGCAGTGGTGGGTCCAGGTCCAACTCGCCGACGCCGCCAAGGCGGGTCTGTGGGACAAGGTGAACAAGCAGCAGGAGAAGTTCACCGACCCGACCATCCTCGACGCGATCAAGAAGTACAAAGGCCTCGTCGACGAGGGTCTGTTCAACTCCAACATCACCTCGGCAAACTTCGTCGATCAAGGCAAGGCGCTGCTCGCCGGCGACGCCGCGATGGTCGTCCAGGTGAACTCGTTCTTCAGCGAACTCCAGGCATCGGCCAACACAGACGAGCTCAACCAGAAGATCGGCTTCTTCCCGATCGCGCCGTCCGGCAACGTCGGCACGTTCATCCCCGACCAGTCGAACGCTCGCGTTCAAGACCGGCGACAGCAAGCGTGAGTCAGCCGCCCGCCAGTTCCTGTCCTTCTGGCTCGGCACGGAATACCCGAAGTTCCTCGCCGACCAGAACACGGTGTCGCTCGAGGCCGACGTTCCATCCCCCGCCACGGTGCCGGACGCCCTCACGGCCGTCGCCGACTCCCTGCCGACGGCTGTCGGCTCGATGCAGGCACTGGCTATCGCCAACCCGGACCTCTACATCAACCTGGCCAACGTGCTGAGCGGCAAGATGACGCCGCAGAAGGTGGCTTCGACAACCCAGGCGCAGTTCGCTCAGCTGGCCAAGGCGATGGGCGCCTAAGGCTGGTGAATCCGATGTAGCCGATCCGGAACAACGGCAGCGGAAGCGACGCGACATGAGCCTGACCTCGATGACCTCCGCACCAAGCCTCGAGCGCGGTGCGCCCGGCCCGTCCGGGCGCACCGCGACCCGTCCGGGGCGACCACGACCAGGCCAGCCCTGGTGGTTCTTGGTGCCGGCGTTTGTCGTGCTGATCATGTTCTTCCTCGTTCCGACGATCTACAACCTGGTCTACGCCTTCACCGACTGGTCCAGTTTCAAGTCGGCCATCAAGCCGGTCGGTCTGGACAACTTCCGGTCCCTTCTCCGCAACGGCATCCTGTTGGCGGATCTGCGAACCACGGTCATCTACGCCGCGCTCGTCGCGCTGTTCCAGAACGTCTTCGGTCTCGTCCTCGCCCTGCTTCTGGAAGCGGATACCAAGCTGAACCGATTCGCGCGGGTCATGTTCTTCGTTCCGGTGATCATGTCGGCGCTCGCTGTCGGGTACGTCTTCCAGGCGCTGCTCAAGCCCAACGGGGCGATGAACAGCTTCCTCAGCACCATCACCGGGCAGGACATCCACTACGCGTGGTTCGCCGACACCCGCTGGACGCTGCTCTACGTCGCCCTCATCCACTCCTGGAAGTGGATGGGGCTGGCGATGCTGATCTACCTCGCCGGACTGAAGACCATCAGCCCTGACGTACTGGAAGCCGCGCGCATCGACGGCGCCACACCGCGGCAGACGTTCTGGCGGATCCGGTTCCCACTGCTCGCACCGGCCATGACCTTCAACGTGGCGACCGCGCTGCTCGGGTCGATGAACAGCTTCGACATCGTGCAGGCCGCGACCGGCGGCGGTCCGGCGCAGACCACCGAGATCCTCAACATCTTCATCTACCGCACGTTCGGCCAGGGCCTGTTCGCGCAGGCGACGACCATGAGCCTCCTGCTGCTGGTCATCATCGCTGTCATGGCCTTCCCGACGATCTGGCTGCTTCGCCGACGCGAGCGTGTGCTGTGAGCCGGCTCGCGTACGGCAGCGCCCGACGCGTCGCGCGTCCTGCCGTCGTCATCGTCTTGCTTGTCGTCCTGATCGGCGTGCCGCTCTGGCTGGTGCTCGTTACCTCGGCCAAGAGCCAGGGCGACGCGCTCAACCCCACGTTGTCGCTGCCCAGGAAGGGCTGGCACATCGGAGCGAACTACTCCAAGGTCTTCACCGACGGCCGGGTCTGGCAGGCGTTCTTCGGCAGCCTGTCCATCGTGGTGCCGTCGGTGATCCTCTTGCTGCTGTTCGGCGCGATGGCAGCGTGGGTCTTGGCGCGGCGTAGCGGATTGCTGATCTCGCTTGTCTACTCCATCGGCATCAGCGGCATCGTGCTGCCGCCCGCGGTGATCACCTTGGTGCTGCTGCTCCGGCAGCTGTCCATCGCGGGCACGCTGACCGGGATGGTGCTGGCCTACACCGGCATCTACATGTCGACCGCGATCTTCTTCATCACCGGGTTCATCCGCACGATCCCGTCCGAGCTGGAAGAGGCGGCGCGCGTCGACGGTGCCGGACCGATCCGGATCTTCTTCACGATCGTGGTGCCGCTGCTACGCCCGGTGCTGGCCACCGCCACGATCCTCATCTGCCTCTACATCTGGAACGACGTCTTCTACGCGTTCTTCGTCATCGGCGGGCGTAAGGACACCCTGCCGTTGAACCTGTTCCAGGTCGCCAGCGCAGGCCTCTACCTCAACAACTGGCACCTGATATTCGCTTACGTCGTACTCATGAGCATCCCGCTCCTAGCCGTCTTCACTGTCGCGCAGCGCCGCATCATCTCCGGCATCACCGGCGGCGCCGTCAAGTAACCGCCCGAAGAAGGAGTCCCGATGGCCGTTGATCGATCCCAGCACCGACTGCGTAAACCGCTGGTCTTGGCCACGATTGCCGCCGTAGCGGCGGGCCTGATCGTCACCGGCGCCGCGGCGCCCGCCGCCGGCGCGGTGACGGTCGATGCGCTCGGCGTCGACCTCTCGCTGCCGACCGGCGCTTTTCGTGGCGGGGCCAACGGCACCCTCTACGGCCTGAGCGACAACGGAGTTCCCTCGCAGGCCGTCCTCGACGGTGCGCACGTCACCAACAGCTCCCAGAAACCGCCGGACGGCGCCCAGCACCCGAACGGCGACGCGCTCAAGGTGGAGTCATCCTTCTTCGCCGGCGCGGGCAAGGACATGTACGTCTACATCCAGGACGAGTACCCGGACTGGGCCTATAACGGCGGCAAGCGTCCCGGAGACGCGAACAACGACGGCGTCTGGGACTACGTCCCCATCATTCGAGCAGCCGTCGAGAAGGTCGACACCACCTCGGCCCATCCCCAGGACTACGTCTTCATCCCCTTCAACGAACCCGACGGCGGCAACTGGTACGCCAACTGGTCGACGATGAAGGACCAGTTCCTTGCCGACTGGTCAACGGCGTACGCCACGATCGAGGATGTCTATGCCGCGCACGGGTTGGGGCACGCCCGGATCGGTGGGCCGGGGGACTCTCGGTGGCAGCCGACCCGGAGCACCGACTTCCTCACGTACGCCGGTGCACACGCGCAACTGCCGGACGTGTTCATCTGGCACGAACTCGGTACGAACAACACGGCGACATTCCGCGGCCACTACGGGCAATACCGGGCCGTACTGTCGTCGCTCGGGTTGCCGAGCATTCCGGTCAACATCACCGAGTACGGCTTGCTGCGCGACATGGGTGTTCCCGGCCAATTGATCCAGTGGCTGTCGATGTTCGAGGACGAGAAGGTCGACGCGCAGACCGCGTATTGGAACTACGCCGGCAACCTCGACGACAACTCCTCCCGCTACAACGGCGGCAACGGCGGCTGGTGGATGCTCAAGTGGTACGGCGACCTCAGCGGATCCCAGACGGTCAAGGTCACCCCGCCGCAGCTCAACGTCGCGGACACGCTGCAGGGCATCGGCGCGATCGACACCGCCGACAAGAAGGCGACGGTGCTCTTCGGCGGCGAATCGAACGACGTCAAGCTGAACGTCACCGGCCTCAGCAGCGCCACGTTCGGCCAGAGCGTCGATATCCAGGTCCGCGCCAACCGGCTCAACGGTGCCGAGGGCGCTTCGCTCGAGCCGCCGGTCATCCTGTCCGTTCGGGCCAAGATCCAAAACGGCAGCGTGTCGATCACCGTTCCGAACTCCGACCGGTACTCCGCTTACAAGGTGGAGGTCACGCCGCCACTAGCAGCGCGCCAGCCGGTCGCCAACGACCTCGTCAACAGCACCGAGGCCGAGAACGCCACCCTGACAAACGCGTCCACGTACTACCAGAACCCGTCGCAGGGATTCACGTTCATGGCGTCGAACTCCCACGATGTCGGCTCGTTCAATCAGCCGGGCTCGTCTGCGTCTTGGAACGTGACGGTGCCACACACCGGCACCTACCGGCTGTCGGCTCTTGCCGGCGCCAACGGCACTCCCGGTGAGCATGCGCTGTTCGTCGACGGCAGCTTGAACCAGGTCATCAGGTACTCGGCCGACCTCGGCTGGAGCTACCGCGGGACGACCGATGTCACGATCCCGCTCACGGCTGGTACGCACTCCCTGTCGATCCGCGCAAGCAAGGACGGCACTACCATGTTGCCCGGCGCCGACATCACGCTCGACCGGTTCGACCTGTACGACGCGACCGACGGTGAGAACGCGACGTACCGCGCTACCGATGCCCGGCTGGCCGGAGGGGCGCACCTGCGTTTCTCCGATCGGGCAAGTGCCGGTTACGCCGACCTGTCGGCGTCGGGGAGGGCAACCTTCTTCGCCGCCGCCGAAGACACCGGCTACTACGACGTCACCGCGCACTACCGGACCACCAACGCGTCCACGGTGAGGATCCAGGTCAACGGGCGGACGGTCGCCATGCCGGCGGCGCCCGCCGCAGGACCGTGGGACTCCACCGCGCGAGTCTTCCTCGCACAGGGCATCAACGAGATCGACGTGTCCTCCAGCACCGGTGCGTTGTTGGGCAACATCACCACCAGCCGACGAGCGAAGCAACGGGCGGCGGACGCCGACACCGCCAACGTGTACCGGGCCGAGGCCGAGTCACTGACGCTGAGCGGCACGGCCGTCGTACAGACCATCCCGGCCGACGTTGGATCCAACGGTTCGGCAGACTCGTCCGGCGTTGTCCGCGAGGTCGGCTACATCGGCAACGGCTCAGGCAACACGATCACCCTTACGCGGCCGGCGTCATTCGGGGTCGGTAACTACGTGCTCGTCGTCGGGGCTGCCAATGCGGAGCGCAACAGCGGGATCAACTACAACCCGCAGGTCGTGTCGCGCTTCCTCGACGTGACTGAGGCCGGCGGCGGCACCACTCGGGGCGCGTTCCGGCACAACTACTCATGGAACAGCTTCTGGGACAAGTCGATCCCACTGACGCTGACCACGGCCTCCGGTTCGTTGACGCTGGGCAACGCCGCCGCGTACGCGCCCGACATCGACACGATTGCGCTGGCCAGGTTCGTAACAGGGACCCCGGCCACGGTGGAGTCGCAGTGAACCGATGTCGCGACGCTAGCCGGCGGACTGACGCAGCGAGCCATTGAAGGTAGTTCGCCAGCTCGATCGAGGTGGCCGCGAGGGTGCGCCGCGGAACAGGCGCCACGCAACCGGTCTTCCGCACGACGTTCGGGCGCCAGTCAGACTCGCGCCGTGCCGACCACGAGCCCGCACGGGTGAGTCGGTCGCGAGGAACGGCCTAAGCTGCGCCAGAGGCTTGATCGGCAGCCTGGCCCGCGTGCTGGATGGTGTGATGACCGTTGACGACGGAGGCTCTGGGCTCCGGCTGGCTGACCTGTTGGCGGCGTTCTCGTTGGCTACCGATCTGGGTCTCGGTCAGCCGATGGAGCATGTGCTGCGTTCGTGGGTGATCGCCGGCCGGCTCGCAGATCATCTCGACTTCGGCGAGGAGACGCGGGCCGCCCTCTATTACGTGATGATGCTTGCCTGGGTGGGCTGCGTGGCCGATACCCCGGAGGTGGCGGGCTGGTTCGGTGACGACATCGCGTTTCGGCGCGACAGCTATACCGTCGACCTGGCTGGGCTCCCGATGCTCGGCTTCTCGCTACGCCACGTCGGGACGGGCGGCCCACCGCTGTATCGACTCCGTCGCGCCACCAGCCTGATCGTCACCGGCGGCAAGTCGGTCGAGCGCGGCCTCATGTCGCACTGCCTCACCACAGCACGGATGGCCGAGCGGCTCGGCCTCGACGAGACCGTGTGCGACCCGCTGCAACAGGTCTTCACCCGATGGGACGCCAAGGGCGTGCCCGGCGGGATCGGCGGGGAAGAGATCGCACCACTCACGCGCCTGTTCCACCTGGCAGACATCGTCGAAGTGCACCACCGGGCCGACGGCCTCGGCGCGGCCGTCGAGGTAGCGCGAACCCGGCGGGGCAGGCAGTTCGACCCGACCCTGGTCGACACCTTCTGCGCAGCCGCGGGCGACGTTCTCGACGGCCTGGCGCCGGTCGGTGAGTGGGACGCCTTGATCGAGGCCGAGGCAGGCCTGCAGCACCGCCTGAGCGAGCACGACCTTGACACAGCGTTGGAGGCGGTTGCTGACTTCACCGACTTGCGTTCGGCCTCGAGGGCCGGTCATTCCCGCGGCGTCGCCTCGCTGGCTGCGAAGGCCGCCGACGTCATCGGTCTGCCAGCCAAGGATGTGCGGAACCTGCGTCGGGCGGGGCTGGTGCATGACATCGGCCTGCACGGGGTGCCCGCCACCATCCTCGACAAGCCCGGTCCGCTCATCGGCACCGAGCGTGAGCGGATGCGGATGTCGGCCTACTACACCGAGCGGACCCTTGCCCGGCCACCCGCGCTGGCCCGGATCGGTGCCGTCGCTGCGCTGGCGTTCGAGCGTCTTGACGGGTCCGGGTATCACCGCGGCCTGTCGGGAGCTGCAATCCCCGCCGCCGGGCGGATCCTTGCCGCGGCTGACGCCTTCCATGCGATGACCGAACCCCGCGCGCACCGTCCCGCGCTCTCGATGAACCAGGCGTCTGACGAGCTGCGAACAGCGGTTCGAGCCGGCAAATTCGATGCCGATGCGGTGGACGCCGTGCTGACGGCCGCCGGGCAACGCATCGGCAAGCGTCGTCACGGTCCCGCCGGCCTCACTCCACGAGAGGTCGAGGTTCTGATCCGGCTCGCCCGGGGCGCCTCAACCCGGCAGGTAGCCCAAGTATTGGGCATCACTCCGAAGACGGCCGGAACCCACATCGAGCGCATCTACGCCAAGATCGGCGCGTCGACGCGATCCACGGCCACCTTGTTCGCCCTCCAGAGCGGCTTGCTCGACACCCTCGAGCCCCTTGATTTGTAGGGCGAACTCCGGACGACGCAGCCCTCGGACGCTCGTAGCGTGCGTCCTTGACGCGCCACCGGTACCGCCAGGACCACGGCGTCACACAGAAACGGGCGCCGCATGGCAGGAAAAGCAGTGATCAGTCTGACCACCGGACTCGAAGACCCGGAGAAGGTGACCGTGGCGTTCCTGGTCGCGGTCGGCGCCGCCGAGTCGGGTCGCCCGACTCTCATGTTCCTTACCAAGGAAGCCGTTCGGCTCGCCGTCGCCGGCACCGCGGTCGGTGTCGCGTGCGAAGGCTGCCCACCGCTTGCCGACCTGGTCAAGCGCTACGAGGCCGCCGGCGGCCAGTATTACGTGTGTCCGATTTGCTTCGACGCCAGGCGTCTGGACAAGGGGTCTCTCATCGCCGGCGCCGAGCTCCAAGGCACCGTCCCGATGTGGGGGTGGATCGGTGAGGAAGGCGCCACCACGTTCAGTTACTGAGCCTTTCGTGGTGGCAATCGAACGAAGCTGCCCACAGCTTGGGCCGACGAGGAGGCACGGTATGACGGTCGGCGCGCGAGAGCTCGACACCGTCGACCTGGAACAGAGGGTCAAGTCGATGTACGAGCAGGTAGCGCTTGACCCGAATCGGCCGTTCCACTTCGAGACCGGCCGCCCACTGGCCGAACGGCTCGGCTATCCCGCCGCAGGCTTGGACCTCATCCCTGGTGAATCAATCGACTCGTTCGCGGGCGTCGGCTACTTCTTCGACCTCGCCGCGCCAGCGGCCGGCGAGACGATCCTTGACCTGGGTAGCGGATCCGGAATGGACAGCTTCCTGGCGGCACTCGCCGTCGGCCCGTCAGGAACGGTGATCGGTGTTGACATGACCAGCGCCCAGCTCGAGAAGTCGCGACGGCTGGCCACCGGAGACGTGGAGTTCCGGCAGGGCTATATCGAAGAGCCGCCCGTCGAGGCAGGCTCTGTCGACTGCCTGATCTCCAACGGCGTGATCAACCTGTCCGCCGACAAGCCTCGCGTCTTCGCTGCCGCGGCTCGCGCCCTTCGTCCCGGCGGCCGCCTCGCCATTGCCGACATCGTCACCGCAGTCCAGCTGCCCGCAGGCGTCACGTGCGACGCCGCTCTCTGGGCCGCCTGCATCGGCGGAGCAATGCAGGCCGACGGCTACCGCGAGGCGATCGAAGCCGCCGGATTCCACGTCAGCACTGTGCGCGAGAACACCGCCTACCGGTTTGTGTCGGACCGCGCGGCCGACGCAACTTCCAAGTACGGCGTCACCAGCATCTCGCTGCTAGCACACCGAAGCTGACCTCGCTCACGATCAGATTACTGACCTTGCTGTCGTGCACGGAACCACCTATCTGACGCAACAGCAGTGGCGCTCCCCACGTGTGGTTTCGACCGACGACGGTGATCAGGTCCAGGGACGCGCGTCACTGATTGCCGGGTGGTCAAACCGGCGCGGTCGATAACGACACAGGATCTGCCTCGTCGGCTCGTCGACCCAGCTCGCCGTGGCTGACAGCTCCGCGCTGACGGCGCTTGCGAGCGGGCACTTGTCAGCGTGTTCGCCGCACGCGCAATGGTTCCCGTCCGCTCGGCGCCGATGAATCGGCGTCGCGGTGCCGGTACCTGCGACAGCGTTTCGAAGGAGGACCTCGAGATGACCATGACCGCTCGCCAGCGCTGGGTGCTGGCCCTGACTTCAGTCGCCGCGCTGATGATCAGTCTCGACGCACTGGTCGTTACGACGGCACTGCATTCCATTCAGCTCGATCTGCACGCGTCCATCGGCGAGCTGGAATGGACGATCAACGCCTACACGCTGAGTTTCGCCGTGCTGCTGATGGCCGGCTCGGGCCTCGGTGACCGTTACGGGCGCCGGCGGATGCTGGCGGCCGGGCTGACTCTGTTCACCGCGGCGTCCGTGGGGTGCGCGCTGGCGCCGAGCCTGGACTGGCTGATCGTCGCGCGGGCCGTGCAGGGGGCCGGGGCTGCGGCCGCGATGCCCGTGGCGTTGGCGCTGCTGTCGGCCGCGTTCGGCCCGGAGCAGCGGGCGCGGGCGCTCGGCGTGTTCGCCGCGATAACGGGGTTGGCTACCGTCGGCGGGCCACTGGTCGGTGGCGCGATCGTGCAGAGCCTGTCGTGGCAGTGGATCTTCTGGTTGAACCTGCCGATCGGGGCGGTGCTGATGCCACTGGTTCGCATGCGACTGGGCGAAAGTGACCGCGTAGCACGGAAGTTCGACCCTGCCGGGGTCGGGCTGGTGAGTGTGGTCGCGCTCGGCCTGATGTGGGGGCTGATCCGCGGAAATGAATCCGGGTGGGCCAGCGCGGAGGTCGTTGTCGCCTTCGTCGCGGGTGCGGCGGCGCTGGCCGGATTCGTCGGCTGGGAGTTGCGCACCCCCGCACCTCTGATCCCGATGGGGTTCTTCGCATCCCGGGCCTTCTCCGCAGGTAATGCGGCGGCGTTCCTGTTGTTCGCCTCGATCTTCAGCGGGGCGTTCTTCTTCGCGCAGTTCCTGCAGGTCGTGTTGCAGCAGGGACCGCTGGGCGCGGGCCTGGGGCTGGCGCCGTGGACCGTGGCACTGTTCCTCGTCGCGCCCGTTGCGGGCAAGCAGGTCAACAGGTTCGGTGAACGACCGCTGGTGGTGGCGGGGCTGCTGATGCAGGCCGCGGGCTACGGCTGTATCGCGCTCGTCGCCGCGCCGAACCTGGTGTACCCGGTGATGATCGTGCCCTTCATGCTCTCCGGGATCGGCCTATCAATGGCGATCCCCGCGGCGCAGAGTGCGGTGCTGCGCGCGGTGCTGATGACTGCGGTGGGGGCGGCGTCGGGCACCTTCAACACCCTGCGGCAGCTCGGTGGCGCGTTCGGAATCGCCTTGTCCGCAGCCGTATTCGCTGCAGTGGGCGGCTTCGGATCGGCAGCCGCATTCAGTGACGGGTTCGCCGCCGCGATCGGCACCGCCTCGGTGCTCGCGTTCGCCGGCGCCGTGATCGGGCTGCTGATCCCTGCGGGTGTGCCGCAGGGCCGCGCGGTAGTTACGACGGAGCGCCTCGAATCTCCCGAGGCGGGCGCCGAAACGATCGTCGACCGCGGCAACCGTCGGCCCAGCTCACGACAGATCGATAGGGTTCTGCGATGACGGCGGGTGCGGATTTCGCCGCCCGGGCGATGCAGTTTCGGCCGGAGCTGCTGGCGCACTGCTAGCGGATGCTCGGCTCGGTGCACGACGCCGAGGATCTGGTGCAGGAGACGATGGTGCGCGCCTGGCGGGCGGCCGACCGGTTCGACGAGCACCGCGGCTCGTTGCGCACCTGGCTGTATCGCATCGCCACCAACGCCTGCTTGACCGCGCTCGACCAGCGCGGCAGGCGAGCGTTGCCCACGGGCCTGGTCGGTCCGAGCGACGACCCAGGGGTGCGCCCGGAACGGAACTCGGAAATTCCCTGGATCGAGCCGATTCCCGATGCGCTGCTCGGGAACTCGTCCGATGATCCAGCGGTCGTGGTGGCGGCTCGCAGCGGTATCCGGCTCGCGTTCGTCGCCGCCCTGCAGCACCTGCCCGCCCGGCAACGCGCGGTGCTGATCCTGCGTGATGTGCTCGCCTGGTCGGCGGCAGATGTTGCCGACCTGCTCGACACCACGCGCGTCGGGGTCAACAGCGCCCTGCAGCGCTCCCACACTCAACTGGAGAAGGCGGCCCCGATGCTGGACCAGATGTCGGAATCGTTGAGCCCCGACGAGCGTGTCGTGATCGATCGTTATACGACCGCCTTCAGCGACGCCGACGTGCCGGGGCTGGCCGAGCTGCCGCGCGAGGACGTCGTGCTGGAGATGCCGACAGCGCTGCTGTGGTTCGCCGGCCGCGACGATGCCGTCGCCTTCTTGGCGCACAGAGTCCTCGTCGACCACGACACCTGGCGTGCGGTGCCAACGGCAGCCAACACGCAACCCGCGGTCGCCTGCTGTCGGCGCAAGGAAGACGGCGTCTATCGGGCGAACTCGATTCATCTGCTCACCGTGACCGACAAGGCCGTCGAGCGGCTCACCGTCTTCGTCGAGCCTCGCCTGTTCGAGAGCTTCGGATTGCCCGAGGTATACGAAGACTGAGCGGCGGACGTGGTAGCAGGCGCGACGCCGTGCGGCTCAGCTCACGGCAGCGTCGACAGAAACGCGAGGACAAGCTCGCTGAACGCGTCGGGTACCTCGAGCTGCGGGAGGTGGCCGCTGCCGCCCAGCACCACGCGCCGCGCGCCTCGGATGCCGGCCTCGAGGGCGCCGGCGTGCGCGTGAACGTCCGGGATGTCGTGCTCGCCGACGATGATCAGCGTCGGTACGGCGATCTCGCCCAACCGCGGAAGCGCAGCCGGCTCCAGCGACCTTTCCCAGCGCTCCTTCGATTCGAGGTTGCGCCGATTCGCGCTGAGCAGCTCGCGTAACCGCTCGCGGGCCTGGATGTTCGACGCGGCGACGAACCACGGATCGACTGCGCTCCAGTAATCGATCTCCGCCTCGGCGGTGCCCACGTCCATGGTGCGCCGACCGCCCCTGGTCATCATGTGCTCGGTGTAACCGAGCCCCGACACGACCGGACCGACCAACACAAGCGCGGCGGCCAGGTCAGGATGATCCAGCGCGCAGTGCAGCGACACCGCGCTGCCGTACGAGCACCCGACGAGCACGGTAGGACCGTCCGCGGCCGACTCGATGACACGTGCCAGATCGTCGACGCTCGAGTAGCTAGCCGACGACTCGTCGGACCGGCCGTACCCGCGCCGATCCCAGCGCACGATCCGATACGCATCCGACAGGCTGCTGAACTGCGCGTCCCAGGTCTCCCGGTGCAGCACGAAGTCATGACTCAGCACGACCGGACGGCCCGTCCCGACAACCTCGCAGAAGATCGACCCAGCCCCAACGGCGACCTGACGGCTCTCGACTGGCGCCACGAACCGAGCCTAGCGCCGGGGGGCTGGTCGCCGCCGGTGATCCCCGAAGTGCAGGGTGTCAGGCGTCGTGGGTCAGAACCTCGCGCAGCCTGCGGGCGAAGGCCTCGGGTTGGCCGGCGTAGCCGAACTCGCCGCCGAGGAAGCCGCCGTGGTGGCTCGGGAACACGGTCGCCTGCTGCCCGAGCAGTTCGGCGGTGGCCGCCGACGCGCGGCCGGTGAAGGTGCCCAGGGACTCCTCGCCGACGGCGATCACGACGCGTGTGGGCGCCGCGGTCAGGGCGTCGATGTCGGGGCGATAGCTGGTGATCGCCCAGGATCGGTCGGAGAGAAGCGGGTCGTCACGGGAGCCGTCGTCCTCGGTCGGCATGCCGAACTGGGCGGGATCGGGTATGGGCTGGGCGAAGTAGTCGTCGGTGAATTCGCCCCGCTACGACGTCATGGCGATGAAGGCCGCCATTCCGGGACCCGAGCCCTTGGCCTCGTAGGCGTCCCGGAAGCCGGCGCGGGCGCGCTCGGCCGCTGCGGCGTCGGGCAGCACCGGGATGAGCGGCGGCTCGTGGGCCACCAGGGTGGTCACGTCGTCGGGGTGGGCGGCCACGAGCGCGAGCGCGGTCACCGCGCCGCCGCTGCTGGCGAACATCTCGACCGGGCCGACACCGAGGGCCTCGATGACGGCGTGCACGTCGCCCGCCTGGACCGTCGGCGAGTTGTCGACCCGACCGTCCTTGCGGGCGCTGCGGCCTAGCCCACGAGGGTCATAGGTGATCACGGTGCGGTCGGGGAAGTGTGACGCCAATGTGGCGAAGCCACCGGCGTCCATCGGCTGTCCGATCATGAACAGCGGTGGGCGTCCGTCGGCGGTGGGCAGCGGGCCGCGGATGTCGTAGACCAGGTCGACGTCGGCGGTTTCGAGCGTGTGCGTCGTTGTCATGGCAGTTGATGTCTCCCGTGTTGATAACTCATCGGAACCTACGAGGAATGTTGTACCTGCCGCGCGGTGCGGCCTGGCAGACGCGATCGCGTATGAGTTCGCGGGTCAGCCGCTGACGCGTGCACGTTCGACGGTGACCTCGACGCGCGTGTTCACGCCCAGCTTGGCGAATACGCGGCGCAGCCGGCCGTCGACCGTGTGCCGCGAGATATGCAGGCGAGCGGCGATCTCGCGGTTGGCCAACCCGGCGGCGACCAGTTCGGCGATCTCCCGCTCCGCCGGTGTCAGGCTTCGCCATCCGCGCGACGACGCGTTCCTGCGATCCGCGCGGCGCAACGCCGTCCGCAGCGCCCCGTCGGTGACCTCGCGATCCAGGAACCTAACGATCGCGTCGATGAGCGGACGCTGATCACCCAAGAAGATCGTGTGCGCCTCGCCGGGCAGCTCGATGCGGGTGGCACCGGGGATGTGCTCGGCAAGGAACTTGCTGTGCTCGACCGGCACCGTCCGGTCATCTGCGCGGTGGAGCACCAACGTCGGTACCCGCAACCGGTCCAGCAACGGCCGCACATCGAGCCGGGCCGCCCAACGCAACATTGCTGCGACCGTCCCCGGCGAGGCGGTGTTGCGCTCGACCCGCGCGGCCCACTCGCGATAACGAGCGCTGTCCTGCATTGTCGCCGCGTGCGCCGCCAGCACCGCTCCGGTGCCCCACCTGCGCGCCGCGGCGTCGGCCCACGCATCGATCTGACCGGGATCGGCCTCGAAGTCGAACTGCAATATCCGAGTCAGCTTCGCCCACCCACCGACCAGGATCAGGGCCTGCGTTCGGTCCGGGAAATCGGCCCCGAACTGAACCGCGAGCTGAGCGCCGAACGTCACCCCCATCAGGACAGCCGTCCGCGTGTCGCAGCTGTCCAGTACCGCGGCCATGTCCGCCGCCAGCCGCGGCAACCCGGCCGCCTCTCCGGGCACGGGCGACGGGTCGGACAGTCCGATGCCCCGCCGGTCGAACAGCACAACGCGCGAGCAGATGCCCAGCCGGCTGATCAGATGTTCGAGCGCCGGCTCCTCCCAGATCACCTCGAGGTGGCTGGTCAGCGGCGACACCAAGACGATGGTGATCGGCCCGTCCCCGACAACTGAATAGGCGATCGCCGCACCGTCGTCCGCGCTCGCATAGCGGACCTCAGGCCGCAACACACAACAACTCTATGGTCTCAGGCGCACAGGCGCAGAACTGCCAGCAGTCGGTGTGGTAAATACGCCCGGCGGTGCGAAAGACCCGGCCGGCCCTTAGCCGCGCGATCGCCGATTACGGCGCAAGCGTCCGATGGTTATGCGGTCCGATAGCGCCGTTCTACGCGCTGCTGAGGGCGGAGATCCGCCTGGGCCGGCGGTGTGGGCACGCGGCGCGCCGCCGCTTCCGGAGGAGGTTGTCCGTCCACTGCGGACGATAAAGGGAAAGGAGACCGCTCCTTTCCCTCTTCAACGTATAGCGCACCGGGGGGCTTGCGGCAAGACCCGGGTTGTGCCGCAGAATCGCCCGCCGAGGCCAGAACCTACGGAAATGAGAATCGCGAAATGCGTGTGTTGCTGTCGACATATGACTCGCGCGGCGGCGTCGAACCGCTGGTGGGAGTCGCGGTGCGGTTGCGGGAATTCGGCGCGGAGGTGCGGATGTGCGCGCCGCCGGACTGTGCGGAGCGGCCGGCCGAGGTCGGCGTGCTGCCGGCCGGAGTGTGGCGATGACCGAGCATGCGGTGGTGATCGCCGGAGGAGGTCCGACCGGGCTGATGTTGGCGGGCGAGTTGGCGTTGGCGGGCGTGGACGTTGCCATTGTCGAGCGGCGTCCCAACCAGGACCTCGCCGGCTCGCGTGCCGGCGGTCTGCATTCGCGCACGATCGAGGTGCTCGATCAGCGTGGAATCGCCGATCGGTTCCTCTCGGAGGGCCAGGTGGCTCAGGTCGCGGGGTTCGCCGGGGTCTCCTTCGACATCAGCGACTTTCCCACCCGGCACCCCTACGGGCTCGGGCTCTGGCAGAACCACATCGAGCGCATACTGGCCGGCTGGGTCGACGAGCTGGCAGTGCCCATCTATCGCGAACGCGAAGTCACTGGTTTCGCGCAGGACGACAGCGGCGTCGACGTCGAGCTGTCCGACGGCCAGTCGTTGCGGGCGGAATACCTCGTCGGATGTGATGGAGGACGCAGTCTGGTCCGCAAGGCAGCCGGCATCGAGTTCCCCGGGTGGGATCCGACGACCAGCGCCCTGATCGCCGAGGCCGAGATGGCCGAGGAGCCGGAGTTGGGCATCCGCCGGGACGGTCGCGGCATCCATGCCTTCGGCAGGGTGGAGTACGAGATCCGCGACGGCGAGGTGGTCTTCATGGATCGGGGACCGATACGGATCATGGTGACCGAAGAGCACCCTGGACCCGCGAGCGAACCCACCCTGCGCGATCTCAGCGAGGCGCTCATCGCCGTATACGGGACCGACTACGGCATCCACAGCCCCACCTGGATCTCCAGGTTCACCGACATGACCCGGCAGGCAGCGTCCTACCGGGACAGACGGTTGCTGTTCGCGGGCGACGCCGCACACGTGCATTCCCCGGTCGGTGGACAAGGCCTCAACACCGGGGTGCAGGATGCGGTGAATCTGGGATGGAAGCTGGCCCAGGTGGTCAACCGAACATCCCCGGAAAGCCTGCTGGACACCTACCATGCCGAGCGCCACCCGGTCGCCGCCCGCGTGCTGCGCAACACGATGGCGCAAGTCGCGCTTTTCCGCCAAGACGAACGCAAGAAGGCCCTGGGCGAAACGATTGCCGAGCTCCTCGGCATGGACGAGCCGCGCAGACGATTCGCCGCGATGATGTCCGGTCTGGACATCCATTACGACCTGGGCGAGGGACACCCGCTGCTCGGACGCCGCATGCCCGATCTCGATCTGGTTGCCGCCGACGGCCCGCTGCGGGTCTTCACCCTGCTGCACAATGCCCGGCCAGTGCTGCTGAACCTCGGTGAGCCCGGCGACTTCGACATCACGCCATGGGCAGATCGGGTTCAGTTGATCGACGCCAAATACGTTGGTACGTGGGAGCTTCCCGCGCTCGGGGCGGTCACTGCTCCCTCTGCCGTATTGATTCGGCCGGACGGATATGTGGCGTGGGTGGGAGACCTAACTCAGCCAGGGCTCGCGGACGCGCTAAGCACCTGGTTCGGACCGCCTAGTGCGGCGTAGCGCGTAGCGGCACTCGCGGCTGACCCGAATCAGTGGGCAGTCATGTCGTTTTTCGCGGACGGGTCGGGTCCGGTTGTGCCGAGAGTGTGGCGACGCCGGTCGTGGGCTGCCGCCCGGGGCGGCGTGGCGCTTGGTGGTTGGAACCGCGGGTCGGGGGTGGGTCATGTATGCCTGCCGAGGAGGGCGTCGAGGAGGTGTCCGGTTGTGCGGCCTGGCCAGCGGCTGCCGACGTAGTGCACGGCGTCGTCCAGGGGGAGGGGTGTGGTGGCGTTGCCGGTGCGTACGTACAGGCGCGGCTCGGCACCGTCGCGGA
>WNGL01000520.1_pt1 | contig 67488 bp, 60 predicted proteins | sample 5400591 | NCBI WGS metagenome assembly WNGL01 (sample SAMN13153377, study PRJNA577476) | soil metagenome | isolation source: 80 cm soil or saprolite under Garry oak tree replicate 1 | place: USA:California | collected 2016-06-15 | reverse complement strand
TAACCGCTCGCTTTACGCCTCAAGAGTCAGGGCCCCACACCTTTGCGCTAGTGAGTGCAGGACTCAGCCGCTTATTCATCGATGGGCAAGAGGTGATCGATAACTGGACCAAGCAGGTGCCCGGTGATACCTACTTCGGAGGAGGTAGTACGGAGGTTGAGGCGGTTGTTGCTTTAGAAGCCGGGCGCGAATATCGCTTCAGGCTCGAATATGCCAGAGCTGGGAGCGTTCTTATATCCGCTGTCCGCCTGGGTTGTCTTCCACCGATACCTGCGGATGCCATGGAGCGTGCGGCTGCTCTTGCGGCAACCTCAGATGTCGCCATTGTTTGTGCGGGTTCAAGTGGTGAATGGGAGAGCGAGGGTGGTGATAAGCAGGATATTACGTTACCTGGACAGCAGAATGCACTTATCGAGCGTATAGCAGCGGCCAACCCGCGCACGATCGTTGTGCTGAACACCGGTTCACCTTTTGCTATGCCCTGGATCGATAAGGTGGCAGGGGTGCTGGAGGCTTGGTTCCCTGGCCAGGAGTGCGGCAATGCCATTGCCGATGTGCTCTTTGGAGACACTAACCCCTCGGGTAAACTTCCGCAGACCTTCCCTGTGCGCGTGGAGGATAATCCGGCCTACCTCAACTTTCCTGGCGAAAATGGCAAGGTCTATTATGGGGAAGGCTTGTTCGTGGGCTATCGCTATTACGACAAGAAAAAGATCACGCCGTTATTCCCCTTCGGCTTTGGTCTCTCCTACACGACCTTCAGCTACGGCCCACTCTCGCTGAATGCCCAGGAGATCGGCGATACCTTACAAGTCTCGGTCGATATCACCAATACAGGGCAGCGAGTGGGCAAAGAAGTGGTGCAACTGTACGTGCGGGATGAGCAGTCACGCCTGCAACGGCCAGAAAAAGAACTTAAAGCGTTTACCAAGGTGCAGCTGGAGCCGGGGGAGCGCAAGACAGTGGCCCTCTCCATCACCCGTGATGCCCTGGCCTACTATGATGATCTAGCCCGTGAGTGGGTCGCCGAAGCTGGCACGTTCGAGGTACTCGTTGGCGCATCATCGCAGGATATCCGTGCTACAGCTACCTTCGCCCTCATAGAATCGAGCCACTGGCCTTCTTAAAAAAGTGAACCACTAGCAACAGGGAACTGATGGGTAGAAGTGCTTGTCAGTTCCCTGCAATAACCCTGAGCATGCTCGTATGCAAAGCTGCTGATGAGGATGATGGGTCTGTGAAGATGGCCAATATTCACATCAGCAAATTGCTGCCATGATTGAGGGAGGCTTGATCCTCTCACCTCCCTTTCTCTAAGAGAAGTGAGTATCAAAAATAGAGCTAGCTTCTGGCGTGACTATCTGTCGGTTTTGGTGAACGCCGACGTCCATTGCCGGGCTAATGCCGCCTGTGCATCAATCATCCTGTGTGTGGACTCTTGCCAGAGTTGTATCAAATCTCTCCCTCCTTGTGTACTAACTGCCGGGTCCACTCTAAAATTGATGTCCTTGACGATATCGAACCAGCCTTGCCAGATCTGCCGCTCGGCATCAGTCCAGCGCTGCAACAGTTCCCGTCCCTGGTGAGCCAGATGCTGTAGCTCTTCGGGGGTTCCTTTGGTATTGGCCAGGGTCTCCGTCCATTCGCGGGTCCATGCTGCCTGTGCATCCAGAGTCTCTTTCACTGAAGCTTGCCAAGCTTCTATGGTTTTTGTCCAGAGTTCTGGACTCGGTGTTCCGCCGAAACTCCGCATGCTTTCGAGCCAGTTCGTCAACAGATTCTGCTGCGTCTCGGCCCATGAGTTGATCAGACTTTCACTTGATTGGTTTTGGCTCATGACAAAAATCCTTTCCATGTGTTAGAGGATGTGCGTGCGATTTTTACGAAGCATGATGACCGCAAGGGTCATCACTACTATACACCGCCTTTACAGGCTGAGGCTATCGTGTATAGTAGTGATGACCCTTGCGGTCATCATGCTCACTATGCCACGCACCCCATGCAAAAATCCTACGCGCACTCAGTGTGAGATCAAAGAACATTTTTAACCACTGACTATGGTATACTCAGGCCTGCTATTACCTTGGATATGACCTGCAATAGCAGCCATTAAAAGTATTCTAACGCAATCTCTCCTGAGTGACAAACACAAGTATATGAATGTCATCTTGAAAGAGTTATTGAGGCGGAGGTGAACACCTTCATTTTAGTTCTTTCTACGAAACGTACTGTATGAATCACACGTGCCATACTCAGCAGAGGTGATTTCTGGTCAGCAAGAAGGGAACTATGGGGGAACTGAGAATGTTGTTTATACACTGGTCGAGGAGCAAGTCGCACAAGGACATGAGGTGACGTTATTTGCTCCGGGTGATGCCCAAACTTCCGCCAAGCATGTCTCCTTTTTCCCCAAGTCCTTACTGGCGGCAGGTGAGTCCTGGCAAGCGCACCTGAAAGCTTACTATCATTTTCACTGTGCTGTAGAGTATCTCAAGGAACATGATTTTGACGTGGTGCATACGCATCTTTCCTCAGCTAGTGATCTGTACCTTTTTCCTCTCCTGACCCAGCTTGCCACTCCTCATGTCACGACTTTGCATAGTCCATTTCCGTTTGATGCTGCATCTGGCAGCAAGCTTGGCGCAACCGATGCGTACTACATGCGGTGGCTATCCACAGTGCCGATGGTAGCGATCAGTGAGAGTGCCAGGGCTGAGGCACCAAAGGAGCTGCACTTTGTGGGAGTGGTACATAATGGTCTGCCTATGAACGACTTTCGTCCGACGGGCAGGAAACGCGCTGATTTTTTCGTGTGGTTGGGACGGTTCGCTCGTGAGAAGGGAGCGCATCTGGCTATTGAAGCAGCGCAACGGGCGAAGGTGCCCATTGTGTTGGCCGGGACCATTGATCGCTATCGGCAGGAATCGGTACGCTACTTCCACGACGTGATCGAACCGCAGATCGATAATGAGCAGGTCAAGTATCTTGGGCCTGTCAATCTGAAGCAAAAGCGGGGCCTGTTGAGTCGTGCCCGTGGTTTCCTCAATCCAATTGAATGGGAGGAGCCCTTTGGCATGGTGATGCTTGAAGCCATGGCACTCGGTTGTCCGGTGATCTCGTTTGCGTGCGGAGCCGCTCCCGAACTCGTGGTGGACGGTGAAACAGGTTTCCTCGTGCAGAATGTCGATGAGATGGTACAGGCTATTCCCAGAATTGATGAAATTGATCGGGAAGCCACGCGCCTGCACGTAGAGCGCAAGTTCTCGGCCCATAGGATGGCCGAGAACTATACACAGATATACACGAAAGTGATCGCGATGAGGAAAGAAGCACGTGGACGTCAGGAGGCTGAGTAGTTATTCTTCTTCATCCTGGAACAGTGGCACGAGATGAATATTGATATCGGTCCTGAAGCGCAACAAGCGATTGATGATGGAACCACGGATGAGTTCTTCCCAGTGACTGCGTGCCGGCTGACCCAGGACGATCTCCGTCACCTGGCGTTCTGGCAATGTCCTTGCTCTTGGTGCGGATCACCTCGGCCCCCAAGTCTTCGGCCAGCAGCGCATGCTCTTCCAAGCGGTGTAGCGCAGCTTCCTGGTGTTTACTCGCTTCTTGCCCATACTTGAGCCACCTGATGATTTTACTGGTGAAGGCGAGATACCCTTCCGGGGTCTCGTCCGCGAGGCTGGAGGGCATGGCCGCCTGGGCCACCTCTCGCTCGTCCACGCCGCGTAGTGGCACAAAACGCGTCGCCTGGCGATTGCCTAGCGTAATCGTCCCCGTCTTATCGAGCAGTAGCACATCGACATCGCCCGCTGCCTCGACTGCCCGCCCACTCATGGCCAGTACATTACGTTGCACCATACGGTCCATGCCCGCAATACCGATGGCTGAGAGCAGGCCTCCAATTGTGGTCGGGATCAGACACACGAGGAGCGCAATGAGCGTCGTGACCGAGACAGGGGCTCCCGAGTAGATGGCGAATGGCTCAAGCGAGACCACCACCAGCAAGAACAGGAGGGTATGCTTGCAGAACTGCAACCACTGAACCAATGGGTTGTGTGGAGAGCAGAACTGGATGAGCAAGGCAAAAAGAAGAAAGTTCCCTACAATCCTGCGTATCGACTTGCACGAGCCAGTGTGAAGCTCCCGAAATCATGGGAAACACTTGACCAATCCCTGAAAGCATTAGAAACAGGAAACTACACAGGGCTAGGCTTTATGATAACCCCTCCGCTTGTGTTTCTTGACCTTGACCACAGTTACGACAAAGACATGCATACGATCACCGACCCGAAAGCAGCAGCGATCGTTCAGGAAATCAATTCCTACACCGAAATATCCCAAGTCGTACAGGACTGCATGTGTTAGCCTATGGCAACTTGCCAGGAAAAAACATCCATACAGCTATTGAAATGTACGGACAAGACCGCTTTACCACGATCACCACCGACCACATGCTCGGCACACCCACAAGCATTGAACACCGACAGGAAGCAATTGAAGCCCTCTACAGAAGATTTGCCCCACCTGTAGCGCCAGGGGAAGATCAGAACACTAGGGGGGTGAGAGTGGAGCAACGCTCACTGAACTCCCACCGGAAGCGGCACACGATCCAGTACTTCAGCAATTGTTACGAGGCGATACCACAGGTTTTCGATCACCATCGAACGCTGATTTTGTCCTTGTGCTCAAACTCTTACACTGGACAGGGGATAATGTGGCACTCACCAGAAAGCTGTTTTTAGAGTCAGGCTTATACCGAGAGGACAAGACTGAGCGCAAAACTGGAGCAACCACCTACCTTGATATGACGATTAGAAACGCCCTGAAGAAACGCAGAAATCCACCTATGAGACGCTAAAAGTGTTTTTTCTCTTGCAAAGTATGAAGAGCGCGATATAATCCTCAGTGCATGACCAACTACCATCTCAAACCACCCTCGCTGCTTCCTTCTCTCAAGCGAGCCACCGCCCGCGAAAAGCGCAAGCAGGTATTAGCGGCTGTACGCAAGCGCAGAGCAGAGATATATAGAAAATACCGATTGAAAGCAAGGGAGCACTCTTGGTATACTAATAGCATATATGTTGACCAAGGACGGTCTACAGCAAATACGGGACGTTATCAGAGAGGAAGTGAAGGCTGAGACGGAGCCTATTAAGCAGGCCGTTGAGAAGCTCGATAAAAAGCTCGACCAAGCACAAGAGGATATTTCTGAAATCCTCACACACTTAGACCACGAACAGAGCAAACTTGAAAAGCGGGTTGAGAAAATAGAAGAACATTTAGGACTTCCCCATCACGAATAATACCCGCCTCCAATGAATAGGTAGACCCCATAGGCCCATAGGCTATCTAGTATGCGATTTCCTCAGCTTATGGTATACTGCTTAGGACTATGACACAGTTGGAGGGAAGCTTGTCACCAAAACCGATTACTGAGAACACGCTATTTTACGGCGTTCCACGGCCGCATATGTGGATGAGTAAAGTGCAGCGCTCGCGGCTGCGCGGCGTGCCGTGTAGAAAAAAGGGGCGACGTAATAGAGGATCGGTTGCCAACGAATCGCAGCAGCGCACCATACAGTCCTGGCCAGGCTGCACTGATTGAGCAACCTGGGGTGCATGCATCTCGATCAGATGCCCCCCAGGGCGTCTTTCCGTATTCGCCGTAAGAGTTGCAGTGGAGAGGCGCACGGTTAGTCAATCATTCCCAGGAAATCGCGTGTGCGCTCGTTTTGTGGGTTATCAAATATCTGCGAGGGCGGGCCTTCCTCAACGATGACCGCCTTATCCATAAAGACTACGTGGTCGGCCACCTCACGTGCAAATCCCATCTCATGCGTGACAACGACCATTGTCATACCCTCCTGAGCAAGCTGGCGCATCACTTTGAGCACTTCACCGACCAGTTCGGGGTCGAGAGCAGAGGTAGCTTCGTCGAAGAGCATCAGTTTGGGATTCATGGCAAGGGCACGAGCAATCGCCACACGTTGTTGCTGACCGCCGGAGAGTTTATGCGGATAGGAATGGGCTTTATCGGCGAGACCAACCTTATCAAGCCGTGACATGGCGCGTTGGGTCACTTCGTTCTTTGGCTGATGCAGGACATGAATGGGAGCCTCGATCACATTTTCCAGCGCTGTCATATGTGGAAAGAGGTTGAAGCGCTGAAAAACAAAGCCGATTTGCGAACGCATGCGGGCAATGTTGGCGTCGCTGTCCTCTACCACACGCTCATTCACCTCGCGATAGCCGACCAGTTGCCCATCGACATAGATGCGCCCGCTGTCGATCTTTTCCAGGTGATTGATGCAGCGCAGCAGCGTTGTTTTACCGGAGCCGCTGGGGCCAATAATCACTACCACCTGACTGCGTTTGACAGAGAGATTAACGCCATTCAAAACAGTAAGTTGGCCAAAGTGTTTGACGATTTGTTCGGCACGTACCATTTCGACGCCATCTGTTTTTTGGGTGTTCATAGTCCCCTCCATTCTAGCGACCGCTGACAATAGTGCCGCCGGAACGCGATCCGCCAAAACCGAGCAGGCGCTCAGTCAGCCCTCTCTGGTTCAACTCGATTTTGATATTACGGTTGGGATCGAGGCGCTTTTCAATCCGACTCTGGAAAAAGCCCCAGAGTGTGGTGAGCGCAAGATAGTAGACGGTGGCTACGATGAGCAACTCAAAGATAATGAACGTTTGCGAACCATACGTCTCGGCGGTGCCGGTGAGTTCGAGCAGGCCAATTACCGAGGCAATTGAGGTAGTTTTGAGCATGTTGTTAAATTCGTTGCCCAGCGGGGGAATAATGACGCGCGCTGCTTGAGGCAGTATAATGCGGCGCATGGCAAGCGGGTAACGCATGCCGAGTGATTTTGCAGCTTCCATTTGTCCTGCATCAACCGAGGTAATACCGGCGCGAATGATTTCCGCCATGTATGCACCCTCATTGAGCGAGAAAGCGACGAGTACGCAAGCCCAGTCGGCCAGTAAGAGGTGGGAATTCAGTCTTGGAAGACCATCCCACAGTAGCAGAACCTGGACCAGGAGGGGGCTGCCACGAAAGAACCAGATATAGGCACCCGCAGGCCGGTTCAGCAGCGGAAAACGTGACATGCGCATCAATGCGAGAAAGAGGCCAATGATGACGCCACAAGTCTGAGCAACGATTGATATCCAAAGCGTTGTCCAGGCCGCGTTGAGGAACAATAAACTTGGGTCGGCGAAGAGGTATTGCCAAACGACATCCCAGTGAAACATTGAACACCTCCTTTGAGGGACGCGATAAATCGGGCCCCTACATGTGTTCTGGCACCTCGCATATTACATACGAGGTACCAGCAAGAGGACATGAGATATCTTAAGGGACACGATACGTTAGTTCGCTACACATAGATATTCTGGCGGTAGTTCAGCGTGAGTTCCTCGTTGATCAAGCCCCACTTGAGGATGAGCTGGTGATACGCGCCAGAGGTTTTTAACTGGTTGAAGGCGGTTTGCACGGCGTTGAACATAGAGGTATCCCCCTTACGGATGACGATACCCTCCGGGCCTGCGCCGATTACGGAGCCTCCAACTTCAAACTGACCGGGATAGAGTTTGTTGTAGTAGTCGGTGACCGGGGAGTCTTGATAGGTCGCTACCACGCGATTATTTGAAAGCAATTGGATGACAGCCGTTTGATCTTGCAACACGGTCATGTGAATAGCCGGCTTGCCGTCACTTGTACATTTCTTACTCGCTGTCTGCAAGTCGGTCTGTTCTATCGTGCCATCCTGTACGCCGACGTTTTGCCCGCAAAGGGCATCGAGGCTTTTGATGTTCTTAGGGTTGCCCTTCTGTACCAACAACGACTCGCCTGCATTGAAATAGGGAACGAAATCGACCTTCTTCTGCCGCTCAGGTGTCACGCTGACTGCCGAAATTACGACATCGAAGCGCTTGTTCGCAAGGTCATCAATGATGGTGTCAAACTTATCGGTCACCACATTTGTCTGCAAGCCCATACGCTGGGCAACCGCCGTAATCAGATCAACATCGAAGCCAGCCGCCTTGTGAGTGGTGGCGTCAATGTATTCTTGCGGTGGATACGTCGTATCACTTCCCACGGTCAGGACCCCTGGAAGTTTCAAGTCATTCGGTGGAGTCACGGTTGGCGTACTGGGATTTACCGTAGGAACGCTGCTACTCCCAGTACTCGTATTGCTGCCACAGGCGGCAAAAAGCAATGCCAGTATGACCACGCATCCTAGAAATAGCGGAACTCTCGCTAGAGATGCTCTCACAGAAGCATGGCGTCCTAGTGATCTTGGGGAAAAGAAAATCATGAAGAGACCTCCTCTGATAAGGGACACGTACAAAAAGATGTCCCTACGCTTGTAGATAAGCATAGTGTAACATAAGTATAGAAAAGGATACAAGAAAGTAGATACATTTCTTGCGCCATTCCTCAAGAACGACTACCAGAATCGCCCCTACTGTTTACTACGTTCGCTGATAACTTTCTGTCACCCGAACAATACTTTGTACCACAAAGAGGAAATAGCTGTAGAGTTCAGGATGGAAGTACAGTGTGATGACCTTCCTAGAAGAGGTTTCTCTATCTGTAAACTCTGTCAACGGGCATACACACCTGAAGAAACAAATAGTGTCTCCACAGTTTCGTACTCATCTCGAAAACCTGCTCCACTTCTGGCAATATCAATTCTACGACACTCCCAACCTCATGTCTTGGTAACTTCCTCTATGGGAAGAGGACTTTACAGCGCAACTCCGAATACAGCGGTGAGCAACCACGACATCACCAGAATAGTGATTGATACGGTAGTAAGGTACAGCCCCATTAACTGGTGAAAAAGGGGGAAAGACTTGAAAATGGGAGCGGTCCCAGGCATAGTGTGTGTATGCAAAAAACCACAGCAGAGCCGATGGAACCGTCAGAGCAATTTTGCCCGAATCTGGCGTGTTGCGCAAGAGGCCAGAGAGGGCTGGGCAATATCGCGATCCATGATCGCCAGCGGCAACGCTATCGCTGTAAGATGTGCAAACACACCTTCAGTGTTCGTCGAGGCACGATGTTTGAAGGATTACGCACCGCGACGGATGTGGTGGTCATTGTCGTGATCCTTCTGGCATTTGGATGCCCGGTGCAAGCGATTGTGCAAGCCTATGGTCTGGATGAACGCACGGTCGCGTCGTGGCGCGACCGTGCGGGCTTGCAGTGTCAACGAGTGCATCAGGCCATCGTCGAGCAAGGACAGCTCGATTTGATCCACGTGCAAGCCGATGAGATCCGCGTGAAGCACGCGGCATGGTGGCGTGGATGGGATTGGCGATGATGGTCTCGACGCGTCTGTAGCTGGGTGGAGTGGTGAGTCGTACCCGTGATACGAGCCTCGCGGATCGGCTCCTGCAGCAGGTGCGAGCCTGCTCTCAGGCAGCCTGCGCCCTGCTGGTTTGCACCGATGGGTGGGTGGCATACCCCAACAGTATCAGACGAGCTTTTCGTGACAAAGTCAAACGAACGGTAGGACCTGGTCGGGCATCATTGCAAGTCTGGTCGGGCTTGCACATTGGGACGGTGATCAAAGAGACGGTGAACAAGCACCTCACGGCAGTCATTCGTCAGATGAGTCATGGGTCTGTGGAGCAAGCGATGCATCTCTTGCAGCGTTCTGGGGGTGGGCAAATGCTCAACACATCGTACATCGAACGGTTCAATGGGACCGTGAGAGAACGGTTGGCGACGTTAACGCGCAAGTGTCGCCATGCCGCTCATCGGCTCCAGGCGCTTGAGACGGGCATGGACTTGATTGGGAGCACCTACAACTTTTGCTGTTTCCATCACGAACGAGCGCAAACGAGTTCTGGGAGAAGCTCAGAGGCGACTGAGACAGTCACCAGCGATGGCCAGTGGTTTGACCGACCATCTCTGGAGTCTCTCGGAACTGTTACACGACAAGGTCGCTCCGGCACCTTGGGTCGAGCCGAAGCGACGAGGCCGTCCCCGCAGGCACCCTGTGGCAGAGTCCTCCCTGCCCAAACGTTCACGAGGCCGTTGCCTGATCCTCATGTGCCCAAGCGGCCACCAGGACGACCTCGGAAAATTCCTTTGAACACGTTCACCGTTTAATGGGGCTGTACCTGTTCAATGGTACTTATAAGAATAATGCCTTTCCTCTACCAGATAGCGATGTATACAAGGAAAGGACTGCAACAAGAAAGCAAAGCGTAACCTTCCTGTGCTAAGAACGTGCCCTCTCCAAAAGGAGTATATGATTACTATGCTCAACAAGTGTTCCAGATTGTGGGCAAAAAGCTCTAGATTTTCTCAAGAAATAAGAATGGGACAGTTGTGACTGCGGATGATGTTGGGTCTCGGGAGAGAGGGTGGACGAAGAGAGCGAGGCGATGGGAAAGATGAATGACCTGTTTCAGAAACCGTCTTGAGGGTTTCTGCTGTCAAGATAGACAGTGGTGGCGAATTCCTCTAGGGGAGATTCTCGTACTGCACGCCCTCCTCGTCCTCTATGTCGTCCTTGTACTGAACGTCCTCCTCGTCCTCTATGTCGTCCTCGTATGTATATTCAACACGGTCCTCTGAATACAGGATCGTATCAAAAGCCTTCACGCATAAGAGCGTCCCGACAAACAGGAGGATACAGGCAAGATACACTTGAAAGTTGGCTCCACTCATGTCTCCCGATTGATATAGAAGTACTGCTATGAGGAAGCAAGTAGCCCCCGCTATATTCAAGCGGTAAAAACGACGTCGATCATTGGAAGCCATATACCGTCTTCTTTCTTCGCTACTGAGCATGTGAAGAGTACTTCATCTCAGGAGATATGAGCATATCCTATTTTACACCATGGTCTTGCCATTTCGCCAACATTGTCAGGGTAGGTGTCAAATGCGAGATACTAGATGCTGGAATCATACATGATGCCTGGTGGGAGGCTGATTTATGAGAGATGTGTTGCTTTCTTGTGGGCATCCTGCTACAATGCTGCTAAACAACGCAATATCGGGGAGGATGTTGTTGGCATGATCAAACAACAACCAGCACAGGAAGCTATACAAACCGTTTTAACACGAGGCGTCAAACAAGTTGAGAAAGAGGCCGAGTTGCGCCGCATGCTTTTAGAGGGCAACGAAGGTCAACCACTACGTGTCAAATTAGGTGTTGATCCAACGCACTATGAACTCACTATTGGACATGCTGTCGTCTTCCGCAAACTGCGCCAGTTCCAACAAATGGGCCATAAGGCTGTAGTCGTCATCGGCGACTGGACTGCTCGTCTGGGCGACCCCAGTGGTCGTGAAGAGGCACGCCAAGCATTAACTGCCGAACAGGTGCGAGAAAACGCCAAAACCTACTTTGACCAGTTTTTCAGAATCGTGGACCGCGATCTCACCGAAGTCCACTACCAGAGTGAATGGTTCGATTCTTTCAATCTCGCGGATGCGCTCAGGCTGTTGAGCCATAAAACCGTTGCTCAGATGTTAGATCGCGATGACTTCTCGAAACGCTACAAAAGTGGCACCGAAATCTACCTCTCAGAGTTCATGTACCCACTCTTGCAGGGCTATGACTCTGTGATGCTGCGCTCCGATGTCGAAATTGGCGGCACCGATCAAACCTTCAACCTGCTGGTCGGGCGTGAACTCCAGCCTATCTTCGGGCAAGCACCGCAGCAAATACTCACAGTAGAACTGATCGTCGGTCTCGATGGCTATAAAAAGATGGGCAAGTCTCTTAGCAACTACATCGCTATGACCGCGCCAGCTCACGACATGTTTGGCAAACTCATGTCGCTACCTGATCACGCCATGCGTGGCTACTTTGAAACGCTCACTGATGTGCCTGTTGCTGAACTCGACGAATTTGAGCGTAAAATGGCTGAAGGCACACTCAATCCAAGAGACGTTAAACTGCGTATGGCCCGTGAGATCGTCGCCGGTTTCCATAACATGGCTGAGGCCAAGGAAGCCGAAGCAGCCTTCTTGCGCCAGTTCTCTGAGCACAAACTGCCTACTGACATACCGGACTATGCTCTCGACCAACCAACCAATATACTCACGCTCATTGTCGAGGCCGGGCTGGCATCCAGTAAAAGTGAAGCCCGTCGTCTCATCCAGCAGGGGGGCGTCTCCCTTTATCCCAATGGTGAACCTGACGAGGCCGAGCGCATCAACAGCGTGGAGTATAGCGTACAACCTCGCGACGGTGCCATTCTCAAAGTCGGCAAATTGCATTACATTAAGATCAAAGCGTAAGATGTAGGGGCGCAATGATGAGAGTTAACAAGTTAATCCGGCTATGGCTACGTCGTGGTAGAGGCGTCATCAATGCCGCCTCTACCACGACCGTAAGTATTTTGTTACCTTTCATCATTGCGCCCTGGTCTGTGGAGGTTTTTATTTATGCCACAAGCAACCATCGGCGTGATCGGCGGAAGTGGGCTCTATCGTATGGAAGGCATGACTGAGATTGAAGAGATCGCCGTACAAACCCCCTTTGGCAACCCCAGCGACGTCATCGCTATTGGCAAGGTGGAAGGCGTGGCTATGGCTTTCCTGCCACGTCATGGGCGAGGTCATCGTATCTCACCCACCGACATTCCTGTGCGAGCCAATATCTGGGCACTCAAAAGTCTGGGAGTCGAATGGGTTATTTCCGTCAGTGCCGTCGGTAGTCTGCGCGAACATATCGCTCCTCGCGATCTCATCATCCCTGACCAACTCTTTGATCGCACCAAAAGCCGTGTCAACACTTTCTATGAAGGTGGCATCGTTGTTCACTGCACCTTTGCCGAGCCCTTCTGTTCCACGCTGAGCAAGCTTTTGTTAGAATCGGCCCAAGAACTGGGTGACGTCAAAGTACATGCTGGTGGCACCTACGTTTGCATGGAAGGCCCCTTATTCTCCACGCGAGCCGAATCAAACGTCTACCGTAGCTGGGGTATGGATATCATTGGCATGACGGCCCTCCCCGAAGCCAAACTGGCCCGTGAAGCTGAGCTTTGCTATGCTACCATTGCCTGTGCCACCGACTACGACTGCTGGCACGAAACCGAGGAATCTGTCACCGTCGAAATGGTCATTGGCAACCTTATGGCCAACGTTACCAATGCTCAGCGCATCCTTCGTAGCGTCGCTAAAAAAATTCCTGCCGACCGCAGTAGCAATAGCTGCGAATGCCCAACGGCACTTGCAACCGCTATCTTGACCGAGCGCAGCAAAATTCCACAGGCGGCCAGGGAGAAATATAACCTCTTCATTGGCAAATATCTTTCTTGATCCTGCTCTTAGCTGCGGATTATAATATTGGCATGGAAGGCCACCTAGTGGTGCATCCGGCAAAACCGGTATGCTTCTTTAGGAGCGTGAACACGTGAGAATAAGCCTACGGAGGACACCTAAAATCGGAACCCTTTGGTGTCCGAGACCTGCCTCTTGCAGACAGGTGAGTGATGGGGCTATTCCGTCTTAGAAAGGAGCATGGTTATGTGGAATCTCAAACGCCTGGCCGTCTTGACCAGTGGTGGTGATGCACCTGGGATGAATGCCGCCATTCGGTCAGTAGTGCGTACTGCGTTAGGGCAGGGGATCGAAACGATTGGCGTCATCGGCGGATATGCGGGCCTGGCGGCAGGTCACTACCGACCGTTGGATAGCTGGGCCGTGTCAGGTATTATCCAACGGGGTGGGACGATGTTGCATAGTGCACGTTGCCCCGACTTTCACTTACTTGAAACCCAGCACCAAGCTATACGGTACTTAGAAGAAGCAGGAATAGAGGCACTCATCATCATTGGTGGCAACGGATCACAGCAGGGGACATTGACTCTGCACCGGCTGGGCTTTCCTGTTATGGGCATTGCGTCAACGATTGACAACGACTTGGCGGAAACAGAGACCACGATCGGTGTAGATACAGCGTTGAACACCGCTGTACACTATATTGACCAGTTGAAGGATACCGCAACGTCCCATCACCGTGCCTTTATCGTTGAGGTGATGGGACGTGGTTCCGGCTATCTAGCGATGACGATTGCCATTGCCACAGGCGCGGAAGTGGCGGTGGTACCAGAACATCACATCGATCCAGAAACTATTGCGCAAGACGTGCAAGCAGCTTATGCACATGGGAAAAATCATTACATCGTGGTGGTGGCTGAGGGCGCAGCACTGAAGGCCAGGGAGCTCATGGACTATCTCGTCCAGCATTCCTCTAACGTTGATGCACGCTTGAGTGTCTTAGGGCATGTGCAGCGCGGGGGTTCGCCCACGGTACGCGACCGTGTGCTTGCCAGTGAGTTCGGCGCGGCTGCCGTGCAGTCTCTTCTGGAGGGACATCGCGGTGTGGTGATTGGGTTATCCAAGGGCAATATCATTGAAATTCCACTAGAGGCTGCCATTGCCCCTTGCGAGAAAGTGACGCCGGAGATGATAGCATTAGCAGGGGTGCTGTCTCGCTAGCGCATTGCCGCACATGAGACAAAGCGAAGTTGAAGGACGTCTGTTCGAGGAGGAGAGAAGAGGCAAATATCTTTCTTGACAAAAAACCGCTATAGGAGTATAATGAACTCGTTCCGTTTGATGTATGCTTGATTGATCCGAATAGAGGATACTACAAGAAGAGCAAAACTTCTTAATGGAACAGGCCGGTTTTCTTCCGGTCCTGCCGATTGGCGTAATTGGGTCCTGCGCGACAGATGTTTATGAACCCCGCCAGGTTCGTGAGGAAGCAACGGTAAGTGAACCTCTCTGGGTGCCGCAGGGTGGCCTGATTGCGCTAATCGGCAGGGCCGGGCGAAAATCGGTTTTCTACGCTACCCTCCTACCAGCGTGCAATAGTAGCTCATCCATGCATATCAGGCAAGCTACACTGCGGAGTTAATCATGGCTTCACAATCGCTCTACCGCAAATGGCGTTCGCAGACTTTCAATGAGCTCGTTGGTCAAGAGCCTGTTATTCGCACGCTCAAAAACGCTCTTAGTAGTGGCAAATTGGCCCATGCCTATCTCTTTACCGGCCCTAGAGGCACTGGTAAAACTAGTATCGCTCGTCTGCTTGCTAAAACGATCAATTGCGAGCATCCTGTCGATGGTGAACCCTGCAATACATGCCAGCAATGTCGAGAAATCACTGCCGGTAACTCATTTAACGTGATTGAAATTGATGCTGCCTCCAATCGTGGTATTGACAGCATTCGCGATCTGCGCGACAAAGTCATGATGCCCCCCTCCACCGGTAAATACAAAGTCTACGTTCTTGACGAAGCTCACATGCTCACTACCGAAGCCTTCAACGCCTTGCTTAAAACTCTGGAGGAGCCACCGGATTACGCGATCTTTGTCATGGCTACAACCGATGTGCATAAGATGTTGCCCACTGTGCTCTCGCGCTGTCAGCGTTTCGACTTCAAACGCATTACGACTCGCCAGATCGTTGAACACCTGCTCTTTGTCGCTGAACAGGAGCATGTTATGCTCGAACGTCCCGCTGCCGAGTTGATTGCTCGGGCTGCTGCCGGAGGTATGCGTGATGCCCTGAGCCTACTTGATCAGGCCATTGCTTACTCAGGGGCTGAAATTTCTCTCGCTCAGGTTCAGGCTATGCTGGGTGTTGCTGACCCGCGTGCCATTCAAAAACTTATCAACCATGTCGCCCAACTCGATAGTGCGGCTACCCTGCATCTCATTCACGAACTTGCTGAAGCGGGTGCAGACTTGCGCCAGCTCAATGCCCAGGTCTGCGATTACTGGCGTGCTGTTATGCTTGCTAAAGCTGGTGCCAACATTGCCATCATTCTTGACCGTACTGAGGATGAAACTCATGAAATCCAGCAAGTGACGCAGCTCTTCACGCTGGCTGAACTGACAGAGCATGCGCGTATTTTTGCCCAGAACGAGCTTATGCAAAAGAATCAGGGTACTCCCCAACTCGGCCTTGAGCTTGCCTTCTTACAAAGCATCGAACTCCATCGTCGTGCCCAAGCGGGTCAACCACTTAATACCTCAGATGTTCCTGTCGCGCAACCACGTTCTGCGCCAGTACAACCTCAGGTTTCACTGGCAAACTCCGTTGTTCCTCAATCAGCTCCAATCCGGCAACCTTTACCACCCAAAGTGAGCGAAGAAGTATATACTGCAATTGCCGAGATGGAGAGTGTTTCATCTCCTGCCGGAGTTGAGGAAACACCTCTTGTCTCTGCTATCGGTCCAGAAGTATCTCCCCCTGCTGTCACAAGTGGCATACAAAATGGCACACAGGGGATATCTTCTTTAACAGTAGAGCAAGTGAAGGAGAAGTGGGAAAGAGTCAAAAGGCGTGTGCGCGGGAGAAATCAGACTGGGCCCAAAACCGCTGCCTATTTGAATGACTATACCGTTGTCGGCATGGAGAATGCTAGTAATGCAGCTATTGTTTTTTTACAGGCGGCTCATACTCTTCACTACGAGTACATGCAGAAAGGAGAGTACTATGCAGATGTGGAGTGGGCATTGACTCTTGAACTGAACGAACAGTGCCGTGTGCGCTTACTTGCTCCTGGTCAACCTGTGCCTGTAACCTCGACACCTATCAACGGTAGCCAGCCTGCACCTGTAGTATTACAGCCTATCCCTTTGAATCAGCCGGTTCCAAAACCCATAGACCAGGCACCCAAAGCTGAAGCGGCTCACCATGCATCTAATAATGACAATGGCAGTCAATCTGTACCGGTTACCGCCGTGCCAGTTGCCAAAAAGAACATTGTGAGAGAAAATACTACTACAGAACCGTTACGACCGTCAACAGAGATACTCAAACAAAGAGCGAGTAACGACCCTGTAGTTCAAGCGGTCATGCGAACATTTACTGCGGAAATTAAAGATATCCGCCCAAAGTAAGGCTCTACCCAAAGTTGTAGGGCCATACCTGCGAGATGGAATGTGAAACCGTATATGTAGGGGCGACCCTCGTGGTTGCCCAGGCAGTTAAGTAAGGAGTTATTGTTATCATGAACATGCGTGAAATCCAAAAAATGCAGCAGCGACTCACGAAGATGCAAGAGGAGTTGGAAGCGAGCCAGTTCACCGGAACTGCCGGTGGCGGAGCCGTTACCATTACCATGAGCGGCAAATTTGAGATCACTACTGTCAAAATTGACCCTGAAGCCTTTAATGCCGAAGATATTGCCGAGTTGGAAGTGATGATCCTGGCAGCCTCCCGAGATGCTTTTAACAAGGCCACTGAGGCCCAGCAGAAACTCATGGGTAGTGTCACTGGCGGCATGAGAATCCCTGGATTGTTCTAAACTATGAACAACATCGCACCACCAGTGGCAGCACTGATCGAAGAATTTTCAAAACTGCCCGGTGTTGGGGTCAAAACCGCCCAACGCCTGACCTTCTTCATCCTTCGTAGTCCAGCCGACCAGGCACGTCGGCTGGCTGAAGCCATTATCCGCGTCAAAGAAAGCATCATCTATTGTTCGCGCTGTTTCAATATCACCGAAACTGATCCCTGTCCTACTTGTAGCAATCCTAGCCGCGATCAAGAAGTTATCTGCGTTGTCGAAGAGCCTCTTGATGTTCTGGCTCTGGAAAAAACCGGCGTTTACAAAGGTCTCTATCATGTCCTGCATGGCGCACTCTCGCCTGTGGAAGGCGTCGGGCCCAAAGACCTGCGTATCGATGAACTGCTCCAACGGGTGCGCTCAGGGAAGGTACGAGAAGTCATTATTGCCACTAATCCCAACTTTGAGGGAGAGTATACTGCCAGCCACCTCAAAAATGAACTGGCACCTTTCAATGTGAAAGTGACGGGTCTTGCACGCGGCCTGCCCATCGGTGGCGATCTCGAATATGCCGACGAAGGTACCCTTAGCCGTGCCCTCGAAGGCCGACGCGACATCTAGTAGTAGAGAGAGGGAGTGGTCCTTGTGGTCGCCCTCATCCTGGAACTACTTGACACACGGCTGTACTTATGGTACTCTTGTTCTAGTTTTGAGGGGAATAGGTATGGAGAGAGACCTGTTTCCGCTTTTCCGAACCTGCGAAAGAATAACTACGTGTATCAACTCAGGCACTCAAAAAGTGCGGCACATCGTCACGCACTTGTGTATAATTCTTGCCATTAACAAAGGAGGAATGCAGGGGCGGTGAAGCGGGATGGCAACAACCTGCCTGTATCCTATACCCTGTACTAAGCAATGCCCATGACTAAAAAGGAAAAAGCTATGGCAGATCGGAGCGCACCAGTATCTTCTGCAACTAGCGAGCGTGAAAAGGCTATCGAACTCGCCTTGCAGCAAATCGAGCGTCGCTTCGGCAAGGGAACCGTCATGAAATTAGGAGAGGCTACCAATATCCATGTTGAGATTATCCCTACCGGCTCGATCGCCCTCGATCTCGCTCTCGGTGTAGGCGGTGTACCTCGCGGTCGTGTTACCGAGATCTACGGTCCTGAATCGTCTGGTAAAACCACCCTCTGTCAGCATATTATTGCCAATGCTCAACGGGCCGGAGGCTATGCTGCCTTTATCGACGCCGAGCATGCCCTCGACCGTACTTACGCGGCTCGCTGTGGCGTCGACACCAACAACCTCTTAATCTCGCAACCCGATACTGGTGAGCAAGCCCTGGAAATTGTCGATTCTCTTGTCCGTAGTAACGCTATTGATGTGATCGTCATCGACTCTGTAGCCGCTCTCACACCGCGTGCTGAAATTGAGGGTGAAATGGGCGACTCCCATGTCGGCTTGCAGGCTCGCTTGATGAGTCAGGCCATGCGTAAGCTCACAGGTGCCATCAGCAACTCCAACACGGCGGTTATCTTCACCAATCAGCTGCGTGAAAAAGTCGGTGTGATGTTTGGGAACCCTGAAGTCACGGCTGGTGGTAAAGCTCTCAAGTTCTACGCTTCTGTTCGCCTCGATATCCGCCGCATCGACTCTATCAAACAGGGCCAGGATGTCATGGGTAGCCGCACTCGTGTTAAAGTCGTCAAGAATAAAGTTGCCCCACCTTTCCGTGTTGCCGAGTTTGATATCATGTACAGCGAGGGTATTTCTCGTGAAGGTGGTCTCATCGATCTTGGCCTGGAAATGGGCCTTGTCAAAAAGAGCGGTGCCTGGTTTAACGTTGGCGATATTCGCCTCGGTCAGGGCCGTGAGAACGCTAAGGACTTCCTTCGCCAGAACAGTGATGTGGCCGCTGCCATCGAAGAGCAGATTCGCAGCAACATCGTCGCCTTCAAAGCTGGTGAGGTTGAAGGCACCGAAGATGAAGGCGAGAGCGAGGACGTCCTCGACGAGGAAATATAATTGCCATAAGATATGTCGAATTATAACAGCCAGTGTTGCAAGGTGGGCGTCATGTTTTTGCGAAGCATGATGACCGCAAGGGTCATCACTACTATAGACGCACGAGTTGGCCTGCGAAGGCGGAGTAGAGTAGTGATGACCCTTGCGGTCATCATGCTCACCTAGTATTCCACATTGATGAAGCCGCTTCATCAATGTGGAACACTGGCTGTTATAATTTATTCCTTTTGCTGCTGTTCTGGTTGCTGCTGTTTGTCTAGAATCTTCGTTATCTCTTGATCTAACTCTGTTGGCTCAAGATGTACAAGCGGTTGCTCTTCTTTTGAAAGCAAGGGCTCCAATGCTCCGCTTGCAATCCGTGGAGGCTCTAATGCCTCTGCTACTGGTTCGCGTTCCCGCCACCACGTTGCCATCTCCGCTGGATCAACCTTACCTAGCTCACCTGTCTCTACCTGCTGCATCTCCCACGCCAGTGCCGCCTCTTCTATGGGAATCTCATAACCAGCCTTCAAACTCATTTTCCACTTCATATCCAAAATCGCAAAGTATGCTTCCATTGGATCTTGCCCCCTCGTCAAATATTGGCGTAGCAGCAATACCGTGGGTAAATGATAGCGTGTATACCAATCTTTGGCTGCCTCCTCCAGACTCACGTCTCGCCGCTCATTTTCACTCATGATAGCCTGATGGCTTAAAATTGTATTGTAGAAACGACGTGCATATCTGCGTGGTACAGTAATGCCCAATAGCTGACGGATGCGCTGCACAGACCAACCTGGCAGTACCGTCGCAATCTCTCGAAAAGCATGCCCACTCGTACTTAGCAAGGAAAATCCCAACTCATTCATCCTCTCCAACATACGTTGCCACTGGAATAGCGTAGTAAAACCCGTCGCTGAGGCAAGATGTGCATGCTCACGCCGGAGCCAGTGATAGCGCTGTTGGAAGTAGTGAAAATCCTTCTCATCCACCAATTCCTCTTCTTCTGACAACCCCCGTGCCAGCCGTAAATCCTCTGCCTGCCACAACAGTGCTTCGCTAAACGACTCCAGGTCTTGCTCGCGTAGCTGCTCGTTCACAGGCTCAGGAAACAGTTCCGCTGTCTCGGCATCGGCCATGATCGCCAGAATGCGTCGCCCATCGATGCGCATCAGCACGTTCGCTAGCGATGGATCACCCCAGTACACCCCATGTTCATGTAGCTCAACCAACAGTACGGCTACTGCCGATAGGAGCCGATGCTTATTTTTCCTCGTAAAAGGAATACTGTACAGCAAAGCATGCGGAATAACACGCGGAGCTAACCTCGTTACTGTATATCCCCGATCTCCACTGATATACTCAGAGATATCCATTGGTCCACGCTCTTCCAACATCACCGGTGGTGCTGACACAATCACACTGCCTACCGGGCTGAGAGAGGGAATACCTCGCCGTTCGATCTCATGCAAATTAGCAATCTCGCGCTCAGCCATGTGCGGCGTCGTCTCTTTAATCGCATAGCGTACCCGATCTCTTTCAACAAAAATCACAGGGTGGCGCGATTCTCCACGCCGTATCACCAGAGGCACCACTCCGTGTTGTGGCCACTCCTCTAAGGGAAAACGCCACGGGAGCCCTTCCAGACGCTGCCTTTCAGTGTTGTCCATCTGAAATTGTATCGTTGTTTCAATGGTAGTCGTGTTCGTTTCATTATTGTGCATAGTGACCTTCTTGTGATATACAATACATGTACTTTCCGTGCTTTCTTCTATCATCGTAACAAACTTTTATCACATAATACAAGCTAAGGAGTATTATCCGTGGGTACTGCTGCCTTCAACTTCGCTGGTGAAGTTGCCCTCATCACCGGCGGCTCGCGTGGTTTGGGCCTGGAAATTGCCCAGGCTTTCGGTGCTGCGGGAGCTACCGTGGTTATCACGGCTCGTCGTCAACAATGGCTTGGGGAAGCCGAAAAGTTCTTAAAGGACCAGGGTATAACTGTTCACACGATGACCTGTGACGTTGCCGACCCTACCTCAGTCGAGCAGCTTGTGCAGCAGGCTCTTGCCACCTGTGGTAGCATCGACATTCTCGTCAATAACGCTGGCCTCACCTGGGGCGCACCCGCTGAAACTATGCCCTTCGACCGCTGGCAACAGGTCATCGACGCCAACATCACCGGCACCTTCCTCATGTCCCAGACTGTCGGACGCCATATGCTTGCACGCCAAAAGGGCGTTATCATTAATGTCGCCTCCATTGCCGGTCTCGGTGGTGGCCAACTCCAGACCGTCGGCTACAATGCCAGTAAGGCCGCCGTCATCAATCTCACTCGTGCCCTCGCCCTCGAATGGGCAAAAAATGGTATACGAGTGAATGCGGTCGCGCCGGGTATGTTTAGAACACGGATGACAGAGGCTATTCTGGATCGTGCGGAGGCGGTTGTGGCTGGAAGTACGCCGATGGGGCGCATTGGGCAGCCGGGTGAGCTGGCTTCGACGGTGCTGTTTTTGGCTTCGGAGGGGGCGAGTTATATTACGGGACAGGTGGTGGCGATTGATGGGGGGAGGACGGCACAGTAGGCTGCGAATGCTTGCACTTTCGAGCAGATCAATGCGGATAAGATATCTCTCGTTTGTTGCGTCTTTGGAGGCGATTTTGCCATGAAGTGGAAACAAAGGCTACTGCTGAGTGCAAGATGACTCACTCGCACGCTTTTCTTAAAACGTTTATTGCATCCATCTAGCTCTATAGTCAATCCAGGAAGGTCGCATCCTTCTGAGAAAGGACTCGATCATGGCAGATCGTGTTGGGCAGCAACTGGGCAATTACCGCCTCATAAGCCTCTTGGGAGAAGGGGCTTCGCCGAGGTCTACTTGGGTGAACATATCCATCTCGGCACGCAAGCGGCTATCAAAGTACTCCATACCCAATTGACGAGCAATGAGATGGAACCCTTTCGTCTCGAAGCTCGCACCATTGCTCGCTTAGAGCATCCTCATATTGTGCGCATCCTCGATTTTGGCATAGAAGGGAAAACCCCTTTTTTGGTTATGAGTTACGCTCCCAATGGGACTTTACGTCAATGTCATGCGAAAGGGGCTGTTTTACCAATGATGACGATTGTATCATATGTGAACCAAATTGCTGATGCATTACAGTATGCTCATGATGAGAAGCTGATCCACCGTGACATCAAGCCAGAGAATATGCTCATCGGGCGAAGGAATGAAGTTCTGCTCAGCGATTTCGGCATCGCCTTAATAGCGCAAAGTTCACGCAACCAGAGTACACAGGATGTCATAGGTACTGTCTGGCACCTGAACAAATTCAAGGCAAGCCACGTCCTGCCAGCGATCAATATGCACTAGGGGTCGTTGTCTATGAGTGGTTAAGCGGCGACCGCCCTTTTCATGGGTCTTTTACTGAACTCTGTACCCAGCATCTGTTTGCCTCTCCTCCATTCTTACAAGAGAAAATTCCGACGATCTCTCCTGAAGTCGAGCAGGTAGTACAGACATCACTTGTTAAGAACCCAAAGCAGCGCTTTACCAGCGTCAAAGCCTTTGCCACTGCCTTAGAACAAGTAGGTGAACCGGTAGAGTTGTCAACACTTGCTCCACCTAGCCAGCCGCTCGAACCAACTGCCGCATCTGTTCCCCCAACCCAATATGTATGGCCTACTATTCCGTCTACATCATTGAGTCGCCCTTCAGAGCCGACTGTGATGAGCCCTTCATCTATTAAGGATGAGCGGACGAAGCCAGCTATCTCACGAAGAACGGTTTTGGCTGGTCTAGGAGGGCTGGCTTAGGAATCACCCTCCTCACATATCGGGGCCATTCTGAGTTGAGAGGGTTCAGGTGGCTAAGCTCCTCATATGGTCTATCAGCTCCATATTGGCCTTGCTCACATTGAACCAGCGATCGGGCGGCGAATGGTGGTTGTGGGTTGTGATGCTCGCGAGATGGGACCGAATTATGTCAGATGTATCGGTTGTGTGCAATGTATTGTTTGTATCGCTTGTATCTAATGTATTGTTTGTATCTAATGTATTGTTTGTATCTAATGTATTGTTTGTATCTAATGTATTGTTTGTATCGCTTGTATGCGTGGTTTGGGTATCCATGCTCCTCTGAAGAAGCGAAGGGTGATGAAGCGTGGTATACTTTCCACGAGACAGTCGGATGATCTCCCCGGCTTGGTGCATACGACCGAGGGTGAGTCGCACCGAGGTAGATTTTTGTCCTGTACGTTCGGTAAGCTCTTGCGGACCGAGAGGACCTTGGGCATGACTTAAGGCCTGGAGGAGCTGCTGTCGTTGGATGGAGACAGTGGTGGGGCCATTGAGCAGGGTGGAGACAGAGTAGGTGTTTTCTCCAAGCCACTGGATAGAGGGGATATCCGAGGCGTTTTCCACGATCTGATAGCTCAGGTGAGGGGCTTGCTTGCTGAGGTTGTTTTTGGTGGTGGCCAGGATGCGCTTGTGTTCGTCAGAGGGGTCCTGGGCAACGAGCAAGCCGATGCGGGCAGCGGCGATGATGCCGATGGAGCCGGCCCCACGATAGAGGGCATTGTGCGAGGCGCCTTTATTGAGGTGGCGGATAAGGAGGATGGCACAGCCGGTCCGCTCGGCCAGTTGGGCCAGGGGAGTGAAGACTGCGCGGATATCCTGGTCACGGCAGGAGTCAGCGTTATGCCCCAGAACGGCCATGAGAGGGTCCAGGACGACCAGGACGGCGTTGGTGCGCTTGATCGCTTGTTCCAAGAGTTCCAGGTCATGGGAGAGGGAGAAGGGACGGTCGACGACCGCCATCTTTTTGGCATCCAGGCCTTCGACTGTGTTGAGCAGAAGAACGTGCGAAGGGTCGCCTCCTGCGGCTTGCAAGCGGGGTTTGAGCGTATCAGCGGCGCCATCTTCGGGGGCGATCAAGATGACGCCTCCTTGTGGACCCGGTGTGCCATCGGGCATGGGACGGCCTGAAGAGACACGGGCGGCCAGATTGATGGCGAGCAGAGATTTGCCCATACCGGGGTCGCCGTCGAGGATGGTGATTTTGCCAAGGGGGATGCGTTTGTCCCATAACCAATGAACTGGCTGCGTTTCTATCTCCGAGAGGAACAAACCGAGTGCTTCTTCGTTGGGGTCAGGAGATGGTTGAGGATGCTCTGGCGTCGTAGGGGCTGGATTGTCCAGCTTTCTGGCAGCGGACTTGGCAAACTCTTCAAGTCCTGGAAGGGCTTTGCGTATTGACTGATCGCTTGCGCCTTGCTCGCGCATGATTTTGACCAAGTGAGCAAGGATTGAATTTCTGTGCTTGAGGGCATTTTTTCTTTTGAGATGCATAATTGTTTTGTCTATTCCTTTGAGTGTGTGGTTGAGCAAGCGCATGTGACTCCTGAAGCGAGGGGGAGCGGCTTTTGTGTCTGTGGCAGTTCTGCTTGCCAAGTGAGGACCTGCTACTTTCTTAATCTCCCGTGTGGAGATGAGATGAGGGTATGTTGCGAGGTAAGCGAAGAGGAATGTTGTTCGCTTTGGTTATAGTATACAGAATGGTTCCAAATCGCGAATACTTAAGAGAGCATTTCCTAATGACCGCGCTTCCACTGTTGGGAAGGGCAAGGAATGCGGGGGCGGCCATCTTTGCCCAGAGGCAAGCCACAGGCCAAAGCTAAGGCGGGCCAGGAGCGTAGCCAGTCACGCATATCCTCAGAGGAGAGCCGCCACCGCGTTCGCAAGAGCGCGATGAGTAACAACGACTCCTCACTGGAGGTCCGAGGCGCTCCTCCCGGACCTGCCGACAGCGGGGGCGGGCACCGACGATGTGCCAGATGGACCGCCAGACGACAGAGCGTGAGGAGATGGAGCGTGTGAACTCAAGTGAGCGCATCGATGTGCAAGGCCGGACCGCGTCGGGCTTGCGCCCGGTGAGAGGCTGGTGGGGGAACCGGTGCCTGTTCGTTGACAATCATAGGCATCATAAGCTGACCTCTTGGACGAGGGAGCTAGCCTCGTCTGGGGTTAGTTTACCCCATTTTTGACAGTTAGGAAATGCCCTCGAAGAAACAGAAAACCACTGCTCTCCTGCAAGGAAAACAAGAGAGTAAGCAGTGAAAAGAATAGGAAACACGCTGCACGTCCTCATATAGTAGAGATGTTGGAAACGGTAACAGTTACCAAGCTATGCTATTTGGTGTGTGGCAAGCAGCAACTGCTCTAAGTGGATGTTGTAGAAGACATGATGGTGGAAAGGCGACGATATTGTTCGGCGAATTCGTATTTATTAGCGAACATGCGGTTGCCACAATAGATATTGCGCCTAGTGAACGGCTCTGGTGTGTGTTTGACGAGCCACTCACGCACCTGTGGTTTATGCGGGTTAGGCGCGTCAAACCAGGGTTCTTGCAAGTAGTAGGTGGAGGTATGAACCCAGGACGGGCAGGGTACACCGTAACGTTCACAGAGCCATTCTACTGAGGCGGTACAAAAGGCTGCCCACCGGAGGGCATCACCATCAGGGATTTCTGGAAAAGGGATCGGATCAGCGACTAGTTGCGCCCGCCGGTCTTTGGCATAGTCAAACCAATCGTTCATGAAATTACCCAGTGCCACCCACGGTCGTTCACCCTGACAAATTTCTTGATAGGTAAGAGCCATGGTTTGCAAGCGATCAATGGTTTTCATCACGCCTCCCGGTTGTGCCTGTGTGCTGCCTTCCTACTCATGCATCTCCATTGTATCACAGGGGACTACAGGAAGAAAAAGTTCAGCTTGTCATCGTTCTTTGACCATCTGTATTTGCTCTTTTTGCATTATGATCATACCCTATGCGGCATTGCATTTGATGAATATAGGACTGAAATATGCTGATTTCTCCTGAAAGGAAAGAGGTTTTTGATATTCGAGCCAATTTGAGATTGAAGTTTTACAAATGATAGGGTATAGTAGGTGTGGCAATACACAGTAAAACTTGTCAAATTCTCTTCTAAAGAGCAGCATTTCTCTTGCAGCAAGAACTCATTTTACGTCTTTCGTTGATAGCCTGAATGTAGTTTACAAGTGGAGGAACGAGCATGGCTGACCGTGTAGGCCAACAGCTTGGCAATTATCGCCTCATTCGCCTTCTAGGCCGAGGTGGTTTCGCGGAGGTCTATTTAGGTGAGCATCTGCGTCTCAAGACCCAGGTCGCCGTCAAAATTCTGCACACCTCTTTAGAAGATAACGACATAGAAGGCTTCCTGCGTGAAGCGCAGACCGTGGCTCGTCTGAAGCATCCCCACATCGTGCGCGTCTTCGATTTTGATGTCGAGAATCACACTCCCTATCTGGTGATGGACTACCTCCCCAATGGCAACGTTCGTCGCTCCTACCCTAAAGGCACATCTCTTCCTCTAGAAACTATTGTTTTCTATGCCAAACAGGTCGCTTCCGCTTTACAATATGCTCATGATCAGAAGCTGATCCATCGGGATGTCAAGCCAGAGAATATGCTGCTCGATCAAGACAACACGATCGTGCTTGGCGATTTCGGCATCGCCCTCATGGCCCAGAGTTCCCGCTACCAGAGCACCCAGGAAGTCGCAGGGACGGCAGCTTATATGGCTCCCGAACAGTTCCAGGGCCATCCGCACCGAGCCAGTGATCAGTATGCGCTGGGGGTGGTGGTCTACGAATGGCTTACTGGAGATCGCCCCTTTCATGGCTCGTTTACCGAAATCTACAGTCAGCAGTTGTTTGTTCCACCTTCCTCGTTGTGTGAGAAGGTTCCGGATCTTCCCTCCGCTGTTGAGCAAGTAGTGCTGACGGCACTGGCAAAAGATCCGAAAGAACGTTTCGCCAATATACAGGCGTTTGCTACGGCCTTGGAACACGCTTGCCAGGCAGTACCACCCCGTCCAATTGCTCTACCCTCTGAGCTTCCCTCCCCTAGTCAGCCTTTGCCACCAACTGATACAGTGGCAGCTTTTCCATCAGGTCAATTATCGAGGCCACTCAAGACAGAAACATCGTCCCCTCCTCCTACAAAAGCACTCTCAGCTACACCGCTGGCAGAGTCTTTCTCCGCATCAAATCTACCGAACTATGAAAGCACCACTCCTGTGCCGGAAACGAGGAGGGATGCAGCGATTGCTCATCGCCGTCAGGGTCTCCCCAGAAGCAGAATGGTTCTGCTCATCGGATTAGCACTCCTCGTTCTTATAGGGAGTCTTGGACTCTTCAATATCATAAGGACCAACCAGATTGCTACCGGCAATGCTGATGTCACTGCCACTGTCCGAACGAATGCTACCGATGCTGCTCATGCGGTTGCCACCTTGGTTCAAGCTAAGTATGCCACAGCGACCACTCAAGCTCAGGTTGCTGCTACGGTAACAGCTACAATAGCCTCCAATAACTATGTTCAAGCCACAAGCGGGACGCCAGTACTTAATGATGCACAAATCGGTTGCGATTTCACTGGCGGAGTGTATCATGTTGGCATAAACCAAAAAAACACGTTTCTCGTTTGCTATTCTCAACCAACCTTTAGTAACTTTGCCTTCCAGGCACAAATGACCATTCTCAAAGGCGACTATGGTGGGATAGTCTTCCGTACTAATAAGCAGGATCCATTTGGATATCGCTTTGCGGTTGGCGTGGGTGGCTGGTGCAATTTAGTTTATGGGAATAAAGAACTCGCCAAATGTGCAGCTATCAAAGTCTCCTTGAACCAGCCCTACTTGTTGACAGCGATAGCACGTGGAAGTAGCATCTCGCTCTATATAGATAAACAGTGGGTGACGACCGTGGAGGATAGCTCTGCCAATTCAGGGAATGTTGCCCTTATGGCTGGTGACTTTAGCAATGAAGCAGACATAGCGTATCGTCATGTGCAGGTTTGGAATTTGTAAGAGGAGATATGAGAAGAGTTGATTACCTATCTTGTTGCCTTCTGATGAAAATGAAGGCAGTTCTTGATGAGCTACGCCACAGAAATTTGAAAGAACCGAAACTACGCCAAAGAATTCAGAAGATGACATATTGGTTGATATCAGAGGAAGTACAAAAAAAGGCCCCCCGATCGACGAGGCAAAATAGTGGTTTTGGGTCTGGCAGTGACCCTATTTCTCCGTATTGTTTTTGATACTGGACTAGGGCCACCAACTGACCCTGATGATGATCCTCAAGACCTGGGCCAGTTTTTAAAAAGTGTTCCTCAACACCTGAGCCACTTGTACATTTTGCTCCAAAATGATACTCTGGCACTAATGAGCATTTCGTAGAAAAATACACCTTAAGTGCGTCAACCGTGAATTCATCGGAGAGTCCTATCGCTTCCGCCAGCGATTGATGCAAACGGATGTAGGCTAGAAGGTCATCCCCTTTACAGAACACTAGGGGGTGAGATTATCCCCGCACTGCTTGAGCTTCGCTCTACAAGAGAACATTTTCGCTATGCCCTGTGACTTTCTATTGTCGGTTTGTCAACAAGATAAAGGGTAAGATCATGTCTCAATGGAATTCTAAGCGTTGTCCTCACTGTGGAATTGTGTGTAGTTCAACAGATGCACATTGTGGTCAATGCGGATATATATTGACAGGTACCGCAGAGACAGATATGACTTTCCATGTTTTCGCTTCTAAAGTAGATAGTGTTATCGATGATATGATGCCTGCTGTTGGAGCGTATCCTTCCTCTCCCAAACACCGCATAGTGATGAGGATAATCGCTTCGACCTCCCTTGTGATCTTACTTGTCGGCACTCTTTTCCTAGGCATACAGATAGGAAAAGGCACAGAAACGAATAATGCAGGAGGCAGTATTCCTGTATCGTCGCCAGGAAATACACGAGGTATTGTTTTATACCAGGAAGATGGCTCGGACAACTGGAAAGGTTGGAAGCTTGCATCTGACTGGAAGATTGTGGACAATGGCATATTGATCAGGAGTGACGGAAGTGCTGCTAGCAACGAGGCAGGGCCTTCGGCTATTCCGCCATTTAGTTTACCAAAGGGAGTCCAAGGCTTCGCAATAGAAACAACCATAGCAGCACCTCAGCCACAAAACAGCACGCATTTCAGTATTACTGCTTGCGGATCAATGACAAATACTAGTTGGCAAGGGTACGAAGGCACGATAGCACGCGACCCAGGAGCAATCACTACTCTAATCTTCGTAGGTCACACCCAATTGGTAAGAACTCAATTTGATCCAGGTACAGGACCCCACACATACCGACTTGAAATCAGAAAGAACGTCATCACCCTGTTCGTAGATCACGTCCTCGTTTCAAAGGCAACTGATTATGCGTCCCTGCCATGCGGCACCCAAGTAGGCTTAGTGAGTTCGTGGGCCGTAATCCTTGTAAGTAGTTTTAAAGTTTTTGCATTATGACCATGAGAGGAAAGCTTACAGTAATTAGTACCCCGTTGTGTGATCGCTTTCCTCTAGTATAATGCAGGTGGTTCTCAGACTTTAATCTCTGTCAGGCTGTAACATGTAAACCGCTACAAGGCGTACGAACTGAGCACGCATGCATTGTGCCTTACGTACTCCTTTTTATGGTTTAGACCAGGTTTCCGCCATTGGCTTTGCATTCATGCTCTCGCTTATTCATCTCAACAACACTGAGAATACAGGGGGTGGTCGGGGTGATAGTGACAGTGGGCAGTATGTTGATTAGCATTTCGACAGAACACTAGGAGGTAGAGTCATGGGTAGCCTAGACACAAAGCAAGCAAACACACTTAATTTGACGGAGAGCCCGATCACGTTAGCAGAAAACAACTGCAAGCGGTTCAACAATTCAGATAATACGTTAAATGTGAGTTCGTGCAAATGCCATCGCCCCCGGTATGTTTAGAACTTGCATGTCCGAAGCCATCCTTGGTCGTGCTGAGGCGGTTGTAGCTGGCACAACCCCAATGGGCCGCATTGGTCAGCCGGGAGAGCTTGTCCCCACAGAGCTGTTCCTTGCTTCTGAGGGGGCGAGTTATATTACGGGGCAGGTGATGGCGATTGATGGAGAGAGGACGGCACAGTAGGTTGCCGTTTCACGCAAATGGAGGAAGAAGCTGAACGAGTACATTTGGCCTCTTTGTTTGGTCAAGGGAAACCCGCTTCCGAGATGGTGATCGAAGATCGAGGGCCGCGCTAATGACAGTATACTTTCTGGATACGTCTGCTTTGGTGAAGAGATACGTAGTTTTTCATGAGGTTTTGTGGTATTCTCTGCTGAGAGGAGACCCCGTATCTCAGATGGCCTGTTCAGCAACAACTCGAGAGAGGTGAGGAGATGGCAATGGAGTTGAGAGACCGCTATCGAGGCAGTCTCTTAGGCTTAGCTGTTGGCGATGCCCTAGGAGCCCCACTGGAGGGAAGGGTACCTGGATCATTTACACCGCTTGACGATATGGTTGGCACTGGTCCGTTTCCCCTCAAGACTGGGGAATGGACCGATGATACCTCCATGGCTCTCTGTCTGGCAACCAGTTTGGTAGAGCGGAAAGGTTTTGATGTCCGTGACCAGATGGAGCGCTATCTGCGTTGGCGCAATGAGGGCTATATGTCCAGCACGGGGCGGTGTTTCGGTATCGGCAGGACGGTTTTCTCCTCGTTGTCGCGGTTTGAGCAAACGGGCGATCCGTTTGCTGGCTCTTCCGATCCATACACGGCGGGCAATGGGTCGATTATGCGGCTGGCTCCCGTCCCTCTATTCTATGCCCGCAATCCACGCGAAGCAATTGAAAAAGCAGCAGAGAGTTCACGCCCCACGCACGCAGCACAAACGGCAATGGATGGCTGCCGCTGCCTGGCGGCCCTCATTGTAGGGGCAGTGCATCGTGTTCGCAAAGAGGAACTGCTCTCACCCTACTACAGTCCTGTGCCCAACTACTGGCAGCAGTCTCCATTGGTAGCAGAGATTGACGAGATTGCTGCCGGTTCATTCAAGCAGCGCCAGCCACCGGAGATTCGGGGCACAAGCTACGTCGTCAAGTCGTTAGAGGCGGCTTTATGGGCCTTTTACCAGAGCACTTCGTTTCGAGAAGGTTGCTTATTAGCAGTCAACCTGGGTGACGACACTGACACGACTGGTGCTGTCTATGGACAACTCGCTGGTGCATTCTATGGGGAGCAGGATATTCCCCAGGAATGGCGCACACATCTAGCGCACCGTTCCCTCATCGAGTCACTCGCAGACCAACTCTTCGATCTATCTGGAATGGCTGATGCAGACACGCGTTTGTCCTCCTAGGGATACAAAAAGGGATACAAAAAAATTAAGTATCCGGTGAAGCAGGAGAGCATTCCAAACAGCCTAACACACTGGGACAGGAAACTAGTCGCTCCTGCGTGTACCATGAGGGGAAAGTGACTCGCGTTTCTTTTGCATCCAAACAACCAGCCAAGGTAGCACTACCACACAAAGAACGGCAAGCCAGACTGCTACGCCGCTGGCAAAGAATCTTCCCAGCAGCAGTGTACCAAGCCATCCACCACAGAAGGCGGCTAACGCTCCAATGCAGAGCAGGGCGGGCCACTTCTTTCTGGCCCACGATGCGGGCCAGCACTGTGCTGACACTGCGAGCAGGCCGATAAGCAGGCCGAGCAGGAGCCAGAAGAAAGAGAGAGCAAGCATCATTCACCTCGTTTCATGAACCTGGAAGCAGCACTTCATAGAGGACACGGAAGAGAGAGGGAGCATCACTGAGGAGTTGCGTGATACTGGGATTTGCCTCTACCTGGACATGCTGGAAGATGCCGAACTGCACGAAGTCATAAGGGTGATGGATGCGGGCGAGTGTTGCGGCAAACACTTGCGACTCCGTGACGGGAAGGGAAGAGTCATCACGCGAGTGCAGTAAGTAGATAGGAGCATGGATTTTGGTGATAACCGAACTGGGCGAGAGCATGTTGAGTAAGGTATGCAATTGTGGTGAAAGAGCCACAATGTTTTCCTGTACGCGATTGGGTTCATCACCTTTCAGCAAGTGGTACGCGGCGACAGCAGATGGTGACATCTGCATGAGTTCCTTGCCGATGAGTGGCTTCCCTCCAAGAACGAAGGCGCTCACCAGGAGCGAACCATCACCAGGGGGCAGTCCATCGGCCATCACGTCGGCCAGGACCTGGAGTGGGTATTGCGATGGATACCAAGGGACCGTATGGCCATCTACGGTGATAGCCCGTCGACCGTAAGCGCGGAGTACCGTTTCAGCGTTAAAATAGGTACCGAAGAGGGCAAGGAAAGAGACGCGGTCCCCAATGCGTGGATCGGCGGCAGCCAGACAGGCCAGTGAACCGCCACCACTGAAGCCTGCAATGCCCACGCGATCCGCTCCTACACCGGGCCAGTGAGACAGGAAGGTGAAGGCCTGGACGACAGCATCGCTATCTCCTGCCGAGATATCGTTGTTGATAAGTGTTGGAGTCGTTATATTCTCTACGACGATACCACTGTGGGCCAGGGCCAGTGAGAGATTGATGAGCTGAGGGTCCTGGCGGTTATCACCAACTCCAGGAATAATGACGAGACCTTCCCGCACGCCGGGCAGGAGTGGTACAGGCGTTGCGGGCTCGTAGATATCCAGGTAGACCGTGCCTTCAGGCGAAGGGATCGTCTTCTGAATGTGCTGTACGGGGTCGCCAAGAAGGAGCAGAGGTGCAGGCTCCGAAGCGCTCACCACTGCTGCGACCAGCAACGCCGTGCGTGCAGCAACGTGTCCTGCAGGCAGGACTGACAGGAATAGACTGACTCCACAGAGCAACGCGAGCATGAACCGTGCTGCGATGACTCCAAACGTGAGCCTGGTGCTTGGTGTGCTAGACACAGTCCTTTGGCTGACAGGTGAGATCGGTCCGATGTGCTTCTGTTCTTGTTCTCCTCTGTTCGTTGCATCGCCTATGGGCTTTTCCGATGGCTGGTCCATAGCAGGGCTTCTTTCAAGCAAATCGTCGGTATCAGCAAAAGAAGATACAGCTGTACTATGTATACGTCTCAATGCTGAGAGACATCACTATGCTAGATAACCGCTTGGGTCTTTCCTCCTGCCTCGCTAGGTGGACAAGTATGGGTAGAATCAGTGCTTGGTCAAGGAACTACTTTTTGGATCAAACAGCCACTTCTTGATTAAAGGCTACGTTCAATATCTCTTATTCTTAACATCGCAGATAAAAGCCTGCCTGAAGAAGCACTTTTCGGGCAGACTCTTGCTAGTAATTTCACAGCCCTGGCAACCTCACTCTAAACACACTCCCCTCTCCCTGCCTACTTTCCACCTCAACACTACCTCCATGCTCATGTACAATACTCTCTACAATTGCCAGCCCTAACCCGCTTCCGCCGTGTTCACGAGAGCGTACCCTATCCGCCCGGTAAAAGCGCTCAAAAATATGTGGCACATCCTCAGATGCAATCCCCATGCCTGTATCACTTACCTTAACCATCGCCCACGGCCCGTCCTTCGTCAGTGACAACCATACCGAACCCTCGGCAGGCGTATATTTCAAGGCATTATCCACCAATGCCACCAACACCTGCTTCAACTGGTCAGCATCACCACGCACCTGCACTGGCAGAATATCCTGCAACAATAAGCGTGGCCCTTCTCGCTGTTCTTCATCCCCATTGATTTTCTCTGGTCGGTACTGCCGGAAAACCTCCAACAGCAGACTATCTAGATCAACAACCTTCCTCTCATTTTTCTTATAGCCATGGGCTCTATCGCTTCTCGTCTGAGTAACTGCGTCAGCCCGTGCTAATGTCAGAAGATCGTTGACTAGACGTCCCATACGGTCTGCCTCTACTTGTGCATCGTTCAACGCTGCCTCTGCTTCCTCGGCAGGAAGATCGGGAGCTTTTGCCAGCAGGTCAAGATTACAACGAATAGATGTAATCGGAGCGCGTAGCTCATGCGAAGCGTCTGCCACGAAACGTTGTTGCTGCTCATAAACCTGCTCTAAATTTGCGAGCATCTCGTTAAATGTCGTTGCCAACGTTGCCAGCTCATCACGCACTTGCCAGAGCCCCTTATCTGGCACCCTTTGCCGGAAATTGTGTGAACTACTAATAGTCTGTGCCGTCCTCGTCATCCGCCTCACCACGGTCAACACACCCCATGTCATAAACCACCCGCCTATCACTGCAAATCCCAGCACCAACGCTCCTCCCCGTAACAGCACCATCCGTAGCTCATCTAGAGATTGTTCAATATCCTGCTCCGACCGTGCAGTCTGAATAATATGCATACTTGTGCCACAAAAATCGTTCAGCAGACTGTATACTCGCACCCGTTGTCCCTCGTATGTAACTGTACTGTAGCTCATACTCAGCTGTTCTGGCGAAGCCTCGTGCTCTTGTAAAACCCGACGAGCTGCCTGTTCATCCCACGGTACCGGACTGCTGCCAAGTCCCTCGACTCCTGGCTGATCAAACGCATTTGGTTGTCCCGATGTTGATACCAGCAAATGCATATGTTCATCCAGCACCTCAATCGCCACACCACCTGTTCCCAATGCATCTACGCTCGACAAGGTAGTAAATGTCCCATTAGGTGTATTAAAACACCCGAGGGTCTTGCCCAGCTGCACACTTTGCGCTCGCGTACTCAACAGCATATCCAGATCATGATAAGCTCGTTGCGCTGCCTGTACATAAACCGTATACCCAAAAAACCACACTGCTACCCCCAATACCACCACATAGAAAAGCGTCAACCGCACTTGTAAGGGAATGTACATATATCTATCGCTTTCTTACAGTGATCGGGCTTGAAAGCCCCGTCTTTCAAGCAGGGGAGTGTCAGTCGCTTACCTTCAACACATATCCTGCTCCACGTACTGTCTGTATCAAGCGCTTCTCACCGTTTTGCTCCAACTTCGCTCGCAGGTGTCCGATATACACCTCAAGCACATTCTCCCCGCCCTCAAAATCACTGCCCCAGATGCGATCCATCAACACTCCACGAGTTAATACTATGCGAGGGTTGCGTAAAAATAATGCCAATAACTCATACTCGGTCGTACTCAATTCGATAGTACGCCCACTCCGTCTTGCCTCTCGGGTTGCCATATCTAGCTCAAGGTTAGCAAAGCTCAACACTTCACGACGAATGTCAGGAGGATTGCTGCGACGCAATAATGCCTTGACTCGTGCCAGCAGTTCCTCAAGGGCAAATGGCTTCACCAGGTAATCATCTGCCCCCATTTCCAGTCCCGCGACACGGTCTGCCACTGCATCACGTGCTGTGAGCATCAGCACTGCTATACTTGCATCCTCTGTTCGTAGATGTCGGCACACTTCAAGGCCATCCATCCCTGGCAGCATTAGATCAAGTATCACCAGGTCGGGAGGCTGTGTGTGAGCGAGACTTAACGCACGCTCACCGTTGAGGGCCGTGGTAACATGATAGCCCTCATAGGCAAGCGTGCGTCGTAGTGCGTTCGTCACACGCGTATCATCATCAACAATCAAGATATGCGCGTTCATCGCTTTTTCAGTTGACAATCCATTCTATGCCCCATGGACTACGAGCTGGCCCCTGAATAACCTGTTGAACCTGTCCATCATGTGCATTCACTAATGTAATACCACTGACTGGGTCAACTGCGTACAAGATGTGGCCATCGGCACTCAGGGCAATGCTCGTAAAAGAGTGCGGTGATTGATATTCTATCAACGAATCGCTACGCTCAGCGTTGATATCGTTCGTATTGATAGCCATAATACCTTGCATGCTTACAAAGTACAGTTTGCTATTATCAGGCGAGAGTACCGCTCCATTGTGTAGCAGGCGCGTCTTATCGTCCTGATTCACATTCGCATTGGGATTGAAATGGAGCGTGGCACTGACCTGATCATTAAAGATCACGCCACTATCCAGCGAAAGCGTACTCACCACTCCCAGCGCACCATTTGCTGCATACAACGTAGTTCCATCGGAACTTAATGTCAATGTATAGTAACGCAGCAGGCTGGGCGCCCTTCCTACTGGTAGGTCCAGGCAGCGTGCAAAGTACAACTGGTCAGTCAAAGGCAGAACATGCACAAAAGCGATATTCCTAGATGTATCAACGTACAACGTGTAGACAAACTTTCCATCACTTGACATCTGTCGTGCCAGTGCGGTACCCACCATGCGTGGATCATTAATCTCCGACTTATCAGCGATAACGTTGCTGTACAACTCATGCTCAACCACGTTGTACAAGCGTACATAGTAGTGACCTGTGGTGTCATGCAAGCGTTCCAGCAAGTAAATCCGGCTACCATCAGGATTGACGGCATCCAGATCAAACGTCCCGCTCAAGTGAATCGTCTGAGCCAACTTCCCCACCTGCGTGTCCACCAGCACGATCGTCGTTCCATTGCTCGTCTGTCCTAACTGTCGTAACGCCAGCCAGTGTCCATCAAACGACAGCACAGCGTCATTGAAGTTTTGACCACTTGTCGTGTACGCGCCATCAATGACCAATGACCGTATCGTCGCTCCACTCTGTGTATCCACGACGCGAAGGGTTGTTTTGCCACTCTGTGCTATCGCTGTATACAACCTTTTGTGATCCAGAGATGTTAGCCCGGCGGGCAAAGAGACGACCGTCTTTGGATGGCTCCCGTCAGGATGAAAAGCTACAATCTGTTGTGCCGTATTTGTACTGCCCAAAGGGGTATATCCATCCAGCACATAAATGCTCTCCCCCGGTGAAACCGTAGCCGTACGCGGAGCAGAGGATGTATTTAGAGGAGTATTCGAGCCACAGGCACTTACAAGCACAATAAAAACACTCAACAGCAAGGTGTACCAGAGAGTTAACTTTTTCTGCATGGCGCATAGCCTCCTTTGCTCTCATGAACACATGCAGTACACATGCGCTCATCATATTATATTCTACAGGAGGTTATAACTGGGGGAACTGAAATGAAACTGAATTACGCTTGGATTGATGTTGCTTTCTTACAAAGCAATAAATAAGAACCGTGCGTTCAATCGGTTGATCGGACACACGGCTCTTATTGCTTTGTAAGCTCTTACTTCTCAGAGGAGCCACGCAAGCGGCGTACCAGGAAGAAACAACCTGTTGCTGTTGCAACTGTCAACACAGCTGCTGGAATAATCGGCCAGTAATTGACCCCTTTGTGTTCTGTCGTCTCATTCTTATGTTGACCCGCAACCGTGATTTTCTCCACTACAGCCTCTTTTAATGCTTTTGCCATGATACATATGTCCTTTCTTAAGTGTGAGTGATATTTCCATCATCTCAAAATATCTCTATTTCTGTCAGCACTCATCAAATATCTTATTGAGCTACTAACGTTGTTATTATACAGAGGCCACAAATAGACATATCTAAATGCGAGGCTTATCCGAAAAATCTTGCTGGAGTACAGGTGCCTCTCGTGCGTGCAATTCATGAACGGTACGCATGACCTTTGCCAGCGACTCATCAAGTGGATGGGATGTATCAATTACGCATCCCTCAGTCTCAAACTCCTCAAAGCGGGGCTTCCACAGCATCCACTCTTCCCAGGAGGTAATCTGAAATTGCGAGACCTGTCCTTTTCGTCCTTCTAGTCGCCGTCTCTGTACCTCCTCCGGACACCGGCAATGCACTACCAGCAGAGGTGTATGAAATGCCTTTGCTAGAGCCTTGGATTGCTCATAGGTTGTGTGATATGTCAACGGGGTATCAACCACTACACTCAATCCCAGCCCTAGTTGTTCTGCTGCTATCGCAAACATCAACTCATATGAAAAATGCCCAACAAGGGGCACATCTCCGAAGATATCAACCGCCTTCTGGCGAAGGATATCTCTATCTATCAATGGCGCATGCAATGCTGCCGCAATAGCACGCGCTATTGTGCTTTTACCTGTTCCAGGATATCCACGCATTACAACGAATGTACTTCTACTCTGCACAGTCCTCGTCTCTCTTCATGGGATATTTAGCCGGTATTGCAAACACACCTATATTTTCTGTCTTATAGCGCATATGGTTTGTATGCACATTCAGTATAGCGACATTTTTTTTCCCTGTCCAGAATATGAGAACTTTGTCTTTTTCATCCTTGACTCCTGGTGAAGGGAGCGTTATCATTTAACAGGAACAATCATTTTCAGATGAACAGGATAAGCAACAGATCGATGATGAAAAAACTACGTGGCCGCAATCTGGCCCACCCCGGCTGCCTGGTTGGTACAACCACAGGCTTAATCTTTGGTATCATCGTTGCTGCTGTCTTGGCCCAACTATTGAATGTTTCCCTCAACATGCTCTTATTTACGTGGTTCGGCCTGACTATTCTCTTAGGTGCCATTGGCTGGATTATTGGTGATCGCCTCTCCTCAAAATTTCCTGCTTTGGAAGAAGATCCCCCTGATGCACCTGCGTCCTCATAGCACTATACCTAAAACTAGCACTTTTCTCCAAAATGTGCTATATAATTAAGTACGTAAGAGAATACATCTTACCGTTGCGGCAGGGTGAAATAATTTCCTTCGATAAAGGCGGAGCGATGATGCTCTTGGGCGATGATGCATGTTCCTGTAGCTGTTGTTAGGGTGCTGTATCACCGTGGTATCTTCAACGCCGCAGACCACCAGATACGAGTTTTTCCCACTGTGCTGTCCTAACTTGAGAACGACACTGTTTTACCAGCACAACTTATTAGGAGGATCCCGTATGTTCAATAACGAATTTCGCCGTCCCGTTTCCGTTGACTCTGCACCCCGCGGCAGCAGTTGCGAATGGTGTGGCAAGCCCGCCGAGCATCAACTCATTGCTATCGGTGGTGACTACCACAATGAAAGTGGCCTTTTCTGTAAACCCTGTGGCGAACAGTTTTCTCTCGCCATTATGGCCCGGTCAAATCGCAATAATGCTACTACCAACCAACATTTTGCGTAATATATCAGTGATCATACAGACAGAGCAAAGGGTTACATCTAGTGTAGCCCTTTGCTCTGTCTGTATGATCACTGACTTAGTGCCATGGTACCTATACTAAGCGTAGCGCGACATATACGCCTCAATATCAAACTCTTTGGCGTGTTGCGATAGGCGATGAGCTGCTTCATCCATCGTTGGACGATCTTCCTCGTAGAAAATGCCCATGAATTGCTTCTCAGGGTCTAATGCCAGTTCCAATGCCTTTATACGGTTGCTCGTATCGTGATTAGCCGCGATGGGTGTGACCGACGCATCCCATGCATTGAACGTGTTGTAGAAGGTTGGGCAGGGGCTGAGTGCGTGAATGAAGGCAAAACCTTTATGCTGCATACCTTTCTCAATCAAAGTCGCCAGTTCCTTCGGCTTGGCCGAATAGCCACGAGCTACAAAGCTCACGTTCAGCGTCAAGGCTGTAGCAATCGGGTTGAACTGTGAGGCCAGCAAACCATAGGGAGTTGATTTTGTCACATGACCAGGAGGTGATGTTGGTGACGTCTGACCCTTCGTCAAGCCATACGTCTCGTTATCCATCACCACGGCTGTAATATCAATATTGCGCAACGCCGCGTGAACAAGATGTCCGGCCCCAATGCTAAAGAAGTCGCCATCACCGCCGACCGCTACCACTGTCAAATCTGGGCGAGCCATCTTCAGTCCCTGTGCTACAGGTAAAGCACGCCCATGCACACTATGAAAACCAAACGTCTTCATAAAGTGTGGAAAACGGCTGGAGCAGCCGATGCCTGACACCACCACCGTCTGCTCTGGTGATAACTGCATGTTGGCCAGTCCACGATAGGCTGCGTTCAGCACACCAAAATCGCCACATCCCGGACACCATGTCGGTTTCACTTCACTTTTATAATCTTTGGGTGTCAGATTAATCGGAGTTTGTACCACGTTAACGAACCTCCTCGATTGCCCGCAGGATCTCGCCAGCGGTAAACGGAATACCACCAAATTTATTTACACGAATCGCTTGCAAAGCATATTTCGCACCCAGCAGATTTGCTAGCTGACCGGAGTAGTTACACTCAGGTATAATTACTGTCTTCACAGAGTGGATAAAGTTCTGAATAGTATCATCAGCCAGTGGCGAAAGAAATCTCAGATGCAGCGAAGCTACCTTGTATCCCTTGGCTCGTGCGCGATCAACCGCCTCCTGGATGGCACCTTCAGTCGAACCCCAGCCAATAATGCCAATCGTTGCATCCTCATCGCCATAGCGTTGTGGCCGTGGCAGTTCCTTCGCTGCCGTCTCCAGCTTACGGAAGCGTTTCTGCATCATTGCCGTATGATCTTGCGGTTCATAATCGGGATGCCCATACTCATTATGCTCCAGGCCGGTCGCCGTATATGGTAACATCCCGGGTCCAGGTGCTGTTGTTGGTGAGATACCGCTCGCTGTGTTGGCATAACGTGCATAGCCATGGAACTCTGTGGGCAACAGCTTATTAATAGAACCGTTGCTATGTCCATTATGTCCGTTCATGCTGACCTCAATGCGTCCCTCGATCTCCATGGGCTGAAATGCGTCTCGATCAACGCTCTCTACACGTGCCGTCAAAGACTGATCGGTCAGGAAAATTACCGGCATCTGATAGCGGTCAGCCATGTTAAAGGCCGTAACCATCAAACTATAGCACTCTGCGACATTTGCTGGTGCAACCACCATGCGTGGTGTATCGCCATGACTTGCATACAGGGCTGCGCTGAGATCGGATTGTTCCATCTTCGTGGGCATACCTGTACTCGGTCCGGCACGCTGTGCGTTCACAATCACTACGGGTATCTCTGCCATCGATGCATATCCGATCAACTCTGTCATCAGCGAGAATCCTGGACCAGAGGTGGCTGTCATCGCACGCACGCCACCAAATGACGCACCCACTACCGAGGCCAAGGCCGCTATCTCATCCTCCGCTTGCAAGAATGTTCCACCCACCTGCGGCAATTCCTTCGCCAGAGCCTCCATAATATCGCTGGCCGGCGTAATCGGATACCCTGCAAAGTAGCGACATTGTGCGGCCAATGCACCTGCGACGGCTGCTTGGTTGCCATTCAGCACGAGCCGGTTTGCCTTCTCTACCTTGCCAAGTTGATATGGATCACGCTTTGTCAATTTTTCAGTCACATATTTCTGTGCAATATTCAAAGCTAATATATTCTTTTCCATCAGAATAGGATTAGATTTACGTGACTTAGCCAGTCTTGACTCTACCACCTGTGCAATTGCATCTAAGGGTAGTCCAAACAAAGTCGCAACGGCTCCGAGCATGACCATATTTTTCGTTTGGAAGAGTTGTAACTCTTTACGTGCAATTTCATTGAACGGTACTGCGTAAGCAATAAAATCACCTGCCTCTGGCGTAAAATCTGCTGGATCATACACCAACACTCCGCCATGACGCAGGTCTACAAGATTGCGATCATACGCTTCTTTATTTAAACACACCAGGACATCAGCGGCATCCCCCATCGATTTGATGGGCATATCACCAATGCGTACCTGGAACATACAAGGTCCTCCCAGAATTTCGGCTGGGAAAGTGCGGAAGGTGTACACATGGTACCCCCACCGTGCGGCGGCTAGGGCCAGAATGTCACCACCAGATATGGTACCTTCACCTGACTCTCCGCCAATACGAAGTGTTACTTCATTCAGCATCGAATGCCCCCCTGATTGGGAAAAATGTTGAACCGCGCCATACCAGTAATGGCGCGGCCCTGAAAAATTGTGGGTCTATATCGCTTGAGTAATTTTTTGCAAAAAGCCCCCGTATATATCTGCCCGGCAGAACCGCGATATATGCTCGAAGAGTTTCTATTCTTCTACCATTCAATGTGCAGCAGTGAAACATGAAACCAGACCTGCTACATCCTTCTAGGACTGTTTCCTGTCTGCTCTTTTGTGCTTCTGCAATGAAATTGCTTATCTGGCCTACCCAGAAAAAAGTCGAACCAGATCAGACCCTCTTGAATAACTTCTTCATTATATCACATCTCACTGCATATGGGGTATATAAATTTTTACCTTCACTCTAAATTCCTATGAACAATGTTACTCCACACCAGATTTTCTTATCGCTGTAACTTCTTCCATTCTCAAATCGTATGTATTTGCGAACGTAAGCATACCCTATGATGAACAAACAATTTGCTTAAGGCAAAGTTCAAATGAACTTGACACTTTTATACCCACACGAGGCAACCATTGTCAAGCAAGATGGCCTCTCTTTGAACCTTGCCTAATAATGAGAAAGTACATGAGGAGCTTTGTCTTTGCAACAATCTAATCATTCTCTCACCCAAAAACAGCTTGTCACATTGGTGGCTCTCACCGTTTTTGGCATTGCAGCCTTATTACTAGGATTGGTCTTGATCATCTTCGCGCACTATCATGAACGCGCTTATGTATTTCTGGGTCTGGGAGCAGGGGCCTTCATAGGCGGAATTGCCGGAATCATCGAGGTAGGGTCGAGACTCAAGGGAACGCTGGGTTATGGGGTGCTCGCCATGGGCATGATGGGCATGATCGTTGGTCTCAACTACCTGGTTAGCCGCTATGGCCCACCACCAAACCAGTCACATGGGGACATTATCATTGCTTTGAGCATCGTTGCTATCCTGGCAGGGATCGTCGAAGCGTTGCTCGCGCAGCCCAAAGGTGGCATTGCCGCCTTTTCGAGTGTGATCATGCTGGGAATGATCGCTTCACTAGGTATCGCGTCACTGATTGTCGGTACAATCTACTTGGTTGTGCTACAATCGCAGGAACACGCCTATCTCCTGCTTGGTATGGGGGTAGTGTGTCTTATCGGCGGCATCGCCTCTAGTATTTTCGCTCAGAGCAGAGCGAAGGCTACTTCACACTAATTTTCAAGAAATTCCCTATGTCTAAAAATAGCCCCAAAACCCCCTTTCCACAACAGGCCAGGTATGCTATAATAGCTTCCGCGAGGGCCCATAGCTCAGCGGTAGAGCACCGGGCTCATAACCTGTTGGTCGCAGGTTCGAATCCTGCTGGGCCCATTTTATAATTCATAATCCCTTGCACAAAGTTTATCTTTGTTTCGGTTATTCTCCGATGATGATAGACAAAGGCTTGCAACGCCAATAGCTACCTGGTCTACTGCAATAAGATAGACTTTGTTTAGCACTTCATTATGTACTGCGAAATAGTCGCATTGTCTTCGATAATGCCGTAATTGCCTATTTTTTCCTGTGACATTGCTATTAGCAGTGCTAAACTGAAGTATTGTTCTGGCTTCATTAATCCAGCCTGTTTTACACTGTATACGCCAAAATTGCCCATCTGCATCCTCAATTACTAGATCATATCGTTGATTCCCTCCGTAAGGAGTAAGAACTACGTAACCAAGCTGTAGAAAGCGAGCCATAATTACCGTCTCGCTGATCTGTCCTGTCCTCCTGGTGTCGTGCTTATTTCTTTCAGGTTGTCTCATCTGCTCCCCTTATAATTCGTAGTCCTTTGCCCAGCGCACTTTCTTCTCTTGGTTGTTCTTTGCTGGCACTAGCCGAAGATTTGCCTTTGTGGTACCGACCTGATCTACTGGTATGAAATAGATCTTGTTGAGTTCTTCGCAGTAGACAGCGAAATAGTCACATTGTCCTCGATAGTGCTTCCACTGCTTATTTTTTAAAGCGAAGTTATGATTCGCTGTCTCAAATGCAACTACTGTCCCATTATCTTCTACCCGCGCCGTTTTACACTGCACACGCCAGAATTGTCCTTCACTGTCCTCAATTACCAAGTCGTATCTCTGGTTTCCTCCATGTACCATAAGAACGGTATAGCCAAGTTGGAGAAATCGGGTGATAATAGCCGACTCACTAATATCACCAATACTATTGGTATCGCGTTTGCTTTTTCCAAGCAGTCCCATTTACTTCTCCTTTTCTGCCTCCTAGACGAACAAGATTATTATCTTTACGACATAGAGCGTCAACAGAGTATGTTTAATGTCAACATACGACAAAAGTATCGTATCATAACCTCTTGTATATGTCAATATGCGACATAAGTTGGCAAAAAATCATCGTAGTCTTGACATTTGGCGTCACTGTCCCTATAGTATGCTCTGGCGAATACTATTCTTGAGGTGGCTATTAGTGAGTATACGAGACAATGAAGATTTCATGACTTCTGAAGAAACTTGTAAACGGTTAAATGTTTCTCCTCGTACACTTGAACGCTATGTGAGAAATGGCCTTTTGAAAAAATATCGGCGCAAGATCGGGCGTGAAGTGTTTTATAAACGGTCAGAAGTCGAGGACTTATTGCGAATCCGGCCTGTGGAAGATGCAGAAGATCACTAAAGATATATTCCCGAATTTGGTTGCTGGTGCGTATTGGGATGTCTCGAGTAGGGGCGTAAGTGGAGCGGATGCGGAGTGGAGGTCTTGTGGTCGCCCGTTGAGAGGGGGCGGCTGTTCGTCCATTTGTTAAGAGCGATCGTCCCTACTTCTGATAGAGTATGCCGTTAAGCAAAGCTAGAATTGCGTAACAGTGTTTTTGCCACTCGGAGTGAGGCAGATCGATCTTGTTTGTAAGCGGCCATGGGAAAAAGAAAAGACAACTGGTCAAAGTTTCTCTTTGTGTGTCCGCGTCCATAGGTAATGAGCCATGTCCACTCAAACTTTTGCTGTCGAAAAAACAATCCTTAATGTGCGATTGTCCACACTGCCTGTGTATGTGGCATGAGCTTTGTTGCATCGGTTTCATCTTGTGTTGGATCAACATACAATGGCAAAACCACTGAGAATGTACTGCCTTGCTCCGGTGTACTCTGCACATCGATATGGCCGCCGTGCCGCTCTACAATCTTGCGTGAAATATACAGACCCAGGCCTAAGCCAGTATGTGGCCCTGTCTGTACTTCAACACCGGGTACACGATAGAACTGTTCAAAAATGTGTGCTTGCCTCTCTGCCGGAATACCTACACCCATATCGCGTACTGAAACTATGGCTTCGTACCCCGCCTGTTGTACTGTGACCGTAATTGGCGAACCCTTGGGTGAATACTTGCGTGCATTTGAGAGGAGGTTAATAATTACCTGGCTTATCCGATCTACATCCGCCTCCACCTCTACCGGCTCGCCAGGAACCTCAAATGTCAGCGATGGTCCTATTCCCGCCGTATATTCATCAATTAAATGCCGACATAATTCAACCAGATCACACTTCTTACGGTGTATTACAAACATATTCGTCTCAACCAGCGATATATCCAGCAGGTCATTCACCAGTACTTCCATGCGTCGGATCGAACGTTCCATATCTGATAGACCTACCTTCACCACATTGACCGCATCGGTCCGTTGAATCTGTCGGCATAATAACTGTGTCATCCCCTTCAAACTCGTCAGTGGCGTTTTTAACTCGTGTGACACGATGCTCAAAAACTTATCCTTCGCCGCGTTCGCCTCTACAAGTTCGCTAGTACGCTTCTGTACCATCCGTTCCAGCGACTTCGCATGCAATTCCAATGCCAGTTGTTGCTCATATACTTTGCGTCTCAACTGGCGTGTCTGAACTGCTCGCTGTAAGGCTGCCACCAGGTAGTCGCGATCGATCGGTTTTTGAATGAAATCATAAGCTCCACCGCGCAAAGCTCGCACAGCCAGATCGTGTTCTCCATGGCCCGTAATGAGCAAGGTTGGCGTATCTGGTCGCAACTCCTGTATTTTTGCCAATAATGCCAGCCCATCCATCCCTGGCATCTTAATATCGCTTACAATCGCATCATAATCGTTTTCTTCGATCAGTTTTACGGCTGCTAATGCCGAATCAGATGTATCTACCTTTATATTGTCCATGCGCAAGTTTAATGCCTGTGGAAGGGCTTGTAACAAGGCTGCATCATCGTCAACGATCAGTATATACGGTGTATTCATCTCTTCTCACTTTCCGTTTCTGAGCGGTTAAGCGGTAACTGAATGCGGAAAAGGGCACCGATGTTGGGAGCATTTTCCACCGTAATCGTACCCTGGTGCTCTTTAATGATCCCATAGGTAATCGAAAGGCCTAGTCCCGTACCGGCTCCTACCTCCTTAGTCGTAAAAAACGGATCGAAAATCTTCTGTTGCCACTCTATGGGTATCCCCGGCCCCGTATCGCACACGCTAATCTCCACCATATCTACCTGTGGCGTACAGCTAATCGTAATAGCCTTAGGTGTCACCTCTGTCATGGCATCGCGTGCATTCGTCAGCAGGTTAATGAAAACCTGCTCTAGTTGTATGGCGTTGCCAATCACGATCACATCTTTATCTGGAAAATGTAACTGCACCTTAATCTGCCGTAAGCGTAGTTGTTCATGCATCAATGCCAACGAACGCGAAATCACCTGGTTGATCGCTACCGGTTCTCGGCTCACAGAAGCCGCTCGTCCAAACGTGCGCAGATGTGAAATAATCTCCGTCGCTTTATGTACCTGTTGCATTGCACTATGCAACTCGCGCAGAATACGCTGCGGATCACCCTTGCCCAGCTCGATCAAATCAATCACATTGCCAATGAACAGCCCAATATTATTCAAAGGGTTGTTTAACTCATGTGCCACACCTGTCGTCAGCTCTCCCAACGTTGCCAGTTTTCCTGCCTGCACCAACTGTTCTTGCTTCTCCCGTAGCTCCTGCTCGCGCCGCTGCACCTCCTCCGTCGTCACCTTCAAATCGCTCATAATATGAATCATCGCCTTACGGCTATTTTCCAGACGTAGATTGGATTGGTGGGAATCCTGGAGAATATGCATCAATGCCCGACGCGAATTATCCAGCCGTTCAGTCTGCTTTGCCAGTTTGCTGCGATCTTTCTCATAGTCAGCCAGAATATGAATCATGGCCTTACGCTGATCGGTCAGCTTCCGATTGACCGTATTCAGGTCGCTGAGAATATGCATCAATGCACGTCGCCGCTCTTCACTTTTGCGTACCCGCACCTCCAGAGCTTTGGTATGCTCCAGTAGACGAAAATATTCCTGACGCAATTGTTCAATATCCATCTCCTCTAGCACTGTCTCAGTGAAAGGATTTTTGTGAAGGTCTAAGGCAGCTATACCGGCAACTTCATTCATCTACCCTGCCCTCGGTGAATCTTCTCCAACTCTTGCTTCAAGTTCTCAATCTCTTTCTCAAGCGCGATCATCTTGAGTTCGCGCCCCACCACCACTTCCTCAAACTTCTCCAAATCTAGAATCTTCTCCTGTAGCTCCGCCTTCGACTCCTGTAAATCACGCACCACTTTCTCATAGGCACGCATATCACGCAAGATACCGATAGCACCAATGACTTTGCCGTCTGCATCGCGCAGAGCCGAGGCATTCAATGTTGTCGGAATAATCTCTCCCGACGCACTTCTTGGATTTAATCTTGCATTGCGTGTCACCCCACGTTCAATGACCTCGCGTAAAGCTGCCAGGAACTCTCGCGTCTCCTCTGGGCTGATAAAGCGTGACAATGATTGCTCCAGCACTTCGTCAGGCCGGAAACCCAGCAATTCATACACGGCATCGTTGGCCTGTAAAATCTTGCCTTCCAGATCAGAGACAAACACGGGATCAGGGGCATTCTTAATCAAACTGTCTGAATATGCCAAGGCTTTATCCAGTTCGCGCATATCACGTAAAATACCGATAGCACCGATAACTTTGCCATCGCCATCACGTAACGCCGAGGCATTCAAGCTCGTCGGAATGACCTCGCCCGACGCACTGCGGGGATTCAGGCGCGTATTACGGATAACGCCGCGTTCAATGACCTCACGCAAAGCCGCCGTAAACTCTCGCGTCTCCTCTGGACTGATAAAACGTGATAATGATTGCTCCAAGACTTCATCTGTCCGAAAACCTAACAATTCATAGACGGCATCGTTCGCCGAGAGTATTTTGCCTTCCAGATCAGAGACAAATACAGGGTCAGGGGCGTTCTTAATCAGGCTATCAGCATAGGCTCGCGCCTTATCCAACTCACGCATATCACGCAGAATACCAATTGCCCCGATAACTTTGCCATCCGCATCTCTTAAAGCCGAAGCATTCAAACTGGTTGGTATGACCTCGCCCGATGCGCTGCGCGGATTCAACCGTGCATTGCGTGTGGCCCCACGTTCAATGACTTCGCGCAAAGCTGCGGTAAACTCTCGCGTCTCTTCGGGGCTAATAAAACGCGACAATGATTGCTCCAAGACTTCATCTGTCCGAAAGCCTAACAGTTCATAGACGGCATCATTGGCCGAAAGAATCTTGCCTTCCAGATCAGAGACAAACACGGGATCAGGGGCATTTTTGATAATAATATCCGCATCCAGTGAACCATGTGACTTTGTATTCTGTGTATTGCCACGAGCAGGCGATGTAGCAGCATCAAGCACGAAATTTATCTCCCTTCCGTGATAGCGGAATGAGCTATTATTCTCTACAAAACAGCAAAAAGGTATTGTTGGGAGTATAACACATTTTTATCTTGGGCAACATCATAGACTCAAAGTTACTGAATAGTAGAGATGCTAAAGTTGCAATTTGCCTAGAGATTAGCATGACAGGCTTGTCTCTATAGTTAGTACATGTACATGTATCGTAGGAGTGAAGCATGAGCAAAATGAATATTCGTGGCTCAGAATATCCCCTTAAGAAAATATTTAGTGACGACTTTGTTTTTACGATCCCCCTTTATCAGCGTGCCTATGCCTGGAGTACCGAAGAATCTGAAGATCTTCTACAAGATTTGTTAAGGGCTATGCATAGTGAAGAAGCGTTGATCGATGACTTACCCCCTTATTTCCTGGGTAGTATCGTACTTATCAAAGATGACGAACCAGATTCTGAAGTCGTTGATGGACAGCAACGGCTGGCTACGCTTACTATGCTGCTGTCTGCCTTGCGTAGTCTGGTCAAACCTGAGTATGTTGACGGCTTGACGTCTTTTCTCTGTGAAAAAGGAAACATCATCACCGGAACGCCAAAACGTTACCGTTTGCGATTACGTGAGCGAGATGCTCAGTTTTTTCAGAAATATATTCAAGACGAAGATGGTATCGAAGAACTGAAAAACTTGTCTACCTCATCACTTTCAGAAAGCCAACGCAACATTCGCGACAACACTTTAGGTTTCATTCAAGAGCTGCAAAAGCTTTCAGAAAAACATTTGATGGCACTGACACAATTTATCATGAATCGCTGCTTTTTGATTGTTGTCTCTGTTTCCAGTCCTGATCTTGACTCTGTATATCGCATCTTCTCAGTTTTGAACAGCCGTGGATTAGACCTTTCCTACCCTGATATTCTAAAGTCAGACATCCTTAGAGATGTTCCTAAAGACCTGCGCGAAGATTACGCGACAAAGTGGGAAGGGCTGGAAGCTATGCTTGGCAGGGACACATTTGAGAAGCTTTTCATCTACCTACGAGCGATCTTTTCTAAAAAGCCGCCCAGTAAAGGGATGATCGAGGAATTTCATGAATATGTTTATCCTCGTTATCCAAAGGCATCTACGCCACAAGAGTTTATTGATAATACCTTGTCCCCAACTGCTCATGCTCTCAACTACTTTACTAAAGCTAACTACTCAGGTAAAAACTTGACAAAAGAGTTGGGAGAGAAAATAAATGGCGTGCTCAGACTGCTCAACCAGCTTGACTATGATCGTCAGTCTGAGCATGCAAGATGGATACCCCCAGCACTCTATTATCTCTTTCTGAATCGACATCAGCCCGAGTTGCTATTGCGTTTCCTTACAGACCTTGAGCGTCTGGCTGTAAGCTTTATGCTTCGTAGAGTTCCACCATACCAGCGGTTTGATCGCTATTATGAATTATTGAGAGCCATTCACGATGGAGGAGATTTATATGCTCCCCAGTCACCTCTACAATTGGCTCCTAAAGAGTGCCAGGAAGTTCTCAGGATACTTAACGCAGACATGTATCACATGCATTATGTGTGTCGATATGTTTTGCTGCGCCTAGATGGGAAGCTATCAGAAGGGGTAGCTTCATACGATTACAAGACAATCAGCATAGAACATGTGCTTCCGCAACGTCCCTCCCCTGAAAGCAAATGGGTCAAAGCATTTCCCTCCAAAGAGATGCGCGAAAAATACGTCCATCGCTTGGGCAATCTCGTCCTTCTCTCTCAAGGAAGGAACATGAAAGCAGAAAATTTCGATTTCGACGAAAAGAAATATAAGTACTTCATGACGAACGGCGGCATTTCCCCATTCGTCCTAACAACTCAAGTCCTTCGCCATCAGGAATGGACGCCCACAGTGATAGACCAGCGACAAAACCAACTGGTGGGTACGCTCAAACAACTCTGGCGGCTCTAACATAAGTCAAGTAAAAGCCAGATCAACCGTATATAGTAGGGACGACCCTTGTGGTCGTCCTGTAATTTTTGCTATAGTCCCTGATTACCTGCTTCTCCTCCTGTAGTAACGTACTCTATTCCATACTACTGCGATCACTGCTACCAGCACAATAACCGCCGCTCCACCATAGTGCAAAAGAGTGCTAAGACTATTGATCCCTGTTGCTTGCTGAGGTGTCAGACTAAACAACGAAGGATACAATCCCGTCACCACAAAATGCGGCATACCACCGACGGTGAATGTTTGCACGATCTGTCGCCCAGGCACATCTAGCATCACCACTCTTCCATTATCTAGAGGCACAAACCCAAGCTGCCCATCACTCGTAATCGCCACTGCCTGTGGCTCACCATCCAGTTGAATAATCCGGCCCGGCTCATGTGGGAATGTTCGCATATCTCCATTCACTGGAGTCAACACATCAAGCTGCATGTGCTGCATATCCGGTACGTATATCCTGCCGGTGATCGCATCATAATCCATCGGTCCAAACATTTCACCTTGCAGGAGTGTGGCTAGCACCCGCTTCGTATTCAAATCGACGGCTACAACGCCCCCTTGCCGTGGTGTCACATAGAGCGTAGGACCTGTGGGAATACAAATATATCCTGGTCCACCCGCTACTGGTATACTCGCTAGCGGTTTTCCTGCTGAGTCAAAAGCCTTCAAGGATTGCTCGTCAGCTACCCATATTTGATTGCCTGTTCCGCCAGCAATACCTGACCCGACGACAGCGACTGCCAATCCATACACGCCACCTTGCGTCTGCAAGGTCTGTTTTACTGCACACGTCGTCGGATCAAGCGCACTGACGGTCGCAGCTTCATTGCCTGCCACATACAGTGTATTCGTCCCAGGATCAAGCGTCAACAGCGTTGGTTTGCCTGCGATCCTGGCCTTGCATACCTCTTGCTTAGTCTTTGTCGCAATCACTTCCACTTGTCCTAATTCTGGTTGGGTCACATATAATAATCGTCCGTCTAAACTAAGTAGAATGGTATGAGGATCGCCTGTCAGTGCAAGCGTATTTGTCACTTTTTGTTGGCCGATATCAATGGCACTGATACCCTCTGCGGTTCCTGAAACATACGCCAGGTTAGGCGCACCGCCGTCGGCAGAAGCTTGCAACGGGCGGAACAAGAGCCAACATGTTATGATAAAAAACACAAATGCAAATCTTAGATATATGCTTCGTTTGAACATAGTGATAGTGACACCCTTCGTCGTACCTGTTTGCATCTTTCTTATTGTATCTTTCGTGCCATGCATGCGCAATTCATTCTCTGATATAATCTCATTGAATATGAAAAGTGAGTCAGCCAAATGGTACCTGACAATTTTTTGCTCAACCAACGCTATCATATCTTGAGTAAAGTGGGTGAAGGTGGCTTTGGAGCCGTTTACAAGGCCGAGGATACTGCCTTTGACAATCGGCTGGTAGCAGTGAAGGAGATGAGCGATGCTGGACTCTCTGCACAGGAATTGGCCGAAGCTAGTGCCGCCTTCAAGCGGGAAACGCTGTTGCTTGCCAAATTAATGCATCCTAACTTGCCCAGCATTTACGACCACTTTGCCGAGCAGGGACACTGGTATGTCGTTATGGATTTTATCGAGGGCGAAACGATTGAAACTCGGCTGAACCAAACACCTCATGGTTACCTACCGATCGCGCAAGTTCTGGAAATTGGCATCCAACTCTGCTCTGTCCTTGACTACTTGCATACACGCCAGCCGCCTATCATCTTTCGCGATCTTAAACCATCAAACATTATCTTGACTTCTGACGGCTATATCTACCTCATTGATTTCGGTATTGCTCGCCACTTCAAACCCGGTAAGGCCAGAGATACCATCGCTTTCGGTTCGCCGGGCTATGCTGCCCCTGAACAATACGGCAAAACCCAGACTACACCCCATGCTGATATCTACAGCCTCGGTGTTACGCTCTATCAGATGCTCACCGGCATCGATCCTACCCAGACACCCTTTCAATTTACTCCCCTCAAGCTTCCAGGCCATCAGGCTCTTCCTCTGGGTCTTGATACCCTTATTATGAACATGCTTGAATTAGATGAGACAAAACGCCCAGACACCATGCGTATTGTTAAGCAAGAACTGCAGCGTATCTCCGTCCAACTCGCCATCCAAGCGGTCACTCCTCAGCCTCCCAGGACTGTTCCATCTATCTCTGTAGGGACTCCACCTCAACCAACCGCATCACCCATACAGTCTGCCGTATCCGGCAACCGTCTCTATATCTACCGCGAGCATAAGGGTGAAGTGCGTACACTCTCCTGGTCTCCTGATGGAGAAACTATTGCCTCAGCAGGCAACGATCGGAGCATGCATCTATGGCGGCCCCTCTCCAATCATTCTGATTGTATTCATGCTGTAGCGTGGTCACCTGATGGACAACGTATCGCCTCGGCTTCTGCCGATCATACTGTCCATGTTTGGAGTGCCACCTTGTCCCATCGCTGGCTCAAGTCGCTGGCTTTCCTCACTGGTTTTCATTACTTGAGCTATACAGGCCATACAGGGGCTGTCTATACCGTTACATGGTCGCCTGATGGCGTATTTATTGCTTCAGCAGGAAACGAGCGTGCAGTGCATGTCTGGAACAGCACTACTGGCGAGCTTTCCGTCGTTTACAAGGGACACTCTGATATTATCAGAGCAGTTCAATGGTCGCCCGATGGGCGCTATCTGGCCTCAAGCAGCAATGACCACACTATCCGTATCTGGAATGCCCAAACTGCTCACAACCTTCATCTTTTACGTGCGCCATCCAGCATCGCTTATGCTCTGGCATGGTCGCCTGATAGTCGCTATCTTGCGCTTGGTGCAAGCGACCACACTGCCCAGATCTGGGATATTGTAGTGGGCCGCAAAATCCTCACTTATGAAGGCCATACTAGCGAAGTCTACAGCATCGCATGGTCGCCCGATGGCAAAGAGGTTGCCTCCGGTGGCGGTGATGGCACTTTCCAGATCTGGGATGCCATCACTGGTAACACCCTGTTCACCGACCGGAATCGCTCTACTGCCGTTAGAGCTATAGCATGGTCGCCTGATGGCCTCTATCTGGCCTGTACTGGCTATGATAAAACTGTGGATGTTTGGCAGATTTTTGGCAAATGAGCTGAAAAAATCTCTAACTGTGGATATATCGTTAAAGTTCTCCACCTATACTTCTTCTATTTTTATGGAGCGGTTGCATAGGCAAGCACGGCACCAGGAGCAAAAGTGATACGATCTCCGTTTCCGAGGGTATGCTGATCGACACGATTGCCTCGATAAATCAGCCCATTCAGACTGTCCAGGTCCTCAATCACCCACGCTCCCTCTTTCCGATACAACTTGGCGTGGAGGCGCGAGACACGCCGAGATGGCATCATCACATCATTGGTAGGAAGGCGACCAATGGTGAGCACAGGTTGGCCTCCATCGAGTTGCCGCTCTTCAACCATCTTCCCATTGACTTCGATCATAATGCGTGCCAGTGGAGAGGCGGGCGTAGGAGCTGGTTTCGTGCTTCTGATAATCGTGATCTCTTGCTCGTTCACTGCCGCACCACGTCCATTCGTCCATGCCATGTCTACCGGACGCACGATGGATGGTTCACTGGCGCGATCGAGGTTGTAGCGGTTCTGTTCTTTGAGGAAACCGGCAAAGACGCCCCCCAGGCGTTTCAGTTCCTGAAAGGTCCCTCTTTCGATAATATTCCCGTCCTTGAGGACGATAATCTCGTCCACATTGCCCAGCGTACTCAAGCGATGAGAAATCAACAACACTGTTCGGTTGACGATTAAATTGTCCAGGGCACGTGTGACCTCTGACTCCGCTTCGACATCCAGACTGGCGGTTGGTTCATCGAGGATGAGGATCGGAGCGTCGCGTAGAATTGCACGGGCGATGGCGATGCGCTGGCGTTGTCCACCGGAAAAATTACTGCCTTGCTCGCGCACCCGCGTATTATAGCCATCAGGCAGGCGCTGAATAGTCTCATGGATAGCAGCTTGTTTGGCGGCTGCAATGACCTCTTCATCGCTGGCCTCTGGTCGTCCGAGGGCAATATTGTCACGGATCGTTCCCTCGAAGAGTATAGACTCCTGCAAGACCAGGCTCATGTTCTGGCGTAATACTGTGAGAGGCATGCGCCGCGTATCTATACTGTCGATCATGACTGCTCCCTCACGAACGTCATAGAAGCGTGGGATCAGTTTGATCAGCGTACTTTTTCCGCCACCGGATAAGCCCACAAGGCCAATTTTTCGACCAGCAGGAATGTGCAAGTTGATGCCTTTGAGAATGGGACTCCCCTCGCTATAACCGAAGACGACGTCTTCAAAGGTGATCGCTCCTTCTAATCTGGTAGGACCGGTGTATGGAGTTTGCATTTCGAGCACCTCGGGAGCCTGGTCAAAGACCTCCTGGATGCGTTCTGCACCAGTCAGCGCATTCACTCCGAGAGAGGTTAAGCGCGAGACGGCACGTAATGGAAGATACAGTTTGCCCAGATAGGCGAGCAATATCGTGAGGGAGCCAATCGTCAGCGTATTCCTTGCAATGGTGTACCATCCCAGGGAAAAGGTGTTGCCAGTGGCAACATATGCACCAACACCCATAATGATGGCCGTAGCCAGGGCAAGGAGGATTGTCAATACTGGTGAGAGTTGGGCCTGCAGTTCACCTGCACGCACTGTCGCCATGCGATCCTGCCCAACGTAGCGGGCGAAACGCGTTGCTTCGCGCTCTTCGAGGGTGAAGGCTTTGATGACCGTAATAGCCCCGACATCTTCAGTAGCTACGTTGGCCACCTCTCCTGCCGCCATCACCGCCTTCTTAATAGCTATTCGAGTACTCTTAGCGTAGCTGTAGGCTATAAGGGCGACGGCCGGAAGGACGACGATAAACATGAGCGTAAATTGGATGCTGATGAGAAGCAGGATAGTAATGCACCCGATGAGGGTTAAGAAACCGCTAAACACCTCGATCAGACCATCGGTGACGAAGCGTTCGAGGGCTGCAATGTCACCGATGAGGCGTTGGATGATATCCCCTTTCTTTTGCCGGTTATGCCAGTCAAGCGTAAGACGTTGGATATGCGTGAAGAGGTCAGTGCGCAGTTGGGCGGTGAGATTTTTGCCGACAACGGAGGCGATCGTATTTTGTACATAGGTCGCCAGGGCATTTAAGGCGTTGAGGAGGATGAGTACACAAACGGAAAGCAGGATGACGCCCAACACAGTGTGGCTTTCACCCGGTCGTAATCCTGCTGTGGTACCAAAGGCATCAAAGAGAGCCAGGAACTTGTCCGGCAAGGCTGGATTCTTATGACTCACGAACTTGTCAAGGATAAACTTAAAAGGGAAAACGATCAAGATATCGCTGATCACTTGTACTCCTGTGAGGAGAATGGCAAAAAGAAGCCAAACACGGTAGCTCTTTAAGGTGCGAAATAGAAAACCGGCGAGATTGGTGCCCATACTCATCACCATCTGCATCATCATCATCATTTCTTGTCTGCCAGTCATAGGCTTGCCTCTAATAGCCATCTTCTGCTCCTTTCAACTGAGAACGACAATATAATTAATTAGAACGACTAAACCCAGGATATCTCAATAAGCTATTATGCTCCTGGGAGAGAGACCTCTTTTGTGAAGACATACGCAGAATGTGTTGATTTGGATGAGATGTTCGCACGCATAGCCTTTTCTCATTTTTGACACCAAATTTTCCCCCGCTTCGTAACAGAAATATTAGCACCCAATTCTGTATAGCGGGAGTGAGATCAATGGCTGTGGCATCGAAGAGCATACAAGATATCATACCTTATCCCACGATGTCCGAAGACGTGCGCTGGGCTGCTGACAAACTATGACAGCAGCAATGTGTACGTAAAACGTCACAATGCCTGATTGGAATTTCGGTTATCACAAAAGATTCTCGTCCAAATCGTGCGATATTTCGTGGTATCTATAGGCACTACCAACAATAAAGCCATTCATGAGTTTTCTTATAGACATCTGACTGATTTATCATAGCTATTTTCTTTTTGAGGTGCAAACGTGCAAGAGGTACAAACAACTCTACCTATTGGAACCAGACTACACGACCGCTATGTCGTCGAAGGCTTGCTCGGTAAGGGAGGCTTTGGAGCGGTCTACTTGGTGAGAGATCAGCGTGTCAAAGGTAACGTCTATGCCCTCAAGGAAATGATTGATAGTAGCAAACAAGAACGCGCCCGTTTCACTTTTGAAGGTGAAGTCCTCAAGCGGCTTGATCATGCTGCCCTACCTCATGTCTACCGTGTCTTTGAAGATGACAGAAACAATCGCGCTTACTTACTCATGGACTATATTGAAGGACCAAACCTGGAGACCTTGCGTCAAAAACAACCCCAGAAGCAGTTTTCACTACCCCGTGTAATGAGCATTATGGCACCCATTGTCGAGGCTGTCTCGTATCTTCACCGCCAGCATCCACCTATTCTCCATCGCGATATCAAGCCTGCCAATATCATTGTGCCGACCGATGAAGATCACACCGTTCTGGTTGACTTTGGTATTGCCAAAGAGTATGATCCCGACTCAACTACTACAGCCGTTCGTCGCTGCTCCCCTGGCTATGGCGCACCTGAACAATACAGCCAGGGTACTAATACGCGTACAGATATTTATGGCATGGGTGCCACCTTCTACTGCCTCTTAACTGGCTTTGTGCCGGAGGATGCTTTTTATCGCATGACCCAGCTTGGCAGCAAAGGCAAAGATCCCCTTGAACCCGTTCACATGCTTGTCCCGGCCATCCCATTATTTATTTCTGAGGCTATTCAAAAGGCCATGTCCATCAGTAGCAACGATCGCTTTGCTACCGTTGAGCAATTCTGGCAAGCACTAAACGCCTATCCTCTAGAGCCACCCGTGATGCCGACAGTCTCTCCATCTGCTACCACCGAGGTTGCGTCTGAAAATGGCAAGGATGTTGCACCAGTATCTTTATCCAAACGAAAAACAGTAGTTACTCCTCCAGTAGAGGGTGTTCCTGCTGCTACTGGCAGAACCACCACCAGGAAGCGTGCGTTCTTGCCTTTATTGTTTCTGCTGGCTGCTCTAGCTGTTGGTTTAGGCTTAGCTGCTGCTTTCTGGTCGTCTGTGGGAGGCTATCCATCTCCTGCTCCTGTGGCAACAAGAGTGGTGGAGCATAAAGCAACCCCGACTTCTGCTGTAACGCCAACCGCTACGCCAACGCCTCATCGTGCCGTACCTCCTGTTGCACCGACGTCAACACCAGCTTATCCACAGGTAAGTGGCACACACTCTGGCACTGTCCATAACACGACCGTGGGTGTTGATGCCACCATGTCTGTTAGGTTGTATCAAAATCAGGGTAACCTGAGTGGCAATGTGGTTATCAATCCACCTTTGCAAGGCAGTGGCCCAATCATTTCTGGTACTGTTCAGACGAATAATCATATTCAGTTCACCGTGCAGGGCTATGAAGGTCATGCTCCGCTCTTCTTCTCCGGCACTGTCAGTTCCAATGGTAGCATGAGCGGTTCTTACTGTAGCCTTGACACAAGCACCCAGCAATGCAGTGCCGCTGCCGGTGGTCAGGGTACCTGGTTTGTCAACCCAGCCTCCGGCCCCGGATCGTATTCTTTCTCGTCGGATAGAGATACTACTAAAACTAGCATGTAGTACCAGTGCTGGTGCGAGTGGCTACTGGGATGTTGCTCCTGGCCTTTCCGGTTCCAGCTAGCTAAAACAGATTTTGTGGCTGACCAGTACCTCAAAACGAGGTAAATGTGATATACTGCACCGAAGCAGCATGGCAATATCTAGCATCTCCAGGTATGCTCCCATATGTCTTCTCCCAAAGTGAGAGATCATGTCGCTTAAAAGCATACCTTGGAGATGCCTTCTATAGCGTTAGGATACATCTATGTTTTATGACCGTACAAAAATTTACGTTAAAGCAGGCAATGGTGGCAACGGTTCCAGTCACTTCCGTCGTGAAAAGTTTGCTCCTCGTGGGGGCCCGGACGGTGGGGACGGTGGTAGAGGGGGTAGTGTCTATGTTGAAGCCACAACCAACGCCAATACGCTGATTGACTACCGCTATCGTCATCACTTTAAGGCTGATAATGGTGGAGATGGCGCACGCCAGAGAATGCACGGTGCCAAGGGCGAAGATATCGTGCTGACCGTCCCCTGTGGCACGATCATCCGTGACGCTGACACGCACGAATTGCTGGCCGATCTTGTTGAGGATAAACAACGGGTTATGGTTGCTCGTGGTGGGAGAGGTGGCCTGGGCAATACCCATTTTGCTACTTCTACCCACCAAGCTCCACACGAAGCTCAGAAAGGTGAGCCGGGTGAGGAACGCTGGCTCTACCTCGAATTGCGCCTGATCGCCGATGTTGGCCTGGTCGGCTACCCCAACGCCGGTAAATCGACCCTCCTCTCTGTCGTGACTGCCGCACACCCCAAGATTGCCGACTATCCCTTCACCACACTCTCTCCCAACCTGGGCGTTGTTGCTATTGGGCAACCTGGGAGCCGTGACGAGATGAGCTTTGTGCTGGCCGATATCCCCGGCCTCATCGAAGGGGCCGCGCAAGGGGTTGGTCTCGGCCATGAATTTCTGCGTCATGTGTATCGTACTCGTCTCTTAATTCATATGATCGACGGTGGGTCACTTGATCGTGATCCCTGGCAAGACTTCCAAAACATCAACCAGGAGCTGCGTGAATACAGTGAACAGCTCGCTCAACGCCCGCAGATCGTCGTTTTCAATAAAATGGATTTGCCAGAGGCTCAGGAACGTTGGTCTGCTCTCAAAGCTCAAGCCGAAGCGGCAGGCTACTCTATCTTCGCTATCTCTGCGGCTACTCATCAAGGTACCCAGGAGCTTATGCAGTATACCGCTCGTCGTCTGCAAGAAATTCGCCAGCAAGAAGCTGAACAGGCTGCTGCCCAGCTCGCTTCCGAGATAGCTGGTCCTGTTTTGCGACCTATGCCAGACGATGCCTTCACTGTCGGTAAAGAGAACGGGGTCTATATCGTGCGTGGCAAGCGCGTCGAACGTACCGTCAGTATGACCAATCTTGAGAATGACGAAAGCATGGCTCGCCTTCAGATCACGCTTGCCAAAATGGGTGTGACACAGGCTCTTGAAGAAGCCGACGTCAAAGTCGGCGATCTCGTTCGCTTTGGCAAGGTTGAACTCTATTGGGGAGAATAAGCTAGCTAGTGTTTGACAAAACATGCAGGGAGCAGGTGGGCATGATGACCGCAAGGGTCATCACTACTATACTCCAGCCTCCCAAGCCGATTCGCACGTCTATAGTAGTGATGACCCTTGCGGTCATCATGGGGGGCGGTCATCATGCTTCGCAAAAATATGAAACTCACCCATTAAGAATGACTATGTTTATCTAGCACACGAAGTATGGTATACTTGAACTTATGGAAGTACCTGATGTGTATGTAGAACCTCTAAAGCCTTACCACGACTGAACAGATTGTGAGAAAATCGCACGCATGGGAGAAACACTTAACCTGCTCTTTCGCAGCCGAGCCGATGGTACATATGAATTACAGGTCAAGGAAAACTGGTCTGGTCGCACCGTCACCGGCAGCTTTGTCCCGCCATTCGAGAGTAGTCAACTCAACAAACTACATAAAAAACTCAACAAGTTGAATAGTAGCTCGAACGATTTACGCGAAATCGGCCAACGCCTCTTTTTAGCTCTCTGTGGCTCTTCTACTCCTGGCACCAGCCGCCGCGAACTCTCCGAGCAATCTGTCCAGTCGCTGTTACGCACGGTCATTCAACGGACCTTGCGCCGTCGTGGCACTGTCGCCCTGACTTTCAGCTTTGCCCCCGGTTGTGACGAATTTGTGCGCTATCCCTGGGAACTCCTGCATAATGGAGAACACTTCCTCCTCGCCTCCGGTGTCTTCACGCTCACCCGTGCCTTGTTACGCCCAGATGAGGGGGATAGCAGCGAACTACCGGTCCGTCCTCCTATGCGGATGCTCTACATCAGTGCCTCTCCTCAAGACTGTGTTCCCCTAGAGACTGAACAGAGCTATGAGGCATTACAACGGGCCTTATCCGATCCCATTGAAAAAGGTCAGATCCATCTCGATAGAATCGAACAAGTCACCTTTGATGCGCTAGTGAGCTATCTGAGTTCACAAGGGGGCGTTGACCTTTTTGATGATAGCGAAACATCACTTCCTTGCTACGTCGTACACTTTGACGGTCATGGAGCCTATGGACGTCTCTGTCCCGGTGAAGATTGCCAAAAACTCAATGACGCTGACGTACATAAATGTGTTGATTGTGGTGCGTCGCTTTACCGTATCAAACCACAGACGTACCTCTGTTTCTGTGATGACGAGGGCTATAACCGCTATATCGACACGCAATCGCTGCGTGAACTCTTCGTGAGTAGCGATGTGCGCCTGTCCGTGTTCTCGGCTTGCGAGACTGCTATGCTTATGGGTGATCCTTCGCGTCACTCGCAGCGTACCGTTACCTTTGATACCACTCTAGCAACGGCTCTGATCACATCACAGATTCCCGCCGTGGTAGCTATGCCCTTTTCACTACAAGACGACCTTGGCCCGACCTTTATGTTTCATTTTTATGAGTCGTTAGCTCAAGGACGTACTCTGGAAGAGGCTCTTTCTCGTGCTCGCCATGCTATGCTGCCCAAGCAGGGCTGGTTTATCCCTGTCCTCTACCGTCATGTCAGCGAAGGACAGGAAGGTCCTGTAGCTCTGCTGGCTGATCGTGGCACCCCTGAAGAACATGATCATCCCTTAGCTCACCTTGGTGTATCCACCACTTTCGTCGGGCGAGACCGCGAGCTACAAGACCTGAGCACCCTGCTCGCAGCTGCCGTACGTGGAGAGGAACAGGGAAATCTCTCACGAGGATCATACAAACTACGCCCTGGTACCCATTACATTGCCTTAACCGGCCCCGCAGGTATCGGCAAAAGTGCTTTAGCGTTTGAAGCTGTACGACGCAACCGTGAAAAATTTTCTGGTGGTGTCATCGGGATCTCGCTCCAAAACGGAAAACTTTTTCATGAAGCTCTGATGGAGATTGTGCATCACCTGCATATCACCACCAAGCCTATCCACCGTGATGATCTCAACTATCGCCAGGAATTGGTACTCAGTGTCTTACGCTCACGCGCCGGTCGCGATCTGCCTTGCTTATTGTTGCTGGATCGTTTTGAAGAGGTCAAGGATCGCGCTCAGCTGGAACTTTGGCATCGTTTTCTCTCCTCTTTACCCCAGGAAGTGGTTGTGCTGGTCTCGTCGCGCTCGAATCCGGCAGCGACTGCCGTTGTCGAGGGTGTACCCTACCACTGGTATGAGTATAGCGTTGGTAAAATGTCAGATGCCGAACTGCTCAAGCTTTTTACCGACCTTGCTGCCGCTAGCGGCCTGGATCAGCGTATTCATCTCGATGACTCCCGGCAACAAGACATTCTGAGTGAAATTTGTACCTTGTTAGATGGCTATCCTCTGGGGGCCGAACTTATTTTCGGAGCGGCCTGTGTCATTGAAGGCAAGGTGTATACGCCGGAAGCTGCGACACGCTCTCTCGAGGAGATACGCGACGAACTCCGTGATTCACAACTGGCGGGCATCTGGGCCGTTCTTGATGTTGCCTACCGGCGTTTAACTCCTCTAGCACGCTTATTGCTCTCCTATCTTTCCGCCTTCAGATTGCCCTTCAGCCATGAGCAGATCATCATGCTCTTTACCCCCGAAACGTTGACGACGGCTCATGATGTTGTACGTTTGGAACGTGTTCACGGTCTCCATGAAGACAATGGTGTACTCTCCGAGCAGCAGAAGATTCATGTCGGTGAGGCTGTTCCCGCCGAGCTTGCCCAGAACTGGCATGCGGCCCGTGATGAGCTTGTGCAAGCCTCATTTATTCAGTTCGATGGACGTGTTTATACCATTCATCCACAAATACGCAATTTTGCCCTTGCCTATCTCCCTCTCGAAGAGCGGCGGCGTGTCCACCGTACCATGGCTGCTTATTACTGTAATCATCCACAGCCTAGTCCTGAAGAATGGTTCGTCGCTTACGAACACTTCGAGGGGGCCGGTGAACCTCAGGACCTGCAAGAGGCTATTGGTGTAGCCGTCCGAGCTTCTTGGGCTTTACATGGACGTGGTCATGCGTATGCCTTAATGAGTATGTTACGCCATGCCGAAGTTCACGCCTTGCGCCTAGGTGATAAAACAGGTGAAGGTCAGATACAGTGCTGTATGGGGGCTATTTTGCGCGACCTGGGTCAGTATGCTGTCGCCATCGGTTGCCTCACACGAAGCTTGGCCTTACATCAAGAGCAAAACGAGAGCGAAGAAGCTGGCTGGGCACTCTATGAGCTGGCCATGCTCTTTCGTGAGGAAGGACATTTTCAGCAGGCTGGCCTCTATGCCCAACAGGCACTCGAACTCTTTCGCGAAATTGGTGATACGAATGGCGAGGCATGGATGCAGGTGGTACTGGGAGAGGTGGGCCGTGGCTACGGCTGCTATTATGAAGCCCTCGGCCATTTTGATTTGGCACTTGCCGCGTTTCGCAACCTGCATAAAGATGAAGGCTATGCCTGGACCTTGTATGACCGCAGTACTGTCTATGAAGCGTTAGGTAAATACAGTAAAGCTCTGGCTGACTGTGAAGAAGCCTTGCGCCTCTTTAATACGTTCGGATTACGCTCAGGACAGGCCTGGGTGCTGGCTAATCAAAGCGTCGTCTATACCGATCAAGGCAAACTTGATCAGGCCGAGCAGACCTGCCACGAAGCGCTTGTCATTTTTCGTGAACAGGGCATGCGTCGCGGTGAAGCCTGGGCTTTACGTGCTATGGGCGATATCGCACGTAAGCGGCATGACTATAGCAGGGCTCGCGGCCATTATGAAGAAGCTCAGGGCCTCTTCAGCAACTTAGGTGATCGTGTGGATCAGGCCAGGGTGATGAACTCGCTTGGGGCTATTACCTTTGAAGAGGGTGAACATCTGCTTGCGAAAGACTATTATGAACAAGCCCAAGTCATTGGGCAGGAACAAGGAGCACGCCAGATCGAAGGACGCGCCCTGCGTGGCCTGGGCGATATTGCGCGTATTCTGCGTCGTTTTCCCGAGGCTGAACATTTCTACCAGAATGCCATTACCATCGCCATTGAGTTAGATACCCCTGCCGAACGTTGTGCTGTCCTCCGTCGCCTGGGTATACTCTCTAACCAGCAACAAGATTACTCCAAGGCTCTTGATTACTGGGTCCAGGCCCTTGCTCTCGATCAACGTCTTGGCCATCCCGCTCGTACTTATTTACAAGAGAGTGTAGACGCCCTGATAGCAAAGCAACATCTCGAAGCAGTCTACCTTGAACTCGCTAAAAAATATGGACTGAGCTAATCATCTTCTGTTGGATGCATTGCGGCTATGCGAGATTTGCAAGTAGAAAAACACCCATCAGCTTGCCCTTCCAGGGGATAGGCTTGCATACTGTTGGACGCCAGAGTCCAGGCTGATGCAAGCTTCTGCTGACTAGGCTCAGCAGTTTCATACAGCCGGGAGACAATCCGTCTGGAAGCTGCTCCGTTCGAAAGGTCACGAGACCTACAGACGCCTACTCTAATCTGTAGCTCTCTCGCTTGTGGTTAAAAGTCTTGGGAGGCAGAGACGGTGCTGCAAGCACGACAAGCCTTTTGAACCTTGCCGAAGAGTCCCAGACGTCTGTGCGGAGACGGACTCTGTTTTCTTCAGAGTCAATTCTGAGAGGCAGACCGCACATCTGCCTCTCCCCCGTCAGGGGACAGAAACGTGGACGCGACTTCCAGGCCCAACGCCTGTTTCTTCCAGCAGCCTGAAGGCGTGCGGGTCTCCACAGGCGGAGAGATTATGATATATAGGAGCAATCATGACTATAACAAAAGCGAATACTCAGATACAACAATGGACGCATCTGGCCCAGCAACTGCGTGTAGACAGCATTCGCTGTACCACCGCCGCTGGTTCGGGCCATCCCACTTCTTCGATGTCAGCTGCAGACCTCATGTCTGTACTCATGTTAAGCTACCTTCGCTACGATTTTGACGATCCCCAGAACCCCAACAACGATCACCTCATCTTCTCAAAGGGCCATGCCTCGCCCCTGCTCTACTCCATGTTTAAGGCAGCTGGGGCCATTGCCGACGAGGAGTTCATGACACTGAGAAAGTTTGGTAGTCGCCTTGAAGGTCATCCTACACCTGTTCTGCCGTGGGTCGATGTGGCGACCGGCTCCCTTGGTCAGGGCTTGCCTATCGGTGTAGGCATAGGGCTGGCGGGCAAATATCTCGACAAATTACCCTATCATATCTGGGTCCTTCTTGGCGACAGCGAAATGGCCGAAGGCTCTATCTGGGAAGCTTTCGATCATGCCTCCCACTACAAACTCGACAATCTCGTCGGTATTCTTGACTGTAACCGCCTTGGACAGCGCGGCGAAACTGAACTCGGCTGGAACACGGCTGCTTACGAAGCCCGCGCCAAAGCCTTTGGTTGGAACGCCTTCGTCATTGATGGCCATAACTATGATGAAATCAACCAATCCTTCTCTCAAGCATCTCGACCTAATGGTTCTCCTTCCCTGATTATTGCTAAAACGATTAAGGGCAAAGGCTTTTCAGAGGTAGAAAACAAAAATGGCTGGCACGGGAAAGCTCTTAGTAAAGAGCAAGAAGAGCGGGCCATTCAAGAAATTCATCCCGCTCGCAGCAAGACTTTCCCTGTTCAGAGACCGGAAAATGCTCAGCCTGCTCAAGAAGCGGCTAAAAAAGCTGTTGAACTGCCGCGCTATGATGGCAAAGAAGCCGTTGCCACTCGCAAAGCCTATGGTGATGCCCTCAAAGCTCTTGGTGCGGCCAACCCAGATGTCATCGGTCTGGATGGTGAGGTTAGCAATTCAACCTATGCCGAAGAGTTTGCTAAAGCCTATCCTGATCGGTTCTTCGAGGAATATATCGCCGAACAACAGTTGATTGCCGCAGCTGTGGGAATGAACGTGCGCCATAAGATACCTTTTGCCTCAACTTTCGCAGCCTTCTTCACTCGTGCCTATGATTTCATTCGTATGGCTGCCATCTCGCGTGCCAACATCCGTCTGTGCGGTTCTCACGCAGGTGTTTCTATCGGTGAGGATGGCCCCTCCCAGATGGCACTTGAAGATCTTGCTATGATGCGGGCCGTTTTTGGTAGCACCATTGTCTATCCGTGCGATCCTAATCAAACTGCCCAACTAGTAGCTCAGATGGCTGATCACGATGGCATTGTCTACATGCGTACGACCCGTGAAAAGACGCCGGTACTCTACGGCCCAGATGAGCAGTTCAAAATTGGGGGTAGTAAAGTGGTGCGCCAATCCGACAAAGATCGCCTGACCATTGTCGCTGCCGGCATCACCGTTCATGAAGCCCTTAAAGCCGCCGACCAGTTGCAGAGCCAGCGTGTCAAGGTGCGCGTCATTGATGCCTACTCCGTCAAACCTATGGATGAAGAAACATTGTTGACAGCCGCTCAGGAAGTTGGCAACAAATTCATTGTCGTCGAAGACCACTGGCCTGAAGGTGGTCTGGGCGAGGCTGTCATGGAGGTCTTCTCCCACAGAGATGGTCCCATGCCTCAAATTGTCAAACTTGCTGTCCAATCCATGCCCGGCTCCGGTACTCCGGACGAGCTTATGGAAGCAGCTGGTATCAGCGCACACAATATCGTTGAAGCTGTCAATGCTCTCTTGCGACGCCGATAAGCTAAAGGATAGAGAGACACTCAGGGAGGTGAAAGCTTTCGCCCCCCTGAGTGTCTCTCTATCCCGATCGTGCTTTGTGTGCTTCTATAAAGAGAAGTATATAGGGAGACAGCAACTTGAAAAGGCTACATCGGGCTCATTCTGCTGACGTTATCTCGACAAAGGAACTTTCAATGCAAAACACTTCCTTACCTCAGCCACAAGGCATCGGCATGGCTGTAGCTTTTGACTGGGGGCTGGCCGTACAAATCCTGATCACCCCCTTCCTTCCATTATTTCTAAGTGGCCTCAGCTACTTTAAATCACTCAAATCGAGTCCTACCCCTACTATCTCCGTTGCTTCCCTAATCTCATTACCATTCGCGGCCCTCTGTGTGCTCTTTGGTGAGGGTGTACGGAGAGGCTGGCGTTGGATGCGTCCCCTTCAAGTCGGCATCAACCTCCTTCTCTTTTTACTGGGGGTTATCTCTTTGCCGCGTCTGTGGCAAAGCAGCAGAGCAGGCAACTACTGGCCTCTCATCACGGCCAGCATACTCCTAATCTTCTCTCCTCTCATTGCTTGGCGTCTCAGTCGCGGTGCCACTGCCCGTTGGTTCGCTACGGTCAGCAGCACAGAAGCACGCAAGCGGCACGGCGGTTCATGGCCCTTCTTCATTGCCCTCTGGGCTATTGTCGGTGGTGTGTTACAGGCTATTGCCTCACTCAGTAACATACCGCGCTAGCAGAAGTTTGGAGCCTCTGTATGGAGTTTATGATTCTGCTGGAATCAAGCCATGCTGAATGGCGAAGCGAACCAGGTGGGTGACATCATGCAGGCCTAATTTCTCCATCACGTTAGCACGGTGGGCTTGCACTGTCTTGATACTCAAATTGAGGTGAGTGGCAATTTCTTGATTTGTCCGTCCTTCAGCTACCAAAATCAGCACTTCTCGTTCGCGTGATGTTAGCACTTCGAGTACTGATGAGAGAGAGGTTGACTGCGGTATATCTTGTTTGTAAATGTGTAAATTCCAGTTCGGGAACGA
>WNGL01000678.1_pt1 | contig 67632 bp, 62 predicted proteins | sample 5400591 | NCBI WGS metagenome assembly WNGL01 (sample SAMN13153377, study PRJNA577476) | soil metagenome | isolation source: 80 cm soil or saprolite under Garry oak tree replicate 1 | place: USA:California | collected 2016-06-15 | reverse complement strand
ACTTCCGTACCACCGATGTTACCGGTGTTGCCGAGCTTCCAGCCGGGATTGAAATGGTTATGCCGGGCGATAACGTCGCCATGACCATCAAGCTGATCACCCCGATCGCAATGGACGACGGCTTGCGCTTTGCCATCCGTGAAGGCGGCCGTACCGTAGGCGCAGGCGTTGTAGCTTCAATTATTGAATAGATAGGACGCATGTGGGCATGGCAACCGTCAGTGTCTGCTGATTTCATACAAAAGGAAGCACATTTATGAGAGACATCATCACCCTTGGATGCACAGAGTGCAAACAGAGAAACTACACGACAACAAAAAACAAAAGGACGACTCCCGGTAAACTTGAATTCAACAAGTTTTGCCGTTTCTGTCGCAAGCACACTCCCCATAAGGAAACCAAGTAGTCCGAACCGATTGTTGCACGGTACAGGCCAGTAGCTCTAACTGGTAGAGCGCCGGTCTCCAAAACCGGATGTTGGGGGTTCGAATCCCTCCTGGCCTGCCACAATTCAATCGTTTTCCTTTTCGGAGACGCAGTAAACAGCTTTCGAAAACATCGGCAGTCCATAGTGAACTGCTAGGAGCTACAGCGTGCAAAAAGTCACCGCTTTTTTTGAATCCGTAAAGCTTGAACTTGAAAAGGTCACATGGCCGACACGCAAAGAGACAATCGCAACCACCGGTGTTGTCATTGTAATTGTTGTACTGATCTCTTTCTATCTTGGTGCGTGTGATCTTGTCTTAGCCAAGCTGTTGCGTCTGATACTAGGATAAAGGGTCCAGCTATGTCCATGAAATGGTATGGTGTACATACATATTCAAGCTTCGAAAACAAGGTGCGCCTGAATTTACTTGAAACTATCAAGAATGAGGGTGTGGAGAGCTTCTTTGAGGAGATTCTCATCCCTTGCGAAACCGTTGTTGAACTAAAAAAAGGTGAGAAAAAGACGTCATCAAGGAAATTTTTCCCCGGCTATATTCTGGTTAAAATGGAGCTAACTGACGAAACATGGCATCTTGTGAAGGAAACCGCCAAGGTGACAGGTTTTGTTGGCGGCAATACACCGTTCCCTATCGCAGATGAGGAAGTTAATAAAATTACCCGCCGCATGGAAGAGGGTGCCGAAAAGCCCCGCCCCAAAGTTCTGTTCGAAGTTGGCGAAACCGTGCGCGTTGTCGATGGGCCATTTCTTAATTTTTCAGGAGTTGTTGAAGATGTTAAGCCCGACAAGGGCAAATTACGCGTAACCGTAACAATTTTCGGTCGCGCAACCCCTGTTGAACTTGAGTTCATGCAGGTCGAAAAAAACTAGTTACTAATTCAGTCATTCATTAGGGATGACAGGCATACGCTGTATATAAAGGAGCACATTTATGGCAAAGAAGATAACCGGCTACATCAAATTACAGGTACCAGCAGGCAAGGCAAATCCATCGCCTCCGATCGGGCCTGCCCTCGGCCAGCACGGTGTCAACATCATGGAATTCTGCAAAGCATTTAATGCAAAGACTCAGGCTGATGAAGGTACTATTACTCCTGTTGTTATTACCGTTTATGCTGACAGATCATTCACATTCATTACCAAAACGCCTCCTGTTCCGGTACTGATAAAGAAGGCTCTCGACCTTAAGAGCGGCTCCGCGGTTCCAAACAAGACCAAAGTCGGCAAGCTTACCAAATCGCAGGTTGAAGCGATAGCCAAGCAGAAAATGCCTGACCTCAATGCCGCTTCACTTGAAGCTGCCATGAGGACAGTTGAAGGTACTGCCCGCTCAATGGGCGTTGATATCGCCTAATCGGCATACTATCTTATTAATCAAGATCCCTAGAGAGGTTGTACCATGTCAAAAAGCGCAAAGAAACATTCTGAAGCGATGTCGAAAATAGACAGAAACAAGGTTTATCAACTTGGGACTGCCGTTGACGTTGTCAAACAGACCGCTTATGCAAAATTTGATGAGACTGTCGATGTCGCAGTTAAGCTGGGTGTTGATCCACGTCACGCCGACCAGATGGTTCGCGGTGCTGTTGTTCTGCCTAACGGGCTCGGCAAAAATGTTCGTGTTCTCGTTTTTGCAAAGGGCGAAAAAGAGAAGGAAGCTCTTGATGCAGGAGCAGATTATGTTGGCGCAGACGATCTTGTTGCCAAAATTCAGGCAGGTTGGTTTGATTTTGATACCGCCATTGCAACTCCCGATATGATGGGTGTCGTCGGCAAGATCGGTAAACTGCTGGGACCTCGCGGTCTCATGCCGAATCCGAAGGTTGGAACCGTTACCTTTGAAGTAGGCAAAGCCGTTAAGGAATCAAAAGCCGGCAAGGTTGAGTTCCGTGTTGAAAAAGCCGGAATCATTCATGCGCCGGTCGGCAAAGTTTCTTTTGATGCCGAGATGCTCAAAGGCAACCTGCTTGCTTTAGTAGAAGCGCTTGTCAAGGCGAAACCTTCTGCCGCAAAAGGTACCTATATCAAGAAGATTTCACTCTCCTCTACAATGGGAGCCGGAATCAATCTTGATATCAGCGATGTAACCGCTCAGATATAGTCACACTTTTAGCCAAAGTCAAAGACAGCAGGCGCGTATTGTTGCGCTTAATCCGGAAAATCGGACCTGCCGAGACTTGGGTACCGCAAATTTCCTTGCGTTCCTGACTTTGGCCGGGGCTCTGCCTCACATACCAAAAGAAAGGAGGAAGTCGCTTGAACAAAAACACCAAACAGGAACTCGTCACCGAGATGCATGAGCGGCTGACACGCGCCAAAGCTGTTTTTCTCGCAGATTTTCGTGGGATGAACGTAGGGCAGGCCACAACGCTCCGAAATGAGCTGCGGGCTGCGTCAGTCGAGTACAAAGTGTTTAAAAACACTTTGTTTGACCTGGCCGCCAAAGGCACTGACATTGAGTGCATCAGTCCGTTCCTTACCGGTCCGACCGCCGTGGCTATCAGCTATGACGATCCGGCAAATGCCGCAAAGCTATTGAACAAATTTGCAAAAGATCCGCAAGGCAAGTTCGTGCTCAAGGCCGCCGTGCTCAGTGGTAAACTGCTTGACACCAAGCAGATTCAGGCATTGGCAGACCTGCCCTCGCGTGAGGTTCTCCTCGCCAAGATGCTCGGATCCATGCAAGCACCCGCAACCAACTTCGTTGGCGTACTCGCCGCGTTGCCCGGTTCGCTTGTACGTGTACTGGATGCCATCCGTGTACAGAAATCAGCAAACTAACCCGTAGTAGAATTTATTACTAAAATCATATTCGGAGGATTCACCCAATGGCTATCACTAAAGAAGATGTAATCAGCTTTATCGAAAAAATGACTGTTCTTGACCTCGCTGAACTCGTCAAGGAACTGGAAGAAAAGTTCGGCGTTTCTGCAGCTGCCCCTGTTGCTGTTGCTGCTGCTGCCGGCCCCGCTGTTGCTGAAGCTGCTGAAGAGCAGACTGAATTTGATGTTATCTTGAAAGCCTGTGGCGCTAACAAAATCAACGTTATCAAAGTAGTTCGTGCTCTGACCAGCCTCGGCCTGAAAGAAGCCAAGGACCTTGTTGATGGCGCTCCTGGTACTGTAAAAACCGGCGTTACCAAGCAAGAAGCTGACGATGCCGTTAAACAGCTTGTAGAAGCTGGCGCAGAAGCAGCTATCAAATAGCACCTAGAATTGTTGTCTTTATGAGAGCCAAGGTCGCCCGGAGCGGCCTTGGCTTGTGCTGTTTCGGCACGCTTTGAACACCACACACTTCTGATATTCCAGCAAGTTACAGTATATAAATCTGGATCCAGTTACGATACCCGCCAAAGGAGAAGCCATGGCTTATTCTATTGCCAATAATCACCTCTTGCGTAAAAACTTTGCCAAGATAAAGAACATAATCGAAATCCCCAATCTGATTGACATTCAGAAAGATTCATACCGACGTTTTCTCCAACAGGAAGTGTCGGCCGAATCACGATTGAATACCGGCCTTGAGGCCGTTTTCAGGAGTGTCTTCCCGATCAAGGATTTCAGTGAAAGCGCTTCTCTCGAGTACGTGTCGTATGCGCTAAACAAGCCTAAGTATGATGTCGATGAATGTCACCAGCGCGGCATGACATACGCAGCACCTATGAAAGTTAAAGTACGCCTTGTGATCTGGGATGCCGGCAAAGATTCTGCGGTTAAAGCTATCAAGGATATCAAAGAGCAAGAGGTCTACTTTGGCGAAATCCCGCTTATGACCGATAACGGGACTTTTATAATCAACGGGACCGAACGGGTTATCGTTAGCCAGTTGCACCGATCTCCCGGTGTCTTTTTCGACCACGATAAAGGCAAGACCCACTCAAGCGGCAAAGTACTGTACTCTGCCCGTGTAATTCCCTATCGCGGTTCTTGGCTGGATTTTGAATTTGACCACAAAGATATTCTATATGTTCGAATCGATCGCCGCAGAAAGATGCCGGCAACTGTACTTCTAAAAGCTCTGGGGTATTCTGTTGAGCAGCTTCTGAACTACTATTACAAAAACGAAGAGATTTTTATCGGCGCTGATTCAATTACCAAAAGTATTGAACCTGAACTTTTGACGCTTCAAAAGACAACTGTTGATGTAACCGACCCTGTTAATGGTGAAGTTCTTGTCAAGGCGAACCGGAAATACACCAAATCTTCGATCAAGAAAATGCAGGAGCGCGGTATTAAGTCTGTTCCGACCACTGTAGAGGAAATTCTTGGCCGTTATGCTTCATCTGACGTAGTTGATCCGACTACGGGAGAGATTATCGTTGAATGTAATGACGAAATTACACTCGATCGTTTTAATGAAATCAAAGCTCGCGGAGTAAGCGGTTTCAAAGCGCTCTATATCGACAACCTGCACATAACTTCTTCTTTCCGCGATACGCTGCTGATTGACAAAATCAGTTCAAGTGATGAAGGTTTGATTGAAATATACCGCCGTCTCCGTCCGGGAGACCCCCCTACACTAAAAAGCTCATTGGCACTCTTTGACAACCTGTTTTTTAACCCTGAGCGCTACGATCTTTCAGCAGTTGGCAGACTGAAGCTGAACTATAAACTTGGCCTCAAGGTGTGGCAGGACTGCATGGTTTTAAACGCACCATGCATGATAAGCATTGAAGATGTTGCCAGTTTTGAATCTCTTATAGCCCGACTGGCTGGTTCTAATGACCCTTTCTCGCAGTATCTGATGATGAAACTTCCATCTGATCTTGCTAAAGCTCTCAAAAAAGTCGAGGCGGGCCAGTCGATACCGGATAAGCTCAGGGATCAGCTGTTGCTTGAGCTTAACAACATAATTCGTGACAATGATTTTTTCCAGAAGGAACTGTTTGCAACATTCGGACTTTCCAAGGCAACAATTAAACTGTCCGAAGCGATTGAGCAGGGTGGTTTTGATGAAAATCGCAGACTGATTGAAACTCTGCGCCGCAACAGGATGGTTTTTGAAGATCTGCTTAGTTCTGATATCAAGATCGCCGTCAAAAATGACATACTTGAAATTGTTCGTTATCTTATAGAGCTTAAGAATGGCCGCGGCACCATCGATGATATCGATCATCTCGGAAATCGTCGCGTCCGTGCAGTTGGCGAGTTGCTTGAAAATCAGTACCGCATCGGCCTTGTCCGGATGGAGCGGGCAATCAAGGAGCGAATGAGCCTGCAAGAGGTTGAAAACCTCATGCCTCATGACCTGATCAATTCCAAGCCGGTATCTGCAGTTGTGAAAGAATTTTTTGGTTCATCGCAATTGTCCCAGTTTATGGATCAGACCAACCCGCTTTCCGAGGTCACACATAAACGCCGGCTTTCGGCTCTCGGACCAGGCGGTTTGACCCGTGAGCGTGCCGGTTTCGAGGTTCGCGACGTTCACCCCACCCACTATGGCCGCGTCTGCCCTATTGAAACTCCTGAGGGCCCGAACATCGGCCTGATAGCCTCCTTGTCGACGTACGCACGTATCAACGATCATGGTTTTGTTGAGACTCCGTATCGTATCGTCCAGGAAGGCAAAGTCACCAATGAAGTCCGATTTTTCTCAGCTCTTGAAGAAGAGGGGCATGCAATCGCCCAGGCAAACGCAGAAGTCGACGCTGACGGACGTTTTGTGAATGATTACAACTCGGCGCGTAAAAGCGGCGAATTCATTCTTGTTCATCGGGACGAAATTGCCTTGATGGACGTTGCCCCGATCCAGCTGGTATCGGTTGCAGCCGCTCTGATTCCATTTCTTGAAAACGACGACGCCAACCGTGCCTTGATGGGATCGAACATGCAGCGCCAGGCGGTACCCCTGCTGCGGGCCGATTCCCCACTGGTAGGAACCGGCATGGAACGCATAGTTGCACGTGATTCAGGTGTGTCGGTCATAGCAAAACATAATGGCGAGGTTGAGTCTGTAGACGCAGCACGAATTGTTGTCAAGATCGATGAGAATGAAATCGACGAAAACGGCACCGGGGTAGACATTTATAACCTGATTAAATTTGCGCGATCAAACCAGAACACCTGCATAAACAACAAACCTGTGGTCAAGGTTGGCGACAAGGTCAAGCGAGGAGCTGTTATCGCCGACGGGCCGTCCACCGACATGGGTGAACTGGCCCTTGGACAGAACATCGTCGTTGCCTTCATGCCTTGGGGCGGATACAACTACGAGGATTCGATCCTCATCTCTGAAAAACTTATAAAGGATGACCGTTACACGTCCATCCACATCGAGGAATTCGAGTGTGTTGCCCGCGATACAAAGCTCGGCAAGGAAGAAATCACATCCGATATTCCAAATCTTGGCGAGGAAACTCTCAAGGATCTTGATGAATCAGGCATCATTCGTATCGGGGCTGAGGTAAAGCCTGGTGATATTCTGGTTGGCAAGATCACTCCAAAAGGCGAAACCCAGCTCTCTCCTGAGGAAAAACTTCTGCGGGCTATTTTTGGAGAAAAAGCCGGTGACGTGCGCGACACTTCACTCACCGTCCCTCCAGGCGTTGAAGGAACAGTCATCGGAGCCAAGATCTTTTCCCGCAAAGGAAATGACAAGGACTCCCGCACCGAGTTGATCGAGAAAGCCGAAGAGGACAAACTGCGCAAGGATGAGCAGGATGAGATCCGGATTATCCGTGATTCCGCTATCGGCAAGTTAAAACGATTATTGATCGGTAAAACCCTTGCGGTAAAACTGGAAGACAGCAAGGGCAATCTTGTCCTCGCAAAGGGCAAACAGATTACTGAAGAGTCGCTCCAGAATCTGGCAAGTTCTGCCTGGAGTACCATTTCGGTTAGTGATGACAACGAAACCGACGATAAAGTGCACCAGATTCTTGAAACCCTTAATCGCCAGATAGATCTGATTCACAACGTTTTTGAGGACAAGATTCAGAAATTAAAGCGTGGTGACGACCTGCCTCCAGGCGTAATAAAGATGGTCAAGATTTACATTTCCATCAAACGTAAGCTGCAGGTCGGAGATAAGATGGCCGGCCGCCACGGTAATAAAGGTGTTGTTTCCCGTATTTTACCGGAAGAAGATATGCCGTATATGGAAGACGGAAGGCCGGTCGAGATTGTTCTTAACCCGCTGGGCGTACCATCACGTATGAACGTCGGTCAGATTCTGGAGACGCATCTGGGATGGGCGGCAAAGGGCATCGGTTGGAAAATTGAGGATATGCTTGAAAAGCAGACCTCTGAAGATAATTTGAAGCTGTATCTTAAAGATGTCTATGGTGATGATGAGGTAGGCGCATTTATTGACGGCCTTGATCGTACCGAATTGCTTAAGGTTGCTCGTCGCCTGCAACGTGGCGTAGCGATGGCTTCTCCTGTTTTCGAGGGTGCCACCGAAGCACAGATCAAGGCTATGCTCGGAAAAGCGAATTTACATTCATCAGGCCAGGTCACCCTGTTTGACGGACGTACGGGCGAACCTTTCGACAATAAAGTCACCGTCGGGGTCATGTACGTACTAAAACTGCACCATCTTGTTGATGACAAGATTCATGCCCGTTCTATTGGACCATACAGTCTTGTGACTCAGCAGCCTCTCGGCGGCAAGGCGCAATTCGGTGGCCAGCGACTCGGAGAGATGGAAGTGTGGGCCATGGAAGCTTACGGTGCTGCTCATGCCCTTCAGGAATTCCTAACCGTAAAGTCGGATGATGTTTCCGGACGTACCCGTATGTATGAGGCGATCGTCAAAGGCAAACATACTCTGGAACCCGGTTTGCCCGAGTCATTCAACGTTCTCATCAAGGAACTTCAATCCCTCTGCCTTGATGTTGATCTGCTTGAAGGTGAAGAAGAATAACTAAAGATTTTCTGGCCGGAGTCTGTATCATCAGGCCCGCGGCTTCAGACAAACGGAGGAGAGCATCGTGGAAGATTATTTCAGCTTTTTTGATAAACCAAAAGATCCACTCCACTTTTCAGCTATACGTATATCGATTTCATCTCCCGATAAGATTCGGGAGCGTTCTCATGGTGAAGTAAAAAAACCGGAAACCATCAACTATCGTACGTTCAAACCGGAACGGGACGGTCTTTTCTGCGCCAAGATTTTTGGCCCGACAAAAGATTACGAGTGCAACTGCGGCAAGTACAAACGGATGAAACATCGCGGCATTATCTGTGAAAAATGCGGCGTAGAAGTCATCCCTTCGAAAGTTCGTCGTGAACGCCTGGGGCATATCGACCTGGCTACACCCGTTGCACATATCTGGTTTCTGAAATCACTGCCTTCCCGAATCGGGAACCTGTTGGATATCACGCTCAAAGACCTGGAAAAAGTTCTCTACTTTGAAGGGTTTGTCATTAGTGATCCAAAGAATACTCCACTGCAGTTTTGTGAAGTAATGTCGGAAGACAAATATATCAAGATGCAGCAGGAGTACGGCACTGACGCGTTTTCGGGCGGAATGGGCGCGGAAGCTATCCGTGAGTGCCTCCGTGCTCTCGACCTTGAAGATCTCGCCGTAACGCTGCGGACGGAAATGGTTGAGTCTACCAGCGAAGCCAAGCGTAAAAAGACCGCCAAACGGCTTAAGGTTGTTGAAGCGTTCCGCCATTCCGGTAACAAGCCGGAGTGGATGATCCTTGAATGTATCCCGGTTCTTCCCCCAGAGTTACGCCCATTGGTACCTCTGGACGGAGGCCGCTTTGCGACATCCGATCTGAACGATCTGTATCGTCGCGTTATTAACCGTAATAATCGTTTGAAGCGTCTTTGCGAGCTGCAAGCACCCGAAGTCATTATCCGCAACGAAAAACGCATGCTTCAGGAAGCTGTTGATGCCCTCTTTGACAACGGTCGTCGCGGACGGGCTATCGCCGGCCCGAACAAACGTCCTCTTAAGTCCCTTTCCGACATGCTCAAAGGAAAGTCCGGACGTTTCCGTCAGAACCTGCTCGGTAAGCGTGTTGATTACTCCGGTCGTTCCGTAATTGTCGTCGGACCGGAGCTTAAACTGCACCAGTGCGGTCTGCCCAAGAAAATGGCGCTGGAACTGTTCAAGCCGTTTATCTATAACAAACTGGAAGAGCGCGGCCTGGTTACCACCATCAAAAGCGCCAAGAAAATGGTTGAAAAGGAACGCCCGGAAGTATGGGACGTCCTTGAAGAGGTTATCAAGGAACACCCGGTCATGCTCAACCGTGCCCCGACCCTTCACCGCCTTGGCATCCAGGCCTTTGAACCGGTTCTGATCGAAGGCAAGGCCATCCAGCTTCATCCTCTTGTCTGCACCGCCTTTAACGCCGACTTCGACGGTGACCAGATGGCTGTTCATCTGCCGCTCTCCATTGAGAGCCAGGTCGAGGCCCGTGTTTTGATGATGTCAACGAACAATATTCTCTCGCCAGCTAACGGCAAGCCGATCATTGTTCCTTCTCAGGATATGGTTCTCGGTGCATACTACATGACCCGTGACAGAATTAACGCCAAGGGGGAATACTACCGTCCTACAGAGCAGGAACTTATGGCGGGAGTGAACGTATCAGGTTGTTTTTCTTCACCGGAGGAGGTCAGGATAGCATTCGATGCCGGTGAAATTGACATGCAGGCATTGATCAAAGTGCGCATGAAGAATCTGGCCACCGACGAAAAAGCTCAGATGATCGACACCACCGCAGGACGAATACTGCTGCGAGACGTACTTCCCGCTGCGGTGCCGTTCTCCACCATAAACAAAGTAATGACGAAGAAAGAGCTGTCAAATCTGGTCGATACCTGTTATCGCCTGTCAGACAGCAAGGAAACCGTTCTTTTGGCCGACCGGCTCAAGGAGATCGGTTTCAAGTATGCGAATCTGGCCGGTATCTCTATCTGCCTGGATGACATGGTTATCCCCGAGGGAAAACCTGCCATCATCGAGAAGGCGCATGAAGAGGTCACCGAGATCCAGAATCAGTACACCGAAGGTCTCATCACCGATGGCGAGCGTTACAACAAGGTTATCGACATCTGGGCCAAGGCGACTGAAGAGATCGCTACAGAGATGCTTGATAACCTTTCAAAAGAAATTGTCACCGCGCGTGACGGTAGCAAAGTCGAAACATCTTCATTCAATGCCATCCACATGATGGCTGATTCCGGAGCTCGTGGTTCTGCACAGCAGATTCGCCAGCTTGCGGGTATGCGTGGTTTGATGGCCAAGCCTTCCGGCGAGATCATTGAGACTCCCATCACCGCTAACTTCCGTGAAGGTTTGACCGTTCTCCAGTACTTCATCTCAACTCATGGCGCCCGTAAAGGTTTGGCGGATACGGCTCTTAAAACGGCCAATTCCGGCTACCTGACCCGCCGACTGGTCGACGTCGCTCAGGATGCTATTATCACCGAGACCGATTGCGGAACATTGGACGGTCTGATTGTATCCTCACTGACAGAAGGTGGAGAAATCATCGAACCTATCGGTGACCGTATCCTTGGACGTGTTGCCCTTGAAGATATCCACGATCCGTTGACGGATGAAATTCTGATTGAGATGAATCAGGAAATTGATGAGTACCTGGTAAAACGGGTAGAAGATGCAGGGATTGAAAAAGTCAAGATCCGGTCCGTGCTTACCTGCCAGAGCAAACGTGGTATCTGCGGCAAGTGTTACGGACGCGACCTTGCCAGAGGCCATAGTGTCAACATGGGTGAAGCTGTAGGCGTCATAGCAGCCCAGTCGATTGGCGAGCCGGGTACACAGCTGACGATGCGTACCTTCCACATCGGCGGTACCGCCTCCCGTCACGCCGAGCAAACTTCGCTCGAAGCCCGTGCCGACGGCGTGATCAAATATATCAATGTCAATACAGTTATCAACAATGAAGGGCACCATATCGTTATGAACCGCAACGGCGAAATTGCCGTGATTGACGATACCGGTCGCGAGCGTGAAAAATACACCGTGGTCTATGGTGCAAAGATCAAGATTGCTCCCGGCGGAGCGGTCAAGCAGGGGGCAACACTCGCAGAGTGGGACCCCTACACCATGCCGATCCTTACCGAAGTTGCCGGCCGAGTCAAGTTCGCCGACATCCTCGAAGGTGTAACGATGGAAGAGCAACTAGATGATGTAACCGGTCTTTCCCGTAAGGTCATCATTGAAACTAAAGACACCGACAAACGACCGCGCATCGCTATTAAAGATGCCTCCGGTGAGGGCGGCGGCACTATCGGCCGTTACTTCCTGCCGGCCGGAGCCAATATTTCGGTCATTGATGATTCTGTCATCAGCGCCGGCGATATTATTGCCAAGATTCCTCGCGAAACGACTAAAACGAAGGATATTACCGGCGGTTTGCCTCGTGTTGCCGAACTTTTTGAAGCGCGTAAGCCGAAAGACTTTGCCGTAATCACCGAGATAGATGGCCGCGTATCATACGGTAAAGATGCCAAAGGAAAACGAAAAGTTCTTGTCACACCGGAACTTGGCGAACCGAAAGAATATTTAATTCCAAAAGGCAAACACATCAGCGTTCACGAAGGCGATCATGTCCGTGCCGGTGAACCGCTCATGGACGGCTCATCCAATCCGCACGATATTCTGCGCGTGCTCGGCGTCAAAGAACTTGCCAAATATCTAGTGGACGAAGTTCAGGAAGTGTACCGTTTGCAGGGTGTCAAGATCAATGACAAGCATATTGAGGTTATTGTTCGTCAGATGCTGCGGCGCGTGCGCATTAAGGATACCGGTGACACCAACCTTCTGGTTGATGACCAGATCGAGCGATGGGTATTTGAACAGGAAAACGATAAGGCTTTCCGCGATGGAAAACGCCCGGCAGTTGCTGAACCGCTGTTGCTCGGAATTACGAAGGCTTCACTTTCCACCGAGTCGTTCATTTCCGCCGCATCCTTCCAGGAAACTACGAAAGTATTGACTCAGGCGGCGATCGAAGGAAAGATCGATTACCTGCGCGGACTCAAAGAGAATGTTATCATGGGTCGCCTGATACCGGCAGGGACCGGGATAGCTCACTACCGTAATTTACGTCTGGTGGCAGAATCTCTTGCACCAAAAGAAGGTACAACAAAAGAAGCAGCAAATGACGATTCCGGTGAGACTGTCGACCTGGAAGCGGCATAAACACTGGTTCAACAGAAGAGCATTACACAACGGCCGGAAGATTACCTTCCGGCCGTTTTTTGTTCAAATAGAAATGTTGCCCTTCCCGGCCAGCTTTTTCCAACCACTGCCTGCCAATTCAACCAGACCATTGATCGTACGGGTGTAGAACCTGATAACAGGCATACTGTTGACCAGAAGCACACCGTTCACAGACTCAATAGAAACCGGGTCGCCAGCAGCACATCCGGATATCTGATCGTAATATTCACCGGGGACACCGAACAGAAATTTATAGGTTGAGCCTTCGAAGCGACTCGCAACGATGAGGATAACAACCTCAGGGACGCCGGTTTTATGATGGCGACGAACCGTTGCCGAGACAAAAGAACCGGTAATATTGGCACCTGAAGTCAGCAGAGAATCGAGGTTAACGCCTTTTGGCTTCATTTTTCCTAGAGAAGGGAGTCCCCACGGCTTAAATGGCTCATGAGGTCTCGCATCATAGTGTTCACTACGTTCCAGCAACGTCACGACATTGTTATTAATCGGGCCGCCAATGGAATGCGACAGGCCAGCTGAAAAGCCCTGCTCTCTGATCAAACGATGGTTTTCAACTATCTGAATCATGCCGGTCGCTCCAAGTGGATGTCCCCTCCCCTTCAGGCCACCGGTGAGATTAGTTGGAAAAGCACCGTTTTCCCCTGTCAGGGAGTCATCCAGAAGGGCGTCCATTAGCCGCCCCCGGCTGACAATGCCAAGATCAACCATATTTATCGGCCCGAATCCGTTAAAAGGATCGTGCATGTTAACGTGAAGCTTACCGGCAAAAGAGCGGATATCCTTGATACCTGCCATTCCGTAGGCATATCCTGCCGCAATAACGGTTGCCGGAAAGGAATGGAAGTAGTTGCGGTCAGCAATAGTAGGAATATCGGTGGCACTCCCCACACCACTAACCCGCACATCCTGTGGTTGCGCGGTAAGGACAACCGCGGCCACTCCATCAGACATGGGACAAAAATCATGGTACCGTAGCGGATACCAATATTGGTAGTTCCTGCCGTCAGCAATTTGGCGGTAATACTCTTGCAGCTCTATCTGGACATTAAGGTGAGCGTACGGGTTCCGGGCAGCAAAGCGCTGGCTTCGCTGAGTCAGAAGAGCCGAATAGGCCGTCCACTCATCATCGGACAGACCTAAGCGCTCTTTCAAAGCACAGGCGACCAACCCGCCGCAAGCCGGCATAGTCAGACCATATTCGGCCTCATCACGATCGATAACACCGGCAATAATGCGAGTTGATTCCAGCGTCGAAGCATCACTCATCTTCTGGACACCGATGGCCAAAACTGAATCGTATCTCCCTGAAGCAATTTCAAGGTAGGCACTCTCAAATGCTGAAGCACCCGATGAAGAAGCGGTATCAACAAGCACAGAACGAGCGCCGGACACCCCCAGTATGCCGGCTATTTTAGCGGCTGTATTATCAACACCCGAAAATGCAGCTGGGTTCTGGCTTCCAACAATCACCGCTTCGATATCACGGCGATGTACCGGGCTGTCGTTAAATATCTCACCACTTAATTCCGATAGCTCCAGAAAAGACATTTTCTGCTTTTCTTTGCCGTTATACCGTCCTACAGGCGCCATCCAGGAGGCCGCTACATATACGGGGCGAGGTTTAAAAGCCATTTTCATACGCATTCCTTTGTAGTTGCAGCAACTTTTTCAGATTACCGCGACAGTAAAATCATATTGTGACGGTGCGGTGAAAACGATACACGGTCAAGAACCACAGCCACCGCCATTTTTTTGATGATATTTCTGGTGATAAGTCTCTGCCTCCCAGAAAACAGCTGCAGGTACAATTTGAGTGGCTACTGATTTGCGAAAAGAATGCCTGTTTTCGAGCTCGGCACAAGAGGCAAGAGCGGACTCATGCTGTTCCTCTGAGTGATAAAAGATAACCGAACGATACTGCTCACCGACATCTGGCCCCTGTCTGTTCACCTGGGTCGGATCATGGCACTCCCAGAAAACCTTGAGCAGGCCCTCATAGCTGATCTGAAGCGGATCAAAAGTTACCTCAACCGCTTCAACATGACCGGTAGCGTGTGTACAGACATCATGATACGTAGGGTTTTCGGTATGCCCTCCGCAGTAACCAACTCTGGTCGACACAACCCCGGGAACGGCTATAAAAACATCTTCCACGCCCCAGAAACAGCCGGCAGCAACTGTAGCAATTTGAAGCACATTTCCCCCGATCAGAAACACAAAAAAAGGCCCCGAAGGGCCCAGTTTAATCTACATCAATTTTTCCATCTCTTCTTCAGAGATATCGAAGTTGGCATATACGTTTTGAACGTCATCATTATCCTCCAGCTTATCCATCAACTTGAGCATGCTTTCGGCCTGCTTCCCTTCAAGCTTGACCTGTGTCTGAGGAATCATGGTTATTTCGGCGTTTATATGCTTGAACCCCTTGGCAGACAGCGCCTCACGCACCTCAATAAAAGATGCCGGTTCTGATGTGACCTCGAAACAATCGTCCTGTTCAGAAACATCTTCAGCTCCGGCTTCAAGCGCAGCTTCAAAAAGCTGATCAAAATCAACGGACTTGTCATAGCCGATCAGCCCTTTTTTGCTGAATATCCAGGATACACAACCCGCTTCGCCCATGTTACCGTTACTCTTTGAAAAGATACTGCGGATATCTGAAACGGAGCGATTGCGGTTATCTGTCAAAACTTCCACCAACACGGCGGCGCCGCCTGGGCCATAACCTTCATAGACTATTTCCTCGTATGTGACCCCCTCCATGCCGCCAGCGCCCTTCTTGATTGCCCGCTCGATGTTGTCTTTCGGCATATTTTCAGCTTTTGCTTTATCTACGGCGGTACGAAGGCGAGGATTGGCGGCAGGATCGCCCCCCCCCAGCTTAGCGGCAACTGATATTTCTTTGATAAACTTGGTAAAAAGCTTACCACGCTTTGCGTCGGCAGCGCCTTTTTTGTGTTTAATGGTACTCCACTTATTATGACCCGACATCGCTACTGCTCCTTTGAGAATGGATATTTAACACGTATCGTACTGCAAAAAGCGAGAAACATTATCATGTAAGGCATTACCTGTCCAGAGGGAATTTAGCGACACTCTGACATAAATGCTAGCATGATACCAGTTGGCGGAATGGCAGAAACTTATCTTGTGTCAGTGACTGGATTTGCCATAAAATCCTAAAAGGGAAATTAGAGGTTGACAGCACCGCAGACTATTAGTTATAAAGATTACTTGATTGACCAACGGCGCGTTATCCAAGAGGCTAGGAGCCGGTCTGCAAAACCGTTAACGTCGGTTCGAATCCGACACGCGCCTCCAATTTTTTCCAGCTCTGAACACGAAAGGCCATGCTTTTGAGCATGGCCTTTTTCTGTCAGGGAAAAATTAACTCTCCCGTATTGGGCTTGGATTAGGACTATTTTGAGTTTTCGTCTAGAAGATAATTAAGAAGCACGACTATATCTCGAATTTCTTTTTTATTCATATCGGAATTCGGTTTGCGCAACATTTTTATCCCGTACGCCTTCACCGCCTGCTTGTTAAACGGCTGTCCGGTTATAGGAGCCCTGCCGGTTTGTATGGCGATTACCGTACGCTCCATCGTATGACACTTAATACATTTTGCCTGCAACAGATCAAAGGACGGTTTGTACATTTCAGGAATACTGTCGCCACTAAAATTCATTTTAGCGCCACGCCCAGAAACCTTTACACGTGCTTCAGCGTTCGAACATACTGCAAGTGCTACAAGTGCTGTCAGAATTACATATTTTTTCATAGATGCTCCTTAAAGCGTTCTCAATAGCTGTGAAGGTGTATCAGGGTCAGAAAAACTATCCAGTAGAAACCTGAATGAAATTAGAATCCGAATGTGACGCCGAGAGTTCCAATCTTGTTGGCAATCTCGGCGTCTCCTGTCGACTTGAAGGTAATACCATACTCATGTTTATACTCAGCCACAACTTTCAGATTTTGTATCGGAGCATAAGCAAGTGTCGGAATAAAGCGGCGTACAATATTCTGACCGTCATTCTGATACTCAAAACGGAGCGAACCGATCAGATTCTGCAGAATCGTATATTCACCTTCAATCACTCCAACATAGGTCTTTAACGGAGGCTGTGAAGTAGATAAATCAGGCTTGTCATCGTTTCCTAATACACCTGACAACTTCAGTCTGTACAGTTTATAGAGCAGATCAATGTCCATCCCGGCGCGATAATAATCGTTCTGACGCGGGCTCACCCCGGCAACGGTATTAGAATCGCCATTTGTCCCTACATAGCCATAACCACCGACGGTCAAGGTCAGATAATCAAAAATGCTATCTTCCTTATTCAGATCGATTTCCGGTTCATTGGCAAGATAATCGGCACCACCGACCTTAACGGATGTGTGAACATACCATTCCTTGGTATTCTGATTCTTACGGTTAACAACCCCTCCCGCCATAAAGAGACGGTTGGCAAGTATCATGTTGGCTTCGACAGCATCCTGGGGCTGTTCGAGCTTAAACTGCGACGTGCCGGCGGTATATGCATAGGTTGCATACGAATTGGTGACGGACAGCTTGTTGTTGGACTTCCAGAGCCCAAGCTTCGGCTGGAACCTCCCTACTTTCAGATTAATCGGTGTTTCAAGAGCATGCCGCCAGGATACAAAAAGTTCTCCGATATCGTTTTTACCCGTCAAATTGGTTGGAGTTTGCGACGTATTGGTAATTCCGGCAGCATTCTCGGTGTAGACCAGAAAGGTACCAAAGAATCCGACTTTTTCCTTAAAGTTACCGCCGGCATCGAGCTTCAACGAACGGGTTGACAGATCGAATTCGTTTGGCTGACTGCGGTTATAGGTGCCTTGAATACTGGCGACAAATGAGATCGGCAACAGCTCTGGTATCCCTGAAAGAGCAATGCCCTCTGATTTGGACTCACTACCTGCGGCGGGGTGACCGTTCTCTGCCTCTGCCTCTGTCTTTTGTGCCGGAGCCGCAGCGGTTGCAGGTGCATCGGCTGAAAGCATCATGCCTGCTTTCAACTTACTCAGCAGATCCGCATCACCACCCCCTTTTACGGTGCTATCCCCGGCTGGAGCAGCAGCACTCTTTGCGTCAACAGCGGCAGGAGCAGCTTTGGATTTCTCAGCCACCTTCTTTTTCCCCTTACCAAAGTAAACATATGAATTTTTAAGGAATGCTTCGCCATATTCATTCAGCTCCGGAAAGATTGTATGGCAGGTGCTGCATTCCACGTTATTGGCGCGAGTGAATGCGGGGATAGCACGTGCATCTTCGGGTGCTGCCGCCAGTAGTACCACTACGATTGCAAGCAGTGGAAGTAAAGAATAAAAAGGCTTCATTATGTCCTCCAAATATATTATAAAATTTATGGGCGTAAATTAGTTGAGCCACACAGGTAAGCCTTAGCCGTGGTATTAGTTATCACGTTATTGCAAACGTCTGCTCCACCTTGTGTCGAAAGTGAACAATCATCCAGCCAGTCAATCGAATCAAAAATGAGCCGTTTAACATAATTCGGGTTATGGACATATGCGCCAAAATCAGCATAGAGGAGTTCATAGTTGAAGGCTGCTCCCATGGTATACGCAGGAGCGCGAATACTGTCAGCTCCTCCAGCCAAATTGCCGGAACCTGGCACGATAAACTTTACACCATCAGGTGACGCCAGAGCAGGCACAGTTCCTGTACAAACCTTACTCCAATCGGTTTTATAAGTAACAGTACCATCAACGTTGAGTGTGCCGATAAGCTTACTGCCGCTTCTTACCAGAAGGCCTCTTAATACTCTCATGGCTTCCTTAAAGCCCTGGCGGTTAAACTCAAGAATATCCTTGTCCATGTTCTTATTATTCGTAACAGAACTTGGATGACACTTCGCACAGGTCAGGCTGGTAATCGAGGTCACAATACCGGAAAAGTCCTTTGTAATCGGCATAAATGAATGTGAAGTCGAGCTGTTCATGTGGCAAGCAATACAGGGGCCACGATTGCCGGTACCCTGAAAATTATTCATTCCTACTGATGTATGACGGATACTGGTATCAGGATATTTAGCGGCACTTGTGTAGAATTCAAAGCCGCTTTCCTGAAACAAATTCGATCCAGCGGCAAAGTCGTGAGAATTAATCCGCGCAGTTTTTGTAAAATCTAAGCCATTAATAGCGGCTTTTTTTATGACAAATCCAATTTCTCTCCCCATATGACATACAATGCATATGTTGGAACTCGACACATTAGGATAATTTATCTGAACACCCCGTACGGTAGTGCTAGGAATGGCATTGGAATTTCCGCCAGATACAGCAGAATAGTTATAGTAGGCTGGCACCCCTGAGCGTCCGGGATTCACCTGAAGCACATTTCGGAGGGAAAATCCATACGCGTTCCCTCGTCCATCATCGTGACAGACATTACAGCCGGTTACTTCCTTGCTATGATCAGGACCATTGGCAGTGGCAAAGGCAGCTATATTTGTGAAGTCCGACGATACGTAATTAATAAAACCTGTTGTTGTATGGCATCGTACACAATAGGCGCCAACGGTTGTTTTTGCAGCATCGCTTGAGCCGCGCGTCTTAAAGTCCGCAGCCGTCCTGGCTCCAGAGGAGGGGTTTCCGTGACCAGATTGGGCCCATTGACGGTTGATGCTTATTTTTGAAGTAGTATCGTGAGGATTGTGACAGGCCCGGCAGCCATATTTGGTATTGTCCCCGTTGACCGGCTTGTAACGTGAACTTGCCCAGTTAGCCGTCGCAGAGGCAGAGTTTTTAATAACTACGGTTGAAATATTGGAAAAGAATAGCCGCGTATATGTCCTCGGAATCACACCGCTGGTAATATTGTTGAAGTGTGCATCTCGTGTTCCTGGATTCGGAAAGAGTCCATTTGTACTGTTGTGGCATTTGTCACACTTGCCGTCCCGGTCAGGATTTTTACTGACATGGCCGGATGCCCCAGCCGGAGTACCGCCATGGCAAAGATTGCATCCTGTTGGGTGCCCCAGCTCAGGTTCATGACAATCGGCGCACCCAGCCCCGTTAAGTGTGTTGTGGTGCGAAAGCTTCCACTCCTCGACGATGACCCCACCAGTAACAGGATCCCCGGCAGTAACAGGGTTAATTACATTCTGGTGGCAATCTATGCACGCTTGTGACTGTTCACTTTTTGTACTACCCGATGCAACAACCGTCTTTTCTCCGCATCCGAGAAGCGAAAGCATAAGTAGTGACAACGCAATGACAAGTGGCAACCTAACTGAAAACAACATAATAGCTCCTTCTAAATAAACGATGCGTCGGTATACTTAACTATCTCAGTAATTTATACATATAGGTAAACGCTCCACCGACCGAAATACCCGATAAAATACCGGCATAGCGGCTCACCTCTTGCGAAAACTGAACACGCCCGATGAATTCTTCGATATCAGTGGATTCTTCCGTCATCAGAGAAATGATATCCTGCCAATCTTTATCCCACTGAAATATCTGCAGATACAGGTCGGAGCCGCGCCAAACCAATATGCACAAAAATACGACACCAAAGGCAATGAATCCTTTGGAGATATCAGAATCCTTGATCGCGGCATAGATCTTACGGACGATTTCCAAGTTCATAACACAAAGAATAACCCAGATCGCATTTTCAACCATCCTGAAGTTTCTGACTGTGTTAGGGCTGGGAACAGGGTTGATAATCAGGAAGATACCGGCTATGACAAGAATTGATATCGTACTCAAGTATACGACAAGCTTGTTCCCCGATATTTCAAAGGTACGGCAGAAAACGTAGTATTCCAGAAACCCATGGGTAATAACCATAATCGCGACAATACCGACTACATAATGAAATGCAGTAAGTTTTTGATATTGCCCCCACGGGTTAATGCCATACGCTTGGCTGAGAAAGATCAGAAAGAAGCCGATCGATATACTTGTCCAGACGCGGGCATTTCCGATACTGAAGTAAAAACTGATCGCTCCGGCCAGACCCCAGAAAAGAACCTGGACAAGGTCGAACGGATTCATTTGGGTCAGCAATTCAAAAAACTTTTCCATTATATCCTCCAGTGCGTAGCGATAAGATTAAAACTCTGATTTGGCGATAGAAATCACGGTAGTAAGCTTCTCCATCATCGTCCTGATATTTGTGCCGCTGACAAGAAGTTTTGCTGAACGTTCTACACCTCTCATAAATTTTTCTGCTCCGTCAGCATTTACCAGACACGAATTTCCGCCGTTATCTGATATTTCCTTGTCAACGATACCACGACCAACCTTGCCGACATATTCACCGACAATTAATTTCACCTGTTCTTCCAGTTCTGCAAGCCGCTGCGATACGACTTTTTTGTCGCGTTCCTGACGTTCGATATTTGTCTTATCAATCTCGGATTTATGAAGCAATACGCAGGCATCCCATATTTTTTGAACATTTGCAACTTCGAGCAGGTTCGTCCCCATCAGCTCGTCGGCGCTTTTCGTGGAAAACAGGTCGATCTTGGCGCCGGGCAATCCGGCTATCTTTTGGGACTCGGACGATGATGTTTCAATATCGCTTGAGCCATCGTGGAAGAAGCCGAGGGGGTTGCCGTCCTTATAAAAAATCATGGCGGAATGTTCATCAGTATAGATGCGCAGACAGCCATTCATTTGATCCTCTTTGACTTTTTCAAGCAGGGTCTTAATGTCTATCAGCTTCAGTTCCTGTGCCCTGTAAAGTGTTTCTCCTTCCATGAGGGCATGGATACACATGGTGAGATCTTTGGAAAGTTTATAGACGTTAAGGGCGCCGCTTCCCGTCGTAACCATTAATTCCGCGAGCGCGGAGAGGGCTTTAAAACCTGATTCCCGCTTGCCATTTTGCTCTTCCACAAGAACGCTGACCAATTTTCCCGCTTCAAAAACCAGGATGGCCGTGCTTGACTGAAAGACAAAACTTGCATAACCGGTGAAGGAACCATTACTCAGCTTTGTTAATACATCCGGGAGTTTTAACTTCGAAACCGCCAGATTTTCAAATAACGGGCTGCCCTTTGGGAGAAGGAACATCTGAGCCTCCTGAAATAACTCTTTTTTACAACGGCCTAGAAACTAATGTAATTTTTAATGCATGTCAAATCTTTACTGCCGGATATAATTACGAAATATCCTTCTGGAAGTTATTATCATTAAATTAATGCGACAACAAGCCGCAGTAATTGCCTACAAGTTCGACATTTGTACGTTAACCGTCAATCAAGTTACAGCTGCCAACAACAGCAGGGACCAGACCCGAATTTGTTAAATTATTAAGCAAAAGGCACAAGATCCAGGCTGTAAGCCGCTCTTGTGCCTTTTGAGTGAAAACAAAATATTACTTTTTTGGGCTACACATGAAAGCCTATGCTGTTTGAGCATCCACGACAGCAATGGCTGCCATATTTACGATATCATCGACACTATCGCCACGCTGCAGAACATGAACCGGCTTATTCATGCCCATAAGAAGCGGGCCGATTGCCTCTGCTCCCCCCAGATGATGCAAAAGTTTGTAACAGATGTTTCCCGAGTTAAGGTCAGGGAAAATAAGGATGTTGGCGCTGCTTTTCAACTTTGAGAAGGTGAAACCCTCCAGCAGCTCAGGTACTACCGAAGTATCAGCCTGCATTTCACCGTCAATTACCAGATCCGGGGCACGCTCCTTGACGATTTCAACCGCGAGTCGAACTTTTTTGGACTGAGGGTGGTCCACAGAGCCGAAGTTTGAAAAAGAGAGCATGGCGACCCGAGGCTCTATATCGAGCATGCGTACCTTTTCGGCGGCCAGGATAGCGGTTTCGGCCAGCTCCTCGGCAGTCGGGTCAATTGTTACGGTCGTGTCGGCCAGGAAATAAACACCTTTTTTGAAAGCCATCATATACAAACCGTGAACACTGGAAAGGCCTTTCTGTTTGCCAATAACCTCCAAAGCCGGACGGATCGTCTCCGGATAGTGGGTATCAATACCCCCCAGCAAAGCATCGGCATCTCCCATACGAACCATCATTGAACCAAAGTGGGTACGTGATTTGCGTCGCAGGAGGCGCTGTGATTCGGAAAGAGTCAATCCTTTGCGCTGGCGCAGATTGTAGAGTTCAGTGGCATAATGATCGGTCAGCTCTGATTCGCCCGGATCGATGATATGAGCGTCCAGTTCGATATGCAGCTCCGCCATTTTCTGGTGAATTTTCTTCTTGTCGCCAATCAGAATCGGTCTGGCGATTCCTTCCTCAATCAATTCTTTTGCAGCTCTGAGAATTTTTTCGTTATCCCCTTCCGGAAATACAATAGTTTTCGGATCGCTCTTGGCCTTGTTAATAACCATACGCATGATCTCTTTCGATTTACCCTGCTTTGTTTCAAGGTGCTCGATGTATTTGGCCATGTCTTCGATGGGTTGGCGGGCAACACCGCTGTCCATGGCGGCCTGGGCAATAGCCGGCGCTACATGCAGCAGGACTCGCGGGTCAAACGGCTTGGGGATGATATAGTTGGGCCCAAAGACAAACTTCTGGTTGCCGTAGGCTTTGCAGACCGAGTCGGGACATTCTTCGCGCGCCAACTGTGCCAAGGCTTTGACGGCAGCAAGCTTCATCTCTTCGTTAATGCAGCTGGCGCGACAATCAAGGGCTCCCCGGAAGATAAACGGAAAACCGAGGATATTGTTGACCTGGTTGGGGTAGTCGGAACGGCCGGTGGCGATCATGACGTCGCTTCGTACGGCAAGAGCATCTTCCGGGGTGATTTCCGGGTCGGGATTTGCCATCGCAAAGATAACCGGATTCGGGGCCATGCTCGCGACCATCTCTTTGGTAAATGCTCCCTTTACCGAGAGGCCGAACAGGACGTCGGCGCCGGCGGCGGCCTCCTCCAGCGTACGAAAGTGTGTGTCGGCGGCAAAGAGCTCTTTGTAGGGATTCATCCCTTCGACGCGTCCCTTGTAGATGACGCCCTTGGTGTCGCACATGATCATGTTGTTCGGCTTGACACCAAGCGCAATGGCGAGTTTTGCACAGGAGTTGGCGGCAGCGCCGGCTCCGTTGACGACGATACGAATGTCTTCAATTTTTTTGTCAACCAGATACAGCGCGTTGAGCAGAGCCGCGGATGAGATGATGGCTGTGCCATGTTGATCGTCGTGGAAAACCGGAATTTTCATGGTTTTCTTGAGTGTTTCTTCTATATAAAAGCATTCCGGAGCTTTAATGTCTTCCAGATTGATGCCGCCGAAGGTCGGTTCCAGCAACTGGCATGCCTTGATAATTTCATCCGGGTCTTCCGTGTCGAGTTCTATGTCAAACACGTCGATGTCGGCAAAACGTTTAAAAAGAATCCCTTTCCCTTCCATGACCGGCTTACCCGCCAGGGCTCCAAGATTGCCGAGACCCAGTACGGCGGTACCGTTGGATACAACCGCAATCAGGTTGCCCTTAGCGGTGTATTTGTAGGCATCCTCAGGATTTTTCTGAATCGCAAGACAGGGCTCGGCAACGCCGGGTGAATACGCTAATGAAAGATCTTCAGCCGTCTGGCAAGGCTTGGTTGATATTACCTCAATCTTGCCTTTCCGGCCGCTTGAGTGGTATTCTAACGAATCTTTGAATTTAGCCATTTTAGATCTCCGTTTTTTAGTTTAGTTAAAAAATAAGCGGGCTTTTTTGAAACATTACAACTCGACTTTTACTAAGAGTGAAAAACAATAGACTTCTTGAAATACTCTTGTCAAGCAGTTAATCTAATAGGGCTAAAAAAATAGCCACAAAATAGCAGGTACATTCTTTGTTTTTATAAGCAGAATATTGCAACAGCCACCCGCAGTTGACAATTGCTCTTCTCATAGCGGTTGATACGCTCCCTGCGCTGTGATATAGATCATCACACTTTTGTGCCATAGGTGACCTTAATGATAATGATCGACCGTCTGATTGAGCAGGCTCTCCTTGAAGACATTCATACCGGAGACATAACCACCCTGGCTGTGGTTCCGGGACAGCGGCAGGCATCGGCGAAGCTGATCGCAAAAGAAAATCTGGTGGTGGCTGGTCTTGCCACCGCCGCCAGGGTATTCAGCATCCTTGATCCCGGTATCCGCTTCGAGGCATGCCTGAGAGATGGCGAAGCAGCGGAGCCCGGAACCCTTTTGGCAACGGTTCATGGAGAGGCAGCACAGCTGTTGATGGGTGAGCGGGTGGCTCTCAACCTGCTTCAGAGGATGTGCGGCATCGCGACTCTCACGGCCAGCTTCGTCGAAGCGGTCGCCGGCACAAAGGCCCGGATAGTTGACACCCGCAAAACCACCCCCGGTCTGCGTCAGCTTGAAAAATACGCCGTACGGGTGGGAGGGGGTATCAACCACCGCACCGGTCTGTATGACGGCGTCCTGATCAAGGAAAACCACATTACGGCGGCCGGAGGTATCACCGAAGCGATCCGTCGTGCCCGCGACTATATCCCTCACACATTGAAAATCGAGATCGAAACAGAGACCCTGTCGCAGGTGGATGAAGCTCTGGCGGCCGGGGCCGATATCATAATGCTTGACAACATGAGCCTGGGCGAAATGCGAACTGCCGTTGCCACCATCGCCGGCCGCGTCCCGGTCGAAGCCTCCGGAGGTGTAAATCTCGAGCGTGTGCGGGCGATAGCCGAAACCGGGGTTGACATCATTTCGGTAGGAGCATTGACTCATTCGCCGCGGGCGATGGACATCTCGATGCTTCTGAACTAGAAACGCGGCATTTTCAAGCAACTACCGAGGTAGCTCGATGCACCCAAAAGCCGGTACCATATTGCGCCTGTTCCGTACCGAAACCGGCTATGTGTCAGGCCAGCATATCAGCAGAGAGCTCGGTGTTTCGCGTACCGCGATCTGGAAGCACATATCCGCGTTGAGAAATGACGGCTATTTTATCGAGGCGGTTCCATCACGCGGCTATCGGCTTGTCTCCTCGCCTGATAATATCTATCAGGGCGAAGTAACAGCTCATCTGGAAGGCGCCAGGATTGGCCAACGATTGGAATTTATGAAAACTACCGCCTCAACCAATGCTGATGCCTTCCGGTTGGCAGAAGACGGGGTGATGGAGGGAACGGTAGTTCTGGCAGATTCCCAGAGCGGCGGCAAGGGTCGACGCGGCAGGGTCTGGGTGTCGCCGGCCGGAGTCAATCTGTACTGTTCGGTTGTACTGCGCCCCGCAATAATGCCGCATGAAGCCCCGCAGTTGACCTTTCTCTCTGCAGTGGCCGTGGCGCGGGCAATTGAACAGACGACAACGCTGATCCCGGAAATCAAATGGCCTAACGACCTGTTGATCTCGGGAAAGAAGGTGGCAGGCCTGTTGAATGAGATGAGCGCGGAAACTGACGGTATCAACTTCGTTGTTCTGGGCATCGGCGTCAACCTGAATATGACGTCAGACCAGTTTCCGGGTGATCTGCGCCACCCGGCCACGTCCCTTTTCATTGAGTCCGGAGTGAAAGTTGATCGTTCACGTTTCACCGGCATCATGCTGAACGAGCTTGACCGGCTGTATGCCGACTTTTTGGCGCACGGTTTCGGACCGGTACGCGAGGAATGGCAGCAGCGCTGTAATGCCAACGGGCGCCAGGTTCTTGTCAGCGATTCCGGGACTGAGTGCAGCGGGGGGCAGTTTATCGGAATCGATTCGGATGGAGCGATGCTGCTCCGGTCCGGAGATGACAGGCTGCACCGAATCACCTGTGGAGATGTGAGGGTAATCTGAATGCTTCTGGTCATTGACGTCGGCAACAGTAATATTGTGTTGGGAGTGTACGACGGTGCACTGCTTGCCCGCAGTTGGCGCCTTTCTACCGACAAGTCCCGCACATCGGACGAGTACGCGGTGCTTCTGCACAGCCTGTTCGATCAGGCCGGGCTCGGATTTTCCGAGGTCAAAGCATCTATTATATCCTCGGTCGTGCCGCCATTGACCGGCGTAATGGAAGCGATCTCCCACGATTTTTTCAATCTTACCCCCTATGTCGTCGGCCCCGGAATCAAAACTGGAATGCCGATCCACTATGACAATCCAAGAGAAGTCGGGGCTGACCGGATTGTCAACGCCGTGGCTGGTTATGAAAAGCACAAATGTCCTCTGGTCATAGTAGATTTCGGCACGGCCACAACTTTTGACTATGTTAACGGCAAGGGAGAATACTGCGGCGGCGCCATCGCTCCAGGCCTGGCCATATCGGTGGAGGCGCTCTTTCAGCGAGCCAGCAAGCTGCCCAGGATAGACATTATCAAGCCACCACATGTCATCGCAAAGAACACGGTCAACTCGATGCAGGCCGGCATTTTTTTCGGTTATGTCGGTCTGGTAGACGGTATTGTGGAGCATATCCGGGCTGAATCTCACGAGAACTTCCGGGTGATCGCGACCGGCGGCCTGGCGTCTTTGATAGCTCCGGAGTCCAGGACAATTAATGAAGTCGATGAAAACCTGACGCTTGATGGTTTGCGCATCCTTTATGAACGAAACTGTTGATTGGTGTACCAGATGAGATTCTCCGGAAGTAATCGTTAAAGTTGGACGGGCAGTGAAATCCATATTGCACGCAAGGAGGCAGTTCTATGGGACAGTTTGAAACCAGCAAGATCCGCAACTTGGGCATCATCGCGCATGGTGGCGCCGGCAAGACGTCGCTTTCAGAGGCAATTCTGTTTGACACCGGGATGGTCGACCGACTCGGACGGGTTGACGACGGCACGTCAACCATGGATTTTGAACCGGAAGAGATCAAACGGAAGATTTCCATCACTTCTGCCCTTGACCATTGCGAGTGGCGGGGACATTCGATCCACATCGTCGACACCCCCGGCTATGGCAACTTCATTGCCGACACCCGTGCCTGCATGCGCACACTTGACTGCGCCGTCATCATTCTCTCGGCGATCTCGGGGGTCAAGGCCCAGACTGAAGAAATCTGGGGCTGGGCCAACGAGTTTGAAATTCCGCGCATCGCATTTGTCAACAAACTCGATCGAGAGCGAGCCAGTTTTCTGCGCGCCATCGATGATATGGAAAAGATGCTGGGAGCCCGGGGAGTCGCTATTCAGATGCCGATCGGTCTCGAAGCGGCTTTTGAAGGTGTTATCGATTTGATATCCATGAAAGCGTGTTATTACGCCAAAGACGGTTCGGGAAAATACACCGAAGGTCCCATCCCGGCTGAGTATGCAACCGATGCAGCACGTCTGCGTGAACAGATGGTCGAAACAGTTGCCGAGGCCTACGATGCACTCACTGAAAAATATCTGGAAAACGGAGATCTCAGTGAAAATGAAATCATCGACGGCCTTAGGGTCGGCACGATGCGCAACACTTTCACCCCGGTCCTCTGCGGTGCGGCAACGGCCAATGTCGGTGTCGCTCACCTGCTGGATGCTGTCTGCGCTTACCTCCCCTCACCTTTGGACCGGACCAAGGCGGTCGGTATTCACCCCAAGAGTGGAGATATCATCGAACGCGCTCCTGACGAAAAGGAACCGTTCTCCGCTTTGGTTTTCAAAACGACATCAGACCCATACACCGGCAAGATCACCATTTTCAGAGTATACTCCGGCGTGCTCAACTCCGATTCAACCATTTTCAACTCCACCAAGGGGGTTGAAGAACGGATCGGCCAGATTTACGAACTGGAGGGGAAAAAACAGCACCCGATCAAGCAGGCTGTCGCAGGCGACATCGTTGCCGTTGCCAAACTCAAGGAAACTGTTACCGGCGACACTCTCTGTGACCCCGCCAAACCGATTATCTTTGAACCGGCAAAGCAGCTTCTTCCTGTAATATCATATGCAATCGAACCCAAGACCAAGGCGGATGAGGACAAGATTCACAACGCATTGCACCGCATGATCGAGGAAGAGCCGACGCTTGAATCGCACCGCGATCCCCAGACCAAGGAATTCATCATTTCCGGGATGGGACAGGTGCATCTGGAGGTAATCGTCGAAAAGATGAAGCGCAAGTTTGGCGTGGAGGTTCTGCTCAAGACCCCTAAAGTGCCCTATTTTGAGACGATCCGGGGCACGGCCAAGGTACAGGGAAAATACAAGAAACAGTCGGGTGGGCGTGGACAGTACGGTGACTGCTGGATTGAAATGTCTCCGGCCGAACGCGGTGAAGGGTATATATTTGAAGACAAGGTCGTCGGGGGGGTAATTCCGCGCCAGTATATTCCGGCCGTAGACAAGGGGATTCAGGAAGCCAGCCTGGATGGCTTTCTGGCCGGCTACCCGGTGGTTGACTTCAAAGTTGCCCTCTACGACGGATCTTTTCACACCGTGGACTCTTCCGAAATGGCCTTCAAGGTCGCCGGTTCGATGGCGTTCAAGAAGGCGATGGAACTTTGCAAACCGGTCCTCCTGGAGCCTATCACGAACATGAAGATCACTGTGCCGGACGAGAATATGGGCGACGTCATCGGCGACCTCAACTCCCGGCGCGGCAAGGTTGTCGGCGTAGAACCCAAAGCGAATTCGCAGATTATCCGCGCGATTGTGCCGATGTCCGAAGTCCTGGCCTATTCCAACGACCTCAAATCCATGACCAGTGACCGGGGGCTGTTCAGTATGGAGTTTTCTCATTACGAGGAGGTGCCTTCGCATCTTTCCCAAAAAATAGTGGCCGAGTCTCTGGCGGAAAAGAAATAAATGCATGACCAGCTTTGAGCTGCAGCCCGATAAACGGGAAGTGCGATAACGAAGTAATTACCCGCAGCAAAAATGCAGGAAATTACTTCCAACTTACTAATGGAGGATTTTAATGGATTTCAAATTCAATAAAGAATCGGATGACACTCAACAACTGGAAGCGTCCGGCGAAAAAAAGAAACAAAGTGCCCTTCTGGTTCTACTATTGATACTGATCGGCGGATTTATTTACATCTATTTTTTCACCGGCCTGATCAAGCCTCAGGAAACCCAGAAAACGGCTGAAGCCCCTCTCCCCGCACCGCAGGTTATAAAAATGCCGTTGCCGCCCCGCGAAGGTGAATCTGCCAAGCCGAGTGAGAAAACTGCGGAAACAACAGAAGCTCCGAAAGCAGCCGCGACCGCCACAGTCGTAGCGGCTGCTCCGGCTGCCAAACCGGCAGCTGCACCACCAAAGCCGGCAGCGTCGCCCGCAGCCAAAGCGGCTCCGGCTTCGGCTCAGTCCAAGCAGAATGAGGAACCCAAAAAAGTCGATACCGCAAAACCGGCCGACAAAAAACCACAGATGCCGCCGGTAGCGGATAAAAATGGAGAAAAGGCCGCTGCGCTCAAGGCTGAAACTAAAAAACCTGCCACAGATGTAAAGAAACCGGCCGAAGTTAGTAACAAGATTCCTCCCGTAAAAGGGAACGTAAAAAAAGCGGCTTCGGGCGCTTCAGCGAAACATAAAACAGTCGTTAAAACCAGGAAAACCACTCCTGACTCCTGGACACTCATCGTCGGGAATTACGTTCTCGAAGAGGCTCTGTCAGCCGATATGGGACGTGTACGGGAGGCCGGTTTTGAGCCGGTAGTCAAGCCGTCCTCCCGCAAAAAAACGACTATGAACCGCCTGTTTGTATCTGAATTCAATGATCGGGCCGCCGCCCGGTCAACCCTGGAAAAGCTGAAACGTCACACTTCGGATGCATTCGTTATTGAGCAAGGGAGCAAGTTTGTCGTATATGCAGGGTCATATTTGCAGGGTGAAGCCGCCGCCACCGAAAAAGAGCGTTTGAAGGGAGCCGGTATTTCGGTGAGCATCAAACATGCTGATGTTGCAATACCAGCCCAGAGCCTTTCTATTGGCCCTTTTAACAGTAAGAAAACCGCAGATTCCGCCCTGGGTAAACTGATAAATGCTGGAATTAAAGCGACTCTCTCGCTGAAGTAAGCGCCAGATGGCCGAAAAAATTAAATTGACCATATCCGCGGCTGTGGCGGCCTACGTCAGGCCGGGAACAACACCGGAGGTCAGGCTCGCAGGTTGCGCCGCTGCCGGGAGCATGTCAACGGTCGATCGGCTGATGCTCCTGTTCTGCCTCTCAAAAGATGTCGAACCGGCGGTCCGTGCTGCAGCCCTCTCCTCTCTTGAAAAGATGCCTGCACAGGTAATCAGAGAATATGGTGAGCACCAAAATTCGCACCCTTTGGTTCTGGAAGCCTTGTCGGCCCTCTGTCAAAAGTATCCCGAAGCTTTCCAGACACCCGAATCGTCCATGATTGCGGATGCAGAGGGACTTGAGACGGAACCGGATCAAGCCGTTCAGGATGCAGAGCCAGAGGAGGAAGCTCCGATTAATGAAGAAGACGAGCAGTTTCTCAGCAAATATAAAACTGCCCAGATCATGGGAATCGGCGAAAAGATCAAGATGGCGCTTTCAGGAGATAAAGAGTGGCGCTCTATTCTTGTCAAGGACGCAAACAAACTTGTTTCAGGCAGTGTCATAAAAAATCCGCGAATCACCGAAGCAGAGATATTGACGCTGGTCAAAGCAGGCATTCAGAATGATGAGATCATGCGGCTGATCTGTGCCAACAAGGAATGGATAAAAAGTTACAAGATACGAAAAGCCCTGGTCGAAAACAACCGGACGCCAGTTCAGAACGCCATGAGATATCTGGGAACCATGACTGCGAAGGATCTGGCCTCTTTTGCAAAAAGTAAAAATATTTCTTCGGTTATATCTACCTTGGCAAAACGACTTCTGCTGAGCAAGAAAAAGTAGCGTTGTCAGGAGTTTGACATGGCACTTGTTAATCATGCAAAAAAAGAAATCAACGCTAAAATTGTTTATTTTGGCCCGGCTGGAAGCGGCAAAAGCACTGCTCTCACCTATATTTATTCACGGATAAAGCCCACCCTGCGCGGTGATTTAAAGAGCGTTCCGGCTGGCGGTGACAATCTGCTGTTCTTTGACTTCAGTCCATTTGAAACTCCGCTGCCGAGCGGTTACCGTGTCCGTCTGCATGTCTACACGCTTACCGGAATCGTCACCAATCCGGCAACCTGGAAAATGACGCTCAAGGGTGCAGACGGGATAATAATCATGGTCAATCCGGCTGCCGAGCACGCTACAGAAAACAGGGAGAGCGTGTCACAATTGCGGGATTTTCTCTCTGCATATGGAGTCGGCCTGCACGAAACACCTGCGGTTCTTCTGCTTAACAGCTTTACCCAGGGAAATAGGTCGGATGAAGAAAAGGAGATTGCTGCCGCTCTCGATCTTTCTATAATGACAACCTGCCGTTCCAACTCTGCCGGAGGGGAGGGGCTGCTTGAGGCTTTGACGGCGCTTTCCCGCCAGGTTCTCGACCGGGTTAATACCAAAGAGCAGCATGATGAACATACCCTCCGCACCGATCAGCCTGACCCCGCCGTTGTCCCCGGATATCCGGCCACTATGATCGCCTTAACCCCGGACACTCTTGTGGGTCCGGAAAGAATATCCATGCCGCATCTGCCTGATGACAAGCCGCTCGTAACTATCATGTCCGAAGAACTTCACGTCGAAGGAACAGCCATCAGGATACCACTGGAGATACAATGCGGTAATACCCGGAGCAGGTTCGTGGTAACGGTGTCAGTGACATCATAATGGCATCCGAACACACTTTTGACTCGATCTTACCGGGAAAGGATGCGGGGTATTATGAAGGGGACAGTACGTTGATATAAGCGGTATTCGCTTCCAAACTCAAGAAGTAACCGGCTTTCCTCGAGACGGGCGCCAATAAGAAAATAGACGGCCGAAATCGCAGTCAAGAGAAGCCATCTAGCGTTCATGACAGGATTGCTGAGCAAAAATAGTAAAGAAAACAGATACAGCGGATGTCGTACGACCCGGTACCAGCCATCGGTAATCAATTTAGGAGTCTGTGATCCATCGGACTTATTCCCGAAAACCCCCAGAAACTCCGCTGCACCGGTCTGGCGGACACAAGCGGCCAGTATCAGTAGAAAAGCTGCCTGCAAGAAGTACAACACAAGCTTCCAGATTCCCGGTACAACATACAAGATCGCAGAGTTACGGAAGGCGGCCATAGCCCAGCCAAAGAGCAGTAATGAGACGAGGTTGTAATATAGGCGGTAATAGCGGCGTAGGTGGGTGTTTTGTCCAACACATCGCTTTTTAAGGGCCGGAATAGCCAAAAACGAGTGCACCAGGGCAAACATAGAGAAACGGAACAAAAACTGAACGACGTCAGACACAAAAACCACCGTTTACGTTAGGGTGTGGAAACGCTATCACGATCGGCTTGTATGCACAACTATTACATGCTATAAGCGATTAAACTGATTCGCTTTATTGGAGGCTTGGATAATGGCAATTATCACCATATCACGCGAAATGGGCACTGGAGCCTATCAGATTGCTGCGGACGTTGCCCAGAGACTTAAATACACCCTCATCGACGGCCCACGCATCAAATCACTTGCAACCAAATACGGCCTGACTCCCGAGATACTGCAAATGGTTGATGAGAAGCCCCCCTCTTACGTCACGGCAGAAGACCGAAAGCGTGCAGCGGCTCTTAATGCAATCGAATTGATCATCCTCGATCTTGCCCGCAAGGGGAATGTTGTTATTTATGGACGAGGCGGGCAGGATTTACTGAAGGATTGCAATAACATCCTTCGCCTCCGCTTTATTGCCGATTTTGAAGAGCGTGTGGAACGATTTGCCGAACGGGAATGGATCGATCCGGACATGGCCCGTTCGCTGATACGCCGCAGCGATCACCAGCGGGGTGGATTTATTCATTTCTATTTTGACCGTGACTGGAATGATCCGAATTATTATGACCTGGTATTCAACACCTCCCGCCTTTCCGAGGCGACGATTGTCGACTGTATTATTGCAACAGCCAAAGAGCCATCCATAAAAGATTCCGATAAATCCGCGGTTGCCGTAATTGACAGCGTTATTTTGTCGAAGAAAATCGAAACTGCCCTCCTGAACGCCCCTGCCCTGGAGGATTACCGGCCATTTACCCTTGCAATCGAGAAGGGTGTGGTATCGATCAGCGGTTATATTATTTCCGAGGCCCAGAAAAAGGCCGCCATAGAGATTGTCAAAACGGTTAAAGGGGTAACGTCGGTCAATGAAGATATACACGTAGTTGATTACAAGGCTTATAAGGAAAAGATGTAGCGGTCTAGTTCCTCATCTGATTTATCCGTTCATACAGGGGGGCGAGCAGGGCGCTGTCGAAGTGCATACCTTCTCGCCCCCTTCCGATTTCAAGCCTCTCCTCGATCCCGTGAAAATCCGAGCCGGCCGTAACTATCAGCCCACGACCCTCCGCGGCACGTCGCAGAAACTCGATTTCAAGCGGCCACCCCATATTGTTATAGACCTCTATGCCATCGAGACCTTTCAGATGAAGCGCGGCGATGACCGAACCGAGAACAGCTTGATCTCTCGATATACTGGTCGGGTGGGCGAGGACGGCAACGCCGCCGATACGATGGATTTCCTCGATCGCCTCATCTATCTGCCAATAGCTTTTGGGAACGTTGCAGGGAACCAGATAACGTCTGAAGGCATCTTCTACCGAAGCCGCATAGCCACGTGCAAGCAATTCACGGGCGATATGCGGCCTACCGATTGAATCCCGGGCAAAGGCGAGAATGTTCTCACGGTTCAATGCATTGCGCCCTTCTGTTCGCAAAACGTCGTTCACACGCCCGAGTATTTCATCATTACGTCCACTGCGGCGGCGTCTGAACCCATCAAGTGTCTGCAGAAATTTTTCATCACCGCAGTCGATGCCGTAACCAAGCAGATGAACATCTTGCCACTCATTAAACTGCACGGAAAGCTCAACGGCAGGAAGAACTTCGATAGCGGCGGCGCCCGCAACAGCCGCTTCCCGGACACCGGCCACCGAATCATGGTCGGCAATGGCGATCACGCGCACATCATTTTTTCCGGCAAGAGCAACAAGTTCGGATGGTGTAAAGGCGCCATCCGAAAAACTGGAATGTATATGCAGATCAATATCCATAATCCGCATAGTAGCGCGCCATGGCAAAAAAGTAAAACCGCTATTGCAGAGCACTTCTGCTTAGGATAGAATCCGGACCATGAAACCTGAAGACATCCATGCCGTTATCGAAATCCTGCGCGAAGAGTACAAGGGATGGCATACTCCGGCCGTTACAATAGTTGCCCACTGTAACGGCAGCCCCTTCAAGGTCCTGATTTCCTGTATCATCTCGTTGCGCACCAAAGATGAAGTGACTGCCCGGGCTTCGGCACGGATTTTTGAACGAGCCCAAACTCCAGAAGCGATGACGGAACTCTCTGTCGATGAAATATCACAGCTGATCTATCCGGCCGGTTTTTATCACACCAAAGCCGAGCAGATAGCCCTGTTATCCAGGAGGCTGGTGAATGAGTATGGCGGAACCGTTCCGGACGATATCGATGAACTTCTCCAGTTTAAAGGGGTCGGGCGTAAAACGGCCAATCTTGTGGTGACCCTCGGTTTCGGCAAGGCGGGAATTTGCGTAGACACCCACGTACACCGCATTTGCAATCGACTCGGATATGTTTCTACAAAAAAACCTGAAGAGACCGAACGGGCGTTAAGAGCCAAACTCCCTCAGGAATACTGGATCGAAATTAACGACCTGCTTGTCGCATTCGGACAGAATCATTGCTACCCGGTTTCGCCCCGTTGTTCGAACTGCAGATTATCGGACATATGTAGCCGGATTGGCGTCAAAGTGTCCCGCTAAGGCAAAAACAGGCAAAAAAACAGTGACTATAGTATTTGATTATTGCCAGCTGGCAAAAACTCATATAAATTGAAACACTATTTTATATACTACCACCTACAGGAGGTATTGCATGTTACAAAAGATCGGTTTTATAGGACTAGGTACCGTCGGACGGCATATGGCTGCAAATCTGGCCAAGGGAAGCTACGAACTGACCGTGTTTGATACCGAACTGGCGGTCGTACAGGAGCTTGCAGCGGCGGGCGCCAAGGCAGCATCTTCGGCATCTGAAGCGGCCAAGGGACGGGATCTTGTCATCGCAATCGTTCCCGAGGGTGAAGAATTGGGGCCGCTTTTTTTTGGCGATGCAGGAATATTGGCCGGTATCGACAGCGGAACTATCCTCGCCGATATGGGGTCACACTCTCTTGAAACCACGATGAAACTGTCTGAAGAGTGCGCAAAGAAAAATGTGCCATATCTGGATGCGCCGGTATGGGGAAGTAAAGACCACGCGGTCAACGGGCTCATGACGATCATCACCGCCGGCGACCCGTCCTTGGCAGGCAAATGCCGTGAACCATTCTCGTTTTTCGGACTTAATACGATCCATGTCGGCCAGATCGGCGATGCCACCAAGATGAAATTTATCGTTAATCTTGTTCAGGCCGAGTTGGTACAGGTTCTGGCAGAAGGACTGGTGTTTGGAGAAAAGATGGGGTTCAACGCCGACAAAATACTGGAGGTACTCGATACCCGTGGTGTAGCATCGCCGCTTTTCCACCAGAAGGGCCGCGCAATGGCCCGCGGCGACTTTTCCCGCAGCCTGGCTCTAAAATATGTCAACGACCAGCTGCATATGGTCATGAATGCCGCAAGGCTCCTCGGCTTGAAACTGCCGGCAGCGGAATCTGCCAGCAAGGTGTATCAGACTGGAGTTGATGCCGGGCTTGGAGAAGAGGACTTCTCAGCCGTTATCAAAGTCCTGCGCAAGTAGGGGACTGGTACCGATAGTTATCCGCAGCAGGCGTCCAACAAAATTGGACGCCTTTTTTTTAGAAGTTAGAAATAGTTTTCCGCACTTGGCAGAAAACTAAAAGGAACCGTACCATGATCGTCCTCGGCATAGATCCCGGCTCACGCATTACCGGCTACGGCATTGTAGAGAAGGCCGGCAATCGACTGGTTCATATCGACAATGGCGCTATTTTTACCGATAAAGCGACCGACTTCCCCGGCCGTCTGAAAAAAATATTTGACGGCCTACTGGAAGTTATTACCCGTTATCGGCCAGATCAGGTCGCCATCGAGAATATATTTTTTTCGACCAACCCCCAGAGCGCCCTCAAACTGGGGCAGGCTCGCGGAGCCGCTATTGTCGCGGCGGTACATTGCTGTTTGCCGGTCGCGGAGTACACCGCGCTGCAGGTAAAACAGGCAGTTGTCGGCCAGGGAAAAGCCGAAAAAGAGCAGGTGCAGAAGATGATCAGAGCATTGCTGGGCTTGCCGGAAATTGCCCAGGCTGACGCCTCGGACGCACTCGCGGTTGCCATCTGCCATATCAATTCGTACGGTCTAAAACAGATATCCGATAATCGTATCAACGTGAAACAGCAGAAAACATCCTGGAGAGACATGAAGCTATGATTGCACTTCTAACCGGCCAAATCGCCCATAAATCGCCTGATCACATCATCCTTGACGTCCATGGGGTCGGTTACCGGGTACACATTCCCTTTTCGACCTACTATGAACTCCCTGAAGAGGGGGGCACCGCAACGCTGCATATACACACCAGCGTCAGAGAGGATGCGATACTGCTCTACGGTTTCCGCACGCGGCTGGAAAAAACGTTTTTCCAGCTGCTGATCGCGGTCACCGGTGTCGGCCCCAAGCTGGCACGGGATATCCTCTCCAACATTCTCCCCGGCCCGCTTGCTCAGGCGCTGGCACAGGGAGATCTTGGCAAGCTTTCAACCATCCCCGGCATCGGAAAGAAAACTGCTGAGCGCCTGGTGCTGGAGCTGAGGGACAAAGTCGGCAAACTGGATCTGTCATCTCTTCCTGCTGCCGATACCCGGGAAATTCCGGCTCCTGACGTTGCAGAAGATGTAATTTCAGCCCTGCTCAATCTCGGCTATAAAGAGCCGCAGGTACGAAAAGCTCTGGCTGGGCTGGATGCAAGCGGAGAGGTTACGGTGGAAGGGCTTCTGAAGCAGGCGTTGAAAACGCTGATGAAGTAGATATAATGAAAGCGGCGTATGATTTAAATCGTACGCCGCTGAATTTATTGTCGATGAGGCTGGAATTGCCCCCCCATGCTTGGGGATATTATCAACCTCAATACTACCCAGAAACTAAATCAGTGGCTCTTTTTCCAATATTACTTGTTCGGCTGCTACAAGACGTACAAGCGTCGGACCTGCGGTGAATGAACAGTTCGCCTCCTTAATTTTCAATCCGACGCTCTCTAGTCCAAGATTGAGTTCTGCAACAAGCGGCTTAAGATACTCCTGTATGGCTTCTTCGTTTTGCAAGGAAACTGGCGGACATACCAAGCAGCCCGAGCTTTTGAAAAGCAGCCTACTAACTTCATATTTCAGCCAATCCTGATGTAAGATTACACTGTCATATGCACGTTGTAATGCAGTTAGTTCAGTATTATATACAAGCTGAAGTGACAAGCGGCAGGCGTATAGCCCCCCTTTATTGTCTGGGAAAAATGTCTCCAACTTGTATGGATGATCGAGTAAGCTGTAATGCGGCAGCGTGAAAATGGTTTGCCCTCTCGATACAAAATCAAATCGGTTCCGAACAGTCTTCTCAGGGATTAAGAAGACCACCTTGCCTTCCCGTAGTACAAGAGAATTTGCAGGAATACTGATACACACCACTCCCTTGTGGAGGACGAAGATAAACAAGACAAATAAAATCAGAGCGGCCAGAGAATAATCATGTGAAATCGAATATATTGCCGAAGCCAGAAGTAGGAACATAAGCGAATAATAAAATACACGTTCCAAAATCCAGGTTAATCGATCAATCGTCATCAGTTACCCCCATATATCCAAAAAAAATTCAGTATTGCGAGGAACACTCCTAGCAACTCTACACCAATTCCGGAAAAATAAAATGAATGTCATAATCTCGAGTCGCCACACTCGATTTGCCTTGATTTGCCTGAGCTAGAAGAATATCTGCTTTGCACGAATATTGGCCATGTTGTTCCGAAAAACATATTTTGGTGATGTAACAGCACTCTCATTGAGTCACTTTAAATATTATCAACAAAAAATGGGTTACAGAATAATCTGTAACCCATTGAATTTGCTGGTCGGTGAGACTGGAATCGAACCAGCGACCCCCTGCTCCCAAGGCAGGTGCGCTACCAGGCTGCGCTACTCACCGACGAAAGACAGATTGTATAGCATGGGTGAAATTGTTACGCAAGACAATTAATTATTTTCCCATCATTTCCCGCTCCACCGAAGAGCGCCATTCCATCACCAGGGTATCATAATTCAGGTTGTAGTCTTTAAGGGCCGTACTGAGCGACTGATCAAACGACAGTCCAGTCCCCAGACCTGACAATATCTGCCTGATCCGGTGCCAGCCGTACGTCGTGACCATATAGTTGACCAGGGCGTAACTCTGCTGATATGCCAACGCGGCGGCGGAAGGTGATAACTCGCTGAAACTCGCTTCCAGACCCCTGAAGTCGGCCAGTTTTCCCGCACGAACGGCACGACCGAACTCCGGCAAGGGGCGGTTATGCTGCATTCGGCCGAACATTTCGGCAATTCCCTCGTTCAGCCAGAGGGGACAGTTGCCTCGGGTCAACTCGAATACTACCACGTGAGCATACTCGTGATACAGGACCCCCCGCATCGCCGGGGTAATCTCGCTCAGAGAACCGAACGGCAGCCGTATTTTGCCGTCATAGAAGCCGCCCGACCAGTCCGGGGAATCGGTCACCGTCTTATAATCGGCCCGCTTATAGATGCCAACCGGCACGCGAGCTTCCGGAAACAGTCCAATCTCGGCTCCAACCAGGTTGGCGGCCGACTCCAGCACATCAAGAATTTCTCGGGCAAATGCTGCATCTACTCCGGGATCGTACGTTAGATCAAATCTGGAGCTGTGGCCACGATCCATGCTGGATTCAACATCATTTTCCCGACGCGATTTTGCGAGGATTTCAACAATCTCCCTGCGCCCCGGAGAGAGCTTGAGTGCCTGTTCCCATAGCTCCAGGGCCTCCGTACGATGATCAGTCTCAAACTGGACGAGCCCGAGATAATAAAGCACCTCGGCGGAGTCCTGCTTGATACCCTTCGCCCGCTCCAGTTCATACCTGGCCACATCATACTTTTTCAGATTATAGTTGCAGATGCCGCGCAACAGGGCATATCCGGGCTCTTCGGGATAAAGCTCCATGGCCTTGATGAAGTTTTCATCCGCCTGTTCATAGCGCTTCTGTTTGAAATGCTGGTGGCCAAAGGCCGCATATCCTTCAGCCAGGTTTCTCTTGAAGACCGTGTTGAGAGGAAAGAGCAGGTAGGCTTCGCGCAACTGTTCGATACCCTTTTCATACTCCCCGCGCATCAGCAATTCGCGGCCATACCCGCTGCGCATGACCGGGTCGTTGTCCATCGGCTCGGCGGCAGCGGTTGCCGCCATCAGCAATAACAGGCCGATGGCGGCGCAGGAAGATCTGAAAACAGTGTGGAGATGGGGGATCATGAACGGGCGAGGAAGGTACGAATTGACGATGCAATTCCGGCGCTGTCCAGCCTCAGCAGCGCACGCAGTTCGTGCTGTTCACCCTGGGGAATATAGGAATCAGGATAGCCGAGACGCAGCACCCGTGTTCCGCTCAGACCATGCAGTTCAAGCAGCTCCAGTACTGCAGAGCCGAAGCCCCCCTGGAGAGCATTTTCCTCTATGGTTATCAGGATTCCGTACTTGCCGGCCAATGCGATGATCAATGTTTCGTCAAGGGGTTTCACAAAACGGCCTCCGCCTCCAGGGCGGCCGCGGCGTCCAGAGCCGGATGCACCATCGTACCTAAGGCAAGTATTGCCGCGGCATCTCCTTCACGCAGCAGCTCGGCCCGGCCGATAGGCAGAATATCAAGCGTCTGATCCAACGCTACTCCATAGCCATTTCCACGGGGATAACGCACCGCTGCCGGACTCCCGAGACTGATGGCGGTTGCCAGCATATGCTGCAGTTCATTTTCGTCCTTGGGTGCCATCAGGGTCATGTTGGGGAGGTGGCGCAGATAGGAAAGATCAAAAGCACCATGATGGGTCGGGCCATCGCTTCCGACGACCCCGCCGCGATCGATCGCAAATGTCACCGGCAGGTTTTGCAGGCAGACATCATGACAAACCTGGTCATAAGCGCGCTGCAAAAAGCTGGAATAAACGGCAAAAACCGGGCGGTAACCGCCGGCGGCCAATCCTGCGGCAAAAGTTACTCCATGCTGTTCGGCGATACCCACATCAAAAAACCGCTCCGGAAACTCTTTGGAAAATCCGGTCAGGCCTGTCCCGTCAGGCATAGCTGCCGTGATAGCAGCAATTCGATCGTCCTCGGCGGCCAACCTGCAGAGTGCGGCGCCGAAGACCGCAGTGTAAGAGGCGGCTCCCCCCTTCCCCTTGAACACCTTGCCGGTTTCTACTTCGAATGGTCCGATCCCATGAAACAGCGCCGGATTTTCCTCGGCGGGTTTATACCCCATCCCTTTTTTTGTAAGAACGTGCACAAGAACCGCATTATCGAATTTCTTTACCTTTTCGAGAGTCTCGATCAGGGCCGGGAGGTCATGGCCATCGACCGGCCCGATATATTCGAATCCGAACGCCTCGAAAAGCATGCCGGGTGTAAAAAGTCCTTTGAACGACTCCTCCATCTTGCGGGCTACATGGAGAACACCTTTGCCAACCTCCAGCCGCTTAAGAAAAGATTCCGTACTCTTTTTGAAACGTTGAACAAATTCGCTTGATGCCGTGCGGGTCAGAAAATTGGAGAGGGCGCCGACATTTTCAGCAATCGACATCTCGTTATCATTCAGGATAATGATCATATCCTTGTTGAGATGTCCGGCGTGGTTGATCCCCTCATAGGCCATACCGCCGGTCATGGAGCCGTCACCAATAACCGCCAGCACCTTGCCATGGCGTCCGTCCAGATCCCGTGCAACCGCAAAGCCGGTAGCGGCGGATATCGAGGTGGAGGAATGACCGACATCGAAGGCATCATGGTGTGATTCATGCCGTTTGGGAAAGCCGCTGATGCCGTTCAGAGTGCGCAACGTGCCGAAATTATCGCGGCGGCCTGTCAGCAGCTTGTGGGCATATGCCTGGTGCCCCACATCCCAGATAATTTTGTCTGATGGTGTGGCAAATACCCTGTGCAGTGCGATCGTCAGCTCCACAACGCCGAGAGATGGGGCCAGATGACCGCCATTGGAGGCACAAGTCCGGATGATGATCCGCCGCAACTCCGCGGCAACCTCAGGGAGCCTGGAAGCCGGAAGCCGTTTGAGGTCTTCGGGTGAGTTTAATGTTTCAAGAATCGACATTACATGCGCCAGTCTTTGTTTAAAATCCCCCTGAGAGCCCAAAAGGTCTACAGAAGGGTCAGGGGTGGTAAGGTTTTCAGTTTTTGCGCTGAACGATGTAGCGCGCAATTTCCCGCAGCGGATCGGCCTCCGCGCCAAATATTTCCAGAGCACCCAGCGCCTCATCCATCATGCACTGAGCCTCTTCCTTTGCAGCCGCCAGCCCCATAACGGCCGGATAAGTCGCCTTGCCACGGGCCTGGTCACTGCCGGCATCTTTGCCGATTTCTTCGGTCGTACCTTCAATATCGAGAATGTCGTCGGCGATCTGGAAAGCAAGGCCCGCTGCTTCACCATAGCGGGTAATCGCCGCCAGCTGCTCTCCGGCCGCCCCCCCCAGAAGCGCTCCGGCGACTACGGATGCCTTGATCAGTGCTCCGGTTTTGTGGGTATGAATGTACTGAACTGTTGCCAGGTCAATATCTGGCCGCCCTTCACTCTCCATATCGATGACCTGACCGCCAACCATGCCGTAGGAACCGGCGCAGGTGGCAATCTCATGGATTACGGCCAGCAGACCTGATGCGTCGCAACCTTCTGCGAAGCGGGGATCGCTGGTCAGCTTGAAGGCCTCCGTCAGAAGCGCGTCGCCGGCCAGAATCGCGATCGCTTCACCGAACACCTTGTGATTAGTCGGATTGCCGCGGCGAAAATCATCGTCATCCATGGCCGGCAGGTCGTCGTGTATCAACGAATAGGTGTGAATCATCTCCATGGCACAGGCCGCCGGAAGGGCACACACGCTATCGCCGCCAACCGCATGACAGGCCGCAAGCATCAGAATCGGCCGCACCCGCTTGCCGCCAGCAAAAACAGAGTAGCGCATTGCCTTGTGGACACTATGAGGCAACTCCGTCTCTTTCGGCAGATAACGGTCTAGCGCCGCATCAACTCTGGTAACCTGTTCTTTCAAATATGTTTTCAGATCCATATGTAATTCCTTTTCTGTTAGACTTCACCCGATTCAAAGGGCTCCCGCTTGAGAGAACCATCCTTCTGTTTCAGAAGAATTTCGACGCGCCGCTCGGCGTCCTCCAGCCTGTCGGAGCAGAACGCGGCATGCTTTACCCCCTCTTCAAAAGCTTTCAGGGAATCCTCCAGCGAAAGCGAACCGGTTTCCAGGCGCTTAACAATTTCTTCCAGCTTCTTCAGGGATGCCTCAAATTTGTCAGTAGCCATAGTAGCTGTCTCTCATAGTCTCAAGTAGGTAGTTATATACTAAGTATAGTTACGGGCGTCAAGTTTTGCCGGTTTCAAGCGATTCCACCCGGCAGCAAACCTGACCCCGGTAAAGTCTCAGCAGCAGCTGTTCGCCAATTGCCAACGACCCGGCATCGGTCACCACCGTTCCGGCACTGCCGTGCGTTGCAATCGCATAGCCACGGGCAAGGGTTTTGAGCGGGGAAAGCACCTCAAGGCGTGCAGCGTTGTCGCCAAACTCCTGCCTGATGACCTCCAGCCGTTGAGCCAGCAGACCTTCCACACGTATCGACAGGAGCGCAATCCGCTGCCGCAAAGCTTCGACCTTCACTTGCGGATCGTTATGCTGCAGCGCATCCCGAAGGCGCTCAAAGCGGTCGCGGCGACGCGAGACAGCCACAACCAGACTGGTCTCTAACCTCCCGGTCAGGTCATCCATTCTCTGAGCCAGATGACCCAGCATTGTCCGTGGATCATGCAATGCCCTGCGCAGACCCACGAGACGGCTATCCTGCGCAGCCAGCAAGCTCTCAACTGATCTCCGCAAACGGTGGAAAAGCGCTTCAATCTGACTGCGAAGCTGGTCGGTGCTTGCAATTACCAGCTCGGCCGCGGCCGACGGAGTTGGCGCCCGCAGGTCAGCGACAAAGTCGCAGATGGTCCAGTCCGTTTCGTGCCCAACGGCCGAGATAATTGGAATCTTTGACCGATAAACCGCACGGGCCACGACCTCTTCGTTAAAAGCCCACAAATCTTCCAGCGACCCACCGCCACGACCGACGATAATGGCATCCACCTCTGCCAACCCGTTCATCTCATTAATGGCTCGGGCAATTTCCGCCGCCGCGCCTTCTCCCTGCACACGGACCGGATACAGCAAAACCTCCAGCGAGGCAAAACGGCGCTTAAGCACATTAAGAATATCGTGGATGGCGGCACCGGTAGGTGAAGTTATCACACCTATTTTACGGGGAAAGAGCGGAAGAGATGTCTTGTGCGTCTCCGCAAACAGCCCTTCACGAGTCAGCTTTTCCTTTAATTGCACAAAGGCGGCCTGCAGGGCGCCGATGCCGGCTGGCTCAACATATTCACAGATCAGTTGATATTCACCCCGCTGATCATAAACAGAAATACGACCGCGCGCAATCAGCGCCATCCCGTCTGTCAGCCGGAATTTAAGATTTTTTGCGGCGTTCTTGAACATCACGCAGCGCAACTGGGCATCAACGTCCTTAAGGGTAAAATAGCAGTGGCCGGATGAAGGATAGGAAAGATTGGACACTTCCCCCTGCACCCAGAGATGCTCGAAGTTTTCTTCCAGTACTCCACGGAGCAGAGAGGTCAGACGACTGACCGTCAGGATTGTTTTTTCAGAAAAAATGTCCAAATCAAGTTCTCGCCTGGTACGCTTTATAAGAACAGAATTCTTTGCATGGTTGATCTGTTGCTCTAATCTTCCCCGCCATAGCGTATTTTCATACCGGTCAGAACGGCATTACAGATGAGAGGCGTGATATTAGCCACAATCAGCGGCATATCACCGATAAGAATGCCGTATACCATCCAAAGTGCAACACCAAACGCCAAAAGGAGCGGCTGCCAGATAGAAATATCGCGAACATGACAGGTTTTCAGCGTTTTGATTACCTGTGGGATAGCGGCGATGCTGGTGAGTGTCCCGGCCACCAGTCCGACTGTAGTCGGAGTCACGAGCGCTTCCTTCCGTCAAACGCCGAGCTGGCCCAGTCAATCTGCGTCAACATCCCGCGCAGCACGGTGACTTCACGACTGTCAAGATTCGCCCGAAAAAAAATTCTCCGGAGTGAGCGCATCATATGAGCAGGATTCTGCTCATTCAGAAAACCGATTTTGTTCAGAGTTGTATTGAGGTGAGCAAAGAGTGTTTCCATCTCTTCGGATTTTGCCAGCTCAAACGTCCGCCCTCCCCCGGCTGGCTCGGACGCCTTGCCGAGTTCATAGCAAAACAGCAGTACCGACTGGGACAGGTTGAGCGATCCATACTCATTTGAGGTTGGGATAGTGGCATGCCAGCGGCAGAGGGACAGCTCTTCCGTAGTCAGGCCGCTGTCTTCACGCCCGAACACGATTGCCGCACGGCAGTCAGGGGTGACCTGATCCCTGAAGAGGCCTGCCACCTCCGGTGGAGAAAGAATTTCCTGACGGTATTTGCCATGACGCCGGGTAGTTCCGACCGTCAGGGTACAGTCCGCCATGGCCGAAGCCAAATCGGGGAAAACCACGGCCGATTCGAGCAGATCCCGTGCGGCAACGGCGAATTTGAGCGCTTCCGAATCGAACCTGTCGCACCCTTTTACAATTCTCAACCGGGTAAAACCCATGTTTTTCATGGCGCGGCAGGTCATGCCGATATTGCCGGGCGATTGAGGCTCAACCAGGATAATTGTAATGTCTTTGTTCAAGAGGTTATCCTTCGTGAAGTAAGTGACAGCATCCGAACCAACCGTTCTCTGACCGAAGCACTTTTGCCGAACATACACCCTCCAGAGTAAAGACAAGCGCCCATGAGAGAGCGCTTAAAAGGTTTATCCACAGAAATGTACGAAGGGCAAGATTGGTTATGCCGAGTATTTTAGGTAGAGCAATTCTGCCGGAATATCGCAGCAAGCGGTTTCTAACTTACTAAACCGCAAGGCGACCGGCGATTTCTGATTTAATCAGATCCATCATTTCATCAATGCGGGCATGAGCGTCACTCGCCATGGCATCAACTTCGACCAGGGCAAGAAATTGTTGACACTTCACGTCGTCCAGCAACTGCGAGGGGCCGCCCCGCTCCTTGATTCTCTTCTCGATGATGGCCCGCCCCGCCCTGGACAGATATGCGGAAGCAACTTCAGATATATCATCCACAAGTTCAAGCAGTTTCTGCTCGCTCAGTGATGAGACGGAGGAACCGGTTGCGGAGTCATCTTTCGGACGTGATGCCGCCTTCCGGGTCGAGGCTGATTCCCATAACTTCTGCAGATTAACCATCTGCAGCAGATCGTACTGCATCAGCTCTTCAAGCAACCTGGTTGAACAGATTTCAACACGTGCGCCGGGTAAGGCGGCTATTTTCCTGGATTCTTCCGGTGAGGATTCAATCGTGCCTGCGTCATCGTAATAAAAGCCGATCGGCAGACCGTCCTTGTAAAATATCATCGCCGAGTGTTCAGCCGTATAAAAGCGCACGACCCCGTTTGTTCCCTGACTCTTCAAACGGGCCAGTACACCCTTGAGGTCCACCTGACGCACCTCCTCGCCATCAATAATACGAGGGCCAAGTACCAGAGCATGGGCACACACGGCGAGATCAGCCGTCATGCGATAAACATTAATTTCTCCACCGACCGAGATCACCTTTTCAAACAGAAGTACAATTGCCTCAAAACCTGTATTATCCCGCCCGTGATCGGTGCTGACGGCGCAGAGCAACTTCCCTTTGGCAAAAATACCATAAAATTCAAATTCGGGAGCAGCATGATGAATATAACCGGTAAAACCACCGCTTCCCATTTTTTCAAGGACATCCGGAATTACAACCTTATTAGCAGACACTTTTTCGTACAACGGATTTGCTTTTGGCAGAAATAGCATCCCACAGCCTCCGATTAAAGTACCTGAACCTAAACGGGCAAGTTATTCAATCAAGAATTAACCCAGCCCTGCCAAGCGGAACAGATATGTTAACAAATTAAATCCTGCCAGAAATGCCCTTCGAGACACCTCTGACTTACTAATCCTCCGCTGTACCGTAAAGGATTTTCGAGGTCATGTCAAAGCAAAACAAACCTGATAAACTGTCGATTATCCCAATATAACCAGGATATTAAGCTTGACAAACCATTGCCGTTCCAGTAGTTTTTATCAGTTATAGATTCGTTATTTTTTAATCGCTTTTTCAGGTGACTTAAGGCTCGGGGAAATTGATGGCAGCCGTTTCTAAAAAAGACAGATTGATCGAAGATGCTCAAAAGTTGGTGTTGCGCGGCCAATTCGACAAAGCCGCCAAAGCCTACGAGCAGGCTCTGGCATTGGACCCTGCCGCTGTTAACCTGCGTCAGAAGATGGCCGAGGTGTTAATTAAATGCGGACGCTTCGATGACGCTCGCAAAGAGTTTGAGTCTATCGGTAAGCATTTTTATAAAAACGGTTTTTATCTCAAGGCAATTGCTGTCTACAAACAGCTGCAAAAACTTTTTCCCGCAGACATTTCACTATCCCTTACGCTTGGTGAATTGTACGAAAAACATGGCCTCGTCGCTAATTCCCTTTCTGAATACAAACTCGTATATGAGTATCATGATAAGGACGGCAATATTTCCGAGGCATTGGGGATACTCGGCAGGATGCAAACTGTTGACTCCCAAAACATACCGATAAAGATCAAACTGGCGGAAGCATACGCGCAACAGGGAAAGAAGGATGAGTCATACGCCGTATTCGGAAAAGCAGCCTCCCTGCTGCTGGAACGCGGCGACAACGCCACGCTTTCCAAAATCTGCACCCGTGTCCGGAAGCTTTTTCCCGATAAGACGGATTTCATGCTTGAAATACTTACCGAGCAGATCCGCCTTGGAAACGCCGCAACAGCCATAGGCAGTCTTCAGGACCTTCTTCGCAGCAACCCAGCCAACAAGCATGCCTGGGATCTGATAGCACAGGCATACGAACAACTTGAACAGCCGCAGCGGGTCAAGATCGCCTATCAGCATTATTTAAAGTTTTTTCCCTCGGAACCGGCGGCAATCCTCGGCATGATTTCGTCCCTAACCGCCGAGCAAAACATTGCCGAGGCGCTGAAACTGCTTGATCAACACGCAGCAACCCTGCTGTCAGCCGGGTTATTGCAGCAACTGGAACAGGTCTATCGCTCTCTTGACAAGGTCGCTCCGCTAAATATCAAAATTTTAAAAGGTCTCATCAAGGTTGCCACTGCGGCCGGCAATGAGAGCGAGATACAGGCGCTTACATCAAAACTGAATTCACTGCATTCAGTATCCGGTGCTGACCAGCACGACTCCGCCAGCCCGGAATTACCGCCCGCTTCTGTCAGCAAGCACTCCTTGGGCGCCGGAGAAGCCAACGACTTGCATTTTTTTGGCGAGAACCCTTCGGAACAGACAACGATTCCCGATCCGGAAATTCTTGAAAACGCACTCACTTCGGAACCGATGCCGGTCGCCACACCTTCCGATGCAACTGTTGATGAGCTCCTGCCGCTTGAAGACGAGATTGAGATCGATATTGAGTTCGATAGCGATTCCCCTTTTGATTTACTGTATCAAAAGACATCGGAAGCATCTGTAAACGATAATTGGCTCGACTCCGTCGGTAACCTCTTCGACACCATCAGCACCGCTCCGCGCGGGGTAAAGTTCGGCAACGAAATGGACAGCTCCGACGCCCAGTCGCACTTCGATCTGGGTCAGGCTTTCAAAGAGATGGGTTTGTACGACGAGGCCATTAACGAGTTTCGCCAGGCATCACAAGACGCATCACGCCGGGTGGAATGCATGATAATTCAGTGCGCATGCCTGAGAGAACGTGGTGAAGTGGAAAAAGCCATCGAAATATTGCTGACTCTATTAAAACCGGGCTTAAGCAAAGAAGAAAATTGTGCCGTGAAATACGAGTTGGCATCAGGATACGAAGCTGCCGGAAGAAATGAAGAGGCAAACCTTCTTCTGAGCGAAATTAATACCACAAATCCCGGTTTCAGGGATATCAGCCTGCGCCTCAACTCAGCAAACCTCCCAGACTCGCTTGATTTTTCCGATGAGGACCTGAAGAATTTCTAACCGAAACAGCATTCAGTAAAATTCAAGTGCCGATATATGGAACTGCTTCGAAAAACATACCATTGGGAGGTTTACTACATGAAAAAAAGTTTCTCTATAGCGTTGTTTCTCGCACTGCTGGGGTGTATGCATTCCACCGTTCATGCTTCAGAGCTTCTTGATGTCAAGCCGGTTGTCACCGGAGGCAACGTATCAGTTGAGATTTCAACCGATAGCCCAATGACATACACATATTACAAAGTCCCTGGTCAGGCACGGGCAGTCGTTGATATTGCCGAAGCTGATCCGGAAAAAGTCGAGCCATTGATTGTTGTCAACAAAGGTGCAGTATCAAGCATCAGTGTCGATAAAGCCCAGATTTCCGGGATCGTAGTCAGCAGAATTATTTTCAATCTCGTTTCCGAATCAGACATCTCTGCCACCGCAGCTCCTGACCGCAAGAAGTTGACGGTTACTTTTGGCGGTGCGGCGACCTCAGCTGTCAAGCCGGAGCCCCTGCCCGAACCCAAGCCTCTGTCGGCGCCCGAGCCTTTGCCGGCACCGGAACCGGTTGCCAAAACCGAACCACCCGCGGTCCCCGCAACTGTCCCCCCGGTTGTCGCAGGTAAGGATGAAGATCCGCTCGGACTCGATGAACCTGCCGCCAAATCCGGCGCCCCGGTGGCAATAGCTGCAGAAGCAGCCGCAGCTGCAGGGACAGCACTTCCGGCGGCACCTTCTATAATGCGGATCCCCAAACTTGAGCCGGTTGTACCGGCCGCTGTTGCAGCCGCGCACCCTTCGGCACTATCAATAAAAGACATTGCAACTGGAGCGTCATATATTGAAATACGCGCAAACCAGCCTGTTGCGGATTACAAGACGATAAAATTGTCGGGGCCCGATCGCCTAGTCATCGATATTGCCGCCGAAAAGATTAATCAGAAGCCAAAAACCGTCACCATCAACAAGTTCGGAATTTCCAAGGCCCGCATTGGTGTGTCACCAAAAAATATTCGCATTGTTATCGATTCAGCCAAAATCGGATTTCCGGCACACACCATTACTAAAACTGATGATGGATTAAGAATAAACCTCCAATAGCTGCACAATCCACTAAACTAAAACCGGCCGGCCGGCAGATCAGAAATGATGAGCAGGTCGGCCGGTTTTGGTTACGCAGCCGGAATATTGAAAAACCGGGTTCAGTTCTCGGTCATAAAATGTTGTTCATAGAGATCTTCAAGAGCCTGGAGATGACGGCTCTCTTCCTGAAAGAGCTGAGCAAACAATTTTCCCATCGGCGCACCGGCGCAACCGTCTGAAACCTTGCCATAAAAATCCACGGCCCCTTTTTCCAGGTGGATGGCATAGACAAGCGCCTCACGCACTCCTGATTGCGGACCGAGTTCCTGCTTCTTATAGAGGTAATCAAGGTGCATGGTAGGTATGGGCTTGTCAAGATCATCGCTGCCGTGCATATGACCGTCCAGCAGCGCTTTCTCCAATTGGTGCTTGTGATCCAGCTCATCCAGTGCATTTTCGCGCAACAGATCCTGGGCTCCCTTGTTTGTCAACTGGCGGATAGCTGAGAGATAATTGCGGAACCCTTCCTCTTCCATCGTAATCGCCATTTCAAGCGCCGCGTCAAATGTATAACAGACCTGATCGTTATCCATGGTTATGCCTCCTGTTCAATCAGCCTGGCTGAGATAATAAAAACCGGTTCCAGCGGCACATCGGAATGCCCGTTCTTGTTTCCGGTTTTCACAGCCCGGATCTGGTCAACCACGTCCATTCCTTCCAGTACCTGCCCGAATACACAGTAACCGAAATGATCCGGAAGCTTACCCTTATGGTCCAGAAACGCGTTGTCAACCGTGTTGATGAAAAACTGGCAGGTGGCCGAATCAATCACCGAAGTACGGGCCATAGCGAGAGTGCCGCGCTTGTTTAGCAGACCATTGGTCGCCTCGTTTTTAATGGCAAACTTCGGTTTTTTCACCTCCATATTTTCATTCATGCCGCCGCCCTGAACCATGAAGTCCTTGATAACCCGGTGAAATATCAATCCGTTGTAATGGCCGTCCTTGACGTAGGATAGAAAGTTTCTTACTGTGATAGGAGCTTTTTCCTTGAAAAGTTCAACTTTAATGTTGCCCATGGACGTTTCCAGCATTACCTGGGGATTCTGATCTGACATCTGTTTCCTCCGGAATATTTGATGAATTATCTTGTAGAGTCTACTAAATACTACGATTGAGTACCACAGTACAAAGAAAATTTAAACCCAATTTTCAAAGAGTTGCCAATTGCACACCGCTACGCTATGGTGACGGTTACCAAGTAACACAAAAAATATCGTGAGGTGCAGTATGAAGATGTTTTTCTACCTACTGGCAATGGTTGCAGTTATGATAACCCTGGCAACAGGGCCCGCATCAGCTCAAACAGCTGAGATCGGTTCTCCTGCTCCGGCATTCTCGTTGGAAGCCGTCGTCAACATGGAATTCAAAACGGTCAACCTGAATGATTATCGTGGCAAATGGGTCGTGTTCTTCTTTTATCCGGGTGATTTCACGTTTGTATGCCCGACCGAAATCAAGGGGTTCAACAAAGCATTGGCTGAATTCAACGCGGTAAATGCCGTGGTTCTGGCGGTATCGGCGGACAGCAAATATTCTCATCTGGCCTGGATCAAAAGCGGCGCTCTCGACACGCTAGACTACCCGCTGCTGTCCGATTTCAGCAAGCAAACCGCGCGGGCCTACGGGGTACTTGACGAAACAACCGGCAGCGCACGGCGAGGGCTGTTTATTATTGACCCCCAAGGAGTTATCCAGCACGTTCTCATTCATAATGACAAAGTAGGACGAAGCGTAGATGAGACCTTGCGGGTAGTCAAAGCGCTCCAGACCGAAGAACTCTGCCCGATCAACTGGAAACCGGGAGACAAGACCATTAAAAAGTAATCTCTGTCATAATTTTTTATAAAACAGAGTCTCTCATGCAATTGCAAAAAGGGGGGCGCCAACCGGACGCCCCCCTTTTACTATATGCGGATCAGCAGACGCCTACTGAATTCTCAGCACGATTTTCCCGAAATGTTTATCCTCCTCCATCATGCGATGTGCGTCGGCCACCTGGTCGATGCTGAAAACCTTTTCAATAATCGGGACGATGCTCCGATCGGCAAACCTGGGCAGGGCACGGCGGGTAAATTCAGCCACTATTTCCCCTTTCTCAGCAACCGGGCGTGAGCGCAGGACACTGCCGATAATCTGCTGACGCTTCACCATCATCAGGGCCAGATTAAGCTCGGCTTTGATGCCGCTGACAACGCCGATGACCACCAATCGCCCCTTATAACTGAGTGAATTCATATTGGGAGCCAGATATTTGGCTCCGACATGATCCAGAATCAGGTCAACCCCTTTTTTGTTCGTAAATTCCTTCACTACCTCCGTAAAATCGGGAGTTTCATGAAAATTGATCAGAAAATCGGCGCCGATTTCCTTGACCCTCTCCATTTTTGCAGGCGATGCGGTAACAATCAGCTTGCTTGAAGGAGCCAGCGCCCGGCAAAGCTGAATCGCGGCCGTATTTACCCCGCCACCTCCGCCATGCAGAATGGCAGTTTGAAAATCCCTGAATTCGCCGATCATGAAGACATTAAGAAAAGCGGTAATATAAGATTCGCATACACATGCAGCCTCTTCGAAGCTCATGCTCTCCGGAATGCGCATCAAATGAACGGCATATGCCACCGCAAACTCGGCATACCCGCCGCCACCGACCAAAGTCATAACCCGCTCGCCCACCTGCCAGCCGGTTACGCCGCTCCCCACCGCCTCAATTACTCCGGCAACTTCCAGCCCGAGAATTTCGGAATCACCCGCAGGCGGCGGATACTTCCCCTCACGCTGCACCAGGTCCGGTCGGTTGATTGACGTCGCCATGACCCTGATGAGCACCTGCCCTTCTGCAGGATCCGGTTTTTCTGCTTCACCGATCCTGAGTACATCCACACCGCCAAAAGCGTCCATTAGAACTGCCTTCATACCTGCACCTCCTGCTTGATTGTATATAGCTTCACATGCCAAATGTCGGGTTTCGAATGTAGCGACTTACTGACTCTTTGTAAACACAAAATCAGAACGGGTGAGCGGCTTGATTTACCTCATCGTTTCTGCGATAAATGAGTTGTTTTCATCACTATAAAAAAGGAATCCGCACGATGAACATCATGGTTACTAACGATGACGGCATCCACGCCTCCGGTATCCGCGCCCTGGCCGAGGCGATGGCGGAACTGGGCACGGTCACCGTTGTCGCACCCGACCGCGAACGGAGTGCTGCCGGCCACTCTCTGACGCTGCACTCTCCGCTACGCATTTTCGAACTGCACAAGGGGTGGTATGCCGTGGACGGTACTCCGACCGATTGTGTCAACATGGGTATTCACAATATGCTGCCGCTCATACCTGATCTGGTGGTATCCGGCATCAACCATGGCGCCAATCTGGGCGATGACGTCACCTATTCAGGCACTGTTGCGGCCGCCATGGAAGCCAATCTGATGGGCATACCTGCGATCGCCTTTTCGCTGGCGACCCATGACCCAAGCGATCATTTCGTCGATGCCGCACAGATTGCCGTACAGGTCGCACGCCGGGTAATAGCCAACGGCCTCCCCCCCGACACCTTTCTTAACGTCAACATCCCTGACTGTCCCAGAAATGAAATGCAACCTCCCTTGATAACTTGTCAGGGAAAGCGCTCCTTCATCGGAAAAATAGTCGGCAAAACAGATCCCCGCGGAAGGAAATATTTCTGGGTCGGCAGTGAAGAGCCGCATCTGAACGACGAGCCCGGCACCGACTTTCACGCCATCAACCGGCGGCACGTCTCCATCACTCCGCTTCATCTCGATCTGACAAACCACAAATCGCTGGCGATTCTTTCCGGGTGGGCGTTTTGACACTATATGGACATTCACTCCATCTCCTGTTATAGTCACGTCCGATCCGGTCCACTGGCGAACATTCCGGTTAATAGCGACGTAAAGGCATATATCCCGTTCATGGGGTGCGGAGTTTTCGTTGAACTTTGAGATCATGAGAAAAAAAATGGTGCAGGAACAGATCGTGGCCCGCGGCATAACTGACCGGCGGGTCATCGATGCAATGTTGAAGATCCCCCGCCATATTTTCGTCCAGGAAGCATTTGCCGCTCAGGCCTACAGCGACAAGGCTCTCCCGATCGGCGAAAAACAGACCATCTCACAGCCATACATAGTCGCTTTGATGACCGAGAAACTGGCGCTGACCGGCACGGAAAAGGTACTGGAAATAGGTACCGGTTCCGGCTATCAAACCGCCCTTCTCGCCACCCTGTCCGACAGGGTCTGCTCGGCGGAGCGCATTCGCCCTCTGGCATTGCGTGCCCGCAAATGTCTCGACTCCCTGAAACTTTTCAATGTCCAGCTGCGCATCAATGACACCGAAGGAAGCACGATCGGTTGGGAGGAAGAGGCTCCCTTTGATGCCATCATCGTTACCGCCGGGGCACCTGAAGTTCCTGCCATCCTGACCGATCAGCTAGCCCCTGGCGGTCGTCTGGTGATTCCGGTTGGGGATGACAGCAGCCAGCAACTGCTTACAATTGTCAAGAACGAAGACGGCGAACTTCAGCACGAACCTTCTGTTATGTGTCGATTTGTGCCATTGATCGGCAAACAGGGGTGGCATGCGTGAAAACTACAGCATCCGGAGATAACCTGCCATATGCGTGACGACTCCCTTACACCGCTGGATAGCGACATCGAATCCCCCCTGATCGGACTCTCGGCGTTGACGCTGGGTGACATTGAAGAGCCGCTTTTGCTCTGTGACGATGAATGCATCGAAGATGAGAGCGAAGTGGAAATACCGATAGCTGAACTTGAACGCTTTGATGACGCCATCAAGATCTATCTGCGTGATATTCAGCGCACCCCGCTCCTGACTGCCGTCACCGAGAAGGAACTCGCCCGCAAGATTGAACAGGGGGACGAGGCCGCCCGCAAGAAGATGATCGAGTCAAACCTGCGGCTGGTTGTAAAAATAGCAAAACGCTATATAAACCGGGGCCTGCCTTTTCTGGACCTGATTGAAGAGGGCAATCTGGGGTTGATCAAGTCTGTCGAGCGCTTCAACCTGGCAAAAGAGTGCCGTTTCTCCACCTATGCGACCTGGTGGATCAGGCAGTCGATCGAGCGGGGACTAATCAACCAGTCCCGCACCATCCGCCTCCCTGTTCACGTATCGGATGACATTGGACGCATGATTCGGATGACGCGTAAACTTTCCCAGGAACTGAATCGAGAGCCGTCTATTCAGGAACTTGCCGACGCCATGAAGGCAAAGATCCAGCATGTACGCCGGCTGATGGCGCTTCTGCGCCATACCTGCTCGATAGAGGCCCCGATCGGTGACGGAAACGATTTTGCTCTTATAGACACCATTGAAGACAGTTCCAATATCGCACCCGCGGATCAGCTTGAGAACGTCAACATATACGAGATCATATCCCGGCACTTCAACAAGCTCAATGAAAGCGAGCAAAAAATCCTGACACTCCGCTTCGGGCTTGACGACCATGAACCCCAGACGTTAGACGTCATCGGTCAGCAGTTCGGCGTCACGCGGGAGCGCATCCGCCAGATCGAGGCAAAAAGTCTGGAAAAACTGCGGGCCTACTACAACAACAGCCATACTTAAATAAAAATAGCGCAAGGAGAGCCGTTCATGAACGACCTGAAATCCATCATCCGAGATATCCCTGATTTTCCCAAAAAAGGGATCATCTTCAAGGACATCACCACACTGCTGCAGGATGCACAATCTTACCAGAAAATGATTGACCTTATTTCTCATCGTTATATCGGCAAACGTATCGACAAGGTTGTCGGCGTTGAAGCACGGGGTTTCATCATCGGTTCGGCACTGGCCTACAAATTATGCGCCGGGGTCGTACTGGTGCGCAAGCCGGGCAAACTGCCATCCGAGACCTTCAGCAAAACCTACGATCTCGAATATGGCTCGGATACCCTGGAGATCCATAAAGACGCCATCAAACCTGGCGAACGGATACTGATAGCCGATGACCTGCTCGCCACGGGCGGCACCATGGCTGCGGTTGTAGATATGGTTCAGAGTATGGGGGGTGAGATCGTCGAGTGCTGCTTCATGGCGGAACTTGATTTCCTGGAAGGGCGCAAGAGACTGCCGGAAGGAAAGGTCTTTTCACTACTGAACTTTTAGTAAGCCGGAATTCCGAAAGAAGTTGAACCCGGGCAACTTCTCTGATATACCACTTCAGCTTATTCACACACGTCCCCGTAGCTCAGCAGGATAGAGCACTTCCCTCCTAAGGAAGGGGCCGGTCGTTCGAATCGACTCGGGGACGCCAATAACAACTGGGGGGTTACAGTTTAGTCTGTAGCCCCCTTTTTTATTTGAGGGACCTTTTTGTCAAAAATGCCGAAAATGACAGGCTTAAAATTAGTCGGTCAGGGGACATCATAGGGACGTAGTTAAGACCGTTGTCTTGCAATTCCCTAACTTCCTCCTCTTAACATTCAGCGGCAGCAATACCTTCGAGTATGGCGTCTGCGGTCCTGATGTTGGCGTAGACAGCCCCCAGGGCGGCTAGAAAAGCCCCATGTACTTGCCGGGCTGGAATTGTCTCACCGTCAAAGGGGAGATCTCTGGTAGCACAGGCGTCATGGGCCACAGTGCAGGTGAAGCCAAGGTCGAAGGCGGCTCGTACCGTAGCGTCCACGCACATGCTGGTCATCATGCCACTGACAAGCAATTGGGTGATCCCGGCGGCTTTCAGCCGGTCAAGCAGATCAGTATCGCGGAAGCTGTTGGGGAAGCGCTTTATGACGACATGCTCGCCCGGAAGTGGTGTAACAGTGGGGTGAATCTCTATTCCGGCGGTACTCGGCAGTAAAAAACTGGCGGTGGGCTGTTTAGAGATATGCTGGACATGGTAGACCGGCCACGCTGCCCGCCTGAACGCTGCCAGTAACCGTGCCGCTGCCCCTGCCGCCTCGATACTGCCGACCAATTCCATACGTCCGCCAGGAAAGTAATCCATCTGAATGTCGATTAGCAATAACGCTGTGCTCATGTGTTTCCTGCCTTGTTGATTCGTTTTTATTTTCGTCTCTTTTGTAGCTTCCTGAATTACCACGGCGACGGCGAGTTGTCCTGCTGCCACAAGCCCAATCTCTTGGCCCTTGCCTGTTCTTCCGCTTGAATATACTCGCTAGCATGGGGGCGATCAAGATAAGAGTGCGATAGCAAGAACCAGCCGTAGTGATATAATTCCAACTAATAATTAATACATTATATTTCACACGTTTTTAAAATTGTCGGCCCCCGGATCATAGTCCAACCTGATTAGCACTTATCTCCCGCCAGTCCCTTCTCCCTGAGGGAGAAGGTGGCCGAAGGCCGGATGAGGGGGGGGCAGATGCAGTATAAATGCAGATTTGCCCCCTCACCCTAGCCCTCTCCCTCATGGAGAGGGGACCAATTTGTAGATTTGTCGCCATAGCGGGAGATTGATTCTAATCAGGTACTCCAATGTATTCCTGGCAATGAATGAATCACTATTGAAAATAGGAATGAAAAGTCTATAATTTAGTCAAGGCAAAAACAACTCGAAAGGAGAAGCACCATGAAAACGGAATTGCTTAATCCAGCTAACAGTGCAGTCATCTTTATCGACTTTCAGCCGCAAATGACCTTCGGGGTTGCCAACATCGACCGCCAGACACTTTTCAACAATGTGATTCTGCTTGCCAAAGCCGCCAGGATCTTCAAGGTGCCGACCATTCTTACCACCGTTGAGACGAAAAGTTTTTCGGGTAACATGTGGCCGCAACTCCTCGATATATTTCCCGACCAGGAACCGATCGAGCGCAGCTCGATGAACTCGTGGGAAAGCGAGAAATTCGTCGCCGCCGTGAAGGCTACGGGGAGAAAAAAACTGATCATGGCCGCCCTTTGGACCGAAGTCTGTTTGGCATTCCCAGCCCTGGAAGCGATGAAAGCCGGCTTTGAGGTCTACGCCGTCGAGGATGCCTCGGGGGGGACCTCACAAACAGCGCATGATGCCGCCATGCGGCGCATCGAACAGGCTGGCGCGGTTCCTATGACCGCACTTCAGGTCCTGCTTGAGTACCAGCGTGACTGGGCGCACAAGGAAACCTACAATGACGTCATGGAAGCAGTTAAAGCGCACTGCGGGGCCTATGGCCAGGGTGTCGAATATGCCTACACCATGGTGCATGGCGCACCGGCAAGCAGAGCAGGAGCAAAGGGGCATTAGGCCATGGAAAGCCCGGCAGACGGAAACGGCCCCTTGACCGTAATTGTCACATGGCGTGTAAGGCCGGGATGTGAAAGTGAGTTCGAGGCGTGGCGGCGTGAAATTTCGGCTGCCGCACTCGGATTCCCGGGCCACATGGGAATCAACGTGATCCTCCCGAGTGGCAACGAGCGGGATTATGTGATTATCTTCCGCTTCGATACGTACGAGCACTTACGCTCGTGGCAGGATTCGGATATTCGGCGGAAACTGTTGAAAAAGGCCGAGCCATTCAGAGAGAGCGAGCCGTCATACCGTCTGCAAAACGGCCTGGAGTACTGGTTTGCGCCGCAAGGTGCGCCACCGTCTCCTCCTCGCTGGAAAATGGCCATCGTTACTGTAATTGGTGTCTGGCCGATCAGCATGTTGGTGCCGCGGTTGCTGAATCCTCTCATAGCCGAGCAGCCTCAGCTGCTGCAAGCGTTATTTGTAGCTGTCGGCATTGTTGTTTTTCTCACATGGGCGGTCATGCCTGTTCTGGTAAGAATTCTCAGACCCTGGCTGGAAAATCGCTCATAAGGGGGTAGAGTAATGAATACACCTGAACTGATACTGCATAATGGAGCCATTACCACACTTGATGATATACGTCCCCAGGTTTCTGCCGTTGCCATGGCCGATGGACGCATCACCGCCACTGGCGGAGAAGAGCTTCTGGGCAGTGCCCAAAAGAGCACCAGACTTGTTGACCTGAAAGGGCGCCGCGTTATTCCGGGGCTCAACGACTCCCACATCCATGTCATTCGCGGCGGACTCAACTTCAACATGGAATTGCGCTGGGATGGGGTGCCGTCGCTGGCTTTGGCGCTTCAGATGCTGAAAGAACAGGCCCGTCGCACCCCGCCACCCCAGTGGGTACGGGTCATCGGCGGCTGGACGGAATTCCAGTTCGCCGAGCGGCGCATGCCGACCTTGGATGAGATCAATGCAGTTTCTCCCGACACTCCGGTTTTTGTCCTGCATCTTTATGACCGGGCGTACGTCAATCGTGCGGCATTGCGTTCGCTTGGCTACACGAAGGAGACTCCCGATCCTCCGGGTGGCGAGATCCAGCGCGACAAGGCCGGTAACCCGACCGGGCTGCTGATCGCGAAACCGAATGCGATGATCCTGTATGCCAGCCTGGCCATGGGGCCGAAACTTGCCCTTGAGGACCAGGTAAATTCCACCCGGCACTTCATGCGCGAGCTGAACCGGCTTGGAATCACCAGTTGTATCGACGCCGGCGGCGGGTTCCAAAACTACCCTGACGATTACCGGGTGGTAGAGGAACTGGCCGCAAAGGATGAGCTGACGGTGCGAATCGCCTACAACCTCTTTACCCAGCGACCCAGGGAGGAATATGACGACTTTGCCCGCTGGATCGGCATGACCGAACCGGGAAAAGGAAGTGATGTCTTCAGGATGAACGGCGCCGGCGAGATGCTGGTCTTCTCCGCCGCCGACTTCGAGGACTTTCTGGAACCGCGCCCCGAGCTTCAGCCGGTTATGGAGGCCGAGCTGAAAAAGGTTGTGAGCCTGCTGGTCGAAAAGCGCTGGCCGTTCCGATTGCACGCCACCTACGATGAATCCATCACACGCTTCCTGAATATCTTCGAGAGCATCGACCGGGAGATCCCCTTCAACGGGCTGCGCTGGTTCTTCGACCATGCCGAAACCATCTCGGACAAGAACATGGAACGGCTGCACAACCTGGGCGGCGGTATCGCCATTCAGGACCGCATGGCCTTTCAGGGGGAATACTTCGTGGAGCGTTACGGCAAGGAAGCGGCGCAACGGACACCTCCGATAACCAGGATGCTGAACCTGGGCATACCTGTCGGCGCGGGGACCGATGCGACGCGGGTATCCAGTTACAATCCATGGGTGTCGCTCTACTGGCTGGTCAGCGGCAAAACGGTAGGCGGCCTTTCCCTGTACGACGAAAACAATCGACTCAGCAGGACCGCAGCGCTGCGGCTCTACACCGAAGGGAGTTCCTGGTTCTCCGGCGACGGCGGAAAAAAGGGGCGGATCGCGGCAGGGCAGTTGGCGGACCTGACGGTACTGTCGGCCGATTACTTCACGGTCCCGGAAGAGGAGATCAAGGGGATCGAGGCGGTCCTTACCCTCATGGGGGGCAAGGTAGTTCACGGCTGTGGAGAGTTTGGCGGCCTGGCACCGCCGCTACCTCCGGTTAGCCCCGGCTGGGCACCGGCCGGAGTCTATGGTGGCGCCTATCGCCAAGCCCATGCCGGCCGGCCCGGCACATCGCCATCATCGGCCGTCTCCTGCGGTAATCCGCTTCATCAGCATACCCATACCGTATTCGGCGAAAGCGGTCGATGGGGAGTCGGGTGTACCTGCTTTGCATTTTGAAGCAGGTTTAAGAATGTTTTCCGAAGGAGGCCAGCATGACGATCATAGCGACCATAGCCGGCATAGCCCTGATTGTCCTGGTCCTCTGGGAGGGTTTCGAGACCATCATCCTGCCGCGCCGGGTGACCCGCCGTTTCCGGCTCACCCGCTTTTTCTACCGGAGCAGCTGGCGACCCTGGGTGAAAATGGTCACGACCCTGGTTCCGGCAAGGCGGCGTGAAAGCTGGCTTAGCTATTTCGGCCCGCTGTCGCTGCTGCTGCTCCTGAGCGTTTGGGCCTGCGGCCTGATCAGCGGCTTTGCCCTCATTCACTGGGCGCTCGGCTCCGCCATGCTGACCATGAACGAGGGAGCCGACTTCATTACCGACCTCTACCTGAGCGGCACCACCTTTTTCACCCTCGGTCTGGGAGACGTCCTCCCCCGCACCTCATTGGCGCGCCTGCTGGTGGTCGTAGAATCGGGGATGGGATTCGCCTTTCTCGCCCTGGTGATCGGCTATCTGCCGGCCCTCAACCAGTCATTCGCCCGCCGCGAAATAAGCATCTCGCTCCTCGACGCCCGCGCCGGCTCACCTCCCACCGCCTCGGAAATGCTTCGCCGGCACGGCCACGAACGTGGGAAGGAGGCCCTGCAGCAGCTCCTGCACGAATGGGAACGCTGGTCGGCCGAATTCCTCGAAGGACACCTCTCCTATCCGGTTCTCGCCTATTTTCGCTCGCAGCACGACAACCAGTCGTGGCTCGCAGCCCTGACCGCGATCCTCGACACCTGCTCTGTGGTTATGGCAGGCCTGGAGGGGACCTGCGCACGCCAGGCTGAACTTACCTTTGCCATGGCCCGCCACGCGGTTATCGACCTTTCACTGGTCTTCAGAACCACTCCGAAGGAGCCGAACCCCGACAGACTGCCGCCAGAGAAGCTGGCGGAGTTGCGCCTCCTTTTGACCGGAAGCGGGCAGATACTGAAGGAGGGGGATGCAGCCGACCGGAAACTGCGGGAGCTGCGCCTGATGTACGAGCCATACGTCCAAGCGCTGGCCACCCATTTTAAGGTCAGCCTCCCCCCCTGGATCGCCGAGGAAAGCTGGGTAGACAACTGGCAGGGAAGTTTTTGGGAACAACCCAGCAAGGGCGGGAAGTCTGCGGATAAAAACAGGGCTGAGCATTTCTGATCAAATTTTATGTCCGGGTGTGAGATGAAAGTTATTCCGACTTTTCTTGCCGTCGTTTTCAACATGATGTTGTTCATCCCTCCGATACCTGTTTATGCAGACTCCGCAAAGCCTGCGGACACTCCTCCGGGCTATGCCTTGAACCGTGCCGATGAGAATTACCGGTATCTGCACGATCCGGCCAGACGAACCGACAGATGGGATCCGCTTAAATACATCACAGTCAATGAGACCGGTTCCCGGTATCTCTCGATCGGCGGGGAGGCGCGGGAACGTTACGAATACTTCGACCGGCCCAACTGGGGGAAGGATCAGCAGGACAGCGGCTATCTCCTCCAGAGATACTTCCTGCATGGAGACCTCCACCTGGGGGAGCACATACGCCTCTTCGGCCAGTTCCAGAGCAGCCTGGAAGATGGCCGCAACGGCGGCCCACGGGCGACCGACGAAAACGCACTCGACCTTCACCAGGCATTCCTGGACGTGAAGCTCGATTTACCCGGCGCGGCCGCACTCACCCTGCGTTCCGGCCGGCAGGAACTGGCTTACGGTACCCAGCGGATCATCTCGGTGCGGGAAGGTCCGAACGTACGCCAGAGCTTTGACGGCTTTCGGCTCATGTTCCGCACGGGAGAAGTTCGGATTGACGGTTTTGCTGCCAGGCCGGTGCAGACAAACAGGTATGTCTTTGACGACGGATCCGATAGCGGCAAGGCTCTTTGGGGGACTTACGCGGTACTGCCTTTCGCGCTTCTGCCCAAGTGGAACATCGATCTTTACTATTTTGGACTCTATCGCAGCAAGGCCGGCTTCGACCAGGGGGCTGCCCGGGAAACGCGGCATTCGGCGGGTGCAAGGCTATGGCGGACCGCAGCTCCCCTCGACTACAACTTCGAAGCCATCTATCAGTGGGGAAGTTTCGGCACTGGCGATATCAGGGCCTGGACGGTTGCGTCGGACACCGGCTACACCCTGGCATCGTTGCGGCTCCGTCCGCGTTTCGGTCTGCGGGCGGACATCGCCAGCGGAGATGACGACCCGGCGAGCCGGGACCTGCAAACCTTCAACCCGCTCTTTCCTAAGGGGGCCTATTTCAGCGAGGCCGGACTGATCGGCCCGGCCAACTTCGTCGACCTGAATCCCTGCATCGACCTCCACCTCACCGAGCGGCTCACACTGATCTTCGACTGGGATTTTTTCTGGCGGGAGAGCACCCATGACGGGCTGTACAACAACGCCGTAGCCCTCGTCCGCTCCGGACAGACGAGCAATGCCCGCTACATTGGCAGCATGCCCCAGGCGCAACTTTCATGGGACATTGACAGACACCTGACTTTTACTGCCATATACGGACATTTTTTTACCGGCCGATTCTTAAAGGAGTCCGGGGCTGGAGAGGATGTTGATTATCTTACCTCATGGCTTACCTACAAATTCTGAGAGTATGGCATCCCCCTATTTACCGCTAAGCAAGCAGCAGCGCGACGGCATGCAGCAGCAGGCCGATCACGCCGCCGACCAGGGTACCGTTCATCCTGATAAACTGCAGGTCGGAGCCGATGCTCAGCTCGATCTCGCTGACATAATCATCGCTTTCCCACTGCTGCACCGTACCGGAAATGTGCCCGGCAATCGCCGTTCGCAGCGTATCCCCGTAGTGCAGTACCAGCGTTTCAAGGTGTTCATTCAAAGACTCCTTCAATCCCCCGTTGTGCGACAGGGTAGTGCCAAGACCGGCAACCGCGGCCGCAATTTTCTCCTGCACCTTTGACCGGGGCTGTTGCAGGTCGTCAGTCAGCCAGTTCTTCAGGTCGTTGCCGAGGCTCTTCGCATAATCGGCTATTGACCGGTTATGGATAACCTCAAGTTTGATCGCCTCAACCTTGCCCCGCAGCTCAGGGTCGGATTTCAGCCTGGCGATGAAATTCGTTACGGCAGTGTCAAACCTGTACCGGACCTCATGGGCCGGATCGGCATTAACCTCCTGAATAAAGGCGTTTATCCTGCCGGCGACCTTTTCGCCCGCCCCCTTGGAAAACTGCTCCCGGTTGGGAATGAAGGCGCTCAGCAGCGGATATTCCTTGGTACACATGTTATCGATGGAGGCAGCCAGTTTGGCCTGCGCCTCCGCGGTTGCCAGCCACCCGGCAAAGCGGCGGAGCAGGTCATCCAGAACGAGCTGGTGGCGATTATCTTTTCTTAGCGTATCGAGGATCGCCCCGGCGGAAGTGGAGATATCGAAGCTTTCAATCCGGTTGCTCAGCGCGGCTCGCAAGAGCTGCTGCACACGCTCGTCATCGATAAAATCCAGGGAATCGGCAACGACACGGGTCAACCCCTTGGCCAGACCGGCGGCATTCTCTTTCGTCATCAGATAGACAGCCAGATGTTCGGCCGGGTTGTACTCTCTCATCCTGGCGATCAGGGTATCGGTGGCAAGAAACTTGTCCCTGATAAAGTCGGCCAGGTTTCCGGCAATGGCGTCCTTCTTGTTTTTGATGATGGCCGTATGCGGTATCGGCACACCCAACGGATGGCGGAACAGCGCCACAACGGCAAACCAGTCCGCCAGGGCGCCGACCATGGCCGCCTCGGCAAAAGCCGCAACCCACTCCCAGGCACCATGCCCCTTCCGGGAACGGGCGACCACAAACAGTATGGCCGCACCAACCATCAACCCCGTGGCTATTGTCTTGTTTCTGATCAGTAATCGTTTTCTGTAGTCCATACACTTATCTCCGGATCTATTTTGTGTTCCGCCCTGCTAAATACAAAAACCGCTTCTTCAGGCAGAAGCGGTTTCCTTGCACAAGCTATTTTATGGCACGGCGACACTCTTTTTGTCAATGCATGGTGCGTAAAGAAAGTACAAACAAAAAAGCCCGCACCTTGCGGACTTTTTTGTTTTCCATGGAAGGCGCGGCTAGGCGGCTTTTTTCAGCTGCGTAGCTTCGAACGCCGCGGCAAAAATCCCGGCAAATTCCTCGATAGCCGTCGGGGTGGTGTTTTCCGCCGTCCGCGGCCGGTTCACGGCAAACAGCCCGTCGTTCAGCGCCGCACTCATCTCGATGTAGCGCCGGCTCATGTCGGGGGATATCCCCATCGCCTGCATTCCCTTGGCCGCTTCGTCGTACGGGAACTGCACGTACTTCAGGTCGGGCCAGCCGATCCTGCGGCCGATGATGCCGATAGCCTCATCTAGCGAGAGATCACGCTGGCCGAGCAGATCCTTCACTACTTTGCCGCTGAAGTCCCGCTTGAGCAGATGTTCAGCTACCCGGGCGGCAATGTCCTTTGTGGCGATCATGGCAAACTGCCGGTCCCCCTTCACCGCTGATCCTGCAAAGCCCTGCTCGTTGATGAGCGGAATATTCATCAGCAGGTTCTCCATGAAGTAGGTGCAGCGCAGATGAAGAACATTCACTCCGGCCAGCCCGTTCAACCGTTTTTCCTGATCGTGCAAACCCAGGATCGGTCCGGTCCCCGCCGGCAGCTCGGCACCCTGGCTGCTCAGGTTAACCACGTACTTCACCCCTGCCCTGGTAATGGCATCAGCAATGCTCGCACCGACTTCATTCTGATAGACCCGGAAATCGGCGGCGGTATAATTTGGGGGAATCATCGCGAAGATAGCGTCGACGCCGGAAAAGGCTCGTGTCAGGAAGGGGGTATCCTTCAGATCACCCGCTGCCGCTTCAGCCCCTCTCAGGACAAACTTCCGCAGCCCGGCTGCATCCCGGCCGATCACCCGCACCTTTTCTCCCCTCTCCAGCAGAATCCCTGCTGCCTTGCTTCCTATATTACCCGTTGCTCCGGTAATGGCGAACATAACGTACCTCCTTTCCGCTCCGAAGAGACGGAAGTTGTGTATAGAATCCGGCATGCCGCCAAGAGGCGGCTGTATTCGGCTTTTATGAGTTTATTATACTCTCGCGGGGGTGAAAGGGGGGTACTGTTTTTCATGGCCGCAAGCGGCATTTGCTGCATTTTTCCGTCATTGGCTTTCTGAAGAGAGAGTATAATAAAAATGGCAGAACAAGGCGGTTGCGTGCGCCTGAAAAAAGAAAGGGGGTGTCAACCATGAGAGCCATGACAAGAGGAGCTGCGGAACCTCGCCGGCGGATGGGTGTAGCCATGAAAGCCCTGACGGGTAAAAAGCATCGCATGATGAAAAATCATAACGTTCACGTCATCACCCATCACGGAAAGATTATGATCGGCCGTAAGGGACGCAAGGCATGAAGTATTTGCCGCACATATTGACATCCTCCGCAGCGGATTGTTTACCCGCATTGCGAATCGAAGGAAGCGGGAAAGGGGGTTTATCATGTCAGCCATCGAACTGAACGTAAAGGAAGCGGCAGCGCTTGTCGCTGCCCTTGAAGCGTACCTGCCCGACCTGGCCACGGAGAGGGTCGGCACTGACAATCGTGAATGGCACGCGGAACTGAAGGAGCAGGAATCGATTCTCGGCGAAATCCTGAATCGCCTCAAAGCCGTGAAATCCTGAATATCCAGCCGCGAGGAATGAATGCTTTTTTTATTTTGGAAGTATATAATTAGCCCATGTAAGCAACCAGATAATATAGCTGACATCCAGAAAAACCGGTTGCCGGCGAGAGGAGGGTGACATGTCAGGAACATTGGTGCAAACAGTGATTGTGGCTGCCTTCGTGCTGGGTAGCGAATACTCCATGGCAGCCGGAAACAATCCGAAAGCCGAGGTCGGCCCGGTGGAGGTTTCCGGGGCCGTTCAATCCGACGTGTCCGCGCCGGTGCGTGATCTGGAAGGCTTGGCCCCCAGCGCGGATACCGACAAGGAGAAGAAGGAAAAACCGTTGCGGCTGATCCCGCCTGTGGGGCCGGGGGCAGCTAGCGACGCGGCCGTTCAGACCGTAAGCGGCCCATTGGTCGGCACAACGACCGGGTTGGGTTTTGCTGGTGTGGGGAACGGCGACTACGGTTTCTCGGACCGTTATGCGCCGCCTGACACAAACGGCGCTGTCGGCAAAACCCAGTATGTGCAGTGGGTTAACACTTATTTCGCGGTATTCGACAAGGCAAACGGTGCGATAGCCGCCGGCTTTCCCAAGGCCGGCAACGCCATCTGGAGCGGTTTCGGCGGTGGCTGCGAAGCCAATAACGACGGCGATCCGATCGTCATCTACGACAAGGCCGCTGACCGCTGGGTTCTGACACAGTTCTCCGTCTCCACGACCCCCTATCTGCAGTGCGTGGCCGTTTCGACTACCGGCGACGCCAGTGGTCAGTACTATCGCTACGCCTTCAGCTACGGCAATACCCAGTTCAACGATTATCCCAAACTCGGGGTGTGGCCGGACGGCTACTACGTCACCTACAACATTTTCAATAACGGCACTACCTTTGCGGGCTCCAAGGCTTGTGCGTTCGACCGTGCCATGATGCTGGCCGGCAACCCCGCCACCCAGCAGTGTTTTCAGTTGAGCAACAGTTACGGCGGCCTGTTGCCGGCGGACCTTGATGGCACAAACTTGCCCCCCACCGATTCACCCGGCTTCTTACTGAATTTCGGTTCAAATTCGCTGAGACTGTGGCGATTTCATGTTGACTGGACCAGCCCCGCTAACTCCACGCTCTCCGGCCCGGTTACCATACCGGTCGCTTCGTTCGCGGCGGCCTGCAACG